>Ga0098066_1000054_pt1 | contig 44411 bp, 33 predicted proteins | sample 25BtaG_FD_76332 | JGI IMG/M metagenome (GOLD analysis project Ga0098066, IMG submission 76332) | Marine viral communities from Cariaco Basin, Caribbean Sea - 25B_WHOI_OMZ_CsCl | ecosystem: Environmental > Aquatic > Marine > Oceanic | place: Caribbean Sea: Cariaco Basin | collected 2014-11-08
CAAGAAAGAGTTTAACGACAAGGCCGCCAACAACTTCGGTTCAGGCTGGACCTGGCTGGTAAAGAAGGCCGACGGCTCAGTAGCCATCGCCAACACCAGCAACGCTGAAACTCCGCTGACCGGCCCGGACAAGCCAGTCCTGACTGTGGATGTGTGGGAGCACGCCTACTACATCGACTACCGCAACAGCCGTCCCAACTACCTGGAAGCCTTCTGGAACCTGGTAAACTGGGATTTCGTGAACGAAAACCTGGCCTGATCCTGCCGTTTTCGGTATCACCGGTGCCTGACCAGCGGCACCCCGGAAAGCCCGCCACCGTGCGGGCTTTTTGTTTAAGCGACACCAGAACCGAGCATCCTGTCCCCTCCTTAACAAATTGAAACACCACCTACTGCACTATTCTGAAAAAATGGTTATCTGGTCAGTGCAAACAACGAGATCTGGTCCATACTGAATCATTAGTGTGCTGTATCAAAAAAACAACGGAACCAGGCGAACTCATCACAATGCGACAACGATGACCGAAGACTTTCAACTGGAACGACGACTCGGCTCCCGCATGCTCCGCTGGGTGCTGTCTGCTGCCATCCTGGCCGGTATCCTGCTGAGCGTGGTGCAGATAATCACTGACGCCCGCCGGGTGTCCGCGGAAGTGGACCGTCATGCCGAGCAAACGATAGAGCTTGTCCGGGATGCTGCCACCCAGGCGATCTTCAGCCTCGATGAAGCCCTGGGAAACCAGGTTGTCTCCGGGCTCTTGGGCCAGGACGAATTGCAGAAAGCGACGATCCGGCATCCGGAAGGGGAAGTACTGGCCGGTCATCAACGACCACTGAGTGAGTCCCCCTGGCGCCGCCTCACTGACTGGATCTTCGGTGAAACCCGTGTCTATACCGCAGACCTCCAACGCAGCGACCTGTCGCAGGCCATGCGCCCGGTTATCTACGGCGAACTGGAACTCACCTATGACACCGCACCTGCTGCCAAGGCCTGGGTAGAACGCTCGGCGCTGACCTTACTTGTCGGTATTATTCGCGCGATCATCGTCGGGCTGGTGCTCTTTACGGTGGTCTACTGGCTGATTACGAAACCCCTGCAGAACCTGGTCCGGTCATTGGTCCACGTTGATCCAGTACACCCGGACCGGCACTTGCTGCAACGGCCGAGAAGTCACCAGGGCGATGAACTGGACATCCTCGTGCGTGCCATCAATCACCTCCTGGTCGCCATCGAAGACACCCACCGAAAACACCAGGATGCGGAAAACAGGGCTAACAGGCTGACCCGCTACGACCAGCTAACCGGCCTGCCGAGCCGGGAAACCATCCTCTCGTCACTGACGAACGCCCTGGACGAATGCAAAAGAAACCGGGACAACCTGGCGGTGTACTGCTGCGGCATCGATGATTTCAAATCCATCAACGAACAACTCGGCTATAAAACCGGCGACCAGATACTGCAGGTGCTGGCAGAGCGCCTGAACGAGCAATCCACTCACCAAAGGATACTCGCCGGCCGACTTAACGGTGACCAGTTCGTCGTCATCGCCAACCCGGTAGAAGACCAGTATGAAGCCGCCGAACTGTCTGAATGCCTGCTACAACTGTTCAGGGAACCAATCCAGGTCAACTGCAGCACCCTCGACATCACCGCTACCATCGGTGTCGCCATGTACCCGGCCGATGCCGACGAAGCCGGCCACCTGCTGCAGCACGCTGAACACACCATGACCCTGGCCAAGGCCGAGGCAAACAATCACAGCCGCTTTTACATCGCCAGTGTCGACCAGGAAATCCGCGCCCGCAAACAACTGGAGAAAGACCTGGCCCAGGCCCTTGGCCGGGGCGAATTCCACCTGGTCTACCAACCCCAGATCAGCCTTCAGAGCAACCGCATCATCGGTGCAGAAGCACTACTCCGGTGGTCCCACCCGGACCGAGGCATGGTACCGCCCGACCATTTCATCCCGGTGGCCGAACTCAACGGTACCATTGTTGAAATCGGGCAATGGGTACTCGACGAATCCTGCCGCCAGGCAGCTGCCTGGGCCGCCAGCGGCATGCCCCTGCGCATTGCCGTCAACCTGTCAGCGGTTCAGCTGCGCCAACCCGACATCGTCGGCACCATCCTGGCCACCCTGGGCCGCCACGAAATTCCCCCGGGCCGGCTGGAGGTGGAAATCACCGAAACCGGTTTCATGGAAAACCTGGAAGACGCCGTCGAGAAACTTCGACAGCTCAACGGGGCCGGAATCAGCATCGCTGTAGACGACTTCGGCACCGGCTACTCGTCGCTCACCTACCTCAAGCGCATGCCGGTCCAGCATATCAAGATCGACAAACAGTTCGTCCAGGACCTGCTCACCAACGACGACGACACCCGCATCGCCAACACCATCATTGATCTTGGCAAGAGCCTCAACCTGTCGGTTATCGCTGAGGGCGTCGAAACCCACGAACAGGAATTCTACCTTCGCCAGCGCGGCTGCCAGATTGCACAGGGTTACCACTTCAGCCGCCCACTGACGCCGGAAGCTTTTCGGGAATTTGTGGCGCAATTCCATGGCAAACTTGAGGAAAACGTGGACAATCCGCAATATAACCGCTGAATCCAACCAGGAACGGACCCACTATGACCTCCACCCTCATCGGCCTCGCCGTAATCGCCGTTGTCGTTATCTACATCATCGCCATCTACAACCAGCTGGTCTCCTACCGCAACCAGTTCAAAAACGGCTTCGCCCAGATCGATGTCCAGCTACAACGTCGCCACGACCTCATCCCCAATCTCGTAGAATCAGCCAAGGCCTACATGAGCCACGAACGGGGCACCCTTACTGAAGTCATGGAAGCCCGAAATGGCGCTGTGAACGCCCAGAAGGACGCCGCGACGGATCCCGGCGAAGCGGGCAAGATGAAAAAGCTCGGGATGGCAGAAGGCCTGCTGGACAAGGCCCTGGCCAACTTCTATGCGGTGGCGGAGAACTATCCGGACCTCAAGGCCAACGAAACCGTCCAGCAACTGATGGAAGAGCTTTCCAGTACCGAAAATCGCGTTGCCTTCGCCCGCCAGGCCTATAACGACAGCGTGATGAGCTACAACATCCACCGGGAGAAGTTCCCCAACAACATCGTAGCCGGGTTGTTCTCGTTCAAGCCTACGGCGCAATTGGAGCTGGAGACCCTCGAGGCGCGGACCGCACCAAAGGTTTCGTTTTAATGGAAGCCTGCACCACAGCATGAGGACAGGGCCCCGGTATCGCTTTCCCGGACCTTCAAAAACAGGGACGTTTTTGAAGAGCCTCCATGGATGGATTCACGGCGTGTCCGGGAAAGCGATACCGGGGCCCTGGCCCGCCACCCAAGCCCGCCAGTTTGTCTTCCCCGGAATGTAAGATATGGCCAAAAAAGGATTCTTCGAACGCCAGGCCAACGCCAAACGCAATACCGCCTTACTGGTCTTCCTGTTCGCCATAGCCGTCACCCTCATCGCCCTGGCCGTCTGCGTGGTAGGCTACTTCGTCACCCGCAGCGAAACCACCAGCCTGCCCTTCCACCAGTGGCTGATGAGCTACCACGGGCTCATGACCGCCACCGTCGTCGTCCTGCTTATAACGGGCGCCTCCGCCATCCGCTGGATCGACCTGGCCGGAGGCGGGGACCGCGTCGCCAACATGGTCGGAGCGAGGCTACTCGATCCATCCAGCCAGGACTCCGACGAACGCCGCTACCGAAACGTGGTCGAAGAAATGGCCATCGCCAGCGGCGTCCCCGTACCGCAGCTCTACGTTATGGACCACGAAACCGGCATAAACGCCTTCGTCGCCGGCTACAGCCCCAACGAAGCCGTCATGGTGGTGACTCACGGAGCCCTCACCCAACTCAGCAGGGACGAACTCCAGGGCGTTATTGGCCACGAATTCAGCCACATACTCAATGGCGACATGCGCATCAACGTCCGACTGATCGCACTGCTGGCCGGCATCCTCGCCATTGGCCAGATTGGCACCTTCCTGCTTCACAGTGCCAGTGGGCGCACCCATGTCAGCAGCTCACGCGGTCGTAATAACGGCCAGGGCGTGATACTCATCGTTGCCCTGGCACTTACAGTCATTGGCTACGTGGGGGTATTCTTCGGGCGCCTTATCCAGGCCGCCGTGTCCCGGGAACGGGAGCGACTGGCCGACGCATCGTCGGTGCAGTTCACACGCAACCCCGAAGGCATCGGCGGAGCCCTCTACAAGATCGGGCTTACCAGTGGCTACTTCCAGAGCACCAGTCATGCCAGCGACATGAATCACATGTGCTTTGGCGAAACCACCAAAATGGCGTTCAGCAGGTTGCTGGGCTCCCACCCGCCCATCGACGAACGCATTGAAGCCATCCAACCGGGACTGATAACCCGACTCCGAAGCCGGCTTCGGGACCAGCCAGCTGAATACCAGGCCTCACAAGACGCGGGACAGGCCGACACCCCCCGAGGCGCCAGCGGTTTTAGCGGCACAGGCACGGGCGACCACCCCAGTTCCATAACTGCCAGCGCAGGAACGGTCACCCCCGGCACCGAGCAGTACGCGAGCCAGCTACTGGCCCACCTCCCTGCCAACATACGTGAACTGCTATACACCCGGGCAGGAGCCGTTCAGCTGGTATACGCACTGCTCACCCGGGACCTGCCCCAGGCAACGGCAGACGGTATGTTGAGCTTCCCGGAGGACCATGTCGTCCTGCGGCCGCGCCCTGACCTGGTCGGCAAGATCATGCCCACCCTGCTCAGGGAGAGCGACGCCATACGCCTGCCGGCCCTGGAGCTGGCCATGCCGGCCCTGCGAAAACTGGACCCGGATGAGCGCCTGGCGTTGGTGAAACGGGTGGCCGAGCTGGTCCAGGCGGACAGCCGGGTTACCCTGTTCGAATTTGCCCTGTACAGCTTCCTGAAACGCCATCTCGCATCCGATGCCGGCCGGGTGGTACCGGTGCGTTATCGCAACTATAAGGCGGTGGAGACGGACCTGAGCCTGCTGTTCAGCCTTATGGCCCGCGCCGGCACGTCCAATGACCAGGAAGCGAAGCAATTGCACCAGCAGGTCATCGCCAGCTTCATCAGAGGACAGCGGGGCTCAAGCCCGGTGCTTTTCCCGAGGGCCACGGTGGCATCGCTGAGTAATTCCCTCAAACGCCTGAACCAGCTGTCACCCTTGCTGAAGCCGGCGGTCCTGGACGCCTGTGCACAGTGCGTACAGCATGACGGGCAGGTAGAAGCCAGGGAATATGAACTCCTCAGGCTTGTTGCTGACCAGCTGGACATCCCCTTGCCCCTGCTGCGAGGCACACCAGCTGCCTAGGACGCCGGAACCCCCCGCGCACACCCTTTGTCAGGATAAAAAAAAACGCCATCAGCTGAACTGATGGCGTTATTTATTTCAGATTACGATCCAGGCCTGGTGTCCGAATTCAGGAAGCCTCGTCCAGGGCGTCAACATCCTCTTCCACCATGCCCTGCTTGCCCTTGAACATACTTTCGATGGGGGGAGGGTCCTTTTCGTCCGGCAGGCCGAGCTTCTCTCGGACGCCGAGATTAATGTCCCACAAGCCCTGGTATTTCTCACCTGTGACCTCGGCAGTCTTGGCCTTGTCCAGCATGATAGTGGGTCGCAGGAACACCAGCAGGTTACGCTTCTCCCGAGTCTCGGACTCCGAGGAGAACAGCTTGCCGAGGATCGGGATATCACCCAGCAGGGGCACCTTGCTCTTGTTGACGCGCAGGTTGTCGTTGATGAGGCCACCCAGCACGATAGTTTCACCATCGTCCGCCAGGACCGTCGTCTTGATTTCCCGTTTGTTGGTGACAATATCCGATGCGTTCTCTACGCTGTCAGCCACATCCTCGGTGGTCTGCTCCACTACCAGGCGCACCAGCCCATCATCGCTGATACTCGGGGTGACCTTCAGGGTCAGACCGATATCCCGGCGCTCAATAGTGGTAAACGGGTTACTCAGGCCGTCTCCGGCCGTGGCCTGCTGGCCGGTCCTGAAAGGTACGTTCTGGCCGACAATAATCTCTGATTCCTGGTTATCCAGGGTGATAATGCTGGGAGTGGACAGCAGGTTGGCCGCGGCCGAGGTGGACAGCGCCTGTAACAGGACCCCCCAGGTAATACCATCACGATCACGTTGGCCGGCACCTATGGTAATACCACCCACCGCGGGGGTAATCACGCTGTCCGACAGAATGGCACTGATAACGTCACCAATGCTGCGCCCGACGTTATTAAAGTTACTCCCGATGACCGGTGTCGACGAGCCACCTTCATCGCCTACTGCAAACTGTACACCCAGGTCACTACCCAACTGATCACTGATCTCGACAATGGCCGCTTCGATCATTACCTGGGCCCGGCGCACATCCAGCTGGGAGATAATCATCTCCGCTTCCTGCATCATGGATGGTTCGCCGCGAAGCACCAGCGCATTCAGGCCCTCATCAGCGAACACCGAGAAACCGGTACTGTTCCGCCGGCGGGTATTACCTCCGCTGCCACCCTCGCCCTCAGCCTCACGGACCACTTCGCCCATGACCCCTTCAAGGATTTCCGTAAGGTTCTTGGCATCACCGTGGTTGAGTCGGACAACCTTGGTGGTGCCGCCCGACGCCGACGGCTGGTCAAGTTGGCGAATCAGGTTCCGCATCTTGTCCCGGAAATTCTTGTCTCCCCGGAGGATCAGGCGATTGCTGCGCTCATCGGCAGTCACGCTGAATTTGCGGGACGGGGATTCACCGCCAGCAGCACGGCCAAGCTCATCAGGTGCCAGTTCCTGCAACAGGGTAACCATATCTCCCACCCAGGCCTCGTCGAGCTGGATCACTTCCACTTCGTATTCCGCCGGGCTGTCCAGGTCGCGGACAATGTTCTCGATGCGACGAATGTTGTTCTCATGGTCGCTGACGATAAGGGCATTGGCCGCAGCCACTCCAGCCAGGTGCCCGTACTTGGCAACCAGCGGCCGAAGAATGGGTACCAGTTCAAGGGCGTTGGCGTTATTGACGGCAATAACACGGGTGACCAGTTGTTCGCTGGGAGTTTGTTCAAACCGGGTGAGGTCCTCGGCATTCTGCTTGGCATCCACCTGCTGGATAACCTTGATAACCTCTTCGCCGGGAATCGCGGTAAAGCCATGAACCTGGAGGACGGCCAGGAACAGGTCATAGATCTCGTCCTTGTTCATGGGGGCGCTGGAAAGCACGGTAACCTTGCCCTTGACCCGGGGGTCGACCACAAAACTGTAACCGGTAATGTCTGCCACCTGGGTAACAAAGGCGCGGATATCAGCGTCCTTGAGGTTAAGGCGCCAGGTGCCTTCGCCGGAGTCCTGCGCCATGGCCATCAGTGGCAACAAAAGGGCCAGAACCAGGGCCCGCATGAGGTTTGTGGTGAGCTTAGTCATGCAACGATTGCGTCCTGTATCGATGAAGCCTTTCGGGGCCTCTGAATCATCCCGTTCGCCATCCGGCATCCAGGGGCCATCCAGCTTTCTGCGTATACCCGGAGACACCGCGCCCCGGCCTTGATTGAGAAACCGCAGCCGCCCCTACTGCGGCAGCGCATAGGTCACCGTGAAGCGGGCACCGTCCCGTTCCACTTCTACCTGCACCTGAGGCTCAGAGCGCAGGGTTTCCAGTAACTGGCGGTCCTGTTCAAGGTCGCCCAGGGGGTAACCATTGATTGCGGTAATCACGTCTCCTTCCCTGAGATTGACCGCCCGCAACATGGCGTTGGAGCCATCAAACACATACCCCTGGGAGCCGCCATCGTCCACCGGCCGAAGGCCGAATGCAAGTAACGCGTTCGCACCTTCGCTATCGAGCCGCGCCTGGGCCTGGTCAAGAAAGTCGCCTGGGGAGTCTGCGGTGCTGGCCGGCTCCTCGGAAACCAGTTCAGTCCCCTCAAAATCGTCGTCGAACGTCAGCGACTCATAGGCTCCCTGACGCCGGATCAGTATACGCCCGGGCTCTACCTCGACAAGTTCCGCATTACCTGGCAAGACGTCACCCACCCTATAATGGGCAGTAACGTTACCTCCGCTTGTGACTATAGCACCGGAGTTCTCAGGCTGCGCCGCTACCAGCACGCCTTCAAGCGACAGCCGCAAAGTGGTTTCCGGAGCACTCTCCCGCACCGACCTTGCAATCGGCTGGGTGCTGGTCGGGCGGCCGAACAGTTCGAAACTCGCCAACGGTGCGTTCACTGAAGCGCCCCCGCTAGCGGCCGGCGAGCCAGACTGATACAACGGCGCGATACCCTGTTCATTCCATAACGCCTGCCAGGTCAGCCACCCCAGGACAATGGCCAGGTATACCACCAGCCCCGCCAGCAACAGATTGGCCAGCCACCGCGGAATCCATGCCGGCACACGTGCCCGTTGCGACCGGGGCATCAGAATCGTCCTCCTGGCAGTAACGGTTGCTGGACCTGAAAAATGACATCACCCGGCTGTGCCGCGCCGGACCAGGATTGACCTGCCAAATCCACCATGCGCTTGTACACCCGGATATCCATCATTCCATTTAACGCCAGGCTGGCTTCGGCCGCCGGCTCAGCCTTGCCTTGCTCACTGACTCTGAGCAAGAGGCCGCTGGTGGAGTCTGTCAAGGTCGCCTGCATTGGGGGGAACACCGCGCTCTGGCGACGATCCCCCATTGGCCAGCTGACATTGCCACCAGGCCAGCGCGCCAGGCCGGCAGCGCTGTCCAGTCTCCTGTCAGCCATTGTCACTCGTAACCGGTCTATGACCACATCGCCTTCCAGCAGGGCACCACCGCTCTGACGAATGACGTCAGCAAACTCGGGAACATGCAGGCGGCCGGACAGATCTGCCACCAGGGACCCGGGCCAACCCAGCGTCAGGTTTCCATCTACCCTGGATGACACCGTCTCAAGGCTCAGCGCCACCGGCTGGCGCAATCCGATAACATCAGGCCAGGCTAACTGCCAGTCTACCCGGACGGGTTTGCGCTGCACGTCAACCCGGGCAGCGCCGCTCCAGAGCGTGCCGGACACCTGTTGCACAGAAATCCCCGGGGGCAGCTGGATATGAGACGACGCCTGCGCCCAGACCCAGCCTGCCGGCAGCCAGACCACCAGGGCAACGCCATAGACAAGCAGCGCCAGCAATACCAGGAGGATCACCTTGGCAGGTCTGATAAAGGATCGGTTGGATGAATCTGTCATCGTTATTCGGGCGCCACGGCGAATCCCTGTTTCCTGAATTATGGCAGCAACCTGCACCAACTTTATGTCATTGATTCACAGGTTGAAGGCCACCCGGGGCATTCTACGTTAACTGCCACACGATGAGAAAACATGAAACACAAAAAAACCCCGCAGGGGAGAGTCCCATGCGGGGTTTTGGGGCAGGCACCGCCTTGTAGCTAAGCAATGCCTCAGGTGCCGGGCGGGCTGATTACATCATGCCGCCCATGCCACCCATGCCGCCCATATCCGGCATACCACCGCCGGCGCCTTCTTCCTGCGGCTCATCAGCAACCATCGCTTCGGTGGTGATGATGAGGGACGCTACGGAAGCAGCGGCCTGCAGCGCAGAGCGGGTAACCTTGGCCGGGTCCAGGATGCCCATCTCCAGCATGTCGCCGTATTCTTCAGTGGCAGCGTTGTACCCGAAGGCGCCTTCGCCGTCACGAACCTTGGCCACAACGACGGAGGACTCACCACCGGCGTTGAACACGATCTGGCGCAGCGGTGCTTCCATGGCACGACGCAGGATGTTGACACCGGCCTTCTGCTCTTCGTTAATGGCATCCACTTTCTCCAGAGCCGCGATGGCACGGATCAGGGTGACACCACCGCCAGCCACGATGCCTTCTTCAACGGCAGCGCGGGTGGAGTGCAGCGCGTCTTCAACACGGGCCTTCTTCTCTTTCATTTCCACTTCAGAACCGGCGCCTACCTTGATGACGGCAACACCGCCAGCCAGCTTGGCAACACGCTCCTGCAGCTTTTCCTTGTCGTAGTCGGAAGAGCTGTCCTCGATCTGCTTGCGGATCTGCTCAACGCGGGCGTTGATGTCCGCCTCGGCACCGGCACCGCCGATGATGGTGGTGTTTTCCTTGGTGACGTTGACACGCTTGGCAGTGCCCAGGTCGTCCAGGGTGGTGTTCTCGAGGGTCAGGCCCACTTCTTCGGAGATCACGGTACCACCGGTCAGGATAGCGATGTCCTGCAGCATTTCCTTGCGACGGTCACCAAAGCCAGGCGCCTTCACAGCGTTGACCTTAACGATGCCACGCATGTTGTTGACCACCAGGGTAGCCAGCGCTTCACCTTCGATGTCCTCTGCGATGATCTGCAGCGGCTTGCCAGCCTTGGCGACGGCTTCCAGTACCGGCAGCAGTTCGCGGATGTTGGAGATCTTCTTGTCGACCAGCAGGATGTACGGGTCTTCCAGCTCGGCGGACATGTTGTCCTGGTTGTTGATGAAGTACGGGCTCAGGAAACCACGGTCGAACTGCATACCTTCAACCACGTCCAGCTCGTCTTCCAGGCTGCGGCCTTCCTCAACGGTGATGACGCCTTCCTGACCTACACGCTCCATGGCATCCGCGATCAGCTTGCCGATGGTCTCGTCGCCGTTGGCGGAGATGGTGCCAACCTGGGCGATATTGCGGCTGTCGTTGCACGGAGTGGCCATTTCACGGATCGCCTTGACGGCTTCAGCGGCCGCCTTGTCGATGCCCCGCTTCAGGTCCATCGGGTTCATGCCGGCAGTAACGGCCTTGATACCCTCGTTGACAATGGCCTGGGCCAGAACGGTTGCAGTCGTGGTACCGTCACCGGCGTTCTCGTTGGCCTGGGAAGCGACTTCCTTCACCATCTGGGCGCCCATGTTCTCGAACTTGTCTTTCAGTTCGATTTCCTTGGCCACGGACACGCCATCCTTGGTGACATTGGGAGCACCGAAGGACTTGTCCAGAACCACGTTGCGGCCTTTCGGGCCGAGGGTTACCTTGACGGCATCTGCGAGTACGTTGACGCCTGCAACCATGCGCTTACGCGCGCTGTCACCGAATTTGACTTCTTTAGCTGCCATAGTTCTCTATTCCTGTTCGATTAAGCCAATCGTCTGAAGTGTTCAGCAAACAATCGGATTGAATGCGTGATCCGGTTTGCGGCAGGCCTCAGCCCTCAAGCACACCGTAGATTTCGTTCTCGCTCATGATCAGCAGTTCTTCACCGTCGATCTTGACGGTGTTACCGGCGTACTGGCCGAAAACCACTGTGTCACCTGCCTTGACCGCCAGCGCGCGGGTCTCACCGTTCTCGAGAATACGGCCGTTACCTACAGCCACTACCTCGCCCTGAGACGGCTTTTCCTTGGCATTACCGGGCAGCACGATACCACCGGCAGTTTTCTCTTCTTCTTCCTTACGGCGTACGACAACACGGTCGTGAAGCGGACGAATTTTCATTCTCGGTTTCTCCAGTGTCAGACTGTCTTTGACAATGACGTTGCGTTAAAAGCCGGGGCAGTTAACCCTCTGTTTTGCAGATGATTATCTGCCCGCAGCGAACTTGTGAGACGTTAATGGGGGTCGCAGTTTGGTTTTCAACACCCCGGGCAAAATTTTTTTTACTTTTTTTCGATGCGATCGTGGTCCCGCTCGGTCTCATCCCGGTACTCACCCTCAATGGGATCTTCCCCGCCGGGGCGACGACCAAAAGGCCCCTGCCCACCAAAGGGATCACCGCCGCCGGAAGTAAAAAAGAAGCTGCTGCTCTGTCCACGGACCACCATGCGCTTCATGGCCTGATGTACGAACCAGTGACGTGTGCCCGGGATCAGGCAGAGGAAACCGACGGTGTCGGTAATAAAACCCGGGGTCAGCAGCAAGGCACCACCAACGGCAAGGATCAGGCCCTCCGCCACTTCCCTTGCCGGCAGTTCGCCACTGTTGAGACGCTGATTTGCCCGGGTCAGTGTGGCCAGCCCCTGCTGTTTGAGCAGCGCCGCGCCAATCACGGCAGTCAACAGAACCAGGCCAATTGTCGGTAGTACACCGATCATCGTGCCCACCTGAATCAACACCGCCATCTCCGCAATGGGCATTACGATGAATAGAAAGACAAATACCGGCAATCGATGCCTCCCGGGGCTCACCCCAACGATTACTTTACAGCCAGGCACAGGCGGCATGGCAATTCAACGTGATCTGGAAACCCGGGCACGGCTCATAGCCCGGACACCCGGCTTCCATTACCATCAGGGCAAAGTTGGAAACTTCAAGTTCAGGCGGACCATTACCTTATGGAACCAACCCGGGAACAGAAAATCTGGCAAGTGGTGCTGGCGATCCCGCCCGGGCACGTTGCGAGTTATGGTCAGGTGGCTGATATGGCAGGCCTGGCGCGACAGGCGCGATTTGTCGGGAAGGCATTGGGCAGGTTACCGAACGGGCATTCCGTACCCTGGTTCCGGGTGATCCGCAATACCGGCCAGATCGCCTTTCAGGAAGGCTCGGAGACCTTTGAGCGGCAGAAATCCCTGCTCGAAAACGAGGGCGTCGAGGTTATTAATGGGCGGGTGGCTATGAGCCGGTTTCGCTGGCGTCCTTGACCGGCGCCCGCTCATCCAGCCGCTGGCCGTTTTTCAGCATGTACATGGACAGCAGAATCGCCGGCACACCCATGGCGCCCGCCACCAGGAAGAACTCCGCGTAGCCGAAGTCGGCGACCACGATACCGGAAAAGCCCCCCAGGAATTTGCCAGGCAGGGTCATCAGGGAGCTGAACAGGGCATACTGCGTGGCCGTGAAGGACGCACTGGTCATGCTCGACAGCCAGGCAATCAGCGCGACATTGGCGATTCCGCCACTGAGGTTGTCCGCACTGACCACTACGGCCAGGGTCACAATATCCGGCGGCATCTGGGCGAGCCAGACAAACAGCAGATTGGTTGCCGCAGTCATTACTGCGCCCAGTACAAGGATTGTCCGCACACCGTAACGAACGACCATCACACCCCCCACCATGGAGCCGGCAATGGTCATAAAGAAGCCAAATACCTTGGTGACATCCGCCACCTCGGTCTTCGAGAAGCCCATAAAGTTCAGGTAGAACGGGTTGGCCATCACGCCCATGGCGATGTCAGAGATACGGTAGACGGCAACCGTCAGCAGGATCAGTAACGCCAGCTCCCGGTAACGCTGGAAAAAATCGAGAAACGGGCCAGCCACCGCCGCGGAGAACCAGCCCGCCAGTTTCGCCAGCCCCATGGGCAAATGGGCTCGCCGCTCGGCTTCAGCCTGTACCCGGTGGGCGATATCCGCAGCCGCTTCAAAATGATTGACCACCGGCTCCCGGACAACCAGTACCGTCAGCATCCCCACGCCCACCAGCAAGGCCATCACCTGGTAGGACACGGTCCAGGACCAGAATTCCGCCAGGTATAACGCGCCCGCACCGGCTACCAGCAAGGCCAGCCGGTAACCGAAGATGTAGGTGGATGCCAGTGCCGCCTGCAGGCGCTCCGGCGCGATTTCAATCCGGTAGGCGTCGATAGCCACATCCTGGGTCGCAGAGGAGAAGGCCACCAGTAATCCGAACAGGGCCATCATTTCCGGAGCGACCACCGGATCCACGGTGGCCATAAGGAACAGCCCTGTGGCAATGCCAGCCTGGGCGAGGAAGATCCAGCTGCGGCGCTTGCCCAGTAACCGGTCCAGCACGGGCAACCGCAGGCGGTCCACCACCGGCGCCCAGAACACTTTGATGGAATAGGTAATACCCAGCCAGCTGAAGAAGCCGATGGTGGCGGTTTCTACCCCCACATCCGCCAGCCGCGCATTCAGCGTGGAAAACACCAGCAGAAAAGGCAGGCCGGCGGAAAAACCCAGAAACAACAGGGCAATCACCTGCCAGCGGGTGAAGGTATAGACCGTTTCCTTCAGCCAGACGGAGTCCACACGGGGAAAGATGGCGAAGCTCCGGTCAGTCGCGGAAGTTGTTGAACTGCAGCGGCAGTTCAAGGTCCGAGTCCCTTAGCATGGCAATGACTTCCTGCAGATCATCACGCTTCTTGCCAGTCACACGGACCTTGTCACCCTGAATGCTGGCCTGGACCTTCATCTTGGCGTCCTTGATCATCTTGACGATCTTTTTGCCCTGGTCGGTCTCGATGCCCTGGCGGAGCTTCAGGTGCTTCTTCACCAGCTTGCCGGCCTTGCTTTCACCGTCATCATCGATGGCGCGGGTATCAATGTTCCGTTTGGCAAAGGCCATACGCAGCATGTCCATCAGTTGCTCCAGCTGGAACTCCTGCTCGGCACTGATGGTGATGGTCTGATCATCCAGCTCGATATCCGCCTCCACATTCTTGAAATCCCAGCGATTGCCCAGCTCCCGTTTGGCCTGGTCCACGGCGTTGGTGACTTCGTGCATGTCGATTTCGGAAACGATATCAAAGGAAGGCATGGTGATTTCTCCTGCAAAGAATCGCCCTCTGGTATGGGCTGACGAATGGCCGATAGCATAGCGGCAAACGTCCTCCACATCGACCCCGCCGGGGCGCGATTACACAAGCGTTAGTTCAGGAGACCGGACACCAGAAACACGCGGTAACACACGAAAACACAAGCTCAACAGACTTCGGGCGGGCGGGAGCTTACTCTATACACGTGGATCAGGGGAATCAGGCAGTATCTCCTGGCAGTATCCACCCCCAACGGTGGAGGATCCGGGCAGTACCTCCATCGGTATTTTGGGACATCGTTGTGTGTTGTTTCAGGCAGTTTCGAACTTTCCTTGTTTGTTGTTCTCAGGCCGGCTCCGAATGGGGTTGGCCTTTTTTATTTGGGCTGGTTGCCCCGCAGAGTTTACGGCAGGTGTTCCCTCTCCCTGGACGGGAGAGGGCCAGGGTGAGGGTGATAAGCGACGGACTACGGAGTTAAAGCCTCCACCCTCACCCCAACCCCTCTCCCTTCGAGGGAGAGGGACTCAACCGGGATTTATAGCTTCCGGCCCTTGCCCGCAGCAATCCGCAACCGCAGGGCGTTCAGCTTGATAAAGCCTTCCGCATCCTTCTGGTTGTAGGCGCCTTCGTCTTCCTCGAAGGTGGCGATCTTCTCGTCAAACAGGGAGTCTTCGGACTTGCGGCCAACCACATCCACGTTGCCCTTGTAGAGTTTCAGGCGAACGGTACCGTTGACGTACTCCTGGGTCTTGTCGATCAGTGCCTGCAGGGCTTCGCGCTCCGGTGACCACCAGTAGCCGTTGTAGATCACTTCCGCATAGCGCGGCATGATGCTGTCCTTCAGGTGGGCAACCTCACGGTCCAGGGTGATGGACTCGATGGCACGGTGGGCCCGCAGCATGATGGTGCCGCCGGGGGTTTCGTAACAACCGCGGGACTTCATGCCCACGTAGCGGTTCTCGACGATATCAATACGGCCGATACCGTTGTCGCCGCCTACCTTGTTCAGGTGCTCCAGTACTTCGTGGGGCTTCATGGCCTGGCCGTCGATAGCGACGATATCGCCCTTCTCGTAGGTCACTTCAATGTAGGTCGGCTGGTCCGGGGCGGCTTCCGGGGAAACGCTCCAGCGCCACATATCTTCCTCGGCTTCCGCCCAGGGGTCTTCCAGGTTGATGCCTTCGTAGGAGATGTGCAGCAGGTTGGCATCCATAGAATACGGGCTCTTGCCCTTTTTCTTCTCCACCGGGATATTGCGCTCGTCGCAGTAAGCCATCAGCTTCTCGCGGGAGTTCAGGTCCCACTCCCGCCAGGGAGCGATTACCTTCACACCGGGCTTCAGCGCATAGGCGCCCAGCTCGAAACGCACCTGGTCGTTACCCTTGCCGGTAGCGCCGTGGGAGATGGCATCAGCGCCAGTCTCGTTGGCAATCTCGATGAGGCGGCGGGCGATCAGCGGGCGGGCAATGGAGGTACCCAGCAGGTACTCGCCTTCATAAATGGTGTTGGCGCGGAACATGGGGAACACGTAGTCCCGTACGTACTCCTCTCGCAGGTCCTCGATGTAGATTTCCTTCACGCCCAGGGCCTTGGCCTTTTCACGGGCCGGCTCCACTTCCTCGCCCTGACCAATGTCGGCGGTAAAGGTCACCACCTCACAGTTGTAGGTGTCCTGCAGCCAGCGGACGATCACGGATGTATCCAGACCACCGGAATAGGCCAGCACCACCTTCTTGATATCAGACATGCCCTTGCTCCTGCGAATCACGAAAACGAAAAAACGAGGCTGCGCCCCGTCTTCTGACTCTGAAAAGAAGGCGCATATTGTACGGAAGTGCAGGAGGAATGGCTATTGGTGCAAGTCTGGCCGACCGGATGCGGAAGACCAGGTAGAGAAAAGAAGGTTTTTGCCACGGAATCCACGGAAGAACACGGAAAAAAGAGAAAACAAGGAAAAATCTTTGCCACTAAATCCACGAAATCCACGAAAGTTAAAAAATAGCTTTTCGTGGATTTCGTGGATTTAGTGGCCAGTAACTTATTGTCTTTTCGGTTTTTCTTTCCGTGTTCTCCCGTGGCTAGAACAGCGAAATCAGCCTACGGCCTGCGCCTGCTGGCTGGACACTTCCTCACGGATACCATCCCAGCCTTCCTTGACGGAACGCAGCAGGTTGGCCACTTCATCCAGCTTGGCCAGATCATTCTTTGCGCTGGCTTCCAGCAGGGTGCGCTCCATGTAGTCATAGAGGGCTTCCAGCCGCAGGGCCAGTTCGCCGCCCTTCTCGAAGTCCAGGAAGCTGCGCAGGCCGCCGACAATCTCGATGGCCTTGTTGATCAGCTGGGCCTTGGCGCCGTAGTCCTTCTGCTGGATCTTCGCCTTGGCCATGTTGATGCGCTCCAGAGCCCCGTTATACAGCAGCTGGATCAGCTTGTGGGGATCCGCATCGGTGATGCTGGTCTGGGTGTTTACGCGCTGATAGGCCTGCAAACCGTTCATAATCTACCTCTTTGTTACCGGCTTTCCGGTTATGCCTTGTTGGCTGCCAAACCTCGGTATGGCGAATTCATGTCAACGGCGATCAGTTATCGCGGTTGTTATTGGGCGCCAGGGCGGCCAGCTGCTGGCTGACATAGTCCCGGGTGCTGTTGAGCTGGGCAATAAGCGAGTCCGCTGCGCTGAACTGACTGACCAGCCGTTCCCGGTAGGCCGCAATTCGTTCTTCCAGGCGGACCTGGCTGTCCTGGATCTGCTCCAGCTCCCGGTTCAGGCTGTCGGTACGGGACTCGATAGCACCACCAGCGCCCACCATGCTGGTGACCATATCGACGGTACGTTCGCCGACGCCCTCCACAAAGGTGATGGAACCACGGCTACCGGTCTGGTCACCCAGAATCCGAACCTGGAGACCAGAAGCACCGCCGTTACCGCTGCCCAGGTAAAGGACCTGACCATCGCCTTCTGCTGCGCGGCCGTCAATGGTGCCAGCGACGTCCACGCCAGCGGTACTGGTATTGGTGTCCAGTCCGAACGTGGCTCCATCCTCCGCCGACGACAGAGCCACACTGGACTCGCTGCCATACTGGGAGGAGGTAAATGTCAGCTGGCCCGCGCCATCCACACCGACCTGCACCGACGTGCCGGCGGCATTCAGGGCATTGTTGGCATCCAGCTGAGCCTGAATCTCGTCCAGCATGCTTTGCTGGTCAGCGTATGTACCCTGGGTCAAGGCCAGGTTAACGGTGATGTCGTCGTTGACCGTCAGGGCTAGCTCATCGTTGGTGTCTGTAATATTGAAACTGGTACCGAGGGCGGAGCCGCCTACAAGCTGCCCACGGGTGGCCGCCTGGGTCACATTAATGTCGTAACTGCCAGGCTGGGTATCCAGGCCGCTGCGCACAAACTCTACCTGGCTGTCGGTGGTTCTGCCCTGCTCCGCAAACAGCGCGGTGACGTCGTCCGGGTTGGCCTTGAGCTGCTCTTCAAACTTCGCCCGGTCAAATTCCAGACCACCGGTCTCCCAGTCCGTGGTGATACCCACATCCGCCAGGCTCCGCACACTGGCGTTCTCCATGCCGGGAACCACCCTGGTGAGAATGCTTCGCAACTGATTCTGGACGCCTCGAACCGTAGAATCGCCGGTTAGCAGACTGCCGACCCCGGCTTCGGCGTTAAACCCGGCAAGGCTGTCAATGGTCGACTGCAGGCCATTGAACTTGTCCACAAAGCCCTGAACCCGGTCAGCCACTGCCCCCAGATCCTGGGACACCTTAATGGTGGACGTACCCTCGGCCTTGATATCAAAGGTCAGGCCATCGATAACATTTTCGAAAGTATTGGTGGAGCGTGTGACTTCAACACCGTTAACCTTCATTACCGCATCGCTGGCTGCGATGGTTTCCTGAAGACCCGCATCCGCGTCCATGCCCGTATTAAAGGCAAAGCGGGAAAGGCCTTCATTATCGGTGTCGGTACCACCGGTATCGCCCGTTACCGAGATGCTGACCGCATTGGCGGTGCCCGTTTCATCGGCGGACAATACCAGCTGGTACCCTGAACCGGTATCAATCACACCGGCAGAGACACCGGCATCGGATTCATTAATGGCGTTGGCCAGGCCCTGCAAGGTGTCATTGCTGCTGTCGATGGTAATGTTGGTGATCTTGTCACCCACAGACAATTGCAGCTCGCCCTGCCCCACACTGGTCGCGTCGCGGTCGGCGAATACCGTTTGGGAAGCCAGTGCCTGAGCCGAAGCCAGACTGGTCACTTCAACACTGTAGGTGCCCCGGCTGGCCTTGGTGGCGTCCACCGACACTCCGATATCGTCATTGCTGGAGGAGGCAGAAAACGCCTTCAGGTTATCCGGCGAGCTCAACTGACGCATGGGCAGGCGCAGCTCCGTCACGGCACTGCGGAGCTTGCCATAGGCTGAAAGCAGCGCTTCCGTCTGCTGCGTCTTCTGGGTCAGCCGGGTTTCCGTGGGCTTGCGCTCCGCGGCAACCAGCTGATCGACCAGGTCCGAAGTGAGAACTCCGGAACCGACGCCTAATGATGAAATTGCCATAACCATGCCTCCTCAAGGGGGCTCAATTCGCTACTGTTCAGTTTATCGGCAGCGGGCGGCAAAACTTTGCCTCTTTTCGCTAAATCCCTATGCCGATTTGTAACAGCGTGTAACAAGATCTTTTTTATCCACGAAAACCACGGAAGAACACAGAAAAAAAGGACTTTTGCCACTAAATCCACGAAATCCACAAAACCTATTCTTTAATTTTCGTGGATTTCGTGGATTTAGTGGCCAGTAACTTTTTGTCTTTTCAGTTTTTCTTTCCGTCCACCCTGAGACTGTCGAAGGGTCGCTCCACCGCAATCACTCAGAACGCAGAACACCGCCGGACCCTCTCAGGTGCGGCGGTGCTGGATAACCGTTGCTAGCATCAGGCCAAAAGCGGCAAGCTTCTACACCTTGATGTTTAACAACGTCAGCGGTTCGTTCTGCTGCAAGTTCTCTGCCAACCTCATGGCAACCTCATCCGGAATCTGGCGGATAACCTCCTTGGTCTCCTGATCCACCACCTTCACGATGGTCTGACCAGCGTCATTATCCACCTCGAACTGCAGGTCCCGCTGAACGTTCTGTACGAAGTCATTCAGCTGGGTAACGGCCTCACCCAGTTGCTCTTGCTGATCCTCATTGCGATCCTGAAGCCTTTCGGCCCTGGAAGGCTCACTGGACTGCTCGGCGGAGCGGGCTTGCGCCGTACGGCCTGCGGATGACGATGCCAGGTCGGAGGCATTCCTGCCTTCGGCCTGAGATGACGACAGTGCCTTCACCGGTGCCTGGTCGCTGGCGCGCACCAGCTTCAGGTTCGGGTTGCTCAGGTTAACGTCATTCATAGCTTTACCTCGCTATCCTCAAACGGCGGAAAGCCGGAACCCGAAGGTTCCGGCTGTTACCGTCAGCCCCTTACTGCAGGAGGGACAGAACCTGCTGCGGCCGGGCGTTGGCCTGGGCCAGGACGGAGATACCGGCCTGTTGCAGTACCTGGGACTTGGAGAGCTTCGCGGTTTCTGCGGCGAAGTCGGCGTCCAGAATTCGGCTGTTGGCTGCGCTCAGGTTTTCTGAGGTTGAAGCGATATTCGAAATTGTGGATTCGAAACGGTTCTGCACCGCACCCAACTCTGCCCGGAGACTGTTCACCTGATCCAGGGCGAAATCAACTGTAGTAATTGCACTCGCCGCAGAGGTCGGATCGGCAACGGAAAGTGTGGACAACTTACTCTGGCTCGTAGTTAAGGTATTAAGGCCATAAGCTGCGGTGGCATCCCCCGCTACTGCGATAGTGTTATCCACGGCACCGGTAAGCTTAATACCTGACTCGTATGTTCCTGATTGATTAGCAGAACCGAAAATGAAGGCAGTACCCGAGCCCGCCCCATCAGCATCTGCGTCTGTCAGAGTGAACTTTGTATCCTGAGAGGTAATAGTGATTTCATTGGTCGCAGAAACCTCTGCGGTCACGCCAGCCCCAGCAGCGTTAATCTTTTCTGCGATGTCATTCTCGTCATCACCGCTAACCAAATCGATCTCAGTGCCATTAACCTTAATCGTCGCGGCGGCAGTGGCATCGGTAATTGTAAATTTCTGACTTACCTCCGCTTCCCGCTGTGCAGTGACACCAGTTTTTTCTGTCTTCGCATTAATAGCATCGACAACTTGGTCTAGACTGGTAAGACCATTCACGTCTACAGCAATGGCTCCTTCACCATTACCGCCGTCAATAGTCAAATCGCCAGTGCCGTCAGCTGTATTCGAAAAATCTTTTACCGCAGTGCCAGTCGCGACTGATGCACCCAGCTGTGATGTTCGTGAGTCAACACCAGACACTTTGATGACCTGACCTTCGTTTGCCCCAACCTGAAACGTCAGATCTGCAAGGGTACCATCCAGAATGTTCTGACCGTTGAACTGAGTACTCTGGGAAATTCGTTCAACCTCATCTTTTAGAGCGGTCACTTCCTGGTCAAGGGCCGCGCGATCAGAACTACTGTTAGTAGAGTTTACTGATTGAACGGAGAGGTCACGGATTCGCTGAAGAGCGTTTGTAATTTCGCCAAGCGCACCTTCCGCTGTCTGAGCGTAAGAAATGCCATCGTTAGCGTTTCTTTGAGCAACATTCAGACCCGAGATCTGGGCACTGAAACGGGTTGAGATCGCCAGGCCAGCGGCATCGTCTTTTGCAGAATTGATCCGCAGCCCCGATGACAAACGTTCAAGAGCTTGATCGTTCAGCTTTTGGGAATTGCTCAATTGGTTCTGAGCAGACAGTGACGCAACGTTAGTGTTAATACCGAGAGCCATTATGCTTCTCCTTCGACAGATGTCGTTATTTCATGGAAAAGGTCTGGCGCCCGTTCTCATCTGGTTGGGAGCGCCGCCCTGTTGCAATGCTTAACGGCGCTTCACCAGGTTCCTTTAGAAAAAATTTCGTGGATTTTGTAAAGGAATGTAAAAGCCCACTCAGCCGTCAGTCCGGGCATTCAGGTGAGGCCCGGCCCACAGGGACGACTGGGACAGACACTCTCCAAAGAAAACCCGCCCTGACCGCAGCGCCACTGCATTTCATCGGAACAATTGGGACCGGGGTCAGCCACGTTCCATCGCTCATCCTGAGTTCGTCGAAGGATGGGGGCACCGAGTAGGTACCCTTCGACAGCAGGCCCCCCGTGGCCGATACTGATCACCTGAAAATAGCCCCGACCTAACAAAAATGAGGTGATCAGTAATGACCAAACTGTTGACACGAGATACCGACAATAACGGGATTACCACGCTCACACTGAATGAGCCCGACCAGCGCAACAGCCTTTCCATGGCCATGCTTGATGCCCTGTCGGAGGCCCTCACGGATATTGCAACAGACGACACTACACGGGTAGTGGTGCTTGGGGCTGCGGGTAATGTGTTTTGCGCAGGGCACAACCTTAAAGAAATCCGCGACCAGCTTGATAGCTATGAATTCCAGTTAGCGCTTTTTGATAAGTGCAGCAAAGTGATGCAACAGGTTGTGAATCTGCCAAAGCCAGTGATTGCCCGGGTGGCTGGCGTGGCAACGGCGGCCGGGTGTCAGTTGGTGGCCAGCTGTGACCTGGCGGTTGCGGCGGATTCAGCCCGTTTTGCCACACCGGGGGTGAATATCGGGTTGTTCTGTTCAACGCCCATGGTGGCCCTGTCGCGCAATGTGTCCCGAAAGCACGCTATGGAGATGCTGCTCACCGGTGAAATGATCAGTGCTGCCCGCGCGGAACAGATCGGGCTGATCAACAGGGTTGTTGATGAATCGATGCTGGATGAAACGGTATACACCATGGCCCGCACGATTGCCGGAAAATCCGGACACACGCTGAAGATCGGTAAGGGTGCATTTTATCAGCAACTGGAGATGCCACTGGCTGAGGCTTATGACTATACCGCTCAGATCATGGCGGACAACCTGCAGGCAGATGATGCGCGGGAAGGTATCTGTGCATTTCTGGAGAAGCGCAAGCCGGAATGGACAGACAGCTAAGGTGCTCCTCAGGGGGCGCCCTCTCGCCCCCTTTTCTCCGGGACAGACACCCCAGATCAGCCCCGCAGTAATTCCCCCTATTCAACCCAAAATCAGCGTCTCCACCGGCTACACTGACACTTTCAGACTCAACATGAAGGAAGGTGTGCAATGGCTGACCCGTATCAGGATTTTCATCTGCAACCGCTGGCCGGTGAATGGCGCGAGGGCAGCAGTGAAACCACGCGCCCGGTGATGAACCCGTACTCCGGAGAGGAACTGGTGAGCATCCGGCTCGCCAACTCTGAAGATCTGGACAAGGCCTACCGCAAGGCCGAGGCGGCCCAGCAGGACTGGGCCAACCGGGGGCCTTCAGAGCGGTCAGCCGTGCTGCTTCGGGCCGTGTCGATCTTCGATGAGCGTAAAGAGGAGATCATCGACTGGCTGATTCGCGAATCCGGCAGCACCCGGCTGAAAGCGATGATTGAGTGGGGCAGCGCCAGGGCGATTACCCTGGAAGCGGCAAGTATGCCGGCAAGGGCGCACGGTTACACCATAGCCAGCGACATCCCAGGCAAGGACAATCTGGTTTACCGGCGCCCGTTGGGTGTGGTGGGTGTTATCAGCCCCTGGAATTTTCCGCTGCACCTGTCCCAGCGTTCGGTTGCACCAGCACTGGCCCTTGGTAACGCAGTGGTCATCAAACCTGCCAGTGATACGCCGGTAACCGGCGGGCTGCTACTGGCTCGCGTCTTCGAAGAGGCCGGGCTTCCATCGGGTGTGCTAAGTGTTGTGGTGGGTGCCGGGTCCGAGATTGGTGATGACTTCGTCGCCCACCCGGTGCCTGCGCTGATTTCCTTTACTGGCTCTACGCCCGTTGGCAAGAACATCGGTCGGATCGCCACCGGCGGTGACCATATAAAGAAGGTAGCGCTGGAGCTGGGCGGCAACAGTCCCTTTGTTGTTCTCGATGATGCTGATGTGGAGCAGGCCGCAAAGGCCGCGGTGTTCGGCAAGTTCCTGCATCAGGGCCAGATCTGCATGGCCATCAACCGCATCATTGTGGACCAGGGCCGCTACGACGAGTTCGTGGATGCCTTCGTAGCCCACGTCAAAACACTCAAAGTCGGTGATCCCTCAGACATTGAAACCGCCATCGGCCCGATCATCAATCAATCCCAGCTTGAGGGTCTGCAGCGCAAGATTGCAAGCGCGAAGGCGGAAGGGGCCACGGTGTTGCTGGAAGGCGAGGTCAGCGGGCAGATGCTCTCACCCCACGTATTCGGTGATGTCACACCCGAGATGGAACTGAGCGCCGAAGAGATCTTCGGGCCCATCGCTGGCATCCAGAAGGCCCGGGATGAACAGCATGCCCTGGAGCTTGCCAACGGCACCGAGTTCGGACTGTCCAGTGCGGTGTTCAGCGGCGACCCGGAACGCGGTCTGAACTTTGCCCGCCAGGTGCGGGCCGGGATGACCCATGTGAATGACATGCCGGTGAACGATGAGGCCGCCCTGCCCTTTGGTGGCGAGAAGAACTCGGGACTGGGACGCTTCAATGGCGACTGGGCCATCGAGGAGTTCTCAACGGTGCAGTGGGTCAGCGTGCAGCGAACACCCAGACAGTATCCGTTCTGAGGTAATGCCTGGCCTGCAAGCCCATCCGGAATCCCGGGTGGGTGCCCGGGTCTCGCGTCTCACTATTCGTTGATGCCTGAGGATCCCATCCGGGATTCTTGGCTGAAAAAGCGGCAATTCGTTTCCCTTCCTGGCGCCAGCATTCTGGCGCACCCCTCGATCTCGCTCGCACCCTGACCAAACTTTTTCTCTTATAAACAATATATTAAGCCTCCATCCATAAAACTGGCACACCCTTCGCTAGATACCCGGCAAAACGGCAATTCAACGAATTTGCGCCGGCACGGTTTCCACTCTCGGGATCACAGTCCGGCATCTCTGAGCAGGGAGAAGGGTTATGCCCCAGATCATCAATACCAACATTGCGTCGCTGAACGCACAGCGCAATCTGAATGCGTCACAGGGCGATGCCAACGTCGCGCTGGAACGGCTGTCATCCGGTCTGCGGATCAACTCTGCGAAAGACGATGCCGCCGGCCTGGCGATTTCAACACGCTTCGAATCCCAGATTACCGGTCTGAACATGGCCCAACGAAATGCCAACGACGGTATTTCCCTCGCCCAGACCGCTGAAGGCGCGTTGGACGAAGTCACCGCTAACCTTCAACGCATCCGCGAGCTCGCTGTCCAGTCAGCTAACGCAACGAACAGCCTCTCCGACCGCCAGGCACTCAACCAGGAGGTCCAGCAGCGGATTGCGGAGATTGACCGAATTGCCGCGCAGACTAGCTTTAACGGACTCAAGGTTCTGGATGGGACTTTAGGTACCCAAACTTTCCAGGTTGGCGCAAATTCCGGTGAAACCATCGGGGTGTCAGGCCTGGATGCAAAAGGGAACATGCTAGGCGGGATTCTGGCTTACACATCAGGCTTTAGCGGATACCCCGTAGCGGCCGGCGAAGAATCATCTGATCTTTCGGGCCTTACGTTTACCGGCGCAACGCCAAATGTCGGGTTCCAGGGCTCAGTTAATGGCGTCCCCATTTCGGTAACAGCAAACGACTTCTCTGGAGCTTTACCCGCACCTATCAATGGCCTTGCTGATAGCCTGAATACCCAACTGGCCGCCCAGGCAGAGCTGGAGGGCATCTCTGTTCGTGTCGAAGGGAACTCCATTGTATGGGAGAACAACACTTCTGAACCTTTGGATATTCAGGGATCGTTTTATGACGAAACGGCTCCAGCTCCCGTCAATGCGACCAACAATCCTTCTGGTCTAGTCGGAGGCTCATCTGCAGACCTTGGAATAGATATTAATTCCCTAAGCAACCTTGAAGCGGGTGTTGAGATAACCTTTGACGCAACGGTCAATACTACAACCCAATCTTTAACTGTCACACTGCCAGCGGGAGATAATTCGCCTGAAGACATTGCGGCAGCGGTTCAGCAAGAATTACGGGATAACCTTTTCGCTGATATCGACTTCCAGGTTGCTGATAACGACTTCATACTAACCAACAATACATCTGGCAGCGCGACGATTGGAATTTCCGGGTTTCAGGTAGCGCCTCAGGGTGTGGCGGTAGTCGCGCCGGACTCAGTCGAAGCAGCTACAAGTATTACCGATCGTTTCGAATCGGGAAGCGCTGACGACGCAATGGATTTCACAGCTACAGTAAATGACACTGACATCTCGATCGAAGGAGCCACTTCACTGAATGACATCATCGCCAAGATCAATGCCCAGTCAGGCGAAACTGGTGTTAAAGCCAACCTCAACTCCGATAACGACGAACTGATTTTCTCCTCCCAGTTTGGCGAGCCGTTCGAGGTATCTATAACGTCACCGCAAATACTCGATGACGTGACAGGTGACCCGGCTAATCTTGTCGACATTACGACGACCGAAGACAATGTCGTCACCATGCGACAAATCGATATTTCCAACCGTGATGGCGCTGAAGAAGCCCTGGTAGCCGTCGACTACGCTTTCGACAAGATCAACGGCTTCCGGGCAGAACTGGGTGCGGTGCAAAATCGCTTTGAGTCCACCATCGCCAACCTGAGCACCACCTCGGAGAACCTCTCGGCCTCCAACAGCCGTATCCGCGATGCAGACTTCGCGGCGGAAACAGCCGAACTGGCCCGGACCCAGGTACTGCAATCCGCCGGCCTGTCGGTACTGGCCCAGGCCAATGCCCGACCGCAGCAGGTATTGCAGTTGCTGCAGGGCTAATAGCCAACCTACTGCAGGAAAACGGCCGGCCTATGCCGGCCGTTTTCGTTTCAGACGAATAATCACCAAAACTGGCACACCCTTCGCAACATCTCCCTCAACTACCGCAATAAGCGTCAAATAACTGCAGACTATTGCCGCCCTTGCCGCGGCCGGGTCCATGAGGTGTTCCATGCAAGCACAATACAACGTCCAGCTGTCTGATTCACAAAAGGCCCAGGTGGCGCGGCTGGTGCTGAAGGCCAATGCGGCCTACGGCGAGTCCAATAACGCCCAGCGCCGTTACCTGGAGCGGGTGCAGGCCCGGCATGGTTGCCGGCAGCTTCTGGACCAGGCATTGGCGCTGGAGCCGGACCATGCCGCCGCAGTTGGCCTGCTCGGCCGGGTAGCGATGGACGAAGGTGACCTGGACCGGGCAGCCGAATTGTTCGAACAAAGCCTGGCACTGCAGCCGGAGCAGCCCCAGCAATACTGCAACCTCGGCTACTGGGCCCTGAAGGCTGAACGGCCGGTAAAGGCGGAGAACTACTTCCTGCAGGCCCTGGAGCTCGACCGGCAATCCGCCGCCGCTTTTTGCGGTGTGGCCCATGCCAGGCGGGAGCAGGGTCAGTTTGATGTCGCCTACCTGCATTACCGCAAGCTGATTCAGCTTGGGCTGGACTGGCCCAGCGTCTACAGCGGCATGCTGCAATGTGCAGCGCAGATCGAGGTACACAAGGCGGACACGGAGCTGGCGCTGGACGCCATTGCCCTGTTGCGACGGGACGAGCTGCCCCACCAGGAAATCGGTCGCTTTTGTGCAGCCATTCTGCGGCAACAATACGATCTGGATAACCCCAGTGCCGAGGTGTTCCTGGACGCTGCCGCCGACGACGAACTGCTAATCCTGGCCCTGGACAGAACCCTCATGCCAGACCCGGCCATTGAGGAGCTGGTCACGCTGCTGCGCCGGGCCATCATCGCGGAAGTGGCCCAGACCGTCTCCCTGCGGGACGAGCTGCAACCCCTGACCCTGGCCATCGCACGTTACGTGGACCGCACCGGTTACGCCTTGGTGGCTGTGGATGACGAAGAGAACCTGGTTCAGACCATCAACGACAGCATTGCCGCCCAACTGGCCATGAACGAGACGGTGGAAGCCCTGGTCGGCAGTGTGATGATCAGCGCCATGTACGGAGCCCTGTTCCATCAGCACTTTGCCACCCAGCTCGGGCAATGGTCACTGACGGACTGGCCGGCCGCACTGCAGCCGGTGATGGCCGCCAGCTATTACGACCGCGCCATGGACGAGGCCATCAAGCAGAACTTCGACGAGAAGGCCGAAGAACTCACCCTGGCCCGTACCGACGTACCCCAAGCGTGGCCCAGCTGGCAGCGCCTGGCTTATCACGCCGGTAGCAGCCTGAAGACCATTATGGCCCAGGAACTGAGACTGGACGCCTCTGCACTGCCCGGCACACTGCGCATGATGATCTGCGGCGCGCAGTCTGGCCAGCGGGCCCTGGAGCTGGCCCGTTACCTGGATGACGTGGAAGTGATCGCCGTGGACGAGTCCCTGGCCAATGTCGCCACGGCCGCCCGCCGCGCAGACGAGATGGGCCTGACCAATATCGTCTTCTGGCCCTGGTCCGTGGCCCGTCGATTTGTGGCGGATGGGCACCAGGTTCACTGGGTGGAGGTCGGCCGTCTGCCCTCTCCCGCCATGTCGGAGCTGTCTCTGGCTGCGCTGGTCAGCGATGCCACCACCGGTGGCGCAGTGGTGCATATGCACACAGCGGTGGCGGAACAGACCAAAGGCGACGAGCAGATTCGTCAGCTGATTGCCGCCCACAACCTGCAACCCACCCGGGAGACGCTGCGCCGCCTGCGTCGTATGGCGCTGAATAATGCCAATGATCCCCAGTGGCAGGACCTGTTGAAGGAGGAGGATTTCTACGGCCTCGGCGGTTGCCGCGACCGCTGGTTCCGCCCCCAGGACATCCGCCAGCTGCAAGACCTGATGGGCCTGGTGAGCAACGAGGTGGACTGGAAGCTGGTGAAGGCCCGGGACAGCGACGGCCACAGCCTGGCACTGGCGCCGGTGGCACGGCAGGTGCGCGCCGAGGCGCTGGGCAGCCAGGTGCAGAGCCTGGTGGGGCAGCCGCTGTCGGTTTATTTTCTGCGGCGTCGGTAAACGGTTTTTTGTGCGACGGAATTATTGACCCTTCGACAGGCTCAGGGCGAACGGATCCACTCCAAAGCTCCCCTTGGCTCCCGTTCGCCCTGAGCCTGTCGAAGGGCCGTGGATTGCGTAGCTAAACCTTCTCAAGAGCCCGGTTTCCGGGCCCTATCCCCACCCGGTCCCTAGAAATACGGCACAATCGACTCACCCCAAAGGTGCAATTCTTCCAGGATGTGCATCTGCTCCGGCGTAATATCCGGATTGCCCGCCAATCGCTGCAGCTCACGGCCGTAGGCCTCCATCGACAGCCACCCCTTCTTCGGCTCCATCAGGCGTTTGCGGCGGAAATCCTCCCAGCGTTCCCGCTCACCATCAATCAGGGTGCCCGGGTAATTGCGAGCGCGGTAGCGGAAAAGCAACTCCGGCAGGCGTGGGTCTTCAAAGCGAATATCCAGTTCGCCCAGGGCCTCCGGGGGCTGGCTGATCACCCAGTTGAGCTTCTCCCGGTCGGTGTTGCTGAGAAAGCCGCCGCTGTAAAGTTGCTCATCAGGGTCGGTCAGGTCGCTTTCCGGCTGGTGGCCGAAGGCTTCGGCAATCTTTTGAGACAGGCCGTCAGCGGCCCGCAGGTTGGCCAGATTCTGCCGCAGGGTTTCGCCGTCTAGTTCCAGCTGCTCCAGGCGCTCCGGGCTCAGGCTTTTGAGCATGGTGCCTGGCGCCAGTACCGGGCACTTGTTGACTTGTACCCCTTTCAGCGGAAAGCGGGTGACGCCCTCGCCCATATCCGCCTGGGCGGTGAAGACCCGTTCCCGGATCTGTTCCGCCGTGGCGTTGATCAGCTCGGTGGGGTCTTCCCGCAGGTCGTAGACGATCACCTGGTTCTTGTTGGTAGGGTGCTCTGCCACCGGCGCCACCATGGCGCAGCATCCGCGGGTAGCCGGGTACTTGGCGGAGATGTGGAACACCGGCTTCATGGTTGCCGTGTCCAGCATGGCCCGGGCAGAGTGCTTGTCCTTGTTGTTGACGACAAACTCGAACAGCTTTGGCTGCTTCTCCTTGATCAGTTTCGCCAGCGCGATGGTCGCTTCCACATCCGACATGGCATCGTGGGCAGCCTCGTGGGCGATGCCATTAGCGGCTGTGAGCTCTTCCAGGCGAAAGCTGGGGCTGCCGTCTTCCTTGCGGGGCCACTCAATGCCTTCCGGGCGTAGGGCATAGGTCAGCCGTACCATGTCGATAATGTCCCAGCGGGAGTTGCCGTTCTGCCATTCCCGGGCGTAGGGGTCCCGCAGGTTACGGTAAAGGGTGTGGCGGGTAACTTCATCGTCAAAGCGCAGGCTATTATAGCCCACCGCACAGGTGCCTGGCTGGCTGAAGGCCTCGTTGATCTGCGCGATGAATTCCGCCTCCGGGAAGCCGTTCTCGAGGGCTTTCTGAGGGGTGATACCGGTGATCAGACAGGCAATCGGGTGCGGCAGGTAATCGTCTGTCGGCTTGCAGTAGATCACCAGCGGATCTTCAATAATATTCAGGTCCGCATCGGTGCGCACGCCGGCAAACTGGGAGGGCCGGTCGTGGATGGGGTCTGCGCCGAAGGTTTCGTAGTCATGCCAGTAGAAAGTGGGGGTCACACCTGGGCTCCCGGTAGTTTTCGTCAGATGCGCGAAGTGTACCAGTTTCTCTGAACTGTGCCGTACCGCCGCTTTTGCAAAAAAAGCCAAGCGTCACGCCCAGGTTTTGCAGGCTTTAACGGTTCACCCGTTATGTACATTTTTTATCCGAGTATAATGCTCGCTCTCCCATGGGCGCTGGAGGCGCCTGATCGTCAGGCAGGGAAGGCACCATTCCGTCTTCGGGGCGAGCGTTATCCCATGAAAACCCGCATCCTCATCTGCGACGACTCGGCCATGGCCCGAAAGCAGATGGCCCGCGCCCTGCCCCGGGACTGGAAAACCGAGATCCGGTATGCCGAAAACGGCCAGGAGGCCCTGCACTTCATCCGCCAGGGTGACGCCGACCTCCTGCTGCTGGACCTGAACATGCCGGATATGGACGGCTACCAGGTGCTTGAGACCATTCGGCGTGAAGACCTGCCTGTGATGACCCTGGTGGTATCCGCCGATATCCAGCCGGAGGCCCGCAAACGGGTGACGGACCTTGGAGCCATCGACTTCGTCCGGAAGCCGGTTGAGCGAGCCCTGCTGGCTCGCCTGCTCGAACAGTTCGGTCTCTACCAGCCGGACGCCTCTGCGCCCCAGCCCCATAACCTGCCGGACGACCCCACTGCGCCGTTCAGCGTGGGACTTTCTGACTTTCTGCAGGAAGTCTCCAACGTCGCCATGGGCCAGGCGGCGGACCTGCTCGCCCGGCTGCTGAAGGTGTTCGTGCAGTTGCCTGTGCCGAAGATCACCACCGTTTATCGCAGCGAGCTTAGCATGCTGCTGTCAGCGGCCACCGAGCAGCAAGGAACCTACTCTGCCGTATGTCAGGGATTCACCGGTGCCGGCCTGGCCGGTGAAGCACTACTGCTGTTCTCGGATTCCACCATCGAGGACATGGTGCGGCTGCTGGACTATGGCGATGTGGAGTCTGACGCCCTGGATATCGAAGTACTGATGGACATGTCCAGCATTCTGTTCGGGGCGTTCCTGCGGGGCGTGGGTGAGCAGATGGATATCCACCTGGGCCTGGGCCAGCCCATGGTGCTGGGTCGCCACCGGCGTGTGGATCACCTGGTGGAGTACCACAACCAGCGCCAGGAAAAACTGATGTGCGTGGAAATCCCTTACCGCCTCGAAGGCTACGAGATTGAATGTGACCTGCTGGTGTTCCTGACCGAGGAGTCCATCCGCCAGCTGGAAACCCGGTTGCCCTTCCTGACCGGCGAAGACTGAAATGACTCACGGGAGCATGTATGGCTGAAACAACGGACGCCACCGGTTATCACAGCCTGGTTACCTTGCTGGAGTCCATCGAAGTCGGCCTGGTGGTGATCGACCTGGACTACCGGGTACAGATGTGGAACGGCTTTATGGAAAACCACAGCGGCGTCAACGCCAGCCGCCTGCTCGGACAGTCCCTGTTCGAGCAGTTTCCGGAGCTGCCCAGGGCCTGGCTAATCCGCAAGGTTCAGTCGGTGATTACCCTGAACACCCGCACCTTTACCTCCTGGGAGCAGCGCCCCTACCTGTTCCGGTTCCGTAATACCCGCCCGGTGACCGGCACTGAGGAATACATGTTCCAGAACCTGACCATCAGCCCGCTGACCGGACCGGACGGCCAGGTGGAACAGGTTTGCCTGATGATCTATGACGTTACCGACATAGCCAGCGGCCGCCGCGCCCTGGAACACGCCAACAAGCAGCTCGAGCGGCTAAGCTCCACCGATCGTCTGACCGGTCTGCTCAACCGGGGCACCTGGGAAAACCTGCTGGATGCGGAGTTCGAGCGCTACCGCCGCTATGGCCACAATACGGTGCTGGTGATGTTCGACATCGACCACTTTAAGCCTATCAATGACACCCACGGTCACCTGATCGGCGACGAGGTGATTCGAGAGGTCGCCCTTATCACCCGCGAAGCCCTGCGACAGGCGGACCGCCCGGGTCGGTACGGCGGAGAGGAATTCGCCATCATCCTGCCAGAGACCGACATCGACGGGGCACTGGTGATCTGCGAGCGTATCCGCGAAACCATCGCTGAAACGGCCGTCGAGACGGACCACGGACCGATCCACTGCACGGTAAGCATGGGGCTTGTGAAGCTGACAGATAGCGCGGAAAACTACATGCAGTGGCTGCAGCAGGCCGACGAAGCCCTTTACCGGGCCAAGAAAGCAGGCCGTAACCGCAGTGTGGTGAGCGGATCAGACTGAAGGGCCAATAATCTCCTGGATTTGCCGGCGATAGTCCACCAACAGGCGTGAGGTTCGCCAGTCTTCGGGTCTGACCGGTGCAGGCCTTTGAGCCAGCAGGGTTTGCAGGGTATCCGCCGCCGCCCGCGCCTCCGCGTGGGGGTCGTCCTCGTGGCCCTCATAGCACTGGGATTGCGGTACATACTCCGGATAGGCCAGGCGCCGGGGCGCCAGCGCCAGGCAACCGGAGGCCATGGCTTCCAGCATGGCCAGGCCCTGGAAATCATGCAGTGCGGTGCTCACTACGACATCGGCGCTCGCCAGCAACTGGTCGTAGTCCCCTCGCCGCTCCAGAAAACCCCAGTTATCCAGGTGAGTGCCAAACTCCTCCCGGACCTGGCTGAAGGCTCCGGGCTGCTGCCGGAACTGCTCCCCAACGACACTCAGGCGGAAAGGTTGCTCCCGCCGGCGCAGCTCCCTTAGCAGGTATAATAGCCGCTCCGGACCCTTGTCGTATTCCCAGCGGTGGTTCCAAAGCAGGTGCGGCACTTCCCAGTTTGGAACCGTGCTTCGTGTGACGAACAGGCGGTCATCAATCGGTACCGGTACCACCCGGGACTTCTCTTCGATGGACGCGGTCATATCCGGCGGCAGCCGGTCCGGCATCTGATCGATAAACCGGAAGGCACCGTGCAGAAAGCTGTTGCGGTTCCAGGCACTGTTGAACAGCACCCGGTCAGCGGCCAGCGCACTGTACAGATTCACCATCGCCGGCTCCACACTGGAGTGCTGGCGACCGGAATCCGGGTAGGCAAACTGGTTTTCGTGCATGTACAGGATGGATGGAGTACGAGCCAGTTGGGGGTTCAGTCCCTTAAGGGTGGCCAGGTCCACCATGGAGGTCGCCAGGATCATGTCCCAAGGCTCCTGCAACAGCGGTTCACCCAGCCAGCTCAGGGGATTGCCCCGTATCCGCCAGCGAAAGAACCGGGGCGGCAGCGCCAGCACCTGCCAGTGGTAGTCCGGCAGAGCTGCCAGTAACTGGTCCCGCCAGCGGCGGTGGCTGCCGGCGTCGTAGCCGGATAGCAACAGGATGCGTTTCGGATCTGTCATGGCGATTGCACCGTGGCCAGGATAAACGCCCCAGTGTATTCATCCCGCGACCGGTTGTCGCCCCGCTCTCTTACCCCACTCTTTAGCCCACTCTTTAGCCCCATTTTCGGGGCTCAGCGGTTCGCCAGCCACACTGCCTGGTACGGTTTCAGGGTCAGGCTACCGGAGAGGTCATCAATTTCCAGTCCGCTGATCAGGTCCCGCCAGTGGTCAGTACCGATCAGGTTGATATCCGCCAGCGCCACCTGCTGCACCTCGTCGGTGATGTTGTGGATACAGAAAATGGACTGGTCCCGCCGCATGCTCTGGCGCCAGAAGCCGAAGATTTTCAGCCCCAGGTGAAGGGTGAACTGCGTGGCGTTGGGATGAAAAGCCGGCTGTTTGCGGCGGATGGCGATCAGTCGTTTGAGCTGATGGAATACCTGGTTGTGCCGGCTCATGGGGTTGTCCAGCTCCCGCTCCAGGGTTTCCAGGTCCCACTGGCTGCGGTTGATGGAACGCAGGCGGCCGGTGTGCTCTACCCGGGCGTAGTCGTTGCCGGTTCCCAGCAGGCTGTGAATATAGAACGCGGGGAGTCCTTCCAGGGCCAGCATGATGGCATGGGCACAGAGAAACCGTTGCAGCTGCCACTGGTCCGGCCCGCTCTCCTCGGTGCCCTTCAGGGCATCCCACAGGGCAATGTTAATTTCGTAGGGCTGGTTACCACCGGCGGCCAGGCGCCGGTAGGACACCTTACCTCCGAAGGTTTCCAGGCAGTGTATCAGTGCCTGTTTCTCATCATCCGTCAGCAGGCCATCGGTAGGTCGCAACCCAATGCCATCATGGGAGGCGATAAAGTTCAGGTAGGTGGTGCCCATCTGCGCCGGGGGCATGCTCATCAGCCAGGTTTTCAGGTGGCGGCAGTTGCCGCTGACCAGGGTGTTGATCAGCAACGGGGGCAGCGAGAAGTTATAGATGACATGGGCTTCGTTGGCGTTGCCGAAGTAGGTCAGGTTCTCCCGGTTGGGCACGTTGGTTTCGGTGATCAGGATGGCTTCCGGCGTGTGGTGCTCCACCAGCAGTCGCAGCACCTTGATGATCTCATGGGTCTGCTGCAGGTGAATGCAGGACGTGCCTGGCTCCTTCCAGAGAAAGGCCACCGCATCCAGCCGGAAGATGCGCACCCCCTGCTCCAGGTAGAACCGCATGATCTGGACGAACTCGACCAGTACCTGGGGGTTGGCGAAATTCAGGTCCACCTGGTCCTCACTGAAGGTGCACCACACGTAGCGCTCACCGTCCTCGGTCTGCACCGGCACCAGCAGGGGTGAGGTGCGGGGGCGAACAACCTCACTCAGGTCCCGGGTCGGGTCCGCTTCGAAGAAATAGTCCTTGCCCGGATGCTCGCGGCGGCGGAAATTCTCGAACCAGCGGCTGCGGGCAGACATGTGGTTGATCACCAGGTCGGCCATGAGCTTGTAATCACTGGCAATGGCCCGGATATCCTCCCAGTCCCCCAGGGATTCGTTCACCGCCCGGTAGTCCATCACCGAGAAGCCATCGTCCGAACTGTACGGAAAGAATGGCAGGACATGGACACCGCTGATGGTGTCCGCCAGGCAGTCGTCGAGGAACTGCTTCAGTGTCCGCAGAGGCTTCTCCCCTGGCCGCTGCACACTGTCGCCGTAGGTGATCAGCAGAACATCGGATTCGTCCCAGTTATTCTGGTGCGCTGGCGGCCCCTGGGTATCCTCTGCCAGGCCCATGGCACCCAGAAGCCCATCCGCCAGCCACTGCACATCCAGCGCGGGGTAAATCTGCTGCAGCATGCCCGCAAGCTTGTTGGTCAGGGTATCGGTCATGGCGCGAAATCCCGGTTATCCAGCTCCACCGCTTCGACCAGTTCGTCCATCAGGTTCGGTAACGCGCTGGCCACCCGGCTCCAGCTGGGAATGAAAGGCGCGTCCATGGGGTTTTCCAGGAAGTAGTTGCCCGCATCCATCACGTTGCTGGCGAACATCTCGACAGCCTTCTCCTCCCGATGTCGGTCGATGGTCAGGCCGTTGATGAGGGCATCGTTCTGGTAGGTCTCGATAAAATCCAGGGCAATGCGGTAGTAGGTGGCCTTGATCGTGCGGAACTCCTCGGTGGAGAGCACTTCGCCGTTGGTGGCCAGTTTGCGGAACAGGGCCTTGCAGATGTCCAGGCTCATCTTGGACAGGCCTTTACTGGCGTCATCCGGTGACAGGTCCTGGTGCTTGTGGTCATAGTTATCCGCGATGTCCACCTGACAGATCCGGTTGGTGGCGTAGTTGCGGCGCATCTCCGACAGCACTCCGATTTCCAGGCCCCAGTCACTGGGGATCCTCAGGTCGGTGATCACGTCCCTTCGCAGGGAGAACTCCCCGGCCAGGGGGTAACGGAAGCTGTCCATGTAATCCAGGAAGTCCCGCTGCCCGCACACCTTCTTCAGGGCCCGCAGCAACGGCGTCACCAGCAGGCGACTGACCCGTCCATTCATGCTGCTGTCGGATATCCGGGCGTAGTAACCCTTGCAGAACATATAGTTGAACGACGGATTGGCCACCGGATAGATCAGCCGGGCCAGCAGGTCGCGGGAATAGGTGAGAATATCGCAGTCATGCAGGGCAATGGATTTGACCTGGCCGGAGGCCAGCATATATCCGAAGCAGAACCAGACATTGCGCCCCTTGCCCATCTCGGATGGCGCCAGGCCCTGCTCCCGAAGTTTTTCATCGATGGCCTTCAGCCTGGGCCCGTCGTTCCAGAGTACCTTGACGTTCTGGGGCAGGCCCGAGAAGTACTCCATGGCATGGCGATACTGGCCTTCATCGGCACGGTCCAGCCCGATGACAATCTGGTCCAGGTAGGGCACCGCCTTGAGCTCTTCAACGATATTGGCCAGGGCCGGGCCTTCCAGTTCGGAATAGAGGGAAGGCAATACCAGGCCCATAGGGCGGGTTTTACTGAAGGTGAGCAGCTCCCGCTCCAGGTCCTCCACCGGTCGGCGGGTCAGATTATGCAGTGTGGTGACAATACCATTCTGGTAGAAATCCCCCATGCGGGCTCTCCTTGTTGTGATCGAGGGTGATTGAGGGTCATTGCCGGGCTGTCACTCAGTGGTCGTCGTAGCTCTGAAGGATGTCCAGTACACACTGGTTCCAGCCCAACGGGCCTGGCTGTTGCGACCGGATGACCCGGTGACCTGGCGGCAGCTCGATCCGGTTTGCGCCGGGGCCTGCCATGACCACTGCAAGGTCCGCGCCAGCAAGCATGGCCTGGTCGTTGGGGCTGTCCCCCAGGGCCACGGTTTGCCAGCTCCTGCCTGGCCAGCGGGTACGGTAGCGTTGGGTCAGTTGTGCCATGGCATCCGCCTTGTCGAACTGGCCCATCACGTGGAGAAAACGCCCCCCGGCGAGCAGCTGAAGTCCTGCAGCCTCCAGGGCCAGCCGAAAGGCCGCCAGGTCTGCCTCCGAGCCCTGCCAGAGCAATGGTTCCGTGGCAACCCGGTCCCTGGCCTTACCGGCGCCGTTCAGGTCCAGCCCGGTGTGATTGGCGACGTCTGCATCCGTCATATCCGCAAAGCCGGTAAACCGGAAACCCTGCCCCCTGAGCCGTCGCAGATGGGTGAGGATGTCAACACGGCCGGCCCCCAGGCAGGTGACCTGTTCCGGCCCTGCCTCGAAGTAGTCCTTCGGTATCACCGTGGCGGCGCCGTTCTCCACGATAAAGGGGTGGTGATTACCCATCGCTCGCCGAAGCGCTTCCATTTCCCCCCGGGTCTTGCTGGACGTCAGTACCAGCGGGACTTCCAGTGCCGCCAGCTGCTTCAGTGCAGGCTGTGCCGGCGACCAGTCGTAGGTGTCATGGTCCAGGAGCGTACCGTCCAGGTCGCTGAACAGGATCAGTGCCGGCCCAAACATGGCCTCAGGCCCGGGTCAGGGTGTGGTCTTCGTCCAACTCCAGCAGCACGTCTGCCCGGGCGGGCATCTCGTCCAGGCAGTGCCGGGTGATACGTTCGTAGTGCATGACAAAGCGTTCCAGTTCGGCATCTCCCATAATGCGCACTTGTGGTGCGGGCCGGCCACTTTCTTCGCCCACTTTCGGTGCAGCCCGGTAGCGCTCCGCCAGCTTGTGCTCCTGTTCGGTGCGCCAGCGTTTTACCGCATCGAACGACGGCGCCTTCATCATGATCAGCAGGTCCAGGCGCTCGAAGAAATCCTTGTAAGGACCGTCCAGCTGCTGGTTGACGTAACGCCGCCAGCGGCCGTCGGCATCGTCGTTCCTTTCCAGGTCGTTTAATGGCGTAGCGAGTTTTTCCTCAGACTGGGGCAATGCCCCAAGACACCAGCCTTCCACCAGGATGATCTCCGGATGGCCGATAAACAGGGGCCAGTTCTCCTCCGGCTCCCGGTCGTCCAGGGCCTTGTTGAAAACCGGCATGGGGGTGCGGGATCCGGCGTTGGCGGCCACCAGTTCATCCAATACCCTGTTGCCGAGCGGCAGGTCATGGGTGCCTGGAACGCCGCGGGTAGCCAGCATCGGGTGGACCTCACTGGCCAGCTCACTGCGGGTCTCCCGGGTATGGTAGATGTCATCCAGTGACAGGCTTGCGGTAGGACAGCGGTAGCGATAAGCGAGCAATACCCGCAAGAAATCCGTCAGGGTGGATTTGCCGGTGCCCTGGGCACCGTGGATGCCCACGACCAGGGGTGTGTCCGAGTCCTTGCTGGCCTGATAGAGTGACAGGGCAAGGGGCTCGATTATATCGCTGACGGTACGGCGGTATTCCGGCGGTAACCGGTGCTGGTTCATCAGGGCTTCGAGGGCATCATCGGTATCTGTGTTCGGCATGGCTTCGGCTCCAGGCGTTTACGTCTTCCTGTAGAAAAGCAGGTTCCGTACCAGCGACCCCGTTTGCCCCGGTACTTGCACCAGTAGTACATCCACCAGTATAGGAGGAGAATGGCCTACAGCCAGTCGGCACCGGCCAGTTCCCTTATGACAGCATTCAGCGGCATACAGACAACCCGGCGGTACCTCGAATTACCAGATACCTTCTACAGTCATGTCCAGCCAACACCCCTGCGGGGCAACGTCAGACTGGTGCATTTCAACAAGGACCTGGCCGGGGAAATGGGGCTGTCGGTGGATTCCCCGGAAGACTGGGCCGAGATCGGCGCTGGCCGTGCCTTACTGGAAGGCATGGAGCCGGTGGCCATGAAGTACACCGGCCACCAGTTCGGCATGTACAACCCGGAGCTTGGGGACGGCCGTGGCCTTCTGCTGTGGGAGACACAGGACCCGGACGGCCGCATTCGGGACTGGCACCTGAAGGGCGCTGGCCAGACCCCCTACTCCCGCTTTGGCGATGGGCGGGCGGTGCTGCGCTCGACCATCCGCGAATACCTGTGCAGCGAAGCGATGTATTACCTGGGCATTCCGACGACCCGGGCCCTGTTCCTGGTGTCATCCAACGAGCCGGTACGTCGGGAAACCATCGAGACTGCAGCTGCCCTGGTGCGGGTAGCCGATACCCATATCCGCTTTGGCCACTTCGAATACGCGGCCAACCACCTGGGGCCGGAGGCGGTCAGGACCCTGGCGGATCACACCATTGGCTATCACTTTCCGGATCTGGCCGAGCTGCCGGCAGCCGAGCGATATCCGGCCTTCTTTGGCGAAGTGGTACGCCGTACCGCCCGAACGATTTCACAATGGCAGGTAGTGGGCTTCTGCCACGGGGTGATGAACTCCGACAACATGTCGATCATCGGCGACACCTTCGATTACGGACCCTATGCGTTCCTTGATGACTTCGACGCCCGCTATATCTGCAACCACACCGACCAGGGCGGTCGCTATGCCTATAACCGCCAGCCCGAAATCGGCTTCATCAACTGTCAGTACCTGGCCCATGCGCTGTCGTCGCTGATCGATACGGACGACCTTCGCCGGAGCATGCGGGAATACGAAACCACGTACAACAGCGTGTTCCCGGCCCTGATGCGGGAGAAACTCGGCTTGTCCGGAGAGGCAGAGGACGACCAGGGCCTGATCATGGACACCTTCAGCATGCTCCATGAACACAGCGTGGACTACACCCGGTTCTTCCGCGGCCTGTCCACCCTTCCCTCCCGGGGACCGGGACCGGTGCGGGACCTGTTTGTGGACCGCAGCGTGGCGGATGCCTGGCTGGAACGATATGAACGACGCCTTGAGAGCGAATCACTGACGCCTGAAGAACGGGAGCGGGCCATGTGCCGGGTGAACCCGAAATACATACTGCGGAACTACCTGGCCCAGCAGGTGATTGAAGCGGCGCGGGAGGGTGACTACGCGCCACTGGACGAATTGCTGACGGTACTGAAACAGCCCTTTGACGAACAGCCGGAGTACGTGCGCTATGCCCAGGTGCCACCGGACTGGGGGCGGCGTATGAGTATCAGTTGCTCTTCGTGAACCGAGGTAAACGGATTTATGGACTATTTCGCCACGGCATCACGCCCTTCGACAGGCTCAGGGCGAACGGTCATTCCAATCCGCTCATCCTGAGCCTCCCCCAGCGTTCCGGCAAACTCCGTTCACCCTGAGCTTGTCGAAGGGTCCCGGTAAGTGCCGTTCACCCTGAGCCCGTCGAAGGGTGCATCAGCTAAGATTCAAACCGCCTTGGCAGCAATGATCTTGTCGTGCCACTCCACCGGGCCGGTCTGGTGTACAGACGTACCACGGGAGTCCACCGCGACGGTGACCGGCATATCCTCTACCTCGAACTCGTAGATGGCTTCCATACCCAGTTCCGGGAAGGCAACCACTTCCGCTTTCTTGATGGCCTTGGAGACCAGGTAGGCAGAGCCGCCAACGGCCATCAGGTAGACCGCACCAAATTCACGGATGGCATCGATGGCCACCTGGCCACGCTCTGCCTTGCCGATCATGCCGGTCAGGCCAGTTTTCTCAAGCATGGTGCGGGTGAACTTGTCCATCCGGGTGGCTGTAGTGGGGCCGGCCGGGCCAACCACTTCTTCGCGTACCGGGTCTACCGGACCCACGTAGTAGATAAAGCGGCCCTTAAGGTCCACCGGCAGCTCTTCGCCCTTCTCGATCATGTCGACCATCTTCTTGTGGGCGGCATCACGACCGGTGAGCATCTTGCCGGAGAGCAGCACGGTTTCACCCGGCTGCCAGTCCTTCACGTCTTCCGGAGTCACCGTATCCAGGTTCACGCGGCGCACGTTCTCGCCGACTTCCCAGGTGATTTCCGGCCAGTCGTCCAGGCTCGGGGGTGTCTGCAATGACGGGCCGGAACCATCCAGCACGAAGTGCGCATGGCGGGTGGCGGCACAGTTGGGGATGATAGCGACGGGCTTGTTCGCCGCGTGGGTGGGATAGTCCTTCACCTTCACGTCCAGCACGGTGGTCAGGCCACCCAGGCCCTGGGCGCCAATGCCCAGCTCGTTGACTTTCTCGAATAGCTCCAGGCGCAGCTCCTCAGCCCGGTTGGACGCACCGCGAGCCTGCAGGTCGTGGATATCGATGGGCTCCAGCAGGGATTCCTTGGCCAGCTCCATTGCCTTCTCGGCGGTACCGCCAATACCAATGCCCAGCATGCCCGGCGGACACCAGCCGGCGCCCATCTGCGGAACCATCTTCAGCACCCAGTCCACAACCGAGTCAGACGGGTTCAGCATGGCAAACTTGGACTTGGCCTCGGACCCGCCGCCCTTGGCCGCTACGTGCACCTCTACGGTGTTACCGGGCACCATCTTGTAGTGGATGATGGCCGGCGTATTGTCCTTGGTGTTCTCCCGCTTGCCGTCCGGGTCCGCCAGTACGGAAGCCCGCAGCACGTTGTCCGGATGGGTGTAGGCGCGGCGAACACCTTCGTTGATGACATCATCCAGCGGCTGGTCGCATTCGAACTTTACGTCCATACCGATATTGACGAATACGGTAACGATGCCGGTGTCCTGGCAGATAGGGCGGTGACCCTGGGCGCACATGCGGGAGTTGATGAGGATCTGCGCCATGGCATCCTTGGCCGCCTGGGACTCTTCCTTCTGGTAGGCCTCGTATACGCCCTGGATAAAGTCCTTGGGGTGGTAGTAGGAAATGAACTGCAGCGCGTCCGCTACGCTTTCGATCAGGTCGTCCTGGCGGATTACGGTGGTCATAGGCGTCTCATCAGTTTTTCGGTTGTTCGGTTGGAAGCGCGGCCGGCGAGAGTCAGGAGGGCGCGCCACAAAAACGGCGCACAGTTTACCAGCCGGGTCAGGTTTTATACAGATACCTTGCTACTTTGCATCTGCCCGTGGTTCTGGGGTTTAATCCGGACCGCGACCAAAGTCGCAGGCCGCGAGCCGGTCACCATAAAAAAATGTATGAAGGAGCCCTCCGTGAGCGAACACGTTGTCATTGAAGTCCGCGACCAGGTACAGATCGCCCGACTGAATCGCCCAGACCGCAAGAATGCCCTCAGCCAGGCCATGTACGCCGCGCTGGCGGATGCGATTAGCAATGCAGAGAACGATGCGAACATTCGCTGTACCCTGATTACCGGTACCGAGGAATGCTTTACGGCGGGTAATGACCTGTCTGACTTCGCTGCCGGGCCGGTGGGTGAGTTCGAAACTTCCCCGGTTGGACGTTTCCTGTTCGGTATGGCGAAAGCCGAGAAGCCGGTCGTCGCAGCGGTCAATGGCCCCGCAGTGGGCATTGGTACCACCATGCTGCTGCATTGTGACCTGGTGTTCGCCGGCAACAATACGGCCTTCCAGATGCCGTTCGCCAACCTGGGCTTGTGCCCGGAGGGTGGTTCGAGCTTGTTGCTGCCGGAGTGGCTGGGCCGGGTTCGCGCGGCGGAGTTGCTTCTGCTGGGTGGTACGTTTGATGCCCCCAAGGCCGCTGAACTGGGACTGATTAACCGGGTTTGCGAGCCTTCTGCCACCGAGTCAGAGGCGTTGGCCGCCTGCGCCCAACTGGTTGCCCAGCCGCCAGCGTCTGTTCGTGCCACCAAGCGCCTGCTGAACCGTCGCAATACAGCCGAGCTGCGGGAGGCAATGCTGGCCGAAGGCGAGTTATTCGGAGAGCGGCTGAAGTCGCCGGAAGCGGCGGAGGCGTTCAAGGCCTTTATGGAGAAGCGGAAGCCCGACTTTTCCAGGTTTTCCTGAGCTCAAGGGTCAACGCCCTTCAGAAGGCCGCTGCAACCGCCGGATCAGCTGACCCAGGGTACTGGCCAGCTGATCGGCCTTGTCGCGGTCATTGCCGAGCCGGAGGAATCGCGAATTATCGCGGGGATCGTAGATCCAGCAGGATTCCGTTGCGTTTTCACAGCTCCATTCGATCATGGGGCTGATCCCGTAGACCGGCAGGGTGATGGTACTCAGCTGTCGACGACCGTCTTCCTGGCGGCTTTCGCGGAAGCTCAGTTCACCATTGTTGACCGATACCTGGTAGTGAACATCCGGGCTGCTGCCCTCGCGAATCAGACGGGCGTCCCGGCGCCAGCCAGCCTGGTCAAAGAGCCGGTTGAGGCGTGCTACCAGGGCGCCCGGACTGGCGTCGCCGGTCATCGACCCCTGCCCTTCGGATGCTTCAGCACCGGCCGGGGCAATCTCCGCTACCGGTTCGTCCCCGCCCTGATCAGAGCGGCCTGACTGACTGGAGCGCTCCTGTTCAATGCGGGTAATAAGCTTGAGGGCGTCGGTATAATGCTTACCGTCAGCGCCGGTGCCGGCTACGTAGTTCTCCAGGGCAGAGAGGGCTTCGTTGTAGTGCTCGGAACGGGCCATGACCTCACCCCGGTAGTACAGGTACTCTGCGGGCTTCTCTCCGTCTATGCGCTGCAGGCGATTCAGGTATTCAGCCGCCTGGCCCCAGTTTTCACCCTTTACCGATTCTTCCACCGCCAGCATCAGGCGCTGGATTTCGTGTTCCGGCGGTAAGGCTACGGCTGTTACAGCGGTGACCATCAGACTGCCTGCCAGCAGCAGGCCAGCCATGTGCTTCTTTCCCGGCACCTTAATCCTTGAGTACATCGTCATTCTCCTCATGTTCGCCTGACGGTTCGTCCTGGGAATCTTGCGCGGTAGAGGGGTCATGACCTTCAGCCCCACCCGGCTCTGCGCCGGCCCCTGCTGGCGCTTCGTCCGACTGCCTGTCGAGTGCCGCCGGCGTGTCATCGTCTTCGCCACCGGCATCTGCCTGTTCGGTAATCGTCCGTGGCAATTCCTTTTTCACCCGCACCCCCAGTTCGACAAACTTGCTGGCTTGTGAGATCAGGTTACCGCGGCCACGGGTCAGCGTATTCATGGCGCCGTCATAGGTGGTCTGCACGGTCTGGATCTGGCTGCCCATCCGCTCCATGGCTTCCACGAATACCCGTAGTTTGTCATAGACCGCACCGGCGCGATCGGCAATTTTACGGGCGTTCTGACTCTGGCGCTCGTACCGCCAGATGTTCTCGATGGTCCTCAGCGTGGCGAGGAGTGTAGTTGGTGTCACTACGATAATCTTTTTCTCGAATGCTTCCGCGAACAGGTTCTCGTCATACTGGAATGCCGCCACGAAAGCCGGTTCGATGGGCATGAAAAGAAGGACAAAGTCCGGCGAGTGCAGGCCATTAAGCTGGCTGTAGTCCTTTTCGCTCAGGGTGCGGATATGCTGCCGAACGGCCTCCACATGGGCCTTCAGATGGTTTTCCCGTTCGATCTCGTCTTCCTCGGTGACCCACTGCTGATAGGCCAGCAGCGATACCTTGGAGTCGATAATGAGGTTGCGCTGGTCTGGCAGGTGCACCACCACGTCCGGGCGCAGCAGCTGGCCGTCGCCGTCCCGATAGCTGCCCTGGGTGTCGTATTCCACGCCCTTACGCAGGCCGGATTTTTCCAGCACCCGCTCCAGGATCAGTTCCCCCCAGTTGCCCTGGATTTTCTTGTCAC
>Ga0098066_1000056_pt1 | contig 43704 bp, 48 predicted proteins | sample 25BtaG_FD_76332 | JGI IMG/M metagenome (GOLD analysis project Ga0098066, IMG submission 76332) | Marine viral communities from Cariaco Basin, Caribbean Sea - 25B_WHOI_OMZ_CsCl | ecosystem: Environmental > Aquatic > Marine > Oceanic | place: Caribbean Sea: Cariaco Basin | collected 2014-11-08
GGCAGAATGACTGCGCTATCGCTTTTAAATTTTGACAGGATAGAGCGGCGGGAATTTGCACAGACATGTTTATTCTTCATATCTGACTTTGTATCTCCTAAAAGAGAGCTCGGGTTTGTAGTTACCGACCACTCTCACTGTTGTTTGGATCGGAAGTTGCTTACCGCCTGCTTTGTATTGAAGATCAGCAACGCATGGGGACCAAGCAACTTCAAGGAGATCGAGAGCCTCTAAAGCCACTTGTTGGAATCCCCCGGGGGCAGCGAGCATGATTTCACCAGTGATTCGATTGCGCTGAGCGCGTGTGATAACCCCGGATCCTATCGAAACCATCTCCTCCTCGTTAATCAATTTTTTCAAGGCATGCTCAACAGCTTCGCAACTCCCCATTGCGGAAAAATCTGCAGGTGTGAAAACTGTTCTCTCAGAGAGACAGATGTTATTCAGAATTTTCTTGCTCAGGGGATCCTTTTCATCAGACATTTGGCACTCAATGTTGGCGGGTTTGAAGTTCAACTATGGTTTCCTCAGAGGTCTTAAAGTTTTGGCGAACGCGCTGGTGGCGCGGAGTAATATTTAAAGTATCCGCAGTAACGGGATAGAACCCCCCAAATAGCGTGTTCCGATATCATCTAAAGGAGACTCAGCGGATGGTTACTATTTTGAGGTAAGAAAACATATCGTACGGCTGAGCGGGGCCCGAAGCTGCGGGACTGATTAACGATCTTCGGCGAAAGGGAGAGGTTTGCAGACAATTTGACAAATCTTTGACCCATGGAATCAAACCTTAATCGATCAAAGGGCGCTCGGGGCCTGATCAATGGTTGCCACAGCGCCAATGATTTCAAGGGAAGGAGCCGCGATCTAACCGACCAATCACTAAGCGTAAGGCTTCAATGTCTTCGAGTGACTGCAGCATCTGGTTTGGCGACTTCCAGCCCAGAGCGCGAATTGGGCTCCTCATCCAGCGATCTCGTGCTGCCTCATCCCCTTCAAAAAGATCCAAGGCTTGCATATGAATCTGAGCTACGAGCCCATCGAGATCGTGTCCTCTACCGCCTTGCTCGCCTGAATTAAGTATGATGCTACCGTCCTCGACGGTAACTTGAATCAGCTGTCCGTCTTTCAAACCAGAGTCAGTGAGAACCCTTAGAGGCAATGCAATGAAAACCTCATTCTCAAATACGCGGATTTTCATGATCCTTCTAGATGGCATCGGCCTCTAGCTCCGGGCATGCATGCAATTCTTCAGAAAAAAGAACTTGGCGGTATGCAGTATCGTTGCCTTCTGAAGGGCCGCGAGTATCGTAAATCAAGTCGTTCTCGAACTGATAAATATAGTTCATCCGCAGCAGATCGTTGGAATCTGACAGTGCCACAAGCTTCAAAAGGCGCTGCATTCTCCAGCTTCCAGTTTGGTTGACCCTGGGAGGTGTAACTGCCATCACCTTGGTAATACAAAACAGCTCGTCATTCTCTTTGATTAAGGCGACCAGGTCGGAAGGTCTCGTGTATAAGTAGAAACGGTATCCCGTTCCGCCTTTTCGAAAGTAAGCAGTGCTGACAAAGAACCAAACATCACTGTGCGCAAGTTCAACGCTAGGCCAGAACTGTTCATCAGAAAAAGGGCGTCCCAAGAGTTCTTCAGTGTTAGCCTGACTCATAAACATGGTTGGTACTCCACCCCAAAATGCAAACTATAGCGTGTAGTGTTATAGCACGCAATTCGGTCTCATGGCCCCTTTCCTTAGGGGGTCAATATGGAACTACAGCAGGCTTTCGGGATAGCGCTTAGACGACAGAGAAAAGCGAAGGGTCTCTCTCAAGAAGCATTCACAACTGTCAGTAGTCGGACCTACATGAGCGAACTTGAACGAGGTCTCAAGTGCCCAACGCTCGACAAAATTGAAGAACTTGCTTCGACTATGGGCATCCATCCAGTGACACTATTGGTTGAGTGTTTCAAGCTCAGAGATGAAACAGACACGAAGAAAATTTTTGACAGGGTTTCGCAAGAGCTAGCCAGTCTCAAAGATAGCTAGCACGCGATAGTGAATCTGTCTGGGTTTGGCCTGATGCAGGTCTCACCGGTGCAGTCGCATTTTCCCCAATTCTGCCAGAGCGCAATATGGAGTCGGCTCAACCTGTCGACATTCCTACAGCACCATTAAATTAATACAGGGGTGTGCAAAGGGCACTACGAATATCAGGCGGACTCGTTCCAAATCACCAGTGAATCTTGCGTCTAAATGTTCACTTTTCTCTATTCGGCAAGTAAACGTCGCGACACTCCAATGGGTAGATTGACAATTATCTGAATTTGACACAATTACCCTTATTTTGGCGCAATCAACAATTCGTGGAATTCATCGAACAGGATCGCGGCGTAGTCCTCCAGCAACGAATCGCCCTGGATCAGCCGGGTGAGAATACCTTCGGTCACTACTTCAATAATGGTGTCAGCGCCGATTCGCGTGTCCAGGCGGGTGCGATAGCCGACGGTCTGCCCGGGCTTCTCGGCCAGCTGCCGGGCCATGTAGCCGGCAGCAGAGCGGGCCGCAAGGCGACGCGGCTCCAGCATCAGGATCTTGCGGCCATCCCGCCAGGAGGCGTCTTTCAGGGCCAAGGGAACCCGCGTGGTCTTGCCGGCCCCCGGGGGTGCCTGCAGCAGCACCGTGGTGTGCTGGTCCAGCTCGCGGATCAGTTCGGGCAGGGCCTGTTCGATGGGTAGCATGGCGTTCAACCTGGCAGGTGCGAGCCAGCGTCGCCGTCAACGGGCATGCCAGTCCTCCGGCCGGGGCACAAACAGCGCCAGCAGGAGCCCCCATCCCAGCGCTACCGCCCCCAGGGTAAAGGCGCCCACCAGGGTGCCACCAGCATCCAGCCACTGGCGGGTCAGCCAGGGGCCAGCCATCTGGGTCACGCTGTACAATGCGACCATCGCAGCTGAGAGTCTCGGCCCCTGATGGGGGTGCAGGGCACGGCCAATGCGCTGGGTAAGCAGCACGGTGCCCACAAAGGTACTTCCCACCAGCAGTGCACAAAGCACAATACCCAGCGGTCCGGGCCAGACCACCACCGCCAGGGCACCCAGGAACTGGATCAGGTAGTTGAGTCGCAGGGCCGGTAAGTCACCGAAGCGGGACCCCAGGAAACTCCAGATAATGGGCGTGGGTATGGTCACCACAGCCACCAGTAACCAGGACCCGTCCACCAGCCAGTGACCATCGGGCAACTGGGTCTTGGTCAGCAGGGGCAGGAAGGTCATGGGCAGGATATAGCCCAGGCCAGCGCCAGCGTAGGAAAGGAACAGGGGGATGCTGGCCCGGTCCAGCAAGGGCCCTTTATCCGCATAGGAACCATCATCCCGCTGGATACGGGCCGGCACATCCAGCCCGACCAGTCGCCAGGTGGCCCAGAGCGCCAGCGGAATGGACAACAGCGCAGCCGGCCACCAGCGGGCCGGGCCAGAGAGCATGTCTGCAGTGCCGGAGACCAGGAAGCTGGACACCAACAAGCCCACACCCACGCCCACATACACCAGGCCACTGGCACCGGTACGGTTACGTCGCACCAGCCATTCCAGGATCAGTGCCGGCGCCTGCACAAACACCACGCCATTGGCAATTCCATTGATCAACCGCAGGCCGGACAGCGCGGCCACAGGCTCCACCTGGGTCTGGGCGAGCGTCGTGAGCACGTGAACACCCATGGCGACAGGCAGGGAGATGCGGATCTGGTCAGGGCGGTACCATCGAACCGCCAGCAGGGCACCGATGAGATAGCCCAGGTAGTTCCAGGTGGCGACGGACGCGCCTTCGCTGGCGGTCAGCTGGCCATCGCCGACAAGGTAAGGCAGCAGGGGCGTATAGATAAAGCGGCCCAGGGCGTGGACCACCAGCAGGATAGTGGCACCGGCCAGCACGACCGACATGAGCTGCCTGGCGTCCGAGGCTGGCCGATGATCTGTCATTGTTACTCCAGGGGATAATTCCGGTACAGGTGCGGTTACTTAACGTCAACCTTGGCCGGGGTAATGTACTCGATCCGGGGAGGTCCTGCCAGGCAGCCGGCGGCGACCTTGCCAAAGGCCTTCATGTGATCACTCTTGCCATGGGGCCCCAGGTGTTCTGCGGATTCCCATAGTTCGAGGAATACCAGGCGATTGGGATCGGACAGGCTGGTATGCAGCTCGTACTCGACACAGCCGGGCTCTTTCAGGGTGGCTTCGATGCAGGGCTTGGCCGCTTCAATCAGGGTTTCGCGCTGATCGGGTTTGACGTTCAGAATGGCACGTACGTATAGCATGGTTTTCCTCAGGTATGGTGCGCCCGTCCGGGCGTTCTTGTTACAGGACCCTCAGCCAGACCGCGCCTGGTTCTGTCGGGTCCACTCGTAGATTTGCCGGTAGGCCTTTACCAGTTTATCGGGATCGTGGGGCGGCTGGATAACGGCTGCCATGCGACCATCCGGGTTGATCAGCGCCAGGTGGCCGCTGTGGTCGACCAGGTTGTTGCCATTGCCATCATCCCGGTGAACAAAAACAGCACCTACGCTTTTTGCCAGCGCCCGCAGCACATCAATATCGCCGGTCAGGCCATGAAAATCGTCACCGAAAAAGCCGAGGTAATCCCGCAACTGTTCGGGTGTATCCCGTTCCGGGTCTGCGCTTACCAGCATGTAGTCCGGCTGGGGCAGTTCTGCCGGCATGCGGCTGTCAGCCTGACGCAGGGTGGCCATGGTGGCAGGGCAGATATCCGGGCAATGGGTATAGCCTACAAACACGAAGGTCCAGCGGCCACGCAGGTCCTGGCGGGTCATTTCCTCACCTTGTTCACTGGTCAGGGTGAACTCTGTCAGCTCCCGGGGCTCTTCGTAGACAAAGGTATTCATGGCACTGAGGTCAGGCGCAGGCTCCGGCTCCCAGGCCTGCATGCTCATCTGCTGATAGATGACGAGTGAGAAAATAGCGGCAACAACAAGCAGAAGCAGCACCAGCGTGCGCCGGACCGAGCGAGTCATGAAATCTCCTGTCAGTGGTCACGAGCGGCCCCTGAAAGGGCCGCAGGAACATCAGAAATAGAAAAAGTGGTCGACCAGCAACACCACGAACAGGGCCATCAGATAGGTTATGGAGTATTTGAAGGTTGCCAGCGCGACACGCCGGTCGTCGCCCCTGAGCAGACGTACCGAGTACTGGAGGAAGCGTAACCCAAGTGCGGTAGCACCTGCCAGATAGATCCAGCCCGACATGCCTGTGGCAAAAGGTAGCAGGGTTACTGCCAGCAGCATGAAGGTGTAAAGCAGTATATGCAGCTCGGTATACCGGTTGCCATGGGTCACCGGCAGCATCGGAATACCTGCCTTGGCGTACTCCTCCTTGCGGTGGATGGCCAGGGCCCAGAAATGGGGTGGGGTCCAGGCGAAGATAATCAGCACCAGCAGCAGCGCATGGCCTTCGACCTGGTTGGTCACAGCAGTCCAGCCCAGCAAAGGTGGCATAGCGCCGGCAAGGCCACCAATGACGATGTTCTGGGGCGTGGCCCGCTTGAGGAAGAGGGTATAGACGCCGGCATAGCCCACCAGCGAGGCCAGCGTGAGCCAGGCGGTCAGGGCATTGACCTGCCACATCAGGATCATCATGCCTGCCAGCGCCAACACCGTGGCGAACAGCAGTGCGTCCAGCTGGCTGACCCGGCCGGTGGCCACTGGCCGGCGGCGTGTACGTGCCATGACGGTATCGATCTTCTGGTCCACTACGTGGTTCACCACGGCCGCCGCTCCGGCCAGCAGGGCAATACCCAGGTTACCAAAGACAAGCACATCCCACCCCGGCACCCCGGGCGCGGCAAGCAACATGCCGATCACCGCCGTCAGGATCATCAGCGCAACCACACGGGGCTTGGTCAGCTCCAGGAAGTCACGCCAGGAAACCGACCGGGTTGTGGTCGGGCGGGCCGTAAGGGCCTTGGCCTGGTCAGTCATGCGGGTACCTCGCGATTTGTTGTTGTTTGCACCGGTTCTGCGACCGGCTGGCGTGCATATCCGTGAACCTGCCATAGCATGTGGATCACGGTCAGTAACAGCCCGGCGCCCATGGCGTTGTGGGCCACGGCCACCGACAGCGGAATATGAAAAACGACATTGGCAATGCCGAGGCCAATCTGCATGACAAGCGCCCCGGCGGTCAAGAGCACCATGGACTGTGCCGGTGTGTTCCGGGTATGGCGCCAGAGGGCAAGCAAAAGCAATACAAAGTAGGCCAGCACAATCACGGCACCGAGGCGGTGGGTTACGTGGATGGCAATCCGTCCGTCAGCGGTAAGCTGGCCGCCGAGGTAGTTGGGGCCAATAGTTTGCAGCAGGTCAAAGCCATGGCGGAAGTCCATATTCTCTGGCCACCACTGGCCCTGACAGGTGGGCAGGTCGGTACAGGCCACGGCCGCATAGTTCGCGGCAGTCCATGCCCCGAGGGCAATCTGCAGGATAACCAGCGCCAGGCCACCATAGATCAAGGGTCTCAGTCGGGCTACCACACTGGCACGGTTTGCAGGAAGGGATTTACGGCGGCCCCGCAGGCGCAATGTCAGCAGGGTAAGCAGACTCAACGTGGTAAACCCTCCCAGCAGGTGCAGGGCGACCACCTTTGGCCACAACTGAAGGGTCACCGTCCACATGCCGAACAGGGCCTGCAACACGATGAAGCCGGCAATAAAGAGGGGCAGTTTTACCGGCACCCCTTCACGGCGATGCCTGACCGCAAAGGCCGCAATGCCAAACACGATAAGCCCCAGGGTACCGGCCGCATAGCGATGGATCATTTCGGGCCAGCCCTTGGACACGTCCACGGGGGATTCAGGAAAGCGGGCGTTGGCAACAGCGATACTGGACTCACTCTGGGGTACCGTCAGAAACCCATAACAGCCGGGCCAGTCAGGGCAACCCAGCCCCGCATCCACCAGCCGGGTCCACGCGCCCAGCATGACCACGACGATGGTAAAAAGAGTGGCAATCAGCGCCCAGCGTGCCATCACGCGGCGGGCCCTGCTTTGCGGTGTCCGGGTGTCTTGTTGTTGTTCTTGCACGATCCGTTACCTTGTCTGGTTGGCCCGGGGGACAGTGCCCGGCCAGGCGGCTAGCCTATCTGGGACAGTTTCATCAGATGCTTGAGGTCTTCAAGCATCTCCTTACCGGTATGCCCGCTGTTGTAATGCATCATGACGTTACCGAACGGGTCTACCACCAGGATACCAGGGGCATCGGCAGGGTCAGACCGGGGCGGCCATGAAGGCCGGGCCCCTGGCGCTACCTGCAACCGTTCCATTGAACGGTATTCAGAGTGCCAGCGCTGCTGGAGCGCCGGGGGAACCTCGCCAAGCCAGGCAGCGCGTCCAACCCGATTGGCATGTTTGCCGAGGGCGATATTCACCTGGCGGGCAAGGTAGAGCAGTTGTTCACAGTCCTCACCACAGGTCTGCGCAGTCACGATCAGTAGCCATTTTGGCTCCTGCAGCTGGGGCCCGAACCGGTTTTCAAGAGGGGTGCCGTCAGCGTCCAGCAGATTCAGTTCGGCCACTGGAACGGCCGGCTGGATCAGCTCGCCGTGATTACTGCGTGTTTCCGGGTGGAGCCAGCCGGTGTAATACATGACGGTGGCGAAGATCATGGGGCCGAAACCAATGGCAAACAGAAGCAATGCGGTGCGGCGACCACGACGGACCTGTTCCGGAGTCGGCTCGGCTTCCTGTAGCTCGGCAGTGGTGTCAGTCATTCAGGACTCCTGCTTACGATAGCTCGCTATTATTGTCAGTATGATGAGCGCCGCTGCCAGGGAAAACCATTGCAGGGCATAACCATAGTGAGTCTGAGGTCCCATCATATCCGGTTCCCAGTCCGCCCGGAAGGCACCCGGTTGATTACTGTCATCCAGTTTCAGGATGTTATTTGCTATAGACGGCTCGATAACCGCTGCAAGCGCTTTCGGCAGCGCCTGTACCCGTTGCACCCCATTGCCCGAGGGCGACTCTGCCGCGGGCTCGCCGGCCAGCACCGGTGGCTCCGGATAGGCTGCGATACGTCCCAGTAACAAGACTTCTTCTTCCGGGGTGCTCACCTCCGGTAACTCTGACCGTTTTCGCTCGGCGGCTATCCAGCCCCTGTTGACGACCACCGGAGGCCCTTTCGCAGGCTGAAACAGGGTCAGTACCTCATAGCCGGGAACACCATCGCGAGTGCGGTTATCCAGCAGCCATGTAGTGGACCGATACCGGCCACTGACCGTGACAGGCTGCCCAGTCAGCGGGTCAGTCTCTGTCAGCGCGCTCCAGTCAACAGCACCCGCCGGGTCCTGCCACTGCGCAAGGAGCTGTTTTTTTTCACCGGCGCGGTCCAACTGCCACAAGCCGAGGCCAAGCAGAACCGGCAGAAAGGCGCCGGCAAAGAGCAACAGCCGCCAGTCGGGTGCCCACACCCGACGGCGGGATTCATGTTCGGACATGCTCTGTTATAGTCACAGGTTCATTGCCTTCATACAGACAATAATAAAGACCTTCCAAAGCGGGGACGAGGCTCATGCTTCTCAAAATCCTGATCGTGGTACTGATGCTGGCCGTAATCGTCAGTCTGTTCAGCGGTTTGTTCTTTCTGATCAGGGACGACGGAGGCCGACGGCGGGTGGTGAATTCGCTGGCGGTCAGGGTGGCACTCAGCGTACTGCTGCTAGCCGTTATCCTGCTCGCACTCTGGCAGGGCGGGCTGGATCTGAACCCCACGCCCTATCACTGAATTGCCACTGGGCGCCTGGGTGGCCCGGAAGGGGCTCCGGGCCCACCGCCCGGAGCCGGGTACATCAGATTACATAGACGAAGACAAACAGTCCCAGCCAGACCACATCAACGAAGTGCCAATACCAGCTGGCCGCCTCGAACCCGAAGTGATTGTCGCCGGTAAAATGCCCTTTCTGGATGCGAAGGAACATCACGATCAGAATGATCGTACCCAGGATCACGTGGGCACCATGAAACCCGGTGAGCATGAAGAAGGTGCTACCGTAAATACCGGACTGCAGGGTCAGGTTCAGGTCCTGGTAGGCGTGGACGTACTCCTCGGCCTGCAGGCCCAGGAAGACCAGTGCCAGCACAATGGTGGCGCCAAGCCAGATTTTTACCTTTTTGCGATTGTCTTCCTTGAGCGCATGGTGGGCCACAGTGACCGTAAACGATGACGTGACCAGCAGGATGGTGTTCACCAGCGGCAGGCCCCAGGCACCGATAACACCTTCCGGCGCCGGGTAAGCCTCCGGGTCGGGGTTATTGATCAAAGGCCAGGTTGCCTGGAAGCCTTCCCAGAGCATGGCGCTGGAGCCCTTGTCGCCTGCGCCGCCCAGCCAGGGCACCACAAAGACGCGGGCATAGAAGAGCGCGCCAAAGAAAGCGGCAAAGAACATCACCTCTGAAAAGATGAACCAGCTCATGCCCCAGCGGAAAGACCGGTCCATCTGGGGGCTGTAGAGCCCCGCCCGGCTTTCACGGATCACCGATCCGAACCAGCCAAACAGCATGTATGCCATGACCAGCGCGCCGATAAGGAAAATAAACCAGGACCCATCAGTGGATTCCCCCTGGGACCCGTTTACCATCACGGATGCCACGCCGTAGAGGGTGAGGAACATCCCGATCGTGGCCACGATAGGCCACTTGCTCTGTTCAGGTACGTAGTACGTCTGGTTGTTCGCCATGCTCGTCTCCAGAGGCCACTCCGCTGGCCTGTCCGTTCTCGTTTATTGTTGTCAGTTCACTCGCTGTCCCGGTCGGCCCCGGCACCGACCATAGGTGGCACCGGGGCTGATCATTCACTTGACTTCCGGCGGTGTCGCAAAGGTGTGGTAAGGCGCGGGTGACGGCACCGTCCACTCCAGGCCTTCGGCCCCCTCCCAGGGTTTGGCGGCCGCTTTCTCGCCATGGCCGCGGGCGCATTTCACCACAATAAACAGGAACAACAGCTGGGTAACACCGAACATGAACGCCCCGATACTGGAGATCATGTTGAAGTCCGCAAATTGCAGGGCGTAATCCGGGATACGGCGTGGCATGCCGGCCAGGCCCAGGAAGTGCATGGGGAAGAACGCGAGGTTCATGCCGATAAATGAAAGCCAGAAATGGGTCTTGGCCAGGGTTTCGTCGTACATGGTTCCGGTCCACTTGGGCAGCCAGTAGTAGGCAGCGGCAAAGATGCCGAAGATAGCGCCCGGCACCAGTACGTAGTGGAAGTGAGCCACGACAAAGTAGGTATCGTGGTACTGGAAGTCCGCCGGCGCGATGGCCAGCATCAGACCAGAGAAACCACCAATGGTGAACAGGATGACGAAGGCCACCGAGAACAGCATGGGTGCCTCAAACGTCATGGAGCCACGGAACATGGTGGCGACCCAGTTGAACACCTTCACCCCTGTGGGTACCGCGATCAGCATGGTGGCGTACATGAAGAACAGTTGCCCGAAGATTGGAATACCCACGGTGAACATGTGGTGTGCCCATACCAGGAAGGAAAGCAGGGCGATGGCACCCACTGCGTATACCATGGAGGCATATCCGAACAGCTTCTTGCGGGCAAACGCCGGGATGATGTGGGACACCACACCAAAGGCCGGCAGGATCATGATGTACACCTCGGGGTGACCGAAGAACCAGAACACGTGCTGGAACAGGACCGGGTCACCACCACCGGCGGCGTCGAAGAAGGAGGTACCGAAGTTGATGTCCATCAGCATCATGGTGACCACACCCGCCAGTACAGGCATGACAGCAATCAGCAGGAAAGCGGTGATCAGCCAGGTCCAGACGAACAGGGGCATCTTCATCAGGGTCATGCCCGGTGCCCGCATATTGAGAATGGTGGCGATCACGTTGATGGCGCCCATGATGGACGACACACCCATGATATGGATGGCAAAGATAAAGAAGGTGGTACTCGGCGGCCCGTAGGTCGTCGACAGCGGTGCGTAGAAGGTCCAGCCGAAGTTGGGAGCCCCGCCCTGCATGAACAGGGTGGACACCAGCATCAGGAAGGCGGCCGGCAGCAACCAGAAACTCCAGTTGTTCATCCGGGGCAGGGCCATGTCAGGCGCACCCACCATCAGTGGCAGCATCCAGTTCGCCAACCCCACAAAGGCCGGCATAACCGCACCAAACACCATGGTAAGTCCGTGCATGGTGGTCATCTGGTTGAAAAATTCCGGCTCCACGATCTGCAGGCCGGGCTGGAAAAGCTCGGCCCGGATCACCATCGCCATACTGCCCCCGAGCAGGAACATGGCGAAACTGAAGATCAGGTACATGGACCCGATGTCTTTATGGTTGGTGGTTAACAGCCACCGGGTAATGCCCTTGGCGGGACCATGGTGGTGGTCCTGGGCGTGGGTATCTGCGACCGCACTCATTTGAAACCCCCGTTGCCGCCTGTTTCTTGTAGCTGGCGTGTTTGTTATCTGGCGAACCTGACGGTGGGATTACCCCACCGTCCGGCTGTCTCTTATTGATTCTTGTAGTCGAAGACTTCCTTGGGTGTCACCATCTCGCCGGTGTTATTACCCCAGGCGTTACGTTCATAGGTAATGACCGCCGCGAGATCAGCCTCGCTGAGCTGACTACCGAACGCCTGCATGGCAGTGCCACTGACCCCGTTGACCACTATATCCATATGCGCATCAATGTCTTCGGTAACCACTGGCGTTCCCCGCAGCGATGGGAACGGCCCACCGCCGGAACCGTCGTCACCATGGCAGGCGGCACAGGACGTGGCATAGACACCCTCACCGCGCTCCACCAGCTCTTCCAGGGTCCAGTCCTTCTGTGTCAGCTCGCGCTCTTTCTCTGCCGCTTCACGCAGGTTCGCCGCCCATTGGGTGTATTCCTCCTCCGGCACAGCCTCAACCACTACCGGCATAAAGCCATGGTCCTTGCCACACAGCTCGGTACACTGGCCGCGATAGATCCCGGGCTCGTCTACCTTGAACCAGACCTCATTGATAAAACCGGGGATGGCGTCTTTCTTGATGGCAAACTCAGGAACCCACCAGGAATGGATAACGTCATTGGCCGTCAGGAGCAGGCGCACCTTCTTGCCCACTGGCACAACCATGGGGTTATCAACGTCCAGCAGGTAGTTCTCGTTCTTGTCCATCCGGTTGTAGATTTCGTCCCGGGAGGTGGACAGGTTTGAGAAAAAGCCGAATTCAGGATCACCCTCTGTACCCGGATTCTCGAGATACTCATAGCGCCAGCGCCATTGATAACCGGTGACCTTGATGTCGACCTCAGCTTCCGTGGTGTCGTACATGTCCACCAGGGTAGCTGTCGCGGGAATAGCCATGATGACCAGGATGGCAAAGGGTATAATCGTCCAGAGTATTTCCACGACGGTGTTTTCGTGGAAATGGGCCGGCTGGTGGCCCTTGGACTTACGGTGAGCAAAGATTGACCAGAACATGACCCCAAAGACCACGACGCCGATAACGACGCATATCCACAGGATGGTCATGTGGAGGTCAAAGACCTGGTTACTCGTTTCGGTGACCCCGGGGGACATGTTCATTGTCCAGTCGGCTAACGCCGGCGCAGACAATAATGTTCCCGCAATAAGGGCACCTGCCCGTTTAACGTGCACGTGCATACCGCGTCTCCACAGAATGTTGTTCTTGTTCATGACAGACACGCTTGTGAGCCGTCTTTCCTGCGACTGCTACCTGTCATGTCTGGCGGATCTGCGTGACACTTCCAGAAACTGATGGAAGTACGTCCTCCCGGGCGTCAGAAAATCCAGTTACGCTCGCACACGCAACCGGTGATGCCGGGAAGTCTGTTCACGGATAACCAGAACCCAGTATAGACAGAGAGTTAGGTGACACTCAAAAACTTGGGCACATTTTGAAAAATTTTATAATTATAAGCTTATTCGATATTGACATAAATCATTGCACCCGGGCTTTACAGACCCTATGCGCAAACTGACCCGATATCAGCTCACCCGCTCGGACCGGCACCTCTGGCGCCTGGCCTGGCCACTGATGCTGACCAACCTCACGGTTCCCCTGCTGGGACTGGTGGATACTGCAGTGCTCGGCCACCTTGAAAGTCCGCTGTACCTGGGGGCCGTGGCGGTGGGCGCCAACCTGTTCAGCATCCTTTACTGGTCGTTCGGCTTTATGCGCATGGGCACCACCGGCCTGGCCGCGCAGGCCTACGGGCGCCGGGACGCAACGGCGCAGGCCGCGCTGTTACTACGTTCGCTGCTGCTGGCCCTCGCCATCGCGATGATCCTGATTGCCTTGCAGGCGCCCCTGATCCGTATCGGCCTTACGCTGATGAACCCCGGCTCGGAGGTGGCAGAACTGGCCGCAGAGTATGCCGCCATCCGCATATGGAGTGCACCAGCAGTGCTGGCACAATACACGCTGGTGGGCTGGCTAATCGGTTGCCAGCTGCCCCGGGGACCGATGGTCATGCTCATAGCCGCCAACGGCATGAACATCGTGCTCGATGTGTTGTTCGTCACGCTGCTGGGGTGGAACAGCAGGGGCGTGGCCCTGGCCACCGTGATGGCCGAATATTCCGCCGCCGGTCTTGGGCTATGGCTGGTCTGGCAACGGCTACCCGATCACCGGGCGTCGTTCCGCTCGCTCCTGGGCCACCTGTCAGACTACCTGGCCCTGATCCGGGTCAATCGCTACCTGATGGTAAGAACGATCGCCCTGCTGCTGGTGCTGGCGTTCTTCACCGCCCAGGGGGCTCGGCAGGGGGAAGTCATTCTCGCTGCCAATGCGGTCCTGCTGACCTTCCTGCTGGTGATCTCCAACGGACTGGACGGTTTCGCCAATGCGGCCGAGGCCCTGGTCGGGCAGGCTGTGGGCGTCGGCTCGCACCAGCGCTTCCTGGTAGCTTGCCGCACCGCCGCACGCTGGTCGCTGATCGGGTCCCTGGTGCTGACCGTTTTGTTCGTTACCGGCGGCCACTGGCTTATTGGCCTGTTAACCAGCATCGAGGAGGTACGCGCCAGCGCCCGCCAGTTCCTGCCCTGGCTGTGGTTACTGCCCTTTACGGCGGTCTGGGGTTACCTGTTCGATGGCATTTTCATCGGCGCCACCCGTACCCGGGATATGCAGAACACCATGCTGTTTTCCGCCCTGGTGGTCTTCCTGCCCGTCTGGTGGCTAACCACCAGCTGGGGGAATCACGGGCTCTGGTTTGCCCTGATTACCCTGATGCTGGCCCGGGCCGGCAGCATGGCGACAGTGTTCATGGTGCGGACACGAAACCGTTCATGGTTCCGACATGAGTGATTATTAATCCCGAACGCACACCTTCAAATCTCAACTACACTGCAAATCAAGGGGCGTCCGGCGCCGGATACCCTGCGATACCCAGCAAACCCGGCATTGTCTGACATGACTCCAGAGGCAGTATTGAACATCATTGATCAGGCCCGTCGGCAGGAAGCCCATTCCGGTGAGTTTCTCCGCCAGATGCGTGAGAAGGCAGCCCAACTGCCCGCCAGCGTAACCATTGAAGGCTACCAGCCTGCCATGTGCCTGTTCCAGTTCGCCATCGAGTACATCGAAATGGCGCCCCGCCTCATTGATTGTATTGATGCCTGTGCCCGCAAATCCGGCAGGCGCCGGCTGTTCGACCCGTTCATCCAGACCGCCGTCTGCTACTTCACCCAGCCGTCACTGATCTTGACCCGGTACGAGGGCCTGGATGGTCTGCTGGTCAAGGCTTACCTGTGCCACCGCCTGATGGAGGAAATGTACGAGAACAACCTGTCTACCCGGCGCAGCAAACTGGTGGAGCTGGAAGCCACACAGGCCAACCTGCTGGCCCACCAGCTGATCGGCGAGCCCTTTGCCAACGAACTGGACGAATCCGTAACCCTGACGGTGATGAACCTCGCCGGCTCGCCAGACTACTACGAATTGAACCTGGATCCCTTTGTTACGGAGTTACGCAAGGCCGCCCATGACTGGATGCGGGAATACTGGGAAAACCTGCTGACCCGCAATCACATCCGCTTCACCCTGATGCCCTGAACCGTCAACCACCCTACTTGCCCTGGCGTTTCTCCCGTTAAGTCCGTTCCAGGGATGTGACCCGGTTTTGCCCTGACGACAGCCAGCCTTGGCGGCAGCCACCGTCAACGGTAAGCTTGCCTGCGTTCCACGGCCCATGGCCCCCGCAGGGGCGACCGCAAGCCACTTACCACATCGTCAACGGAGTACCATCACCATGGATAATGCCGATCTCGGAAAGCTGATTATTCGCCTGACCCTGGGGGGGCTGTTGCTGTTTCACGGCATCAGCAAGCTTCTCAACGGCACTGGCTTTATCGAGGGGCTGCTGGCAAGCCATGGCATTCCGGCATTCTTCGCCTATGGTGTATTTATCGGTGAGCTGCTGGCTCCACTGATGGTGATTCTGGGCTATCACACCCGCATTGGCGCGTTGCTGATTGTATTCAACATGCTGGTAGCCATTGCCCTGGTGCATACCCATGAACTGCTCAAACTCGGCGGCAACGGCGGGTGGGCCCTGGAACTGCAGGGTTTCTTCCTGTTTACCGCACTGGCGCTGATTTTCCTGGGACCGGGCCGTTACAAGCTCAAGAACTGAGGCACACCCATGAGCCGCACTGTCGAACCCGGGCGCTACCGGCACTACAAGGGCAAGGATTACCAGGTAATCGGTACCGCCCGCCACAGCGAGACCGAAGAGTGGCTGGTGGTCTACCGTTGCCTGTATGGAGACCACAGCCTTTGGGTACGCCCTCTGGATATGTTCCGGGAATCGGTAGAGGTTGCTGGCGAGCAGGTACCCCGATTCACCCGTATAAGTGATTGATCCTGCATGCCCGGATGCCAGACAGCCCGGGCATTTTTGACTCTGACACCGGTTTCCTGCAAATTAGCGCCCCTTCCGAACCTGTCCCAACTGTCACCAAACGCGCATAAAGCCCCAAAAGGGCTTTAGCCTGTCACGGAGTCTTACCATGAACGCCGTTGTCGCTGCGGTCGCCGTCATGCTCGTACTGAGCCTGCTGCGCATACACGTTGTCGTTGCCCTCATCATTGGCGCCCTGACCGGGGGGCTCATTGGTGGTATGTCACTGGAAGCCACCATCGAGGCCTTCAATAGCGGTCTTGGCGGAGGAGCCACGGTCGCTCTGTCCTACGCCACCCTGGGCGCGTTTGCCGTCGCCATCGGCAAATCCGGCCTGGCCCACGCCCTGGCGGACCGTGCGCTGGCGCTGATTGGCCGCCAGGACAGTGGTGATGCCAGCGGGGTCGCCAGCAAGGGCGTCCGCTTCCTGATCATCGGGCTACTGCTGGCAGTGGCCATGTCCTCCCAGAACATCCTGCCGATCCACATCGCGTTCATTCCACTGATCGTGCCGCCGCTGCTGTACGTGATGGCGAAGCTCAACCTGGACCGGCGGCTGGTGGCCTGCGTGCTGACCTTTGGCCTGATCACGCCCTACATGTTCCTGCCCATAGGCTTTGGCGGTATTTACCTAAACGAAATCCTGCTGGCCAATGTCAGCGATAACGGCATAGTTACCGATGGTCTGAACGTTATGTCGGCCATGGCATTGCCGGCACTGGGTATGCTGGTTGGCCTTCTGGTTGCCGTATTTTTCACTTACCGGAGCGGCCGCACATACGACCTGTCCAGGATCGAGCAAACCGAGCGGGTCGATACCCAGTACAACAGCTGGACCCTGTTCATGGCCCTGGTGGCTATTGCGGCGGCCTTTGTGGTCCAGCTTTGGCTAGGCTCGATGATCCTCGGCGCCCTGACCGGCTTTGTGCTGTTCAACCTGTCTGGCGTGGTGCGTTGGAAGGAGTCGGACGACCTGTTCACCGAAGGCATGAAGATGCTGGCCATGATCGGCTTCATCATGATCGCCGCCAATGGGTTTGCGGAAGTGATGCGTGAAACCGGCCAGATCGCCACCCTGGTCCAGGGCTCGGTGGAAGCCATTGGCGATAACAAGGCGCTGGCAGCGTTCCTGATGCTGGTGGTGGGCCTGCTGATTACCATGGGTATCGGGTCGTCGTTCTCGACCATTCCCATTATCGCCGCGCTCTATGTGCCGCTGGCCCTGGAGCTGGGTTTCAGCCCGCTGGCCATCGTTGCCCTCGTGGGCACGGCTGGTGCGCTGGGTGATGCGGGGTCACCGGCGTCCGACTCCACCCTGGGGCCCACTGCCGGCCTGAACGTAGACGGCCAGCACAATCACATCTGGGATACGGTGGTGCCCACGTTCCTGCACTATAACCTGCCGTTGCTGGTGTTTGGGTGGTTGGCGGCTATGGTGCTCTGACTCGTTTTATTGGCCTGTTGGTTTTGGGGGATGTGAGGGTTTGGTGGGGTGGTTCCGAAACAGTCAGAAAACAGGGTTTTCGTGTCGGAACCCCCACCCGGACCCTTGAAGCCCCCATAACCCGCAGGCTACAGAGTCAAACCATAATCCAAAGAATCAGTCCTCAGAGCGGGCCTTAAAGAACACCACCTGCTTGACCGTATGATCCTCCTCATTAGTCCGCTTGTTCACCCGGGTCTCCAGCTCCGGGTTGCCGGAAGGGCCGTCGCCCCCCTGGCTGTCGGTAAACCCGCAGGACACACACTCCCGGTGCTGAACCCCATCGTCATCGGTAAACATGGTCAGCCGGTCCATGGCCGCGCACCGGGGGCACACGGCCCCGGCGATAAAACGTTTCGGTGTACGGGCCATCAGTCTGACTCCTCAGGCTGCGTGATCGTGGTCGGTAATACCGGACTGACGGAGCAGGGCATCCACATCCGGGTCACGGCCACGGAACGCCTTGAACAGCTCCGCCGGCTCCCGGGAACCACCCATCTCCAGGATATTCTCCCGGAAGGAATGGCCGGTCTCCGGGTCGAAGATACCGTTCTCCTCAAACAGTGAGAAGGCATCGGCCGCCAGCACTTCTGCCCACTTGTAGCTGTAGTAACCGGCCGCGTAGCCACCGGCAAAGATATGGGAGAACGCGTTGGGGAACCGGTTGAACTCCGGTGACTCCACCACCGCGATTTCCTTGCGGACCTCCCGGTGCATCTCCAGCGGGTTGGTGGGTGCCTCCTCAGTGAATTCCGCGTGCAGGCGGAAGTCAAACAGGGAGAACTCCAGCTGCCGAACCATCTGCATGCCCGCCTGGAAGTTCTTTGCAGCGAGCATCTTGTCCAGCAGATCCTGGGGCAGGGGCTCGCCAGTCTCGTGATGGGCAGCAATCAGCTCGAGGGATTCCGGGTTCCAGCACCAGTTTTCCAGGAACTGGCTGGGCAACTCTACCGCATCCCAGGCAACACCATTGATACCGGAGACATCCGCCACGTCCACCTGGGTCAGCATGTGGTGCAGGCCATGGCCGAACTCGTGGAACAGGGTGGTGACCTCATCGTGGGTCAGCAGGGACGGCTTGCCTTCCACCGGTGGGGTGAAGTTACAGGTGAGAAAGGCCACCGGCAGCTGCAGCTGGCCACGCTGGTTTTCCCACCTTACCCGGCAGTCCGCCATCCAGGCGCCACCACGCTTGCCCTGACGGGCGTAGGGGTCCAGGTAGAACCACGCAATGGCTTCACCATTACGGGAGATACGGTAGGCGGTGGCGTCCTTGTGCCAGGTTTCCACCTGCGGCTGCTGCTCGATCTGGACGCCGAAAAGCTTCTCGGTGACCTGGAACATGCCAGAAATCACCCGCTCGGCGGGGAACCAGGGACGCAGGGTTTCCGGGGAGATATCGTAACGCTTCTGACGCAGCTTCTCGCTGTAATAGCCGATATCCCAGGCCTGCAGACCCTCGACGCCATACTCGTCCTTTGCGAACGCCTTCAGCTCTGCGACTTCCTTCTCCGCGACAGGCTTCGATTTCGCGGCCAGCTGGTGCAGGAACTCGAGCACCTCATCCACGCTGGACGCCATCTTGGTGGCCAGGGAACGTTCTGCGTAATTGTTGAAACCCAGCAGCTTCGACTGGCCGTGGCGGCGTTTGAGGATCTCCGCCATGATCGGGGTGTTATCCCACTTGCCAGCATCCGGGCCCATGTCAGACGCCCGGGTAACAAAGGCTTCGTACACTTCCCGGCGCAGTTCCCGGTTGTCGCAGTAGGTCATTACCGGGAAGAAGCTGGGGAAATCCAGGGTAATCACGAAACCGTCCAGGTCTTTCTGCTTCGCGGCCTGACGGGCACCATCAAGGGCCGACTCGGGAACGCCGGCCAGTTCCTTCTCATCGGTGATGTGTTTGAACCAGTTCTGGGTGGCGTCCAGTACGTTATCACTGAAACGGCTGGACAGGTCAGCCAGCTCCCGGGACAGGTTGGCAAAGGTTTTCTTCTTGTCCGCAGGCAGGTCAACACCACCTAGGTGGAAGTCCCGCAGGGTATTGTTCACCATCTTCTGCCGGGCTTCACTGAGATCCTTGAAGTCCGGCCGTTCGGCGACTTTCTTGAACGCCGCGCACAGCTGCTCGTTCTGACTGACCTCAGTGCCGTATTCGGTCAACTTCTCCAGGCACCGCTTATGGACCGCGCGGATCTCCTCGTTGTTCATGACTCCGTTAAGGTGGGAGATCACCGACCAGGCGTTGTTGAGCCGGTCGTCCAGGGACTGCATGGGCTGTACCAGGGTGTCCCAGGTAGGATCGTCCTGGCCGGCAAGGTCCTGGATCTGGACGCGGTTGTCGCTGAGGATCTGGTCAATCGCGGGCTCCATGTGTTCGACACGGATGTGGTCGAAGCTGGGGAGCAGTTCTTCGGTGAGCAGTGGGTTGTTCATGTGGCCTCTTCTGTGCTGACAAATTTGGACATTGACGTTCAGGTAGCCTGTAAATTCGGGGGCGGGCCAGGTATGGGGGAGTATTTTCTTCGCCGCAATTCACGGTCCATCCCTGGACCGACCTTGCTCCGCGACATCCTGTCGCTGCTGCGAAAATACTCCCCCATACCTGTCCTTCCGGCATTTCTGGTACTGCCAAGGCTAAGCTTTTGACACCGGCACCCGTGATATTGTCAGGTTTATCTGTGAAGATAATCCCCGACAAACCTCCTGGCTAATAGGTGTATGTAATGGCGAACATACGTTCTCACAAGGGTTACACCCCAAAATTCGGTGACCGGGCGTGGGTGGACGAGTCCGCGGTCGTCATCGGCGACGTGGAAATGGGTGACGACTGCTCCGTCTGGCCCATGACCGTGGTACGCGGCGACATGCACCGGATCCGCATCGGTGACCGGTGCAGCATCCAGGACGGTACCGTCATCCACATCACCCACGCCTCCGACTACAACCCCGGCGGCTGGCCCACCACACTGGGTGACGACGTCACCGTTGGCCACAAGGCGCTGATCCACGGCGCGACCATCGGCAGCCGTGTGCTCGTGGGGATGGGTGCCATCATCATGGACGGCGCGGTGGTGGAAGACGACGTCATTATCGCCGCCGGCTGCCTGGTCCCACCCGGCAAGACCCTGGAGTCCGGACACCTGTATGTTGGCTCCCCCTGCAAGAAAGCCCGGGCGCTGACCGACAAGGAGAAAACCTTCTTCAAGTACACGGCTGCCAATTACGTGAAGCTGAAGGACGAGTATCTGGCTGAGCAGGAGTGAGCGCTCTCCCTCAGCTGCTCGCTCTACGGGGGCCGGGGAAGAGCTTCCGGAACAATCAGAAAAACCTGAGTTTTTCGTTCCGGAAGCTCTTCCCCGGCCCCCGTAGCACCCGCAAACCTACAGACTACAAGTGATCAAATCTCCAAGCCCAAACCTACAACCCTGACTCAGATCAAAACACAACCAGAACAACGCTTGAAAATCCCCAATCCGCACCTAGATTAAAGTCCAGCAGAAGTTCACGGATAACCATCCGGCTGGCGCCACCGTGATGGGGCTGTTCCGCGACTGAAGCTGAATAAACACCTGTTATTCAGATTCATAAGGAGGAGTTTCATTATGAGTAACCTTACCCGCTGGAATCCGGTCAGTGAGTTCGAAGACCTGATCAACCGTTACAACCGCTACTTCGGCCTGCCCGCCACCAATGGCGACAAGGAGGGCAAGGACCTGTTCCGTCGCAACGACTGGGCGCCGGCCGTAGATATCAAGGAAAACAAGGATGCCTTCGTGATTGATGCCGAATTACCCGGCATGAACAAGGAAGATGTCAAAGTCACCGTCCATGACGGGGTACTTACCATCCAGGGTGAGCGCAAGCAGGAAACTGAAACCGGCGACGACAAGCATCACCGTGTGGAACGGGTCTACGGCAGCTTCATGCGCCGCTTCACCCTGCCCGACAACGTAGATGCTGACAGCATCAAGGCGAAGTTCAAGGATGGAGTGCTTTCTCTGACCCTGAACAAGGTCGAGCCGCTGGAACCTAAAGCCATTGAGGTCAATGTCGACTGACACTGCAGATTTTTACAAGAGTGCGGTGAGAGTGGAAGCTCAGGCTTCCACCTCAGCTGCTTTCCTTGCACCCGCTGCCTCCAGCGCTTCCGCATAGGCCGTCATGCGCCGATGGCGAGCCACATGATCCAGCATGGTCTCGCCGTTCTCGTCCCGGGCGTTGACATCCCGGCCAGCTTCCACGAAGAACCCCAGGAACCGCTCGAAATCCTCGGCCCGCATGGCTTCATAGGCCTTGATCAGCACATAGTGGTCGGGATTGGTACGGGCGTCGAAAGGGCTCAGGAACAGGAAGCTCTTTACCCGCTCGTCGCTCCATTCCTCGCCGATAACTTTCGGCTTCTCCGGTCCGCTCATGGTCTCTCTCGTTATAAGGGTGTCAGAAAATTAAGAGAGAATAGTATAACGACAGGGCGCCAGGGCTACCTAGACGAATTGTGTCTTAGGTTCTAGCCGGCGGGAATATCAGGGCAGGATTTCCACTGGCAGGTCGCCGGTGGGCACCGAATCATCACACTCAGGTTCGCGAATCGAGATTTCCACCCGACGATTCAGGGCCCGATTGGCTGCGGAGTTGTTCGGCACCAGCGGCTGGGTTTCAGCCCGCCCTGCCGCGATGACCCGCTCAGCGGGTATCTTGCGGTTCAGCACCAGTTCATGCACCACGGACACCGCCCGGGCCGCCGAGAGGTCCCAGTTCGATCGGAATCGGCTGCTGGTGATGGGGACATCATCGGTATATCCGGCCACGATAACATCGCCCATGCACCCTGCGACGACCCCCACAACCCGGTCAATGATAGGGAGCATCTCGGCCTTGATCTTCGCCTCCCCGGAGTTAAACGTGGCTTGCTCGGAAAAACGGATCACAACCTGCTGTTGATCGTAGTTAACGCTAAGGGACTCATCAGCCACCTCTTCCTCAAGCTCGCCAATCAGTCGCCGGGACAGCTCTACAATACCCTCCGGAATGGTAGTCAGTTCCGGGGATGTGCCCCGGTCGTCAATGAACTCCGCCTCTTCCCTGGGGCTGTCCGGCGGCTCGGGCAGGGATACCGTGTCCGATTCGATCAGCGTCAGCGGCGACCCGCCTATATCATCTGCCATCACGTTAGCCGTGCCGAAGGCTACCGCCATTGACTGGGCCATGGCCCGGTACTTTTCCACGTCCATTTCCGCAAATGACAGCAGCAGGATAAAAAACGTGAGCATCAGGGTCGCCAGGTCCGCAAAGGTCACCAGCCACGCCGGGGCACCGGTGGAGCCTCCTTTCCTGGATCTTGGCGCCAGGGGGCGTAGTGCCACCGGTCAGGCCTCCTGGCTCGCTTCCGGGGACGGCTGCTGGCCAGGGTGCACGAAGGAGGAGAGGATCTCGGTGATCACACGTGGATTCTGGCCGCGCAGGATATTCTGGATGCTGGTGACAATCAGCACCTGGTTGCGGCGTTCGTCCTCCGCCTTCAGTTGCAACTTGTCCGCGAGGGGGATGGCAATCAACTGGGCGATGAATGCCCCGTACAGGGTAGTGAGCAAGGCGATCGCCATGGCTGGCCCGATGGAAGCGGGATCATCCAGGGTGTTCAGCATCTGCACCAGGCCGACCAGGGTACCGAGCATCCCGATTGCCGGGGCGGAGTCACCAATACCCCGGAATACCCGCTCAGCCACGTCGTAGCGCTCGCCGGTCTGCTGAATATCCTGGGCCAGGGTTTCCTCGACCATTTCCGGTGGATGACCGTCCACACAGAGATTGATGGCCTTCTTCAGGAAGGGGTTCTCGGTTTCATGGCTTTCCAGTCCCAGAATGCCGTCCTTGCGAACTACCCGGGCCAGTTCGCTTACCTCACGGATGAGGTCATTGGGACGATCGAGCCGGTCGGTAAAGGCCGTGTGCATGGCGAGCTTCACCGATGTGGTAACCGTGGGCAGGCGAAAACGCACCAGGGTGACGGCAAAGGTTCCCCCGAGCACAATGGCCAGGCCCGGAAGGTTTAAAAAGGTCAGTACCGAGGCATTGGCCAGCATGGCGATGATGACGATGGCAATGCCTGCCACCAGACCGACCAGGGTAAGGATATCCATGTAGCGCCTTATTATTGACGGATGCCAAAATCAGCTCACAGCCTGCAACCAGTTTCGCCGGCCCGGGCGGCTCACTCAAACCGCAAATGGTAACGATGCGTAACCATCTGTCAGTGGTTGCGCAGTTCCTCGATCACTGGCGCAGTTTCAGGCTTCACACCCCGCCACACCCTGAAGGACTCAGCGGCCTGTTCCACCAGCATACCCAGGCCGTCGAGGACCTTGCCGGCCCCCTGTCCCCTGGCCCACGCATTGAACGGGGTATCACCGGCGGCGTACATCATGTCGTACACCACGGTTTCAGGTGAGATTACACCGGCCGGCACCGGCGGCAAATCGCCCTGAAGGCTCGCACTGGTGCCGTTGATAATGACATCGAACGGATCAGTGGCTGCCTCGAATCCACAGGCACTGAGTTCCGTCGCGACGGCCTCAGGGCGAAACAGCGACACCAGTCCGTCCGCCTTGATGACCGTGCGGTTGGCCACCACCAACTCCCCGGGGTTTTCCGCCAGCAACGGCCCCAGCACGCCCCTTACCGCCCCACCGGCACCGAGCACCAGGACGCGACCACCTGACAGACTGACACCAGCGTTCACCTTAAGGTCCGTTACCAGGCCAACGCCGTCCGTGTTATCAGCCACCAGCCGGCCCTGCTCATCCTGGTAAAGGGTGTTTGCCGCACCGGCCTTTTCCGCCCGCTCACTGCGGCGGTCTGCCAGACTCCAGGCCTGTTCCTTGAAGGGAACAGTAACGTTCAGGCCCTTGCCACCCTTGGCGAAGAATTCCCGGACTGTCTCAGCGAACTCCTCCAGGGGTGCCTGAATGGCCGTGTACTCCACCGCTTCGCCGGTTTGCGCCGCAAACAGGCTGTGAATCCTGGGAGATTTACTATGGCTGATGGGGTTGCCCACCACCGCGTAGAGATCATTGTTCATCTTCATGCTCCAGCCAGTTGCGCCCGGTCAGGAAGTGCTCGGTAAGGCGAGCCTCCTCCGTACCTGGTTCCGGGCGGCGGTCATAGTCCCAGCGTACCAGCGGCGGCAGGGACATAAGGATGGATTCCGTGCGCCCACCGGACTGCAGCCCGAACAGGGTGCCACGGTCGTACACCAGGTTGAACTCCACATAGCGGCCCCGGCGGTACAGCTGGAATTCCCGTTCCCGTTCGCTCCAGGGGGTGTCCTTGCGCCGCCGGACGATCGGCTCGTAGGCAGGAATATAACTGGAGCCCACCGACTGCATCAGGCCAAAGTCATCGTCAAAGTTGCCAGTATTATGATCATCGAAGAACAATCCGCCTATGCCCCTGGGCTCCTGCCGGTGCTTCAGGTAGAAATACTCGTCGCACCATTTTTTGTAACGGCTGTACACATCGGCGCCAAACGGGCGGCAGGCATTGCGGGCGGTCTCATGCCAGTGGATACAATCTTCATCGAAACCATAATAGGGGGTCAGGTCATAGCCGCCACCGAACCACCACACCGGGTCGCCATCCTTGGGGGTAGCGACAAAGAACCGTACATTCGCATGGGAGGTGGGTACATAGGGGTTGTGCGGGTGCATCACCAGCGATACACCCATCGCCTGCCACGGCGCTCCCGCCAGGTGAGGGCGGTGCGCCGAGGCCGAAGGCGGCATCTGCTCGCCCATTACCCGGGAAAAGTTCACCCCGCCCTTTTCAAATACGCCACCCTCGGTGATTACACGACTGATACCACCCCCACCTTCCGGGCGGTCCCAGGAATCGGTGACAAAGCGGGCCTTGCCATCCAGGGCTTCCAGTCGCTCACAAATGCTTTCCTGCAGGCGCAGCAGGTATTGGTGGACGGCATCGGAATCCGGCATTGCGGAATCGGTCATCAGGCCTCCTATCGCAGAGTCTCGCCAGTGGTGATATCGATAATGGTACTGGGCTGGCGGGCGCCACCCAGGGCGCCGGACACCATCAGGTCGATGCCTGCCGGGAAGTAGCGGCTGACCTGCCAGGGCGCCCGGGCCGGCTCGCGGCCGGCGGGGTTGCAGGAGGTAGACACCAGTGGCATCCCCGCCAGGATACACAGTCGCTGCACCAGGGGATGCGCGCTGACCCGAACGGCAATGGTGTCGTGGTCACCCCGCACCCAACGGGGGATCTGCTCCAGCGGATCGGGCACAACACAGGTCACCGGCCCGGGCCAGTGTTGCTCGGCTCTTTGCCGCAGATCTGAGGGCAGGGGATCCAGCAGAAAGCGCACCTGCTCCACCGAGGCAGCCACCAGGATCAGCCCTTTGTGCATGGGCCGCTGTTTCAGCGCCAGTATGGTATCAACGGCAAACTCGCTCCAGGGGTTACAGCCAAGCCCCCACACCGCTTCGGTTGGATACGCAATGACGTCATTGCCTTCGACGGCACGGACCAGCCGTTGGCGGCCCCATTCGGTGGCAAGGTTGATGGTTGCAGTCATGACACTCCGCTTCCAGTGTCGACCACCATGATTGCCAAAAGCCGTCAGGCCGGTGCCTGCAGTACCCGAAGGTATCCTCCGGGCGCCGATTCCACCAGTCCTTCCATCTCCAGCAACAGCAGGGACTGCAGTAGCTGGTCGGCGGGCAACCCCGTGGCAGTACAAAGTTGGTCAGTTGAGCGTGGATCATACCCTAAAGCCTGTAATACCGCGATTTCCCGCTCCGCCAGGTGGTCCGGCATGGGAGCTGAGGCAGGCTCGGCCGCAAAGAAGTCTGGTACCACCGCCGGGGGTTTGCAGGCAGGGCGGGGTTTTGGCGTCACCGGCTCGTTCCACCACGCAGTGAGTTCCTCTTCGATATCCTCTACCGTTTCCACCAGCCTGGCACCCTGGCGAATAAGGGAATGACAACCCCGGGCGAGTGGGTTGTGGATAGAACCGGGGATGGCGAACACTTCCCGCCCCTGCTCCAGGGCGAGACGGGCGGTAATGAGGGAGCCGGACCTGAGCCCGGCCTCGATAACGAGGATGCCCCGGCTCAGGCCACTGATGATGCGATTGCGTTTGGGAAAGTGGCCGGACTTCGGCCCGGTACCCGGCGGAAACTCCGAGACCAGGACACCCTGTTCGATGATTTTCCGGGTCAACTCGCCATGGCCTCTGGGATAGATGACATCTGCACCGGTTCCCACCACCGCCACGGTATCACCACCCGCTGACAGTGCTCCCGCATGGGCGGCACCGTCAACTCCCTGGGCCAACCCGCTGGTCACACCATAACCCTTGCCGGCCAGTGCTGCTGCAAATTGCCACGCATGGTCGAGGCCGGCACGGGTGGCATTGCGGGAGCCCACAATGGCCAGCTGGGGACGGGACAGAAGTTCCACCCGACCGCGGACATACAGCACCGCAGGGGCGTCCTGGATGTGGCGTAAGGGCTCGGGGTACTCCGGCTCGCCCCAACCCACCAGCCGGATCGATTTTTGCTGGCAGCTACTGAAAACCCGGGCCACCCCGGCAAGGGGTGGGTAAGCCAGGTCCCGGCACTGCCAGGCGGCAATCAGGGCCCGGGCTTCCGACCCCACACCAAAGGACTTGTGAGTGGCCGCCGATGCATCAAGGAACTCCAGCGGGTTGGTGAACGAGTCGCACACCGCCAGCCAGCGTTTACCGCTAAAACGGGGCAGCATGGCCAGCAACAGCCAGGGCGCGGAAGGAGAGGCAAGGAAAGCAGTATCGGATGAAGTTGCCGCCATCACGGCCAACCTCCCTGTCGTAAAAGGGGCTGCCATCCTGGCAGCCCGGTCATCATTTCAGGGCAAGAAGCCCCTCTGGCTCAGGGGTTGGTGACCTTGTCACCAATGGAGAGGGCGCGAGTCGCCTTCAGCACCAGGCCATAGCTGAGTTTCTCATAGGTCTGGAACACCATCAGCAAGCCAGCACGCTCATCCGGCAGCTGAACGATTTCATCCGTTACCGGGTCCCTCGCCTGGTTGCCAGCCTTGAGCACCGCCAGGACATTGCCCACCTCAAGGCCATCACGGGCACCACGGTTAAGCACCACCACGTTGTATTGACCAATCTGGGTCACGCCTGTCTCCACCGCAATCATCTTGCCCTCAATGTCACCGTCCGGTGCGCTCGGCGTAAAACTGGTGTTGATGCGACGATCTTCACGGGCCAGCAGACGATCCTCGATACGGACTTCCTCTCGGGTCCTGGTCAGCTGTACGGTGAGGATATCCCCTTTCTCGTCGGTGACATTGCCATCACCGATAGAGCGGGCTTCCAGGCCCAGGAATTCGCCGGTATCCGGGTCCACATGGGCCCGGCTCTTGCGGAAGATGCCAACACTGCGGGCAGGGGCCTCGCCACGGGCGTATACCCGGTCGCCAGCGCCGGTCACGATGCGACTTTCCTCACCCTCAAGCACATAGGGGGCATTTTCCAGCTCTTCCTGCGACACGATCCGGGTCTTGGTCAGGAAGCTTTCGATGGCATCCAGCGGAATGGCGGGGATGGGGGTATCGATAGGTTCGGAGCGCACCTTCGGCGACAGCTTGATCACGCCGCTGCCAGCCTTGGTCAGGCGGGGCTTGCCATCGATGTAGACCAGCGCAAGTTCATCCCCGGGGTAGATCAGGTGGGGGTTATTGACCTGCGGATTCACATGCCAGATTTCCGGCCAGTACCAGGGGTTGCTCAGGAAGCGGGATGAGATATCCCACAGGGTATCGCCCTTTTTCACGGTGTAACGCTCGGGGTGATCAGACCGGAACTCCGGGCCCTGTGCCTGTGCCCAGGAGGCGGACAGCAGCATTACGGCTGCCAGAGCGTACAGCAGTTTCCTCATTGTAGAATCCTTCATCGCGCGTGCCTTGATAGCGTGCTTCCCCCGTACAGAGAGAGTATCGAGAAAGCGGCTGAGCTTCCCGACCCCTCTAATATAGAGGAAAGTAAAGAAATTGTGACCTTATATTCTTGTCTTGTAGTAGTTTCTGGCTATCACCTGATCAGTTTGTATTCAATCGATCTTCGGGGGATAATATCAGCCAGATTAGGCTGTCTTCCCTTGAATACGGGGTTTTCGCTCCGATTATCATAGCCAGTAGACAGCAAAAGTCGCGGTACGCGATCGCATTTTGTGACACCAGCCAGAGATCTTTCCGAGATCATGGCAACTCAGGCAAGTACAGGCAATTATGATTCTGAACATTCTTGAATATCCGGACCCCAGGTTGCGGACCATCGCCAAACCGGTGGAAGAAGTCACCGACCGGCACCGCAAGCTGATCGATGACATGTTCGAAACCATGTACGACGCTCCGGGTATCGGCCTGGCCGCCACCCAGGTCAACATCCATGAGCAGATCATCGTCATGGACCTGTCGGAGGACAAGAGCGAGCCCCGGGTATTTATCAACCCGGAAGTGGAAGTGCTCGACGGCGACTACCAGCCGATGCAGGAAGGCTGCCTCTCGGTACCCGGCTTCTACGAAGATGTGGAGCGTATTGAGCATGTTCGTATCAAGGCGCTGGATTACGATGGCAAGCCCTACGAGCTGGAAGCCACCGGCCTGTTGGCGGTGTGCATCCAGCACGAGATGGACCACCTCAACGGCAAGCTTTTCGTGGATTACCTGAGCGCCCTCAAGCGCAACCGCATTCGCAAGAAGCTGGAGAAGCTCCACAAGAAAAGCGCCTGACCACACCGGGTCAGAGCCTGAAGAACCGGGTGTAAGCACCCGGTTTTTTCGTTTGCTGCCGTCGACAACGCAGCCAGAAACAGGAAATTGCTGTGCGAATCGTCTTTGCCGGAACCCCGGACTTTGCCGCCGTCGCCCTCCGGGCGCTGCTGAAAACCGACCACGAGGTTGTCGCGGTCTACACCCAACCGGATCGCCCCGCTGGCCGTGGTCGCAAACAACAGTTTGGCCCGGTCAAACAGACCGCCGTTACGGCCGGCATCCCGGTTTACCAGCCCACATCACTGAAATCACCAGAAGAGCAACAGCAACTGCGGGAGCTGGCGCCGGATGTCATGGTGGTGGCGGCCTACGGCCTGATCCTGCCACAGGCGGTACTGGATATCCCCAGGATGGGCTGCCTGAATATCCATGCATCCATACTGCCCCGCTGGCGTGGCGCCGCCCCCATCCACCGGGCCATCGAAGCCGGTGACGCGGAAACCGGCATTACCATCATGCAAATGGATGCCGGGCTGGATACCGGCGACATGCTGCTGAAACATCGCACTCCGATCCATGACGACGATACCGGCGGCAGCCTCCACGACAGGCTCGCCGATATGGGTGGGGCTGCCATCGTCGAAGCCCTGGCCGCGCTGGACTCCCGGGGCCTGGCCCCGGAACCCCAGAACGACAACGACGCCACCTACGCCCACAAGCTGAGCAAGGATGAAGCCCACATCGACTGGCAAGCGGACGCCGCGAGCATCGCCCGCAAGGTTCGCGCGTTCAATCCCTGGCCGGGGACTGATGGCGAGCTGGAAGGCCAGCGCATCCGCATCCACGAGGCACGTGACATTGATGAAACCAGCCACGCCGACGCCGGAACCGTATTGGCACGGGAGCGCAGTGGCGTCGACATTGCCTGTGGCAAGGGCATCCTTCGGGTCACGCGGGTGCAGCTACCCGGTACCCGGGCCATGTCGGTATCCGACCTGATCAATGGCGGCAAACCGGTGCTGGAACCCGGCCAGGTGCTGCAGTGATGGCCCGGGAACTGCCCCTCAGGGCCGTCGCCGCCCAGATCATCCAGGCAGTGGAGCAGGGGGAGTCCCTGAGCCAGTGCCTGCCACATACCGCTGCCGACCTGGATCCGGACCTCCGCCCACAGCTCCAGGCACTTTGCTACGGAACCTGCCGGTGGTTCCACCGCCTCGATTCCGAGCTTAACGGCCGCCTGCGCAAGCCCCTTCGCAGGCAGGACCGGGTGATCCATCACCTGATGCTGGTGGCCCTGTTCCAGTTGCGGTTCAGTGATAACGCCACCTATGCCATCCTCAATGAGACCGTAGAAGCCTGTAAGGCACTGGGCAAGACACCCCTGGCCGGGCTGGTCAACGGTGTTTTGCGAGCGGCAGAACGGGAAGGTGCACCAGAGCCGGCCACCGATGAGGCCCGATACAGCCATCCCGGCTGGATGATCGCCAAGTTGCAGCACAACTGGCCGGATCAATGGGCTGCCATCCTCGATGCCAACAATATCCAGGCGCCTATGACCCTGAGGGTAAATACCCTGCACGGCACCCGGGATGAGTACCTGGAAAGGCTTCGCGAAGCCGGCATTCCCGGGGAGGCGACCCGCTTCGCGCCCCATGGCATCCAGCTTGAACGCCCGGTACCGGTGGACCTGTTGCCCGGTTTCAATGATGGTGATGCCAGCGTCCAGGACGAAGCAGCCCAGCTCTGTACCCAGTGGCTGCAGCCCGAACCGGGCCAGCGTATCCTTGACGCCTGCGCCGCGCCCGGTGGCAAGACCTGCGCCATCCTGGAGGTGGCAACCAACCAGGCGGAGGTGATCGCCATCGACGAGTCCGCCCAGCGCCTGCCCCGTATCCAGGAAAACCTGGACCGCCTGCACCTGTCTGCCACACTGAAAGAGGCTGACGCAGGTGATACTGACAGCTGGTGGGACGGCGCCCTGTTTGACAGCATTCTGCTCGACGTCCCCTGCAGTGCTACCGGGGTCATCCGCCGGCACCCGGATATCAAACTGCTGCGCCGGGAGACGGATATCACGCCACTGGCGGGGATCCAGTCCGGACTGCTTGCGAACCTTTGGGCCACCCTGAAACCCGGTGGCCGGCTGGTTTACGCGACATGTTCCGTGTTTCCCCAGGAGAACAGTCGTATAATCCGTCGGTTCCTGGACCAGCAGACGGATGCCTCCCTGCTGCCAGCCGACGCACCATGGGGGCTGGACACCGGGTATGGCCGGCAGCTGCTGCCGGACCCTCAAAGTCACGACGGATTTTTCTACGCCTGCCTGGTCAAGGGCAGGCCGGAGGAGTGCCAGTGAAGATCATTATCCTCGGTGCGGGGCAGGTGGGCGGCAGCCTGGCCGAGAACCTGGCCAATGAGGCCAACGACATTACCGTGATCGACAGTGACGGACTGCGCCTGCGGGAACTCCAGGACCGACTGGATATCCGCACCGTTCAGGGCCTGGCATCCTACCCCACCGTTCTGAGACAGGCCGGCGCCGAAGACGCGGACATGCTGATTGCCGTCACCAACTCCGACGAAACCAACATGGTCGCCTGCCAGGTGGCGTTTTCCCTGTTTCGCACGCCGTCAAAGATCAGCCGGGTGCGGGCAAACGCCTACCTGGCCCGCAAGGAACTGTTCGGCGAGAACGGCTTCCCGGTAGACGTACTGATCAGCCCGGAGCACCTGGTAACCCAGCACATCACCAGGCTGATCGAATACCCCGGGGCCCTGCAGGTGCTGGAGTTCTCCAACGGCCTGGTGCGGCTGGTGGCCATCCGCGCCACCGAGGGCGGTCCGCTGGTGGGCCATGAGCTGTCCTACCTGCGCACCCACATGCCCCGCATCGACACCCGCGTTGCCGCCATCTTCCGCAAGGACCGGCCCATCATTCCCCAGGGTGATACCGTGATCGAGGACGGCGACGAAGTCTTCTTCATCGCCGGCACGGACCATATCCGCTCGGTGATGAGCGAGCTACAGCCCCTTGAAAAGCCCTACAAGCGCATCTTTATCTGCGGTGGCGGCAACATCGGCCAGCGCCTGGCCCACACCCTGGAGAGCCGTTACCAGGTCAAGCTGCTGGAGCGTGACCGGGACCGTTGCGTGATGCTCTCGGAAAACCTGCGCAAGACCATCGTGCTGGAGGGCAACGCCGCCAACAAGGACATCCTGCTGGAAGAGAATATTGAAAGCACGGACGTCTTCTGTGCGGTCACCAACGACGACGAGGCCAACATCATGGCCTCATTGCTGGCCAAGCGCCTGGGGGCCCGCAAGGTCCTCACCCTGATCAATAACCCGGACTACGTGGACCTGATCCAGGGTGGCGAGATCGACGTGGCCATTTCCCCCCAGCAGACCACCATCGGCAGCCTGCTCACCCACGTACGCAAGGGCGATGTGGTCAACGTGCACGCGCTGCGCCGCGGTGCCGCCGAAGCCATCGAAGCCATCGCCCATGGCGACCACCGCTCATCCCGGGTAGTCGGCAAGCGGCTGGACGAGATCAAGCTGCCCCAGGGCACCACCATCGGTGCCATCGTGCGCCATAACGAAGTACTTATCGCCCACGATCACCTGCGGGTGCAACCGGATGACCACGTTATCCTGTTCCTGGTGGACAAGACCCGTATCCGCGAGGTGGAAAAACTGTTCCAGGTGGGGCTGACGTTCTTCTGATGACCATGCCGATGCGAGACAGGGGACTCTAGAATGCGCCTGCCGGTGATCGCCAAGGTTCTTGGCCTGCTGATGATGCTGTTCAGCCTCACCATGCTGCCGCCCCTGGGTATCTCCCTGCTGTATGACGACGGCCAGTGGCAACGTTTCAGCAACGGTCTGCTGATGGTCATGATCGGCGGTCTGGTGGTGTGGCTGCCGTTCCGCAAGGTGGCCGGGGACCTGCGGGTGCGGGATGGCTTCCTGATTACCACCCTGTTCTGGGTGGTGCTGAGTGTGGCCGGCTCCATCCCCTTCTACCTGAGCAACAATGCCCCCTACACCTACGTGGACGCCCTGTTTGAAGCGGTGTCCGGCCTCACCACAACCGGCGCCACGGTCATCACCGGCATCGATTCCCTGCCGGAATCCATGCTCTGGTATCGGCAGCAGTTACAGTGGCTCGGTGGCATGGGGATCATCGTGCTGGCGGTGGCCATCCTGCCCATGCTGGGCATCGGTGGTATGCAGCTGTATCGGGCCGAGGTGCCAGGGCCGGTGAAAGACAACAAGCTGACCCCTCGCATCGGGGAGACCGCCAAGGCCCTGTGGTACATCTACGTGGCCCTGACCGTGCTGTGTGCGCTGGCTTACTGGGCCGCCGGCATGAGCTGGTTCGATGCCATCGGCCACAGCTTTTCCACCATCGCTATCGGCGGTTTTTCCACCCACGATGCCAGCATCGGCTACTTCGACAGCGCCCTGATTGAAATGATCGCCGTGGTCTTCATGATCATCGCCGGCGCCAACTTCGCCCTGCACTTCATGGCCTTCCGCCAGCGCAGCCTGAAATCCTACTGGCAGGACTCGGAGTTCCGGTTCTATTTCAGCATGCTGGCCGGGGTCAGCCTGATTACCGTACTGGTGCTGATCTACACCGCCACACTGGACCCCTCGACAGCGATCACCAAGGGCATCTTCGAGGTGGTTTCCATTGCCACCACCACCGGTTTTGGCGCGGCAGATTTCAGCCAATGGCCGCTGATGCTGCCGTTCATGCTGTTCGTACTGGCGTTTATGGGCGGCTGTGCGGGCTCCACCGGCGGTGGCATGAAGGTTATGCGTGTTTTGCTGATCTACCGCCAGGGCTCCCGGGAAGTGAAACGTCTGTTACACCCCAATGCGGTCATCCCGGTGAAGCTGGGTAACCGACCGGTATCCGACCGGGTTCTGCAGGCTGTATGGGGCTTCTTCTCGGTCTACATGTTCATGTTCGTCGCCATGCTGATCATCCTGCTGGCCACCGGCCTGGATCAGGTCACCGCCTGGACGGCCGTCGCCGCCGCCATGAACAACCTGGGCCCGGGCCTGGGCGAGGTCGCCTACCATTACGGCAACATCAACGACGTCGCCAAGTGGGTGCTGTGCTTCGCCATGCTGCTGGGCCGGCTGGAGGTTTTCACCCTGCTGGTACTGCTCACCCCCGCATTCTGGCGAAGATAACGTCACAGTCTTAGAAATACCCGGCCTTGACGCGTATAATACCGGCCTTTCGATGCGGGCCGGCTCCGTGCTCCTGTCTTCCAGGCTTCCCGCAACACTCAGACCGAACAGCAGGCAAACGTCGTGACAACCATGGCATCACAACCGTCAAAACCGGATCTGAAGACCTTCCAGGGTCTGATCCTGGCACTGCAGAATTTCTGGGCGCAGCACGGCTGCGTGGTTCTCCAGCCGCTGGATATGGAAGTGGGGGCCGGCACCTTTCACCCCGCCACCTTCCTGCGCTCCATTGGTCCGGAAACCTGGAACGCCGCCTACGTTCAGCCCAGCCGCCGCCCCACTGACGGCCGTTACGGCGAGAACCCCAACCGCCTGCAGCACTACTACCAGTTCCAGGTTGTGCTCAAGCCGTCCCCGGACAACATCCAGGAGCTGTACCTGGATTCCCTGCGGGCGTTGGGGCTGGACCCGCTGGTGCACGACATCCGCTTCGTGGAAGACAACTGGGAATCCCCCACCCTTGGAGCCTGGGGCCTGGGCTGGGAAATCTGGCTGAACGGCATGGAGGTGACCCAGTTCACCTACTTCCAGCAGGTGGGTGGCCTTGAATGCTACCCGGTCACCGGCGAACTGACCTATGGCCTGGAGCGCATCGCCATGTACCTGCAGGGTGTGGACAGCGTGTACGATCTGGTGTGGACCGAGGGTCCGGACGGTGTGGTCACCTACGGTGACGTGTTCCACCAGCAGGAAGTGGAAATGTCCACCTACAACTTCGAGCATGCGGACACCGAGTTCCTGTTCCACAGCTTCGATGTGTATGAACGCGAGAGTGCCCGCCTGATCGAAGCTGGCCTGGCCCTGCCTGCCTATGAGCAAGTGCTCAAGGCGTCCCATACCTTCAACCTGCTCGACGCCCGCCACGCCATTTCAGTCACCGAGCGGCAACGCTTTATCCTGCGGGTTCGTACCCTGGCGCGGGCCGTGGCACAGGCCTACTTTGACAGCCGCAAGGCCCTGGGTTTTCCGCTGGCGCCGGAAGCACTGCGCAAGGAAGTCCTGGCCGCTGACGAGAACGCCGGCAAGGGCAAGAAAGGCAAAAATGCCAAGAAGGGGAACGCGTAATCATGGCTACTCAGGATTTTCTGGTCGAGCTGGGCACCGAGGAGCTCCCTCCCAAGGCCCTCAAACCCCTGTCTGATGCATTTGCCGAGGGTATCCGCAGCGGTCTGGAGGAGGCTGGCATTGTTTTTGACGAGGTCGAAGCCTTCGCCGCTCCACGTCGACTGGCTGTGCGAGTGCGCAAGCTGGAAGACGCCCAGCCGGACAAGCCGGTGGAAAAGCGTGGCCCGGCGATCAAGGCCGCCTTCGACGATGATGGCAACCCCACCAAGGCCCTGAATGGGTTTGCCAGCTCCCTGGGCGTTACCCCGGAGCAGCTGGATACCCTGGAAACCGATAAGGGCGCCTGGGTCGTCTACCGCACGGTAGAGCAAGGCAAGGCCACCGTTGAATTGCTGCCACAACTGGTAGAGCAGGCCCTGGCCGGCCTGCCGATTCCCAAGCGCATGCGCTGGGGCGCCCACCGTACAGAATTTGTCCGGCCCGTCCACTGGCTGGTCTTCATGTACGGCAATACCGTGATCAACGCACCCATCATGGGCCTGGAGCCGGGCAACACCACCCGTGGTCATCGCTTCCATTGCCCACGCACGCTGATCGTACCGACCCCCAACGATTACGAGATCGTCCTCAAGCAGGAAGGCTATGTGATCGCCGACTTTGCCGAACGCCGGGCAGTGATCCGCCAGGGCGTGGCCGAGATCGCCGAGAAAGAAGTTGGTGGCAAGGCCGTGATCGACGAGGACCTGCTGGATGAGGTCACCGCCCTCAACGAGTGGCCTGTGCCCCTGCTGGGCCGATTCGAGGAGCGCTTCCTGGAAGTACCCGCCGAGGCGCTGATCTCCTCCATGAAGGAACACCAGAAGTACTTCCACGTGGTGGACCGCGACGGGAAGATGCTGCCGGTCTTCATCACCCTGGCCAACCTGGAGAGCAAGGACCCGAGGCAGGTCATTGCCGGCAATGAAAAGGTTATCCGCCCACGCCTGTCCGACGCAGCGTTCTTCTATGAGACCGATCGCAAGACCCGGCTGGAAGATCGTATCGACAAGCTCAAGCCAATCGTGTTCCAGGAGAAGCTGGGCAGTATCCACGACAAGTCAGTCCGCGTCGCAGCCCTGGCCGGCAGGATTGCCGAAGCCATCAACAGTGACCCGGCCCTGGCCGAACGTGCCGCCATGCTGGGCAAGACCGACCTGGTTACCGAGATGGTGCTGGAGTTTACCGACCTGCAGGGCATCATGGGCCAGTACTACGCGGCCAATGACGGTGAGCACCAGGACGTGGCCAAGGCCCTGAACGAACAGTACATGCCCCGCTTTGCCGGAGATGACCTGCCATCCACCCTGACCGGCTGTGCCGTGGCCATCGCCGACCGGATTGATTCCCTGGTGGGCCTGTTCGGCATCAACCAGCCGCCTTCCGGCACCCGTGACCCCTTCGCATTGCGCCGGGCGTCCCTGGGTGTGCTGCGTATCATCATCGAGCGTGAGCTGCCCCTGGACCTTCAGCAGCTGTGCGAATGGGCCGAGCAGAACTTCATCCAGCTCACCGAAGAGAACACCGCCAGCACGGTGGTGGACTACATGCTGGAGCGTTTCCGGGCTCACTACGAAGAGCAGGGCATCAGCGCCGAAGTCTACCTGGCCGTGCACGCCCGTCGTCCAACGCGTCCCCTGGACTTCGACCGTCGGGTGAAGGCGGTGGATGCCTTCCGCAAGCTGCCAGAAGCCGAAGCCCTGGCAGCCGCCAACAAACGGGTATCCAATATCCTCACCAAGCAGGGTGGCGATTCCATCGGTGAGCATGTGGATAATGCGCTGCTGCAGGACAAGGCGGAAATTGCCCTGTCAGAGCAGGTCAGCGCGCAGGCGGAGAAAGTGGTGCCACTGTTCGACCAGGGCGACTACGCCACGGCCCTGAGCTCCCTGGCCAGTCTGCGGGCGCCGGTAGATGCCTTCTTTGACGAGGTGATGGTGATGGCAGACGACGAGGCGGTACGCAACAACCGCCTGGCCCTGCTGAACCGCCTGCGCAACCTGTTCCTGCGGGTGGCCGACATCTCGGTGCTGCCGGGGGCCTGATAGGCAGAACCCGCAACGCCACCCCCCGGAAATTCCCGTTCCGGGGGGTGGTAAAGCGGCCTGTTTTACGTATAATACCGGCCGTTGTTCGGCGTGTGGCGCAGCTTGGTAGCGCACTTCGTTCGGGACGAAGGGGTCGCAGGTTCGAGTCCTGCCACGCCGACCACTCCTTTCCCGTTATCCCAGTTTTCCCAGCAGTCCTTTCTTGACATCCGGCCAGTCCAGGTCCGTGATGCTGTACATTACCGAATCCCGCACATAGCCATCCTGAACCACCATATGCCGCCGTAGTACACCTTCCCTTTGAGCGCCCAGCCGTTCGATGGCTTTCTGCGAACGCAGGTTCCGTGCATCCGTCTTCAGCTCCACCCGGTAGGCACCCAGTTCCTCAAGCGCATGCCTGAGCAGCAGGTACTTGGCCTCGGTATTTACCGGCGTGCGCTGGTAGTCGTGTCCCAGCCAGGTGTAACCGATCTCCAGGGCATGGTCCCAGGGTCGGACATTGAGGTAACGGGTGCTGCCCATCAGGGCGCCGGATGCGGGCTCAACCAGCACATAGGGGTAATGCGGCTCCTTGCGGGCCAGCTCCAGTGCCTGCTGTATCCATTGTTCGGCATCGGCGCAGCTGGTGAACGCCGCAGTCGGCAAATAGGCCCAGTCTTCCTGGTGCTGGCCGATCCCGAACAGGCCCTCCACGTGCGCGTCCGAAAGCGGCTCCAAACGAACGTGGCGTCCTTCCAGCAGGGGTTGCGTTACCTCAAATCCCATATGACTTCCCTTTCAGCGACAATTTAACGGAGAACAACTCCAGACTTTTACAAGCGTTTATAGACGTCTTTGCGATGACCGATTCTGACCACGATAACCACCAACTGATCGTCAATCACTTCGTAGACAATGCGATAGTTACCCTGACGGACCCGATAACGCTCCAACCCGGACAGCTTCTCACTGCCGGGGGGACGGGGATCATCCTCCAGGGCTTTCATCCGCTTGAGTATGCGAGCGACGTCCTGGTTGGCTATGGAGCGGAGGTCTTTGGAAACAGACTTTCTGAAAACCAGCCTATATTTTGCCATGGGCTTTCAGGTCATCCAGCAACGCTTCATAGGTCATAGTGGGCTCAGCCACCCGTTCCTCAAACGCCGCCAGGTCCTCCTGGTCTTCAGCCAGGGCAGCACGAACCGCGTCGTTCACAATATCCGAGACACTGCGGTTGGTATGTGCGGCCTTCAGGCGCAGCGCAGCATGTAACTGGGGGTCAAAATAAACGGTCGACCGCTTGGAGGGTTCGCTCATGACAATCTCCGACTCAGCCAGAAAAGGACATCATAACGTCACGACGTCCTGGCGCCAAGTGTCGGATTCATTGCCAGAGTCTTTCACACATAAGCGGATATGTTGCCGGCGAAAAGCCATCAAACCGCATATCCCGCACCCGGTTCAGGTCAGACCAGATCAGCTGGTGGCCCTTCAGGTTCGATTGTCTATTGCTCACGGTTCAGCTGATACACGATGAAATCACTGGGCCCGCCGGTGTAGCGATCATAGAACGCACGGCCGCGCTCGTTGAAATGCTGGGTGATCCAGCGCAGGGCACTCCAGCCGCGCTCCTGCGCCAGTGCATTCAGCCGGGAAAAGAGGGCATCGGCGGCACCGCTCCCTCTCGCTTCGGGCACCACAAACATATCGTCCAGAAAGCCGATATATCCCCCGGCGAGCGAACGGGGACAGGCACGAACATGGGCAATCCCCAGCGCCTTGCCCCTCTGGTCGCGGGCGATCAGCCCCTCAAGTTCATGGGCGGGATCCAGCAGCCAGTCCCAGACCTGATCGGCAATCCTGTCGGTTATCGGGGTCTTGTAGAATGCAGCGTAGCCATCGAACAGGGGGCGCCAGTCCTGCTTGTCATCGACGGTGACGAAATTGACCCGGTGTTCTTCCATGGCTCTCCTGCCTTTGTCTCTGGCTGTACAGCACTGTGCTCCGGGCTTTTCACGGAACAGACTGCAATAGGGCGAATCGTTAACCATACCGAAGGATGCGTGGGGAACCAAGCTCGCTATTGTCGACCACCACCGTGGCACGATCAGCTGGCGAGCACTCGCTCAGGTACAGCAGCTGTCCTTCGATGTAGCGCCTGTTCAGGGGCGCATCCGGGTCCGGAGACGTACCGTCCCGCCAGCCCAATCGCCGGACCGACGTTTCAAAAGGTACCTCAAGAAATACAGACAGATCCCAGTATCCGCGGAGCTCGGGCCGGTGGGCAAAAATGCCGTCAAAAACCAGGATATCGCCCGCGCTCGCCTGTCGCGGGCTCATTCTGACCGGCGTATCGGTGCGGTGATCGAACACCGCCGGAATGAACTGGCCTGATCCTCCGGGCGAGAGCGGCTCAAGCAGCGCCTGCTCAAGTGCCTGGTAGTCGTAGGAGTCGTGGTAAAATCCCTTCGGGCAATACCGGCCACGACGGTACCTGACCGAGCGAGGGTGATGAAATCCGTCCACCGAGGCGCGGATCACCTTCGCACCAAAAGCCTCAAGCCTTCGAGCAAGCTCATCTGCGAATACCGTCTTGCCCGCGCCATCGACGCCATCAATGGCGACCCGCGTCACGAATGGGCTCTGGATACCCAGGACCGTTTGCGCAATTTCCCCTATCGCCAAGACAAAAAGTCTCCTGCCTGAATTTTAGACATACAGCTCAAGGCCCTCGTACGGTTGTTCCCTGAGCGCAGCTAGCCGGGTCTGGAGGTCACCCGCGTGAAGTTCCAGTTTGTGCCCGTCCGGATCCAGAAAGTACAGGGAATCTCCCTCGCTCTGGTTCTCTTTCCAGATCCTCACATTATGCGAGCGGATAGCCTCAGCGCTCTCGTTGAAGGACCCCTTCTCCACGGAAAACGCTATGTGGGTGTACTCAGGCTCGGGTTCGCTACGCTTGCCCGCATCCAGCGACAGACAGACCCACCCTTCGCCAGCGAGGAGATATGCACCCCCTGACCACTTCGCCACCGGCTTCAGTCCGACCACCCTGGTATAAAACCTAAATGATCGCTCAAGATCACTGACAGCCAGGGTTATATGATTGATACCACTAACCATGCTGTTATCCTCTTTGCCTACACCTCCACGAACACCCTGGTTTTCAGCCAGAATCCCAGTCTGGCGACAGTCGACTTCGTCGGCTACATTTGGAGCATCTGTGAAGACCATCACCAGCACATAACCTGAGTCACCGAGTGCATGGCTGAAAACCCGCCACGTGGTTCTGTCATTCATCAGTGACCTGCTTTCCCGCCGCCACCACTGGCGTTACCAGGCCAAATGCCCGGGCCGCAACCGCATCGCGTCGGCCACTCAGGCCTCTGGCCGACGGTCAACCATGTTGGTGGCATAGCCGTCCGCCACCACTTTGCCCTTCACCGTACACACGGTTTTCAGTTTGACCCGGCGACGCCGCTCATCGATCTCTTCCACGGTCGCCGTAGCCGTCACTGTGTCGCCGATATGCACCGGGGCCTTGAAGCGTAACTGCTGGTCGACATAGATAGCACCGGGGCCGGGCAGGCGCGTACCCAGTACCGTTGAGATCAGGCCGGCATTGAACATCCCGTGGACGATGCGCTGGCCGAAGGCCGTTTCCGCGGCGAACTCGGCGTTCATATGCACCGGGTTATCGTCACCGGTTATGCCGGCGAACAACACCACATCCGCTTCAGTGATGGTCTTGGCATAGCTGGCGCTCATGCCCACTTCCAGGTCTTCCAGGTAATAGCCGTGGAGGTCATTCATGGCCTTGCTCCATTAGTACGGTTGATCTTTGCGGGGATAAATAGGATGTTTACAGAAACTCCCCCAATCCATAACAACACGGTAGCGAAGTATGTATATAAACGGCACCTGGGTCGACACTGACCACACCTTCGACGTCACCAACCCCGCCAATGGCGAAGTTATCGGCCAGGTGCCGGATGCCAGCGCCGCGCAGATTGACGAAGCCATCGGTGCAGCCCACGAAGCCTTCTTCAGCTGGCGCCGGACCACCGCCTACGAGCGCTCGGCCCTGCTGTACCGGGCCTGGCAGCTGATGATGGAACAGAAACGGGAACTGGCGGAACTGATGACCCGGGAGCAGGGCAAACCCCTGAAAGCCTCCCTGAATGAAGTCCAGTACGGCGCCGACTTCCTGCTGTGGTTTGCTGAAGAAGCCAAGCGCCTCTACGGCCAGAGCATCCCTTCCGCGCGCCCGGACCAGCGCTTCTGGGTGCAGCAGCAACCGGTGGGCGTGGTCGGCGCCATTACCCCCTGGAACTACCCCATTTCCATGATCACCCGCAAGGTGGGCCCGGCCCTTGCTGCCGGCTGCACCGTGGTACTCAAGCCTGCGGAAAGCACCCCGCTGTGCGCCATGGCCATGTTCCGCATCTTTGAGCAGGCGGGCTTTCCCAAGGGCGTGGTCAACCTGATCACCAAGAAGGACCCGGTGCCCGTGGGTACGGCCCTGTGCGAAGACCCCCGGGTACGAAAACTCACCTTCACCGGCTCCACCGCCGTGGGCAAATTACTGAACGAGCGGGCGGCCCGGCACATGAAGCGGGTGTCCATGGAACTGGGCGGCCACGCCCCGGCGCTGGTGTTTGCGGATGCAGACCCGGTCCATGCCGCCAAGGGCCTGTCGCTGGTGAAGTTCCTCAATACCGGCCAGGCCTGCATCAGCCCCAACCGGATCCTGGTGCAACGAGAGGTGATGGGGCCGTTCCTGGAGGAGCTGAGCAAACGCATCAACACCATGAAAGCCGGCAACGGTATGGAGGAGGGCGTTCGCATCGGGCCGCTGATCAATGACGTGGCCGTACGCAAGGTGGACAACCAGGTGAAGGACGCTGTCGCCAAGGGCGCCCGGGTACTGAACGGCGGGGAGCGACTGCAGACACCGGAGCTGGCCGGCGGTCACTTCTACGCACCCACGCTGCTGGCCGACGTCACCCCGGAAATGCTGATCTACCGGGAGGAGACCTTCGGCCCGGTGGCCGCAGTCATTCCCTTCGATACCGAGGAAGAAGCCATCGCCATGGCCAACGACACCCGGTACGGCCTGGCGGCGTACATCTATTCCGAGAACCTGTCCCGCTGCATGCGGGTGTTCGAGGCGCTGGATTTCGGCATTATCGGCATTAACGACATCAACCCCACCAGTGCTGCGGCGCCCTTCGGTGGTATGAAGGAAAGCGGCCTGGGCCGGGAAGGCGCACAGGAAGGCATCCAGGAATACCTGGAAACCAAGCTCGGCGGTATCGCCGTGGCCGGGGCCTGAACCCGGTCAGTCAGGTCCTGTCGGTGAGGCCCCGGCCTCGCCGTCTTCCTGCTGGCGCAGCCACAGATCCGCGTAGCGCCCGCCGGCAGTGAGCAGCTCCCGGTGGGTGCCCCGCTCCACAATCCGGCCTCCGTCCATCACCAGAATGGTATCGGCATCCCGCACCGTCGACAGACGGTGGGCGATGACCAGGGTGGTACGCTGTTCACTGACCTCCCGCAGGGCTTCCAGGATCACCTGTTCCGATACCGAGTCCAGGGATGACGTGGCCTCGTCCAGGATCAGGATTGGCGGATTCTTGAGGAATACCCGGGCGATGGCCACCCGCTGCTTCTCTCCCCCGGACAGCTTCAGACCCCGCTCACCCACCCGGGTCTGATAGCCCTGGGGCAAGGATTCGATGAAGTGGTCCAGGTGGGCCAGTTTCGCGGCCCGCCGCACCTCTTCCTCACTGGCACCCGGGCGGCCATAGGCCAGGTTCTGGTACAGGGTGTCATTGAACAGCACCGTGTCCTGGGGCACCACACCAATGGCGGAGCGCAGGCTGTCCTGGGTGACGGTGCGGATATCCTGGCCGTCGATGGTGATACGCCCGCCATCCACGTCGAAAAATCGGAACAGCAGCCGGGCCAGGGTGGACTTGCCGGCCCCGCTGGCCCCCACCACCGCCACCTTGTGGCCGGCAGGGATCTCGAAGCTCACATCATGGAGAATGGTGCGGTCGGGCTGGTATCCAAACCGCACTGACTCGAACCGAACCGAGCCACCCGCGGCACCAAGCTGGCC
>Ga0098066_1000062_pt1 | contig 42740 bp, 45 predicted proteins | sample 25BtaG_FD_76332 | JGI IMG/M metagenome (GOLD analysis project Ga0098066, IMG submission 76332) | Marine viral communities from Cariaco Basin, Caribbean Sea - 25B_WHOI_OMZ_CsCl | ecosystem: Environmental > Aquatic > Marine > Oceanic | place: Caribbean Sea: Cariaco Basin | collected 2014-11-08
AAGCCTGGCTCGAAAGAGTCGGGCTTTTTTCGTTCCTGCCTGGGTGTTTCGGGGGCTGGCCCGGGGGCACGGGCGGCCCTTTCGCAGCAGCGCCAGGAATGGCGCGGAGCAAGGCCGGTCCAGGGACGGGCCGTGAATTGCGGTGAAGAAAGGGCCGCCCGTGCCCCCGGGCCAGCCCCCGAAACACCCAGGCAGGAACGAAAAAAGCCCGACTCTTTCGAGCCAGGCTTTCTGAATACTGGTAGCAAGGGGCGGAGTATTCGGCCTGCGGCCTCACCCTCCGGGCCGTCGTCGCGTTGCTCCGACGTTCCTCCGTACGCGTTGCGTGCTCCGGTCGCACCGCCTTCGTCGGTTCGACTCATTATCAGCCGGAATTAAAAAAGGGCCCACGCTTACGCGAGGACCCTTTTTAAATTCTGGTAGCAAGGGGCGGAGTCGAACCGCCGACCCCAGCATTATGAGTGCTGTGCTCTAACCAACTGAGCTACCTTGCCATTTCGTCGGGATTTACGCCCCAAACGAGGCGCGTATTTTCAGTATTCGGGGGGTATCTGTCAAGGCTTACCCCCGGATTTTTTTCAGCGTTTACACATTGAAGCGGAAATGGATGATATCGCCGTCCTGGACGATGTACTCCTTGCCTTCCAGTCGCCACTTGCCGGCGTCCTTGGCACCCTGTTCGCCGTTGTACTGGACGAAGTCCTCATAGGCGACGACTTCGGCACGGATAAAGCCGCGTTCGAAGTCGGTGTGGATCACAGCCGCCGCCTGGGGCGCGGTAGCGCCGATGCGGACGGTCCAGGCGCGTACTTCCTTGACGCCGGCGGTGAAGTAGGTCTGCAGGCCCAGCAGTTTGTAGCCGGCGCGGATAACACGGTCCAGGCCGGGTTCTTCCATGCCCATCTCGTCCAGGAACATGGATTTCTCGTCGTCTTCCAGCTCGGAGATCTCGGCTTCGATCTTGTTGCAGATGGGCACCACCACGGCATTCTCTTCAGCGGCGATGGCCATGACCGTGTCCAGGTGCGGGTTGTTCTCGAAGCCGTCCTCGCTGACATTGGCGATGTACATGGTGGGTTTGACCGTGAGCAGGCACAGTTCGCGGATCAGTGCCATCTGGTCGCTGTCCAGGTTCATGCTGCGAACCGGCATGCCTTCGTTCAGCACCGGCAGCAGCTGCTCGAACATATCCAGCTGCGCCTTGGCAGTCTTGTCGCCGCTCTTGGCAACCCGCTGGACGCGCTTGATGGCTTTCTCGACGGTATCCAGGTCGGCCAGGGCCAGCTCGGTGTTGATGATCTCGATGTCGGCAGCCGGGTCAATCTTGTTGGCCACGTGGATGACGTTCTCATCCTCGAAACAGCGAACCACGTGGGCAATGGCGTCGGTCTGGCGAATATTGGCCAGGAACTGGTTGCCCAGGCCTTCGCCCTTGGAGGCGCCTTCCACCAGACCTGCGATGTCCACGAATTCCATGGTGGTGGGGATGACCTTCTGGGGTTTCACGATCTCCGCCAGTTTGTTCAGGCGCGGATCGGGCATGGGCACCACGCCCGCGTTGGGTTCAATGGTGCAGAAAGGGAAATTCTCTGCGCCAATTTCCGCCTTGGTCAGTGCATTGAAGAGCGTGGATTTGCCGACGTTGGGCAGGCCGACAATGCCGCAATTGAATCCCATGTGTGCCTCTGCTGATCGTAAAGGGGGCCGTCTGGTGATCTGCCGCTGCAGGCAGAGACGGGCGCCCGGAAATTTGCGCGAATTATACCGGTGTACGGGTACAGGTGCGAGTAAGGGCTAGCTCAGGCCTGTTGGCTGACCGGTGGTTCAGGGTGCCGGCTTGAAGCTGTGCAATCGGTTCATGGCTGCTGCGAGCTTGCCGCCGGCTGCGTCCGGCAATACCCGGAGAATCTCGTCAATGACGGCGTTGAGCTGCTCGGTTTCCTGCTTGCCAAGCCGTCCCAGTACATAGCCAGTAACCTGGCGGCTGTCGCCTGGGTGGCCGATGCCGATTCGCAGTCGCTGGAAGTCTTTGGTGCCCAGGTGGGCGATGGTGTCGCGCAGGCCGTTGTGGCCGCCGTGACCGCCGCCTTTCTTGAGCTTGGCGGTGCCGGGTGGCAGGTCCAGTTCGTCATGGGCGACGAGGATCTGTTCCGGGGCAATCTTGAAGAAGTCCGCCAGTGCCTTGATGGACAGGCCGCTGCGGTTCATGAAGGTGGTGGGGTTTAACAGGTGAAGGTCCAGGCCCTGCCACTGAATTCGGCTATAGAGACCGTGGTATTTCTTTTCGGGGCGGAGCGTCTGGCCCGCTTCACGGGCCAGCGCTTCGACGAACAGGGCGCCGGCGTTATGGCGGGTATGCTCGTAGTCGGCTCCGGGATTACCGAGACCCACCACCATGACGATATCCTGTGCCATAGACGCCAACTCCCCGGACAGGGATTACTCCTTGTCTTCGCCTTCTTCCTCGCTGCCTTCCTCGGCTTCATCGTCCACCTTGGCGCCACGGGGCAGGTGAACGGATACGACCGCCTGGTCGTGGTCTTCGCCGTGCTGCAGGGCAGCGGAGCGAACGCCTTTCGGCATCTTCAGGTCGCTCAGGTGCAGTACCTGATCCAGCTCCAGGTCCATGACGTCGATTTCAATGAACTCGGGCAGGTCCTGGGGCAGACAGATAACTTCCACTTCGTTCAGCTGGTGGGAGATGACGCCACCCTGCAGCTTGACGACCGGAGCCTTGTCTTCGTTCAGGAAGTGCAGCGGTACGTTGACGTGGATCTCGTGGTCCTTGTCAACGCGCTGGAAGTCAGCGTGGGTCAGGATCGGCTTGTACGGGTGACGCTGCAGATCCTTCAGGATGACGCTTTCCTTCTTGCCCTGAATGTCGATGGTCAGGATGTGGGAGAAGAAGGCCTCGTTTTCCAGGTCTTTCTTCAGTTCGTTGTGCCAGATGGAGATAGGCGTAGCTTCCTTGTTGCCACCATAGATAATGGCAGGAATCTTACGCTCCTCGCGACGCAGGCGGCGGCTCGCACCTTTCCCCTGGTCATCGCGAGGAAATGCTTCAATCACGAAATCCTTCTTGGACATGGTCATTACCTCGTTGAATCATCCACCGGGCCCGCGACCAGGCTTGCGATGGTGATGTCAGTGAATGCCGGTTTTGTGCCGGCGCTTAAAGCAGAACTGGAGCCTCGTGGTAACGGGGCTCCAGTTCCGGATACTTCAGAGTCTGTTCTCTGTGCCTGGCTTTACCCTGGTCCGGATTTGGCTCAGACGTTCTCGAACATGGCGCTGATGGACTCTTCGTTGCTTACGCGGCGAATGGACTCCGCGAGCAGCCCAGCCATTCCGAGGGGGCGGATTCTATCACAATTCTTCGCCTTGTCACCCAATGGAATGGTGTCACAAACAACCAGTTCGTCCAGCTGTGATGCATTGATGTTGTCAATGGCAGGGCCGGACAGCACCGGGTGGGTAATATACGCAATAACCCTCGAGGCGCCGTGTTCTTTCAGGGCATTGGCTGCCTTGCAAAGGGTGCCGGCAGTATCAACGATGTCGTCCACCAGGATGCAGGTCTTGTCTTTGACATCACCGATGATGTGCATGACCTGGGAAACATTGGCCTTGGGGCGACGCTTGTCGATGATGGCGAGGTCGGCATCGTCCAGGCGCTTGGCCACGGCCCGTGCGCGAACCACGCCGCCTACGTCGGGAGATACCACGATAAAGTTCTCGAAGCGCTGCTTCTCGATGTCTTCGAGCATGACCGGAGTGGCGTAGATGTTGTCCACCGGGATGTCGAAGAACCCCTGAATCTGGTCAGCATGGAGGTCAACGGTCAGAACCCGGTCCACTCCGATGGAGGAGATCATGTCCGCCACGACCTTGGCGCTGATGGCTACCCGTGTGGAGCGTACCCGACGGTCCTGGCGCGCGTACCCGTAATACGGGATGACGGCGGTGATACGTGTGGCGGACGCGCGACGCAGGGCATCGGCCATCACGATCAGTTCCATCAGGTTGTCGTTGGTTGGGTAGCAGGTGGGCTGGATAATAAAGACGTCGTGACCGCGGACGTTCTCATTGATCTCGACGGTGGTTTCACCGTCGCTGAAGCGGCCTACGGTCGCCTGTCCCATGGGAATATGAAGTTTCTGGGCAATAGCCTTGGCCAGTTCCGGATTGGCATTGCCGGCGAAAATCATCAACTTGGACACGACGGTATCCTTCTGTGATTCAGCTTTGGATTCAGAGGAAGAAGAAGAAAGGTGGCTGGGGTGGCAGGATTCGAACCTGCGCATGACGGGATCAAAACCCGTTGCCTTACCACTTGGCGACACCCCAGTATCGTGCTGCTTTCTCGGCATCATTTAAGCTCTGTCAGCTTTATGTGAAGTGGTGAATGGTTCACCCCTCTAGCTACGAACCCCGTGATGCCGGTGGGTCTTTTTGCCCAGACTTTCAGGGCTTCTGCTTCTGTTGGGAAACGTCCAAAGATGCAAGCCCCGGTTCCGGTTAACCTTGCGGGTCCGAATTTGGCCAGCCAGTCCAGGCTGTTTTTTACCTCGGGATACAGTCGCTTAACTACATCCTCGCAATCGTTTCGGTACCCTGAGGCGTCTCCCTCAAAAGCGGGCGCTATTGTGATTCGGGGGGTGTTCCTTGTCAACCCTGGATCTGAAAAAATTTCAGCGGTGCTGATTTCAACCGGCGGTTTAACAACGATAAACCAGTCCTCCGGAGGGTTTGCGGGGGTCAGTTTCTCGCCCACGCCTTCACCCAGGGCCGCCCGGCCGCGGACAAAAACCGGTACATCGGCGCCCAGGGCTAGGCCCAGCTCGGCGAGCTGGTCTTCCGACAGGCCGGTTTGCCAGAGGTGGTTGAGGCCAACCAGGGTGGTGGCTGCATTGGAACTACCGCCACCGAGACCACCGCCCATGGGGAGTTTTTTATCCAGGTGAATGTCGGCCCCCTTGCCGGTGCCGGAAGCTTCCTGCAGGCAGCGGGCCGCCCGAACCACCAGGTTTTGCTCGGCCGGCACCCCTGGCAGCTCCGGAGTGAGGGTGATAACGCCATCATCCCTTGGGTGAAAGGTGAGCGTGTCGCCATAGTCCAGGAACTGGAACAGCGTCTGCAGCTCGTGGTAGCCGTCGGCACGGCGGCCGGTGATATGCAGGAACAGGTTGAGCTTGGCCGGCGAGGGCAGCGTGATGTCCGGGCGAGTGAGGTCCGTCATGGTCAGTCAGCTGAGCCAGGTTGCCACGATGACACCACCAGCCGAACCAGCTTTTCACCTTTGCGGGCTGTCAGCCGGGCCGGTAACTCGGGTCTGTCGTCCATGAATGCCCGCCAGCGTTCATAGCGTATGGTCCAGCCTTTCTGTTGCACCTGTGCTAGCTGGCCCTCGCGATCAAACGCAAGGCGGTAGTTGCCATCCGGCGATGGCAGTCCGCGTATCCACCAGACCAGGGCGTCGATGGGCAACTCCCAGCCGGTGGCGGAGTAGATGAGCCCCTGGGGATCCGAGGAAGCATAGGTTTCGCCATCCGGCAGTTCGAGCTCGATGAAGCCCGGGCTACCCTCAAGGCGGGTACTGCCCATTCCGAGGAAGCTTGACGACAGCGCCAGCTCATAGTGTTCGTCGTTCTGCGTCCATCGGTTGATCACGGCAGAGCCGCTGTCCCCAGGCTGGCGAACCGCCAGTTTTCCGGTCAGCACCCAATGATTGAAGTTCTGCAGGGTGGTCTGTCGCTGTGGCCAGTCGGCCGGTGGCTGTTCGCTGAGCCCTGCCGGCAGGGGCTCCTGTTCAAGGGTGGCGCAGGCGACCAATGCAAGGCTCATTGCAATGGCGGCCAGTGGTTTCATGAGCGTTGTGACGGGATGTCTCACAGGTCGTCCACACCGAGTCGTTGAAGGGTCTCCTGGAGTAGTTCGTGGTCCGGGTCCTCGTCCTCGGCCCGTTCCCAGATGACTCTCGCCTGGGCCCTCTGATCCAGCGACCACAGCACTTCGCCATAGTGGGCGGCAATTTCCGGGTCCGGGTAGATCTCGTAGGCCCGGCGCAGGTAGCCAAGCGCACCCTCCTTGTCACCCTGGCGGAAGAGGACCCAGCCCATGCTGTCAAGGATGGCGGGGTTGTCCGGGTCCATTGCCAGCGCCTGCTCGATATAACCCCGGGCCTCTTGCAGCCGCTCGGTATGGACAGTCATTACGTATCCAAGGGCATTCAGCGCGGTGGGGTTGTCGGGCTCCAGCTCGATCATGGTTCGCAGGTCACCCAGCGCCTGCTCGATCCTGCCCAGTTGCTCATACGTCATGGAGCGTGCATAGAGGAGGCTCTGGTCGTCCGGATGGGACTCAAGTGCCTCCGTGGCACTGGCCAGGGCTTGCTGGTGAAGGTCCAGGCCCTGCAGCAGGTTGACCTCGACCAGCCAGAGGCTGGCTGCATCTGCCGGGTTGAGTTCACGGACGTCCCTGAGCTGATCAAGTGCCGAGTCCAGGTCGCCTGCCTCGGCACGCAGCTCCGCAGCGCGGCTGAGGGCAGGGTGGTAATGACTGCCCTCGGTAACCTGTTCATACCAGGTGATGGCCTGGTCCGTGTTGCCTCGTTTCTCGGCAATCTGCCCGAGGTAGTAGTGGGCCTGGCCGGTTTGCTGGCCAAGGTTGATCAGGTGCTTCAGGTCCTGGTGAGCCAGGTCCAGCTCATCGTTCTCGATGGCAACCAGTGCCCGGGAGAGGCGAAGGCCGTGTTCGTTGGGGAATTGCTGCACCAGGCGGCTGAACTCATCCTGGGCGGCGCGCATCTCGTTTTCACTGACCAGGATCCGGGCATAGAGTGTGCCCAGCTGGCGGTTTTCCGGGTAGCGCCGGGAGCTGGTCTGCAGGTGTCTCAGTGCCTCACGGGGTTGTCCGAGTTCGTACAGTAACTCACCCTGAAGCACCAGCGCCGGCTGGAACTCGTTGTCATCGGTTTCCAGTAATGGGCGGAGTGTCTCCAGAGCCTGTTCCGGGGCCCCCGTCAGGTTCTGCAGCAGGGCAGTGCTGTAACGGATTTCGGCATTGTCCGGGTGTCGTTTCTGAAGCTGGTCGAACAGCCGCCGGAGCTCCCGTTGCTGATCTGCAGGCAGCCTTGGTGCCATGGAGGCGAGGCCGTCAAAGTCCGCATCACCGCCCATCTGCAGAATCTGCTCCAGGTGCTCCAGGGTCCCGATCAGGTCGCCATCCCGCAGCGCCTGGATGGCTGCGGCGCGGCGGGCTTCCTCGCTCCGGGGCGCGACTTCGATCCAGGTTTCGGTCAGGGTGCGGACCGCGCCCGGGCTATTGAGTGACTCGGCTATCAGCAACGCACGCCGTATCACGCCGGTATCACCGGACTGCCTCGCTGCTTCGACGTAATTCGCGAGGGTAACGTCATATCGGCCACGCTGGGCCGCAATTTCCCCGGTTAACAGAAGATAGAGTTCTTCCGGGCGGAACTCCCTGTCAGTTGCCTGGTCGGTGGTTTGCTCAACCGCGGCCGTGGCTTCCGGTTGCCCCGGTGCACCGGAATCCGGCGAGGGTTCCTTGCTGTCCATGCTGGCGCAGCCGGTGAAGGCAAGAAGGCTGATAGCGAGATACAAGGCTTTTCTTGGCATTGGGCTTCCTGGAATAGAGGGCAAGGTATACGCTGCCGGTGCCGTCGTTGGAGCTATGATGGCACAAGGCCGGGTTCGGCCCAAGTCACTCATTTCACACCGTGGTTACAAGGGTATACCTCTATTGGTGGGTGGCAGACAGGCGGTTGCGCCGGTAAAATGCCCTTTATAAACGTCAAGTCCGCTCTCCCGGGACCGGCTTCGGAGTCAGCTCGTTCATTATGGCATTGATCACACTGGGTATTAACCATCGCACGGCGCCGCTGGAAATCCGCGAGCGGGTGGCCTTTACGCCGGAGCGTATGCCGGATGCCTTTCGCGAGCTGCGGGTGGCGACCGGTGCCAGTGAGGCGGCAATCCTCTCGACCTGTAACCGAACCGAGCTTTACCTGGCGGGAGATGATGACTGCGCTCCAACCCTGTTGCGGTGGCTTGCAGGGTTCCATGAGCTGGCGCCAGCCGACCTGGAAAACTCCATCTATATCCATCGGGACAGCGATGCCGTGCGGCATATGATGCGGGTTGCCGCCGGGCTCGACTCCATGGTGCTGGGCGAGCCGCAGATTCTCGGACAGTTGAAGGACGCCTACGCCCTGTCCCGGGAGCATGGGGCCAGCGGCTCGTTCCTTTCCCGCCTGTTCGAGCACACCTTCTCAGTGGCCAAGCGGGTGCGGACTGAAACCGCCATTGGTGAGAACCCGGTGTCCGTTGCCTATGCGGCGGTCAGTATGGCGCACCATATTTTCTCGGACCTGTCCCGTAACCGCGCCCTGCTGATCGGCGCCGGCAAGACCATTGAGCTGGTTGCCCGGCACCTTTCGGAAGCCGGTGTGAAGGATTTTATTGTTGCCAACCGGACCGTGGAACGCGCGCAAGCCCTGGCTGAGGCACACGGCGGGCAGGGCATCGTCCTGTCGGATATCCCGGATTACCTCAAGGATGTGGACATCATTATCTCATCCACCGCCAGCCCATTGCCCATTCTCGGCAAGGGTGCCGTCGAACGCGCACTGAAGAAGCGCAAGCATCGCCCCTACTTCATGGTGGACATCGCCGTCCCCCGGGACATTGAGCCGGAAGTGGCCCGCCTGGACGATGTCTACCTGTACTCCGTCGACGACCTGCGCCAGGTGATCGAGGAAAACCTTCGTTCCCGGGCCGGTGCGGCCAAGGAAGCGGAGAATCTCATCATCGCCGGCACCCAGGATTTCATCAGTCAGATCCGTGCCCTGGATGCGGTGTCCACACTTAAACAGTACCGGGCGCGGGCCGAGACCCTGCGGGACCTCGAAGTGGCGAAGGCGCTCAGGGCCCTGAACAACGGCAACGACCCGGAAACTGTACTGCGCAGCCTGGCCCGGGGGCTGACCAACAAGCTGTTGCACGAACCTTCGGTGCAGGTGCGCAAGGCCTCCGCTGAAGGTCGTCCGGAGGTGGCCGATTGGCTTCGTGAGCTGCACCAGCTCGAAGCACTGGATCCTCAGGACGCTCCCACCACACTGGAAAAAACATGAAATCATCCATTCAGGCCCGCCTCGAGCAACTGGTTGACCGCTTCGAGGAAGTCAGCGCTTTGCTGGGCGACCCGGGCGTGATTGCTGACCAGAAGCAGTTCCGGGCATTGTCGAAGGAATTTGCCGAGATCGAGCCCATCGTCCAGTGCTTCCAGGCCTGGCGTCGCACCCTGGATGACCTGGCCACCGCCGAGGAGCTGGCCCGGGAAGGGGACGCGGATATGCGCGAGATGGCAGAAGAGGAAATGACTTCCGCTCGCCAGAAGCGTGATGAACTGGACGAAGAGCTGCAGCGCCTGATGCTGCCCAAGGATCCTGACGACAGCAAGAACGTGTTCCTGGAAATCCGCGCCGGCACCGGTGGCGATGAAGCTGCCCTGTTTGCCGGCGACCTGTTCCGCATGTACAGCCGCTATGCGGAAACCCGTCGCTGGCAGATCGAGGTGATCAGTGCCAGTGAAGGGGAGCACGGCGGCTACAAGGAAATCATCAGTCGGGTCAGTGGCGAAGGCGTATACGGCGCACTCAAGTTCGAATCCGGTGCCCACCGAGTACAACGTGTGCCAGAGACAGAGTCCCAGGGTCGTATCCATACCTCCGCCTGCACCGTGGCTGTCATGCCGGAAGCGGACGAGGCCGAGGCCATCGAGATCAACAAGGCCGACCTGAGGGTGGACACTTTCCGGTCCTCCGGCGCCGGCGGTCAGCACGTCAACAAGACGGACTCGGCCATTCGCATCACACACCTTCCCACCGGCATCGTGGTGGAATGTCAGGAAGAGCGCTCCCAGCACAAGAACCGGGCCAAGGCTATGAGCTTCCTGCAATCCAGGCTGAAGAACATGGAGGCGGAAAAGCAGGCACAGAGCCAGGCTGCTGCCCGTAAAAGCCTGGTGGGCAGTGGCGACCGTTCCGAGCGTATCCGCACCTACAACTTCCCCCAGGGCCGGGTAACCGACCACCGTATCAACCTCACCCTGTACAAACTGGACGAGGTGATTGCCGGTGACCTGAATCCGGTGATTGTACCCCTTCAGCAGGAACACCAGGCCGATCTGCTGGCCAGCCTGTCGGATGAGTGAACCGTTACTGACCTGCGAACAGGCCCTGGCCGAGGCTTGCGGACGGATCGTGGGCGAGTCTCCGCGGCTGGATGCGGAGTTGCTGCTGGCCGACGTCACTGGTTGGTCCCGCACCCGCTTCCGGGCATTTCCTGAGACGGAACTGTCTGATGACCAGGTAAGGCAGTTCTGCCACCTGGTTGAACGACGTTCAAGTGGTGAGCCCATAGCCCATATCCTGGGCCACCAGGACTTCTGGTCGCTGGCCCTGGAAGTCACACCCGACACCCTGATTCCCCGGCCAGACACCGAATGCCTGGTGGAAGCTGCCCTGGAACTGCCTCTGCCTGAACGGGCCCGGGTCATCGACCTGGGCACGGGTACCGGCGCCATTGCCCTGGCTCTGCTCAGCGAAAGGCCGGACTGGCAGGTGTTGGCCACCGACCTGGTACCGGGCGCTGTCGCACTCGCCCGTCGTAATGCCGAGCGATGTGGTCTGCCACTCAGGGTGATCCGAAGTCACTGGTTCGATGAAGTGGAACCGCAGCACTTTGACCTGATTATTTCCAACCCTCCTTATATAGAGGAAGGTGATCGCCACCTGTCCAACGGGGATGTTCACCACGAACCCGACTCGGCACTGGTCTCCGGCCCTGACGGGCTGGATGCGATACGCCACCTTGTCAAGGAGAGTCGGCGCTGGCTTACCCCCGGGGGCTGGCTGGTGCTGGAGCATGGCTACAATCAGGGGGAGGCGGTAAGGTCACTGTTCTGTGGCGCGGGTTATTCCGCCGTGGAAACCCGGAAAGATTATGGTGACAACGAACGCCTGACGTTGGGGCGGTGGGATTGACGCTTTTTTGCCACGAATTCACGGCCCTTCGACAGGCTCAGGGCAAGCGGTCCTTCGAAAAAGTCCGGTCTTACCCGCTCGCCCTGAGCCTGTCGAAGGGCCGTGGATTCGCTAGCTAACCAAGGGTTTCATAATGCTGGACGACAACGAACTCCTCCGATACAGCCGCCAGTTGCTGCTTCCACGCTTTGACGTGGAAGGTCAGCTGGCCCTGAAACAGGCCCGGGTACTGGTGGTCGGCAGCGGCGGTCTCGGCTGTCCGGTTGCCCTGTACCTTGGTGCTGCCGGGGTGGGGCAGCTGGTGCTGGCGGATGACGATGCGGTGGAACTGGCCAATCTCCAGCGGCAGATCGCCTTTGACCAGGCGTCGGTTGGCCGATCCAAGGCCGAGGCACTGGCCGAGCGAGTCAGGGCGATCAACCCGGAGATTTCGGTGACGGCCCGGGTGGAACGGCTGGAAGGCGAGCTTCTGGCGGAAGTGGTTGCCGGCGTGGATTTGGTGATGGACTGTACCGACAACTTCAACACCCGGTTCGCCCTGAATCGTGCCTGTGTTGAGTCCCGGGTTCCGTTGGTCTCCGGTGCGGCTATTCGCGGTGAGGGTCAGGTGTCGGTATTCGATTCCAGGGACGAAGCCAGCCCCTGTTATCACTGCTTGTATCCGGAGCAGGGCAATGAGGATCTGAACTGTTCAGAGGCCGGGGTGATCGGTCCGCTGGTGGGTATGATCGGTGCCACCCAGGCCATGGAGGCCATCAAGGTGATTTCCGGAAAGGGACGACCACTGGTTGGCCGTCTTCTGATCCTGGATGCCTGGCAGATGGAATGGCGGGAGATGAAACTGGCCCGGGATCCGGATTGTCCGGTTTGTAGTTGACAGTTATCTTCAGCCTCGCAGCGCCAGAACATTATCCAAGGCTGGCGGCGAGAATAGCACCAAAGTTCCAGCGCGTAAGGTGAGGACCTTTTCCGGGACCTTCAAAAACAGGGACGTTTTTGAAGAGCCTCCATGGATGGATTCACGGCGTGTCCCGGAAAAGGTCCTCGCCGTTCGCGCCCGGCACCTGGTCGCAGTCTTGTATGGTTTCAGGCATCGGAACAGCAATAAACATACTGGAGTGAATCTCAGCCCGGCTGGCCTGCCAACGCGGGGGTGGCGCGTGGAGCAATAGCTTTTTACGGGACACGCCCGCGAGTACGTCCATGTAGGGCTCGACGAGCGCCTTCCCTGGCGCTCGACGGTCCCGGAAAAAGGTCTCCCACCACACGCTTCATACCAAGGTGCCAGCCTCCAGGTTCAGCGAGCTACCTTTTTAACGCCTCAAACCGCGCAATAGCTTCTTTTCGGCTCTCTTTAAGGTCCACTACAGGGCGAGGATACCCCCCGGGTATCACACCCCCCGCGGCAGGGTTGTGAATCCGCTTGTTATCCAGTTTGGCCAGCTCGGGTACCCAGCGACGAATAAACTCCCCCTTCGGGTCAAAGCGCTCACTCTGTGTCGCCGGATTGAACACCCGGAAATAAGGCGCCGCATCCGTGCCGGTGGACGCGCTCCACTGCCAGCCGCCATTGTTGGACGCCAGGAAACCATCCACCAAGTTCTGCATGAACCACGCCTCGCCAAGGCGCCAGTCGATAAACAGATTCTTGCTCAGGAACATGGCGGTAATCATCCGCAGGCGGTTGTGCATCCAGCCGGTTTCCCGTAGCTGGCGCATGCCGGCGTCTACAATCGGGATGCCCGTGCGTCCCTCCTTCCAGGCTTCGAAGTGCTCGCCGGGATCGTTCCAGCGAAGGGCTTCCGTGTCCGGTTTGAAGGCCCTGTGCATGCTGACCCGGGGGTAGTGATAGAGGATATGGATGTAGAAATCCCGCCAGGCAATCTCGTTGACCCAGGTACTGAAACCCTCCTGGTTGCCACCCCGCGACTGGGCCTCCCTCGCGGCGATCAGGCACTGACGTCCGGAAAGGGCACCGACGGCCAGGTAGGGCGAAAGCTGGCTGGTGCCATCAACGGCAGGGAAGTCCCGCTTTGCCTTGTAATCGCCACCGCGTTCTTCAAGGAACCAATCAAGCTGGTCGTGGGCGCCGCTCTCCGAGGCAGTCACCAGCGCGGGGGGTGGGGAAGTGAACCCCAGGGTTTCCGGGGTATGGCCGTGGTTGCGCCAGGGCAGCGGTTCACCCACCGGGCTCGGTACCGGCAATACCGTGGGAGTGGTGTCCTCAATCCACTGGAGCCAGCGCCGAGAAAAGGGAGTAAATACCGAGTAGGGTTCATCCTTTCCGGTGCGGATGGTACCGACCGGTGCCACGGTCTGGTCCCGGTATTTGTTAACCGTGATCTCCTCTTTCGACAGCTGGTCCCGGACCTGCTTGTCCCGCCGGCGTTCGTTGACCCCGTATTCTTCATTGAAGTGCAGTACGCGAGTGCCATGCTGGTGGCAGTAATCCGTCAGCAGACGAATGCTTTCGGAAAAATCGTCAGCTTCGAGAATATCCATCGGGATACCCAGCTTCGCCAGGGCCCTGCCCAGGTCATCCAGGTGGCCGAGCATTTGCTGGACGCGGGCCGGTGACCAGTCATGGTCCTGCCATTGACCGGGGGTGAGTATGAAAAGCGCGCGGACGTTCTGGCCCTTGCCGCAGGCGGCCGTCAGGGCCGGGTTGTCGGCGGTGCGGAGGTCGTTACGGAACCAGACCAGGTGGGACATGAAGGCAATCCTGATGCTATTGGAATGAATGAGCGGCAGGGGATTATTCGCCGGAAGTCCCCGGCTGGATTATAGTGAGTGTAGCCCATTGATTCTTTGACAGTTCCCCGTTGGCAATTGTGCGTATTGAGTGGAGGGGCGTTGCCCCTTCTAATGCGCGCAGTTTCACGATGGATGTAGGGCCCGACAACAATACAAGGAGCCAGGAAATGCCCGGAAATTCACCGCCCAAACAGGCCCCCGGCGAGGGTGTCAGCGCGCGCATTGGCCTGGGCTGGCGAGAGTGGCTGGCCCTGCCCGAGCTGGATATACAGCGCATCAAGGCCAAGGTGGACACCGGTGCACGGACGTCCTGCCTGCACACGTTCCGCACCGAACCCTATACCGAGAACGGACAGCGCCGGGTCAGGTTCTGGGTGCACCCGGAGCAGAACAATCTCCACAATGTGGTGGAGTGCGATGCGGCGGTGATCGACGAACGCCCGGTCACCGATTCCGGCGGTCACAAGGAAATGCGCCTGGTGATTGAAACCCTGGTGGTGGTGGGTGACCAGAGCTGGCCCATCGAGATGACCCTGACCAATCGCGATTCCATGCGATTCCGTATGCTGCTGGGCCGTACTGCCATGGCTGGTCGTTGCACGGTAATGCCCGAAGCCTCCTATCTGACCGGAGACCCGGTACTGAGGAATGTCGAATGAAAATAGCGATTCTCTCCCGTAACAGGCATCTGTATTCCACGCGTCGCCTGGTGGAAGAGGGTATTAACCGGGGCCACGAGGTGCGGGTGATTGACGCGCTGCACTGCTCCATGAATATCACATCCGCCGACCCCCGAATCCACTATCACGAGGAAGTCCTGGAAGACTTTGATGTGGTGATTCCCCGAATCGGCGCCTCGGTGACCTTCTACGGCACGGCGGTATTGCGCCAGTTCGAGATGATGGGTGTGTTTCCGGTCAACGAATCCGTGGCCATTACCCGTTCCCGGGACAAGCTGCGGTCGTTGCAGTTGCTCGCCCGAAAGGGCGTTGGCATGCCGGTCACCGGATTTGCCAACAAGCCCGATAACGTCCCCGAGCTGCTCAAGATGGTGGGTGGTGCCCCGGTGGTGATCAAGCTGCTGCAGGGTACCCAGGGCATCGGCGTGGTGCTGGCGGAGACCCGCAAGGCGGCGGAGAGTGTGATCGAGGCCTTTATGGGCCTGAAGGCAGACATCCTCGTGCAGGAATTTATCAAGGAAGCTGGCGGTGCGGATATCCGGTGCTTTGTGATCGGTGACAAGGTGATTGCCGCCATGAAGCGCCAGGGCGCAGAAGGGGAGTTCCGTTCTAACCTGCACAGGGGCGGCACCGCATCGCTGGTGCGTATTACTCCAGAAGAACGGCGTACGGCCATTACCGCCGCCAAGGCTATGGGCCTGAACGTGGCCGGTGTCGACCTGTTGCGCTCCAGTCGTGGCCCGCTGGTAATGGAGGTGAACTCGTCCCCTGGCCTGGAAGGCATTGAAAATGCTACCGGCAAGAACGTAGCGGGTATGATCATTAACTGGACTGAAAAGAACCATAAACCCTGGAAAACAAGAACCAAAGGCAGAGGTTAACCTGTGGCCCGAGCACCCTTTATTATTGCGGACACTGAAATAAAGGCAGGCACCCGGCAAACCGTCGAGGTGCCTGTCGCCAAGCTATATACCCACACACCCCTGCATATCCCGGTGGAGGTGGTTCATGGCCGGCGTGACGGTCCGGTGCTAATGGTGTGCGGTGCCATCCATGGCGATGAAATCAACGGTGTCGAAATCGTCCGCAGGGTGCTGAAGAACTCGGCGTTGCGCCACCTTCGGGGCACACTGGTCGCCGTGCCCATCGTCAATATCTTCGGATTCGTGCAGCGCACCCGCTACCTGCCGGATCGGCGGGACCTTAACCGTTGTTTTCCGGGCAGCGAGAGCGGCTCCCTGGGCGGGCGCATCGCCTATCTGTTGCGCACCCAGATCATGGAGAAGGTCACCCACATCATCGACCTGCACACCGGCGCCATTCACCGCTTCAACCTGCCGCAGATTCGTGCGGAGCTGAAAAACCCGGAGACCGTGCGCATGGCCGAGGCCTTCGGCGCGCCGATCATCCTCAATGCCAGCCTGCGGGAAGGTAGCCTGCGGGAATACGCCGACTCCCAGGATATTCCGGTTATCACCTTTGAGGGCGGTGAGGCGCTGCGGTTTGACGACGTGGTCATCACCAGCGGCGTAAAAGGCGTAATCCGGGTCATGCGGGCGCTGGAAATGATCCCCAGCAAGAAGGGGCCGAAAGCGCCTCGCAAACGGTCAGAAACCGCTGCCATGTCTACCTGGGTGCGGGCCGATATCGACGGCATCATGCGGCCCGTGGCCAAGCTGGGGCAAAAGGTGCGCAAGGGCCAGCGCCTGGCCATGGTTGCGGACCCGTTCGGTGAGACTGAAGAAAGCGTGGTGTCGCCCATCTCCGGCATCGTTATCTGTGTCAACAATCTCCCGCTGGTGAACGAAGGTGAAGCCATCTACCACGTCGCCCGGTTCGACGAACTGGGTGAGGCGGAAAAGGCCATGGACTACTTCCGCTCGTCCCTCGACCCAGAGGTGACGGAGGCGGTATTGCCGGTGCATCCATGGGACAATGACCCCAAGTAAGCGGGTTACCCGAGCTGACCCTGGGTGGTAAATGTCAGCGGTAACTTACAGGTTAGCTCGGACGGTGTGGCGGGACAGGTTTTCGCAGCAGGGCCATGGATGGCCCGGAGCAAGGCGGGCGCCAGGATGGCCCCTGAATTGCGGCGGAGAAAACCTGTCCCGCCGCAGCGGCCAGCCCCCAAACCCTGACCCCGTGCCCAACCTGGAACAGAATTGACCAAGAAAGGGGAGCCAACATGATCTGGGACCAGACAACCATCCAGCTCCAGGAATACCCGAGAGGTGTCCACCTCATCACCAACGACGTGCTCGCCAATGGTCCCGAACTGGTCAACTGCCAGGTAGGCCTGCTGCACCTGTTTATCCAGCACACGTCGGCCTCGCTGGCCATCAACGAAAACGCCGACCCGGACGTACGGGGTGATATAGAGCGCCACCTCAACGTCATGGTGCCGGAAAACGCTCCTCACTATGAGCACACCCTGGAAGGCCCGGATGACATGCCGGCGCATATCAAAAGTATCCTCATTGGCCCGAGCCTGACCATACCCGTAAGTGGCGGCCACCTGGCCCTGGGTACCTGGCAGGGCATTTACCTCTGCGAGCACCGCAACCGGGGCGGCGGACGGCGTATCGTGGCGACCCTGCAGGGGCGTTGGTAAGATCCGGTCAAGCGCGACAGAGCTTTCGTTGAGCTGTCTGAGCAGTCAATTACAATAACGCCTCGCCATGAGAGGAGGCAGTACCGTGGCCCAGCCGCATTCCGAAGACCAGCGCAAACCAACCCTCACCCAGCGTGCGGTGATGAAACTGATCAACCTCTTTGGTTGGCGGGTTCCCCCGTTCCCGGACGTCGACAAGGCCATTGTCGTAGGTGGCCCCCATACCTCCAACTGGGACGGAGTGATCGGCCTGAGCGGGGCAGTGGCCCTGGGATTGCACGCCCGTTTCCTGATCAAGCATGACCTGTTCAGGGGCCCGATGGGCTGGATCCTGCGCAAGCTTGGAGGTATCCCTGTGAACCGGGCCAGGGCCGGTGGCGTGGTGGGGCAGGCCGTTCGCCAGTTACAGGGAAGTGACCGCCTGATACTTGTTGTGACACCGGAGGGCACCCGCAGTAACGCCAGCCAGTGGAAGACAGGCTTTCACCGGATTGCCCGGGAGGCCGGTGTGCCCATCATAGTGACTGTCGCGGATTACAGCAGGCGGGAGCTACGTTTCCCGCTGGTCCTGGAGGCCACCGATGACCTGGCGGCAGACCTCGAACAGATCTATCAGTGCTTTGCCGAGGTAACCCCCAGACACCCCGAAAAGCTGTCGGCTCCGGTGAGGGAGCGTTTCCTGGCCCGGAACCCGGAGTGATCAACGCAGGCGTAGGGACTGCTGCCTGCGCCTTCAGATCCGGACTGGTGCTGTCATGCGCTGCTGGCTGTGCCGGCTGTACCAGCAAAGCAGGATGCCAAACGCCATCAGGGATGATGTGATGGTAAATACCCGGGCAAAGCCGGCGGACTCGATAATCACCCCGGCAACGGCAGGACCGATCAGCTGACCGACCGCAAAGAACAGGGTAACGAAACTGACCGCCACCGGCGCCAGCCGGGGGTGGACGGTTTCCGTGGAAGCGGCCAGGACTGACGTAAACAGCCCTGAAACGCACAGGCCCAGGATCAGGAAATGCGCAGCAAAGGCCGGCAGGGTGGGTGACAGCACCGGCAGGGCCATGGCGCTGGCACTGAAGGCCATACACAGCACCAGGGAGTTGGAGCGTCCGATGCGGTCCGAGATCCAGCCCCAGAAAGGCCCGGCTACCAGACCCAGCAAGCCCATCACCGAAGCCAGCCGCCCGGCTGTCAGGGCGGGAACGCCCGACTCAAGGGCAAAACTGAACATGAAGATGGTCTGTACGATGTAGGTCAGGCCGACGATGCCGTAGATCAGGCCGACGTTGATGACATGGGGGTTCCGGTAGACCCCTGAGCGAGCAGCGGGTACCGGATCCTGTGGGCCGCCACTGCCGCCTGCACCAGGCGGGTTCTTCAGGAACAGGGCAACCACCACCGAGACCACCACTGCCGCACTCGCGAAAACGCCCCATACCAGTCGCCAGCCGCTTTCCGGCCAGGCAGTGGTCAGCCAGGGCACCAGCACACCCGCAATAAACAGTCCCAGCCCCACACCGCCGTTGGCGAAGCCGATTACCGCACCACGCTTTTCCGGATACCAGCTGCCCAGCAGGGAAATCAGCGGTGTATAACCGAAGGCCGTCCCGAAGCCAAGGAAGGCCATCATGGCCATGCTGAACACGTAGCCCTGGGACAACGCCATACCGGTAAAGCCAATAGCCGCGAAACCCAGACCGATCAGGATGGCCTGCTTGCCACCGTATCGCGATGCGAACACCCCGGCCACCATCAGCAGGGCCAGATACCCCAGTGCAGTGACCGTGCCCAGGTTGGCGGCTTGGGCGTAGCTGATTCCCATGCCCTCCCGCATGCCCGGAACCACCAGGCCATAGGCCAGGCGTGCAAACACGACCAGGGTGATGGTGCACATCATGCCGGTGACGATCATCAGGGGCATCGGGGGGCGATCGGGGGTGTTCATGAGGGTTACCGAAGTTGTTGTTAGTAGACTATCGAAAAGTAGGCGAATGGCCTTTCCAGGTCAACATCTGTTGCGTCAGCCTGGAAGATTGCGATTGTGTCACCTTGCTATACATTCCGGCATCGCTGGTCCAGTATTAGCATGCGTATGGCCGATGTCCGGTGGGACAAATCTGCCGATAAATCAGAACCTTCAAAAAAGGAAACCGTTATGGACGTTAGGAAAACCCTCCGGCGCCCTGTGGCGTTATTCATGATCGTATTGATGAGTCTGACCACCACCGGTATGGCGTTCGCCCAGGGCGGAACCGTGCCTACGGAACCGGTTTCCACTGCGGAGGTGCTTCAGTCGGAGCAAATCCGTGTGGACCGTGCTGAACTCAAGGCCATGCTGGCGACCGGCGAGGTGCAGGAAAAGCTCGCATCACTTGGCGTCGACCCCGGGCAGGTCGAGGAGCGCATCGATAGCCTGACCGCCGAGGAGTTGTCCGAGTTCAACCAGGCGCTGGATGAATCGCCTGCAGGTGCCGGTGTTGGCGGTGTGGTTGGCATCATCGTGCTATTCCTGCTGGTGTTCATCATCACTGATATGCTCTGTGCGACAGATATCTACAGCTTCGTCAACTGCGTCAACTGACGCCATGCCTGTTGCATCAGCCGGCCCGGTGCGGGCCGGCCTCCTTTCGCTTCTCGTCATCCTGCTCGCTGGCTGTGTCGGGCCGGGCCACTACCCGGGGCCGGAAACCTATAAGCAGAGTGGTGTATCTGACCGCACCGTGATCGATTCCGTGCCGTTCTATCCACAGGAAGACTACCAGTGCGGACCGGCCGCGCTCGCCATGGGGCTCAACCATCGGGGTGCGGAGGTCTCGTTAGCCGAAATGGTCGACCGGGTGTACCTGCCAGGCCGCAAGGGGAGCCTGCAGGTGGAGATGGTTGCTGCTGCCCGGGCCGAGGGCATGCTGGTGTACCCCCTGGAAAAGGAACTGGATGCGATAATCCGGGAAGTCGATGCGGGTAATCCCGTGCTGGTTTTCCAGAACCTGCGGCTGGACTGGTGGCCGCAGTGGCACTTTGCCGTGGTGATTGGCTATGACCTTCCGGCGCAGGAGTTTATCCTTCATTCCGGTACCGACGAACAAGTCCGGGAGCCGTTCCGGGGGTTTGACAACACCTGGGGGCGGGCAGACCGGTGGGCGCGGGTCATCCTGCCACCGGGTGAACTTCCCGCGACGGCAAAACCGGTAACCTATGTGCGGGCCGCCCATGACCTGGAAGAGGTTGGCCAGATTAAAAGCGCGGCAACCTCCTATCGCGCTGCGGTTGACGCATGGCCTGACAGCCTCGCTGCCGGATTTGCCCATGCCAATTTCCTGCTTTCAGCGGAGCAATGGGGCGAAGCCGGTGAGGCTTTCCGCCGGTTATTGACCTTCCATCCGGGATCTGCGCCGGGCTGGCACAATTTCGGTGTTGCCCTGGCGCGTAACCAGTGTCCCCTGGCGGCTCGCCAGGCCTTTGCCTGTGCGGGCAAGCTGGCACCTGAGGATGAGCGTTTCCGGTCGCCTGAGCAGGGAAATGGCGATCGTGATGCGAAGGCGGCCTGCGCCATTACCGGTTTATTGGAAGCGGCGGGGTGTGGCAGGGAGTAATACCACAGGAAGCCCGGCCGGGCGGCCCCGGCCGGGGAAAGTTCGATCTGGTGTAAGCCCGCCCTACGAACGCTTTGTGGGGCAGGTCTTGATGCCTATGATCGAGTAAAGCGGGCAAACGCCGATGGCGGCGGTTACCAGCGGAATGATACCAATCCAGCCCCAGGGAGTCTGAGGTCCGACAAAGACCAGGCTCAGTAGAACCAGCCCGATAATGACACGGATCACCCGATCCGCACTGCCCATGTTCTTGGTCATGTTGCCACTCCTCGTGTGGTTTATGTCATTGCCAATGTACGCTGACGGCGTGCCGTGCTCAGTGATAAAGTCACATTCAAACCACTAACTGAACAGGGAGAGCCAGTGGCCGCCCAACATGCTTTGCTCGAATGCCTCAGTCCGCCCCTGCGGATGGAAGCGGAGCGTTATGCGCAACCGGTTCACCTGTCCGCTGGCGACGTGGTCTTCCGTGCCGGCGATAGTTGCCGGGGCCTCCCGCTGGTGATCAGCGGTTCCGTCCGGGTGCAGATGCTGGGGGCATCCGGTCACGGTATCGTGCTTTATCGTATGGGGCCGGACGACCTGTGCACCCTGTCCATTGGCTGTCTGATGGCTGGCCGTGGCTACCGGGCAGAGGCGCATGTGGAAGAACCCACGGAAGCCCTGCTGATGCCCCGCCAGGCCTTTGACCGGCTGATGGCGCAGTCCGCTGAATTCCGCCAGCAGGTGATGGCGTCGTACGGAAGGCGCCTGGATGACCTGATGCTGCTGGTGGAGGAGATCGCTTTTGGCAGGCTGGATCAGCGCCTGCTTGAGTGGCTGAGAGCCCATGCTAATGGCCGGCCCGCGCTCATCACTCACCAGGAGCTGGCAGTGGAGCTGGGTACCGCCCGCGAGGTCGTCAGCCGTCTGCTGAAAGATTTTGAGCGTCACGGCCGGGTCCGGTTGGCCCGGGGGCGAGTGGAGTTACTGGAATCACAGGAGATCGACTGATGGATACCCAGCAGCGACACCTGATGGTGGAAGGCCATGTTCAGGGTGTGTCTTACCGTGCGTACACCGAACGGCATGCGAGTGAGCTTGGCCTCGAAGGCTATGTGCGAAACCTGACCGATGGCCGGGTGGAAATCGTTGCGGAAGGTCCCCTGAAGGCACTGGATGAGCTGGAAGAGTGGTGCTGGCAAGGGCCGCCCGCGGCGAAGGTCAGCGCGGTACGGGTGGAGACCCGGCCGGCCAGTGGCGGCTTCAGCGGATTCTCGATCCGCTGAAGCTCGTGGCTGAAAACGGTCTTTGACCCCGTCTATAAATTGGCTTCCGCGTATTCGGCCAGTACTGACCGGGGCACACCCTGCAGGTGGATATGGCCGCCATGGCGGAAGCCCTTGAAGCGCTCGGTCATGTAGGTCAGGCCTGAACTCAGGGCGCTCAGGTAGGGTGTGTCGATCTGGGCCAGGTTGCCCAGGCAGATCACCTTGGAGCCGTTGCCGGCCCGGGTGATGATGGTCTTGATCTGGTGGGGGGTCAGGTTCTGGGACTCGTCGATGATGATCAGCGAGTGCTGGAAACTGCGACCCCGGATATAGTTCATCGACTTGAAGTGCAGGGGCACCTTGCTGAGGATGTAGTCCACGCTGGCGGTCATGTTCTCGTCATCCTCATGGAGGGCCTCCAGGTTATCCACGATGGCGCCCAGCCAGGGTTCCATCTTTTCAGCCTCGGTACCCGGCAAAAAGCCGATATCCTCGTCAAGTCCCTGGGTGGACCGGGTGGCAATAATGCGCTTGTACATCTTGCTGGCCACGGTCATCTCGATGCAGGCGGCCAGGGCCAGGATGGTCTTGCCCGAGCCGGCCGAGCCGGTCAGGTTCACCAGGTGCACCTCCGGGTCCAGCAGCAGGTTCAGGGCCATAGCCTGGTAGATATCCCGCGGTACCAATCCCCAGACCTCCTCGTCCAGCAAGTCCTGACGGTGCAGGTCCTGGAGCACCAGGGTGTCCTCGTCGACATCCACCACCTTGCCGATAAAGCCCAGCTGGTCGATCACAAACTCGTTGATGTTGAGTTTCGAAAGCTCGCCCTCCCGTCGCAGAATGTGCTCGGTTACCGCTTCCCGCTGCACCGTCTCCACCTTCTCGATCTTGTCCCAGAAGGAGTTGGGGAACTCGTGGTAGCCCTTGGGCAGCAGGTCGATGTCATCCAGCAACTGGTCATTGTGATAATCCTGGGCTTCGACACCAAACCCGCGGGCTTTCAGCCGCATGTTGATATCCTTGCTCACCAGGATGATGTCACGGGCCTTGTAGCGGGACTGCAGTTCCGCCAGGGTGTTGATGATTTTGTTGTCGTTCAGGTGCTCGGGCAGGGAATGGCTGCCGGCGTTGCCGGTGCTCATCAGTATGGAAAGGGTGCCCAGGGGCTTCGCCTTCTTGGCCCGCACGATGGGAACGCCTTTTTCGATGTCCTTGGGGCTTGCGTCTCCCAACAGCTTGTCGATGTTACGGATCGCCTGGCGACAGTCAGCAGCAACCGCCTGTTTGCCGGATTTGAGGCTATCGAGTTCTTCCAGGACGGTCATCGGCAGGATGACATCATGTTCTTCGAAATTGAGGAGGGCGTTGGGGTCGTGGATCAGGACGTTGGTGTCGAGAACGTACATTTTTCGGCGAGCTTGCGGTGCTCTGGGCATAGGGCGCGATACCTCTCTGGCAGGCGTCTTGCGGTCTCCAGGTCCCCGGGAGTGAATGCGCAGTTCACTCGCTGTCGGCACAGCGCCGAGTCAGGGATTGGTCGGATATCAGTTTCAGCATGTCATAGGTGGTGATGATGCCGGTGATCTTCTTGTCCCGTGTCACGAAGATGCGATGCAGGTGTTCTCCCATCATGATATCCGCAATGTCTCTCACCGGAGTCGACTCGTCAACCGAAAACACCTGTGGGGTCATAATATCGCGAACTTCGACAGGTAAACGGGTCATTTCTTCCAGGATGGCCATGCGCAGACGGCGCACTTCTTTCTGCTCTTCCGGCGTCAGCCTGGCCCAGGCCCTGGGTTTGCGGTCGGAGGACCAGCGGAACTCGGCAATGTCCTTGAGGGTGGCAATGCCGACAATATCGCCATGGTCGTCCACCACCGGGCTGCCGGTGATTTCGTTTTCGGTAAGAAAGCGGGCGAGTCGATCCATGGTCCAGGATGCGGGAACAGCCTTGACGCTGGGCGTCATGATGTCGCGGGCGAGAACGGTCATGGATCTCCCTTCCTTGCGATTGGCGGGCCCGCTCAGGCGAGACGAACCCGCCAGGCTTAGCGGCGTTCAGGCAGGGTAACGTTCAGCTCCAGTACGGAGCAGTCGTCGTTACGGTCCACTTCCACCTGAACCTGGTCATCGTCAATCTGGACGTATTTGCGAATAACCGCAACCAGTTCCCGCTGCAATTCCGGGAGGTAATCGGGCTGGTCGCGCTTGCCCCGTTCATGGGCCACGATAATCTGAAGCCGTTCTTTGGCAACGTTCGCCGACCCCGTGTTTTTTCGGGACCGGAAATAATCTAGGAAGCTCATCCTGTTTACCCCTTGAACATCCGTGCGAAAAAGCCTTTCTTCTGGGAACTCATGAAGCGGTGCTCCCGCTCCTCTCCCAGAAGTCGTGCAACGGCGTCGTCATAGGCCTGGCCGGCATCACTCTGATCTTCAAGAATGACAGGCGTGCCCTGGTTGGAGGCGTTGAGAACCACCTGGGACTCGGGGATGACACCCAGCAGGGGAATGGCAAGGATCTCCTCCACATCCGCCACTGAGAGCATTTCGCCCTTCTCAACGCGATCGGGGTTGTACCGCGTCAGCAGCAGGTGTTCCTTGACGGGATCCTGCCCCATCTCAGCCCGGCGGGACTTGCTTTGCAGGATACCGAGAATGCGGTCGGAGTCCCGCACCGAGGATACCTCGGGGTTGGTGACCACGATTGCCTCGTCGGCGTAGTACAGCGCCATTAGCGCGCCATGCTCGATGCCGGCGGGGGAGTCGCAAACGATATAGTCGAAGGTTTCTGACAGCTCGTTGATGACTTTTTCCACGCCTTCCTTGGTCAGGGCTTCTTTCTCCCGGGTCTGGGAGGCGGGCAGGATGTAGAGCGTATCAACCCGCTTGTCCCGGATAAGGGCCTGGTTGAGGCTGGCGTCGCCCTGGATGACGTTAACGAAGTCATACACCACCCGACGCTCACAGTTCATGATCAGGTCCAGGTTACGCAGGCCCACGTCAAAATCGATCACCACGGTCTTGTGCCCTCGGCGGGCCAGACCGGTACTGATGGAAGCACTGGTGGTGGTCTTGCCGACCCCGCCTTTTCCTGATGTGACAACGATGATTCTAGCCAAGGTTGCGGTCCTGTCTGCTGATGATTGATTTTTTGTCAGGGGGTCAGCCCGGGGAACGGTCAAGTGGTGTGACCACCAGCAGGTCGTCCCTGAGCTGGATCTGCACAGGGGCTTTCCAGCCGCGCTCCTGCAGATCTTCCGAGATTTTATAGTGGCCGGCAATGGACACAAGCTCTGCCTCCAGGGACTGGCAGAACACCCGTGCCTCTTCCTGGCCATGGACGCCGGCAAGCGCTCTGCCGCGCAAGGGGCCATATACATGAATGTTACCTGCCGCCAGTACTTCGGCGCCAGCCTGAACCGGCGCAAGGATAATTAAATCCCCTTCAGGGGCGTAAACCTGCTGGCCGGAACGCACCGGCTGCGACACGATGCGGGCAGGCGCCGGGTTGGCGGGGGTGCTTTCAGTGTTGGGTGCATCCGTTTCACTCTCTGCTGCCGGACCGGTTTCGGGGCCTTTTCCCGGCGACGAGGGCCTGTCATTCTGGCCGCTGCCTGGTAGCACAGCGATGGCAGCATGACGCGCCAGCCGGTGCTGGTCCTCATCGCCGCCCCGTACACCCACTACATGGATGTCGTGGCGCCTACAGATTCCCAGCAGCTTGAAGAAATCCAGCTCGGCGGTCGGGCCTTGGTAGTGATCGAGGCTGATGAGGATGGGAATATTCCGGAAAAAGCCCGGGGCCTGGCGGATTTTCTCCCGCAGGGCTGCTTCGAAGGATTCCTCGTCAAAGTAGGCCAACTCGAGGGCGGTCAGGGAGACGGTTGTGCCCTTGAGCTGGAAGGCGGGCCGGTCATTGGCCTGCAGCGCGTCGGTCATGCTTGCGTGTCCTGGATTGTGGATGTGGTCTGGGGCCTCAGGGCCGGGCCATCGAAAGCGATACCGGACCAACCGGTGGCCATGAACTGACGAATATTGCCATGGCTGCTGCCGGCCGGGTCGTCAAGCACATCACGATAGTGACGGCCGAACAGTGCCAGGGCCTGGGCCTCGTTCAGGTTGCTGAACTGGGCCAGGGCAAACACCTTGCAGGAACCCTCGTTCTCGCCGGCGGCATTGTACAGCGGCCCATTACGGAAACCAGTGGGAGAGTAATCAAAGTACCGGCCAACCAGTGCGAGGGTGTCCTCGAAGTCCGAGTGGCTGGCCGCCAGGGATGCGAGGTGAATGCGGACGGCTTCATTGATGTTCATTCCCTGTGGTCTCCGCTATGGGGCTGTTTCGGGCCCTGCTGATACCTGGCTTTCCAGTCGTCGTAGGGCATACCATAGATATGCTCCCGCGCTTCGGCATCGGTCAGTGCGATGCCGCGCTCTTCTGCCTCGGATCGCATCCATTTGGACAGGCAGTTGCGGCAGAAGCCGGCCAGGTTCATCAGGTCGATGTTCTGGACCTCGGTATGGGTCTGCAGATGGCTGACCAGCCGGCGGAAGGCCGCCGCTTCGATCTCGGTGCGGGTCTGGCCGGAAAATTCATTGTTCATGGTTTCAGGTTCCTGTGCCGGGAATGGCCTGCAAATGTCTGACATTCTCGGCAACAGCGCGTAAGATACAAGGCTGTACGTTTATACAGAGGCTGCCGTAACCTGGTGCGCAAGATCATCCACATCGACTGCGACTGTTTCTATGCCGCGGTAGAAATGCGGGACGATCCCTCATTACGGGAGGTACCCATTGCCGTGGGTGGCCAGAGTGGACGCGGCGTGGTGACCACCTGCAACTACCGCGCCCGGGCCTTCGGTGTGCGCTCCGCCATGCCCGGGGGCGAGGCCCGGCGCTTGTGCCCGGAGCTGGTCATGGTGCCCCTGGACATGCCCCGCTACCGGGAGGTCTCCCGCCAGGTGATGGCCATCTTCCGGGAGCTGACCGACCTGGTGGAACCCCTGTCGCTGGATGAGGCCTTCCTGGATGTCAGTGAGGTGGAGACCTTCCAGGGCAGCGCCACCCTGATGGCCCGCCATATTCGCCAGCAGGTGTGGGAGCGTATCGGGATTACCGTGTCCGCCGGCGTCGCCCCGAACAAGTTCCTGGCCAAGATCGCCAGCGACTGGAACAAACCGGACGGCCTGTTCGTGATTACCCCGGAACAGGTGGACGATTTCGTGAAGGTATTACCGGTGGAAAAACTGTCCGGAGTCGGGCCTGTTACCGCCGGCAAGCTCAATGACCGGGGCCTGCAGACCTGCGGTGACCTCAGGGAGGCCGGTGAGGCAGAGCTGGTCCGGCTGTTCGGCAAACAGGGCCTTCGCCTTTGGCATATGGCCCATGGCCGGGATGACCGCCCGGTGGTCGTTACACGGGTGGCCAAGTCGGTCAGTGTCGAGCGCACTTTCTCCCGGGACCTGCCGGGCAAGGAGGCCTGCCAGCAGGTCATGACAAGCCTCGTGGACGACTTGCACCGCCGGCTGGAGCGTAAGGGCAGTCACAAGCCCCTGCACAAACTGTTTATCAAGGTCCGCTACAGCGATTTCTCTACCCACACCCTGGAGCGGGTAAGAGAGCCGGGGCCGGACGCCATGCCGGTAGCCGGGGAGTTCCTGCCCCTGCTCGATGAACTGGTGACAGACGAACACCGGCCTGTTCGTCTGCTCGGCGTAGGGGTAAGGTTCCGGGAAGACAGCGCGCCGATTACCCAGTTACGACTGTTCGAATAGGCCCGGCCAGCAAGTGCTCTCAACCTGCCGCGACTGTGCCAAACCATGCCGGCAGCGGCCCTGCACCCAGCGCCACCCAGACTACGCCCATCACGCCACCAACCAGCGCGCCGGCCAGGACATCGCTGGGGTAGTGCAGTCCGAGCACAACCCGCGACGCTGCCACCGCCAGGGTAAACGGGAGTACCACAAGGGCCAGCGCCGGCGGGGTCAGTGCCAGTACGGTGGTGAAGCAGACCGCATGAAGTGTGTGGCCCGAGGGAAAGCTGTAGCGGTCCAGCGGCGGTGTACCACAATGGATAACCGGGAATGAGATAAAGGGTCGCTCCCGCACCAGGGTTCGCTTGAGGCATTTGTAGGTGAGGGTGCAGGTGAGCCCGGCGCCGGTCATCAGCAACGCAATCGCCAGCCCTTCATCCGGATACATCAGCGGCAGGGACAGGATCAGCGCATACCAGAGCCAACCGTCCCCGAGCCGGCTGACCACCTGGAACAGCATGGTGACCGGCCGAAAGCGCAGGCTGCTGTTAATCATCCGGCAGAAGGCAAATTCCGCCTGGTCGACCTGGTCAAAGAAGCGGGATACCCGGGGTGACGGCATGGCAGCGGTCCCTCCTCTTGAGGGTGAGGGTGAGTTGTTCGAATTGCTCCACCTGGCTGGCCCAGTCAAGGTCCAGTGCATCCAGTCGCGCCTGTTGGCGGATGTTGCCCAGCAAGGTGTTCTGCTGGGCCAGGGTCAAGGCGTGTTCTACAAAGGCCTCATCATCGTCCAGGGCGGCGATCATGCCGTTCTCCTGGTGACGGATATGCTCACTGGCCGCCGCATCGTCAAAGGCCACCACCGCCAGCCCGCTGGCCATGGCTTCTGTCACCACATTACCGAAAGTGTCGGTCTTGCTGGGGAACAGGAACAGGTCGCCGGAGGCATAGTGCCGGGCCAGGTCTTCCCCCTTGCGGATACCGCAGAAAATATAGTCGGGATGCCTGGCCTGCAGTCGCCTGCGTTGCGGCCCGTCACCGACCAGCACGAACCTTGCCTTCGGGTGCAGGGCGCGTACCCGCTCGAAACAGGAGACGGCCAGCTGCAGGTTCTTCTCTGATGCGAGCCGGCCCACGTAGAGTACCGCCCGGTCCTGTGGCTGCAGCCCCCAGGCCTCACGTAACCCCGGGTCCCGTTTGCCGGGAGCGAACAGCTGGCAGTCGACGCCCCGGCTCCAGAGCCCCACGGGATGGATTCCCATTGCCTGGATCCGCGCTGCCATGGCCCGGGTCGGTACCAGGGTGAGGGCGGTGCGGTTGTGAAACCAGCGCCCGTAGCGTTCCAGCAGGCGTGAGAGGAAGGCCGCATGGTAATGCCGGCTGTAGCTGTGGAAGTTGGTATGAAAGCCCGAGCAAACCGGAATGCCCAATTCCCTGGCGGCGGCAACTGCCACCACCCCTAGTGGGCCCTGGGTCGCTACGTATACCAGGTCAGGACGCTTCTGCCGCCACAGGTCACACAGTCGCCGCCGGCGAGTCAGCCCGACTTGCAGGCCCGGGTAGCCTGGCAGGGGCAGGCCTGCTACCCGCACCAGGTCATGGTGCAAGACAATGCCAGGCTCCGGGAGCTCACCTACGCCCTTGTCCCCGGTCTGGGCTGGTCGCACCACCTGTACCTCATGGCCCCGAGTACACAGCCCCCGGCACAGCTGTTTCAGGGTGTTGGCCACCCCGTTGATCTCCGGAGCAAAGGTTTCCGAGACGATCGTGATCCGGCGAGGAGGGGGCTGACTACTGACTGTGTTCATTCAGAGACCTTGCTGGATGATTCGGGTGGTTGCGGTTAACCTCTTGGACCATTAACGAGACAACTGACTTGTTTTCCATATACTCACTATGGAAATCAAATATGACCGTCAGACTTCAGTGTTGTGACATTCCCTTGAAACCCACGCCAGGACTGACCCGGGCGTGCAGAGTGAGATTAACCAAGCCGTAGGAGGAAGGATGGAAAAGCGAAGACTGGGCCGTACCGACCTGGACGTGAGCCTGATCTGCCTGGGCACCATGACCTGGGGGGAGCAGAACACCGAGCAGGAAGCCTTCGAGCAACTGGACTACGCTACCGGTGAAGGCATCAACTTCATCGATGCTGCAGAAATGTACCCGGTCCCGCCGAAGGCTGAAACCCAGGGTCTGACCGAACAATACCTGGGTAACTGGCTGGCACGTCGGGGACGCCGGGATGACCTGGTAATAGCCTCGAAGGTGGCAGGTCCCGGCAACGGGCTCACCTACCTGCGTAACGGCCCGCGCCTGACCCGGGAACACATCCGCGAAGCCTGTGATGCCAGCCTCAAACGACTGCAGACGGACTACATCGATCTGTACCAGGTGCATTGGCCGGACCGGAATACCAATTTCTTCGGCAAGCTGGGTTACCGTCATCGCGAGGACGAGGATTTCACGCCCATCGAGGAAACCCTGGACGCCCTCCATGAGCTGGTGCAGGAAGGCAAGGTCCGCCACATCGGCCTGTCCAATGAAACGCCCTGGGGCACCATGAAGTACCTGCAGCTGGCCGAGCAGAATGGCTGGCCCCGTCCGGTGTCCATCCAGAATCCCTACAACCTGCTGAACCGGACTTTCGAGCAGGGCCTGGCGGAAGTGGCCCACCGTGAAGATGTCGGCCTGCTGGCCTATTCGCCGCTGGCGTTCGGCATGCTCACCGGCAAGTACCTGGACGGTCAGCGGCCGGAGAACGCACGGATTACCCTATTCAAACGCTTCGTCCGCTACCAGGGCGAACGTGCCGAAAAGGCCATCCGCGCGTATTGCGACCTGGCCAGAGCCCATGGTCTGACACCGGCACACCTGGCCCTGGCCTGGGTGAACAGCCGCCGCTTTGTAACCAGCAATATTATTGGGGCCACTACCATGGAACAGCTGCGGGAGAACATGGATTCGGTGAGCATCAGCCTCAGCGATGAGGTGCTCGATGCATTGGAAGGACTGCACCAGGAATTTACCTACCCCTGCCCGTGAAAACCCACCTTGCCGACAGGCCAGGATGGCCTGTTGAGTACCCCGGCGCAGGTCGTCTGTGACCTGTTTCCGGGGTGGATACATTTTGTTACATTCAAAGACAAACTGTTTCTGAAACGTCCCTTCTGCTGTGCATCCAGTCACAGAGTTCTGTGTGCAAACCGTTAGACTTTGGTCATAATTGTTAAATCCATTTTACAAGTGACTTCGCAGGCAGAAATCCCATGATCCTTCGCCTTTTCGTTGCCCTTCTGATCCTGAATACGGTGGCCTTTGTCGTCCGTGCTGAGGCGGGTGAACGAGAGGCTCTGCCCACCGAAATCTATAATGGTAATCCCTCGGAGATCCAGGATCGCATGTCAGGTGATTTTATCTATGACGACGAGGATGCCTTGCTGGACCTGGGTTCCCGCCTGCTGAGCTGGCGCCTGTCGGACTCTGCCGATCGCCATGGTCGCCGTTTTGCCTCTGAATCCGCACAGCCGGACCACTCCATCGCCCTGATCAACGAAGGCGCTGCCCTCAACCTGCGCTGGAACTTCTGAGCCCCAGCTCATCACCTCGCTTCAACGGATTTGTCAGCCTTCTGGTGACATGGGATGATCCTCCCATTGCTTGCACCCAGGGAGGCGTGATCTATCCATGTCTGAAATACCGGAAGACATCATGGCACCCACGGCTGACGCCTGTGTGGATGCGGTTATTGAGCGGGTTGGCAAGCGTATTGTGCTGGGGCTGCCCCTGGGGCTGGGCAAGCCCGTCAGGCTGGCTAACGCACTTTACGAGCGGGCCTGCAATGACCCGACCCTTGATCTTCACATCGTAACCGCAATCTCCCTGTTGGCACCGAAGGGCAGCTCAGCTCTGGAGCAGGGGTTTCTCGGTCCTTTCGTGGCAAGGCTCTATGGCGAAGTGCCGGAATTGCGCTACGCTCGAGATGTTATGGAGCGCAGGCTGCCGGCAAATGTGAAAGTGTCCGAGTTCTTCTTCAAGGCGGGCAGCTTCCTCGATAATGAAGAGCAGCAGCGCAACTACGTCTGCACCAATTACACCCATGCAGTGCGGGATTTACTGGCGCAGGGGATCAATGTTGTCTTCCAGATGGTGTCGCCACCCCGGGAGCCGGGCGGGGCGCTTAGCCTGAGCTGTAACCCTGACCTGACACTGGACTTGCTGCCGCAACTGCGCCAGCAGGAAGCGGCCGGGCAGAAGGTGGCCGTGGTGGGAGAACTGAACCGGAACCTGCCCTGGCTGGGCCACCATGCGGCCATCCCTTGCTCCGATTTCGACGTGTTACTCAAACAGCCAGAGTCGGACTACGACCTGTTCCCGGTGCCGCAGCAGTCCATCAGCCCACCAGACCACCTGATCGGCTTTTACGCCAGCACGCTGCTCCGGGATGGCGGAACATTGCAGGTAGGTATAGGGTCCCTGGGCGCTGCGGTAGTGCACAGCGCCATTCTCCGCCACCGTCATAATGAGCAGTGGCAGGCGTTATACGACCATCTCAAGGTAGCTGCGCGCTTTCCGTTCGTTTCCGCTGAAGGGGACACCGGACCATTCCGGGAAGGTTTGTACGGTTGCAGCGAGATGATGGTGGATGGCTTTATCCAATTGATGAAGGCCGGTGTGTTGAAGCGTCAGGTTTACGAGGACCCCGACACCCAGGAGCGGGCCAACCGGGGAGAGCCGGTGACCGATGACGGTGTGGTCATGCATGGCGGCTTCTATCTGGGGCCTGCGGACTTCTACCAGCAGCTTCGAGACCTGGATGAAGAGGGCCGGGCCAGGATCTCCATGACCAGCGTGAACTTTATCAATGACCTTTACGACCATCGCTTTGGTAGCCAGCGTCTCAAGGTCGCCCAGCGGCGCCATGCCCGCTTCATCAATTCAGCGATGATGCACACCCTGGCCGGAGCAGCGGTTTCCGACGGGCTGGACGATGGCCGTGTTGTCAGTGGTGTCGGGGGGCAGTACAACTTTGTGGCTATGGCCCACGACCTGCCCGGGGCCCGCTCGGTGATCACCCTGCGCAGCACCCGGGAGAGTGGTGGCGAGACGCTCTCGAATATCGTGTTTGGCTATGGTCACTGCACGATTCCCCGCCAACTGAGGGATATTGTGATTACTGAATACGGGCTGGCCGATCTGAGGGGCAAGCCGGATGAAGAGGTCTACCTTGCGCTGATCCGCATCGCTGATGCCCGGTTTCAGCCAGCGTTGCTGAAAGAGGCCAAGGCGGCGGGCAAGGTGCGCAAGGACTTCGAGTTGCCCGCCTCCTGGCGGGAAAATACTCCGGAGCATGTCCGGGAGGCCCTGACGTCCGTGGGCAACGGTGACGCGTTTCCGGCGTTTCCATTCGGTTGTGACTTTACCGACGAGGAGTTGGTGCTGGCCAGGGCGTTGCAGGCGCTGAAGTCGGCAACGGCAACCACCCGTGGTAAGCTGCGCACCTTCGCCAGGGCTGTCAGGGCTGATGTAAGCCAGGAAATATTGCAGCCCTGGTTCGAGCGCATGGGCCTGGCCTCCGGGCGGGGGCCAGGGGCCCGACTCAATCGCCGGCTGCTAACCGTTGCCCTGGAGCAGACCGGCGCGCTGAATTCATCCGGAGAAACCGTTAACTGATGCAACGTCCATTGATCTACACGGTCCACTATCGTCTCAAGAACCGCAATGCCGAGGTGGTAGACACCTCAGAAGGCGGCGAGCCCCTGACCTTCCTTGATGGCGCCAGCCATGTTATTGAAGGTATCCAGAAAGCCGTGAGGGGCCGTGGTCCCGGCGACTGCCTGGAGGTTACCGTACCCCCTGAACTCGCCTATGGTGAGCATAACCCGGAGCTGGTGCGCAAGGTGCCGCGGTCAGCATTTGAGGGTGTGGAGAACCTGCAGGTGGGTATGAAGTTCCAGACAAATACGGGTGAAGAAGCCCAGGTGGTTCAGGTGGTCGGTATCGACGGAAACCTGATCCGTGTGGATGCGAACCACCCATTGGCGGGCTTCACGCTTTACTTCGACCTCGAGATCATCTCGGTACGGGAGGCCACGGACGACGAGGTGGCCGCCGGGCAGCCGCTTATGCCTGCTTCCTGATGGCTACGGCGTAAGCCTTCAAGGATCACCTCCCGCACCTGGTCACTCAGTTCCCGTGCGCTGACGCCTGCGACCGGTGTAATCGCCGGGTGCCAGGTCACCCGAACTTCCGGTGCCGGGGATGACAGTAGCCGCAGCAGGTGATGGTGGAACTCATCGTCACCGATGAACGGCGCGATATGACAGGGTTCACCCTCCCGCAGGTAGGCGATGGACACTGGCACTATGGGCACTTCGGCTGCCGTGGCGGCACCGATCAGTCGAGGAAAAAACGGCAGAACCGTAAGGCCTGCGGATGTGGTGCCTTCAGGGAATACCAGAACCGACTGCCCTGCCTTGAGGGTGCGGGTGATATCCTGCCGGCGCTGGGCAGCCTCTCCGCCACCCCGACGGATAAACATCGTACCGGCCTGCAGCGCCAGCCAGCCTACCAACGGCCAGCTGGCGACCTCCGCTTTTGACAGGAAGCGGATCTCCATCAGTCCGCCCAGAACAGGGATATCCGTCCAGGAGATGTGATTGCTAAGCAGCAATACCGGTTCTGCCGGCGGCGTTCCTGATTCGGAAATGTGAATACCCAGACAGCGGCAGCAGGCCAGAAAGCAGGTCCGCGCCACCGGCGACCGGTTATGACGACGTCCGGTCAGGCGGTCCATCATCAGGAGCATCAGCGCAACGGCGGTAATTACGCCCAATACCAGCAGCAGAAAGGTCAGTCTGATCAGCAGGCGAACTACCGCCATTGTTCTCTCCGTATCAGCTCCCCTCATGCTCCTTGCGGGATACGCCGCATGAAATGGCGGCTGTATCGGGCAGAAAGATCACTGACTTCCAGCAGCACCAGAACGTCAGCGCAGCGGAATTCGGGATCCCAGCAAGGTTCTCCGCATACCCGGGCCCCCAGCCGCATGTAGGCTCGGATCAGCGCCGGTATCTCTACCGGGCGTTCCGGGTTTGACCGGGTCAGGTGGGGTAGCTCGCGTTTCGGCCAAACCCGGTCATCTTCTGATGAAAGATACCGGTCCTGGAGATGTCGGGCAACACGCCAGGCTTTCAGTCCACCGTCCTGCATGCTGATGCTGGCACAACCGATCACCCTGTCTACCCGATGTTCCGTGAGCCACCCCGCGAGGGTGGACCAGAGCAGGCCGATAGTGGCGCCATTACGGTAGTCCGGATGGACGCAGGTGCGACCCAGCTCGGCAACGCGCCCGGGTCGGGCAAGCAGCCGGCTCAGGTCGAATTCGTTTTCTGAATAGAAGCCCCCGGTTTCATGGCTGTGATCCTGGCGCAGGATGCGGGTAGTGGCAACCGGCTCCCCGGTAACTCCGTCAGTGACCATGAGGTGATCGCACCAACGATCAAAGGGGTCGGCGTCCAGCCCCGGGGTGGCAGCGCCCAGATCAGAGCCATACTCAGTTGAGAAAACCTGGTAGCGCAGCCGCTGGGCACGTTCTACCTCTACCGGGTCGCGGGTCACACAGGTATTGAGTCGACGGGAAACATCGGCACGGGCGGTTAATGCGGTCATCGGGCGCTCTCTGGTTGTCCGTTCAGGAACAGGCTATGAAGACGCTGTGACAGCCCGGTGACCTCCCGGTGACGACTCTGTGACGATGTCGGGCCCTGCGGTGATGGCTACAGTGGCGAAGGGGCTCAGGAGTGCTATCTTTTGTGACTGGGGGTTACATTGCGTGGCATCATGTATTTCCCGCGTCAGTATGTATAATCGTTGTTACATGAACCGGCTAAGCGACTGAGTTTATTCATGACGCTTTATCGGCTATATGTAACAGGGCTGGCCGGAGGGGTGCCGGCAATTACGCAAGGGTGCTGCCGTAGCCGGGGCGCTCTCTGACGGATAACAACACAAAGCAGAGATGGATGGCGTGGAACAGACAAACGAAGGCTGGCGAATCCTGATTGTCGAGGACGACGAACGTCTGGCGGACCTGACCCGTGAGTACCTTGAGAGCAATGGCCTGGTGGTGAGCCACGAGAGTCATGGTGGCAATGCGGTGGAGCGTATCCGTAATGAGCGCCCGGACCTGGTAGTGCTTGACCTGATGCTCCCCGGAGAGGATGGCCTGTCCATCTGCCGCCGGGTACGTCCCTTCTACGAGGGGCCGATTATCATGCTGACGGCTCGCAGCGACGACCTTGACCAGGTCCTCGGCCTGGAAATGGGGGCGGATGACTACGTTGGCAAGCCGGTAAAGCCCAGGGTACTGCTGGCCAGGATCCGCGCGCTGCTGCGGCGGGCTGGTGGCCCCGCAGGGGCTGAGGGCGAAACCGCTGCCGGCGGTTCTGACGACGAACCGGTCCGGCTACAGTTCAACGACCTGGTGGTCGACCGTTCCATGCGTGAGGCCTGGCTGAACAATGAAAGCATCGACCTTACCAGTGCCGAATTCGACCTGCTCTGGTTGTTGGCCCGTAGTGCCGGGCGGGTGCTCAGTCGTGAAGAGATTTTTACGGCGTTACGGGGCATTGAGTACGATGGCCAGGACCGTTCCATTGACGTCCGGGTGTCGCGGATCCGGCCGAAGATCGGTGATGATCCGGTGCATCCGCGCCGCATCAAGACGGTACGCAGTAAAGGCTACCTGTTCGTCAAGGAAGCCTGATCCCGGACCGGGCAGTGTCGTGAAATCCCTATGCTGCCCCAGCCTGGCTGACCCATGCCCGTAACTTTTTCCATCAAGCTGTTCACACGTCTCGCCGGCCTTGCGGTGTTGATCGCGCTTGTCTGTTCGCTGGTTGCCTGGGGGCTGTCATCGGTTCGCCACCAGGCCTGGCAGGAGCAGTTGGCGACTCCCCTGATGACCTGGCTGGCCCGAACTCCCTCTCCGGGGCAGCATTACCACTGGCTACCACGTCTCTATGACTTCCGCATCCGAGATGCAGACGCGCTGAACCTGGACGCCGTCTCCCTGGAGCGTCTGGGCTATGGCCATACCCTGGTAAAGGGGGACCAGCTGGGCCCCCGGGTCCTGGTGGCGAGGCCTGCGGGTGGCGTGCTCTCCATGCGACTACGTAATCTGTATCCGGACGTGGCTGAAGCTACGGCACTGGTTCTGTTGTGGCACCTTAACGAGATACCGGCAGCTGACCGGGAATCTGCGGCCATTCCGCTGGCGGAGTCGCTGGGTGTTCGCCTTTCGGCACTGGCGGATTCCCGTCGGCTACCCCAACCGGAAGTCCTGACACGGGTCTGGGAACGCAATATTGCCTGGTATGGCGACCAGGAGCAGGGCCACGTATTGCTTCGGCTCGATGATGGAACCCTGATGCGAATGGATATGCCTGGGGGCTTCCGGGCGCTTACCTTGCCGGTCCTGGTATTGTTGGTGGGGCTGGCGGCGCTGGTTCTGCTCGTTGCTGTGCGCCTGCTGATGCGGGATCTTGAGCACAGCCTCCGGTCCGTGGAGTCGGTTGCCGTCCGAATCGCCCGGGGTGACCTGGAAGCCAGGGTGGAGCTGGGGCAGGGGAGCCTGGTTTCGCGCCTTGCCCGGTCCTTCAACGGTATGGCGGAGCAGATCCAGCGGCTGGTCGAGGTTCAGCGGGAAATGATCCACGCTGTTTCCCATGAGCTGCGTACCCCTGTGGCCCGTATTCGTTTCGGTGTGCAGATGATCGAAACGGCCCGTGATGAACAAGCCCTGCATCGACAGCTGGACGGCATCGACAACGACATCCAGGAGCTGGACGAACTGATCGATGAAATTCTCACCTACGCCAGGCTGGAACAGGGCGGGCCAGTATTCAGCCTGCGGCCAGCCAGCGTGACCGATATCGTCCGCCAGGTGGTGGAAGAGCAGGGGGTCCTGCACCCGGCAACGGCTATCGAGGCAGTGATTCCGGAACAGTCTGAGCTGTTTTCTGAAAGCGATATTGAGCCACGATACCTGCATCGGGCGATCCAGAACCTGGTGGGCAATGCCTGTCGGTATGCAACTGGCAAGGTAAGGGTAAGCTGCCTGCTGGATGAACAAAACTGTCGGGTAGACGTGGAAGATGACGGGCCGGGTATCCCGGAGCAGGAGTGGGAGAAGGTGTTCAGCGCCTTCGCGCGCCTTGATGACAGTCGAACCCGCAATTCCGGGGGCTACGGGCTGGGTTTGTCCATTGTTCGCCGTATCCTGTTCTGGCACGGTGGCCAGTCCTTTGTCAGTCGTAGCGACGATCTGGGGGGCGCAAGGTTCAGCCTGGTTTGGCCACGCCGACAGTAATGTACGGGTTGTAAAACCGGGCTCAGGTGCGTTCGAACGCAATCAGGTGGTCAGCCTCGACCCGAACCGGCACATGTTCTCCCAGGCGGAAGTCGAGGTGGCTGCGGAAAAGTGCTTCGAACTCGGTGTCCTCGGACATGTGAAAGCGGTAAAGCGTGGAAGTGCCGGCAAAGGTTTTCTCGACTACCCTGGGTTGGAGCTCTGACTCTTCGTCGTAGACAATATCGTCCGGCCGGATAAGCACGTCGAGCAGGGTGCCGGGTTGCCAGCGGTAGGCCCGGTTACCTACCAGGTGGCCGAGTTCAGAGTCGATGGTATCCGGCCCGGTAGCCCGCCCCGGAATAAAGGCCCCCTGGCCTATAAAGCCTGCGACAAAGCGGTTGGCGGGTTCGTGGTACAGGTTGTAGGGCACATCCCACTGCTGCACGCGACCGTCCTTGAGCACCGCGACCTGGTCACACATGGCAAAGGCTTCCTGCTGGTCATGGGTGACCAGCAGTGCACTGATCCCGAGGTCCTTGAGGATATCCCGCACGTCCAGGCTGAGGCGTCGGCGCAGGTCGGCATCCAGGTTGGAGAAGGGCTCGTCCAGCAGAATCAGGGTAGGCTCGGGTGCTAGCGCCCGGGCCAGGGCAACCCGTTGCTGCTGCCCACCGGACAGCTGGTGCGGGTACTGGCCGGCAAGGTCCTGGAGGTGCACAAGCTGCAGCAGTTCCATCACCTTGGCGTGTCTTTCGCCCCGTTTCATTCCCTTGAGACCGAAGCCGACATTCTCGGCAATGGTGAGGTGGGGGAACAGCGCATAGTCCTGGAAGACCATTCCGATGCGGCGCTTCTCTGGTGGCGTGGTTCGCCCGGGCAGGCTGATGGCCTGGCCATTGAGGCGAATTTCCCCCTCGCTCACTGGCAGAAACCCCGCCAGTGCCCGCAGGATAGTACTCTTGCCGCAACCGCTGGGGCCCAGCAGGCAGCCGATATCCCCGTGACCCAGGGCAAAGCTCACATCCGAAACCACGTTGCCGTCACCATATCCGCAGCCCAGCGCCCGGACATCCAGCAACCAGGTGTCGGTAGTGAGGTTATGTGGGGGCATGGGCAATGACTCCGGTCAGCCGTAGTGGAAGGGTTGCAGCGGGCCGGCTTACTGTTCCAGCCGGCCGAGGATCAGGAACTCCAGCAGGGCCTTCTGGGCGTGCAGGCGGTTTTCAGCCTCATCCCAGACGACGGAGCCGGGATGATCCAGCATGCCATCGGAAATCTCCTCGCCCCTGTGAGCCGGCAGGCAATGCATGAACAGCGCGTCGCTTGCGGCCAGGGCCATCAGTTCGCTGTTGACCTGGTAAGGCGCGAACACCTTCTTGCGGGCATCTGCTTCTTCTTCCTGGCCCATGGACGCCCACACATCGGTGACGATCAGGTGGCTGCCGCGGGCGGCATCACGGGGATCCTCGAAAACACTGACACAGTCCTCATTGGCCTCAAGCAGGGCAGGGTCAGGGGCATAGCCTTCCGGGCAGGCAACGTTCAGCTGGAAACCGAACAGGCGGGCAGCGTTGATGTAGGAGTTGCACATGTTATTGCCATCGCCGACCCAGGTCACGGTGGCGCCGGCAATATCACCCCGGTGCTCCCGGTAGGTCTGCATGTCGGCCAGCAACTGACAGGGATGGAAGTCATCGGTCAGGGCATTGATGACCGGTACCCTGGAAACACTGGCAAAGCGGTCCACGGTCTCGTGGGCGAAGGTGCGGATCATTACCGCATCCACCATGCTGGAGATAACCCGTGCAGAATCCTCGATAGGTTCACCGCGACCCAGCTGCGTGTCCCGGGGTGAGAGGAACATGGCACTGCCCCCGAGCTGGGCCATGCCCGCCTCGAAGGATACCCGGGTGCGGGTGGAGGACTTTTCGAAAATCATCGCCAGCACGCGGTTTGACAGGGTGCTCCGAACCTTGCCGGCCTGCCACTCACGGCGAAGGAAACTGGCGTGGTCCAATAGCGCGTTCAGTTCCTTGATGTTCAGGTCGTTGAGAGTGAGAAAGTGTCTTACAGCCATGGCGATGCCCGTTATCATTTCCCGGCCGACAGCAAACGAGAATACCGCCGGAATGCGAATCCCGCACCGGCTGCACGGCCAAAATTAAGGAAGCCCCGGGAAAATCGTGACAGTGAATGTCAGGACTTTCCGAGGGGCTCCCGGGGGTCCCTGCGGGACGAAAAGACCAAGTCTATAGGGTTCCCGTGGGGATGACAATTGACGGGTATCACGCCCGGCGGGTCCCGGAGATACCTGAGTATGTTGGTCGGAATTGGCGTTGGCGTGTACAATAAACGCCAGATCAATCCCCACGCGTGAGGTGATATTGTGGATATCAATGAGCAAATCAAGAGCCAACTGGAAGAGAACCCGGTAATCCTGTACATGAAAGGCACTCCCCAGGCACCACAGTGTGGTTTTTCTGCCCGCACCGTGCAGGCAGTCATGGCCTGCGGTGAGCGGTTCGCGTTTGTGAACATCCTGGATAACCAGGAACTGCGTGAAGGCCTGAAGGCCTACTCCAGCTGGCCGACCTACCCCCAGCTCTACGTCAACGGTGAGCTTGTTGGTGGATGTGATATCGTCCTTGAGCTTTCCGAGAGTGGTGAGTTGGCTGAAATGATCAAATCTGCAGCCAAGCAGCAGGAAGCCTGACCGAAAGGCGGGTCTTTGCAATCAAAATAAAAAAGCGCCCCACCGGGCGCTTTTTTAATGGCTGGCAGGTCGGTCAGGCCTGTTTGCGCAAGCTGCCAACAACCGCATCCAGGGCCCGGTCAATCAGGGCGCCCTGTTCGAGAATGGTGAGGCGGCCGCGGTGCATCTCGTGGGCCAGGTCGATACGGGTTTTCTCAATCACTTTGAGTCCCATTCGGTTAACGAACACAAAGCAGTCCGCTTCATCGATAACCGCGGACAGCTTGCAGCGGAAGCTGGAGCCATTCACCAGGCGGAACTCCACCCACTGCCCGATAGTGATGGCGTCAATTTTCGGCAGGAACTCGGCGATACCCGCATCCAGGGGCTCCTCAGTATCCTCGACAGCTTCCTCGGGCGGCGGTACCACCGGCTCCGGCTGGCCAGCCTCCCGTGCTTCGGCCAGGGCCAGGTTGCGGAAGGCCTCGGTGAGCTCGTGCTTGAGCTTCGCCATCATATCGTCCAGGCGGGATGAGTTGTAGGATACCTCTTCCAGCCCCGCACGAAGGGCCTTGAGCAGCCGCGGCACCACCCGCACCCACTGATCCCGCTCATCATCGTCCAGGTGAGGATGCAGGCACCACACCAGGTCATCGACTACCCGAACCGATTGCTCCCAGCGGTGCTCCACATCGTCCCTCAGATACGCCAGGAACATGACGCGACTCCAGCCGTTCATCAGGATGTCGTGGATGGCCGGCGGCACCGGGCGGCGCTCAAGCTTCTCCCGCAGAGTGCGGTCAACCGTCTCCTGGGCCTTCTGGGATTTGATGCGGCCCCGTTCGGACTCCCGTGTGCGCTGTTCTACCAGGGAGGCCTTGCGGTTTTCCCGGGTCAGGAACTGGTCAAATTCGTCGCCGAGGGTTTCGAACAGGGTAACATCGCCGTCAAAATCCTCGAGAATCCTCGCCACAATGTTGTGGATCTGCTCGTAGAGCTTGTCTCGGGACTTCTCGTCTGCGTTGCTCCAGCCGATACCGGCTCGCGCCAGCGAGTTGAGTAATTTCCTGGCGGGATGGTTGGCGCGGCTGAAAAACGACTTGTCCTTGATGACGACCTTGAGAATCGGGATTTGCAGGCGACTGATGAGTACCTGGATGGGGGCTGAGAGGTTGTAATCATCGAGAATGAATTCGAACAGCATGGAGACGAGGTTGATCAGGTCCTCGTCCATTTCCTGCAGGGCAGGTTGCTTACCATCCTCGGTCTGCCGGGATTCCAGGATGTGTTCAACCAGGTCCCTCAGGTCGACGGTAACGGGTTCACCGGCACTGAGGTTATTCTGCGGGACGCTCTGTCCCGTAGTATTGGCCGATGCCTGGGAGAGCATCTGGAGCAGCTCGGTCCCGCCTACAATATGGATCTCTGTACCACCGTGGCCAGCGCCGTAATGGCTGGCGCTATAGCTGCGATGGCCTCGCTGTTCAGCCAGTAACTGGCGGATTTGCTGGAACAGGGCGTCGTCTTCCCTGACCTGGTAGTTGCCCGCGGTTTCGGCCGCCTGACCGCGGCCCTGAGTGGTTGGGTCGGTAGCGGTTGTGTCCGTGTGCTCCTGGCGGGTCTTGCCCTGGTAGCGGAAATTAGGCACCACGCCAGCCTGTACGAGGATCCGGTTTGCCTCGTCCATCAACATGCCAAGGTTGGCTATCACGTAGCGATCGAACTGCTTGAGTACGATGAGCCGTTCCCGGATCTGGATCTCGAATGCGCCTGCAGCGTTGGCAAAGGCCCGGCAAATGTAATCGGGCAACATCGGATTGACGGGACGCTCCTCCGACGCTGTCGGATATATCACGGTAAAGCGGGTCTGGAGTTGCAGGAGGGGGCCCTGAAAATAGGCCCGGGCCTTGGAAATCATCGCACTGAGGGCGACCTGTTCTTCCAGTGCATCGTCGTGTACCAGCGAGAGGCTGTCGGCAGATGT
>Ga0098066_1000065_pt1 | contig 41896 bp, 35 predicted proteins | sample 25BtaG_FD_76332 | JGI IMG/M metagenome (GOLD analysis project Ga0098066, IMG submission 76332) | Marine viral communities from Cariaco Basin, Caribbean Sea - 25B_WHOI_OMZ_CsCl | ecosystem: Environmental > Aquatic > Marine > Oceanic | place: Caribbean Sea: Cariaco Basin | collected 2014-11-08
AACTTCAGGGTGGCTAAAGATTAATCCGGCCGATGGGCAATTGCAAGCTGTCAGGGCCGCACACACCGCCACCCGATTTCCGGGGAAGTCCGCCTTCTATGAGCCGTTACCTGCTGTCGCTGGCCGTTGTCATCGAACTGCTGGCGCTGATGACGTCCGCACGTGCCTTGAGTATAGCTGCCGGCTGCCTGTTTATCGGCTATTTCACCCTGTTTATGGGGCGTATCACCCTGTATTCCCGCTCCCTGTTGTTGATCACCCTCGCCATTGTCGCCGCCCTGGCGGCCACCGGTAAACTGACGGGCGCCGGTCTCCTGGATGCCGCAGCTTCCGCCGGTTTCTATGGTGCCTTTCTGGGCAGCCTCGGCATGATGCAGTGCCTGGTGCGGCGGTTCGAGGTGCTTCGCCGTATCCATGACGTACTGCTGGGTGGGCCGCCGTTTCTGCTGTACCCCAAATACGCCGTTACCACCCTGAGCATCGCCTCGGTGCTCAATTTTGGCGTGATGAATCTGCTGTGCGGAACGCTCACCTCCACGCTTGATGAACGCAACATTCAAGGGGAGTCCCGCCTGAACTGGATTCGCAGTGTACTGATCAGCGCCCTGCGGGGCTTCTCCCTGGTCCCGCTGGTGGCTCCCACCAGCGTGGCTGTCGCCATTATCACCCGGGAGGTTCCGGACATTTCCTGGTCCGGCCTGCTGCCCTATGGCATAGCCGCAGCGGCCTTGCTGATCGGCGTCGGCTGGGTGCTGGAACAGGGCCGGTTCCGCAAGATCAGCGAGGAGCGGGTAAAGCTGGAAGGCTGGCCCCAGGGTACCCGCACGCTGGTCGTGGTCGTGTCGCTGATTCTCGGCTGCATGGCCTTGCTGGTTTACACCGCCGGGTTCAATGTTTCCCGGGCGGCGATGATCGCGGTACCGTCGGTGACGATCCTCTATATGCTCTGGAAGGAGCGTGATCCGCTGGCGGTGTTCCGGGAGGCTACCCAGAACGTCGCGGGTATGAGTAACGAGATGGCGATCTTTGCCTCGTCTGCCTGCCTGGGTGTGGCCCTGATGACCCTGGTGCCGGATGACCTCATCTCCGGCGTTGCGGCCCGGGAGGCCGGAGTCTACCTGGTGGCGGTGGCGGGCATGTTGTTGCTGCCACTATTATCGGCCATCGGTGTCATTCCTATCACCTCACTGAGTATTGTGGGTGGCCTGTTGCCTCAGCTGGAAGCCGCCGGTATGGCCATCATGCCGATCGCGGTGGCGCTGATTATCGGCTTCTCCCTGGCCATGATGCTTTCCCCGATGGGCCCGGCGGTCAGCTTGCTGGCCCGGTTCGGGCGGGTCTCCCAGCTGAAGGTGGCCTTTGGCTGGAATGGCTTGTTTGTAGCGGCCGCGTTGCCCCTTCTGTTGTTGTTCCTGGCACTGCTGGTCTGAGCGTAGTCAGGTGCTTGCCGTCAGTGTGTCCTGGTTGCGGATTTCACTGTTCAACGCCCGGAATACGAATACCACGGTCAGCACCCGGTGCACGGATAACAGAATACTGTAGGCCCAGAGCGTCGCCTCAATGGGCCAGCCCAGCAGCCAGCCCGGCGCGAACGCCAGCAGGATAAACAGCGCCCGCTGGATATTGATAAACAGGAATACCCGCTCCCGCCCCATTACCGAGAACACCCGAACCACCGGCGAGGTGGCAAACTGGCTCAGCAGGAACAGCGACAGAATGGCCGCGTACTGCCCGGCCGCTCCCCATTGCTCGCCGAACACCAGGGTGAACAGTGGCTCGCCGAACAACGCCAGTACGGCCACCGGTGCAATGGAAAGCACTGTGAGCGTTCGAATCACCGACCAGGTGATCCTGCGGATCTTCCGGGGATGCTTCTTGCCGATCGCGGACATCTCCGCGTAATAGGCCTTGCTCATGTTGTCGCCAATCAGCGCCATGGGCAATGAGATCGCCATAATGGCCAGGCCCAGCTGGCCGGTGGTGCCGGCGTCGTAGATTAATGCGGTCAGCAATACCGGTGCCTGTATTGAAAAGGCCAGCAGCACCTGTGAAGGCATTCGCCAGGTGGGAAACCGGCGATACAGCGAAGCGGTTTTTTTCAGGCGGGACCAGCTGACGTAGCGCCAATTTTGCCGGAGATCCGTGCGAAAGCGACGAAACAGTGAGCCAGTGCCTGCGCTTTGGGTCACCACCTGGCCCACAAGTAGCCCCACAGAGGTAAATCCGGCCAGTCCCAGCCCCAGTTTTGCCAGAGCGCCGCCGATACTCTGGGTGATCTGCGAGCGGGCTATGGGCTTGTAGGCGCGCCGGCGGGACGCCCAGAGCGTGGCCGTCTCGTAGCCGGCCGTGCCCAGCAGCCCCAGTCCCAGTAACCACCACCAGGGCACCAGGGCTTCCATGGAGAAGGGGGCGAGCAACGTCTCGCCAAACAGGCCGAGTGCAATCGTTACCAGACCGGTGGTGATCAGCATCAGCAGGCCGGACAACACCAGCAGGTTCATGGCCAGGCCATCCCGCCGCGGCAACGGAATGGCCATCACATAGCGGAAGGTAAGAAACGGCACCAGCAGGAAAATCAGCGAGGTAAATACCGACAGCACGCCATAGTCATCCGGCGTGTAGATGCGGGTCAGCAGCGGTACCACCAGCAAGGCGATGGCCTTGGCTGCGCCGCTGCCCAGTGCCATGGTTACCATGCCCCGGAAGACCTGCCCCGCAGAGCCTTCAAACATCCGCTGTACCGGGTTGAGTAGTTTCATTCCCTGAAGATCACCGTGAATAAACGCGTAGATGGTAGTGGTCGGCCCGACAGCTCCCTGGACCTGCTGACTCAGCAAGACGCGCCAGATAAAAGGCTGTTTACGTCGCTGGGCTATACGAGTCTAAGGAAATCCACCAGGCCCTGCCATGACAGACAGGACAGAATTTGTGACCTGGCGCCATTGACCCCGGGTCCCCACGGCGGGATGATTTTGTCAGGACGGAATTCGGCTATTCAGGGAAGAAGCAATCTGGCCGGCGGCGCTCAACACGGCGTCCGTACCCTTTGTGATCTTACTTCCCTGTAAATGCCCTCCTTCCTGAAACCCACCCGACCGGGAGTTGATATGACGTCCGTTGGTCGTTTTCTGGTGTTGTCTGTTGTCGGCTTGTTTCTGGTGAGCAGCGAGGTTAGCGCGGGGATGTTTGGATTTGGGAAGAAAACAGAGGTTCATCTTTCGCCTGAGGTGAAGGGGTCGATTACTCGGAACGGTGAACCAGTGCCGGGGGCAGAGGTCTATCGCACGCTCGACTACGACAAAGAGTACTTCGAGCAAACCTTCACTGACAAAGAGGGACGATTCGGGTTTCCAGAAACGAATGTTCGCTCCGGTCTCCCCAGTAAGCTCATGGATGAAACTCGTGTCCGCCAGGTTATAGGGGCGGTCGTTGATGGGAAAAAATACCTGCTTTGGTACCACACGCCTGGAGGTATTAACGAGCGGACCGCAGTCACAAGGAGGTTACGTAACCTCCACTGTGATCTTACTACACCCGAAAAGGAGCTATTGTTCCGAAATCTTGAAAAACCTGACTTTCCGCATGCTGCGTTCAGTATTTGTCGCTGGAACGACGGTCTGGAAATGGATGAACTAGAGGATTAAAAATGAAGCCAGTATCACCAAGGATGGCCTCTGAATTTGCAGAGCTGGTATACCAAGTCCGGCAGCCTAATGTGCGAGGAGACTATCGTCTTGAAACGAGAGGACTTTCCCTTTCGCGGTCATTCGATATCAACCTGTCAACAGGGCCGGTAGTCGGCCAAAGTGGCGGGATATTCGGTTTCTTTCAGCGAGCTTCCGGATTCGCAATGGTTGCGGATGGCAAGCATGAGTACGAAGGACACCATGTAATTGCAGTTCGGGGAACAAAAACCACGCATGACTGGCTAACCAATGGCAATGTTGGACTTTCGCCAAGTACGGGCGGGGCGCTGGTCCACGCTGGCTTTAACGAGACCTTTGAAAGTATGAAACCCGGGCTGGAAGCATTGCTGACGCCCCGTTTGAGCCGCGGCACTGTGGCTGGCATTCACTGCATCGGCCACAGTCTGGGAGGCGCGTTGGCGTCGCTTGTGTCTGACTGGGTTCACAAGCGTTACCGCCGCGATGCCAACCTGTATACCTTTGGCGCGCCCCGGGTGGGAATGAAAGGGTTCGCCACCAAATCCAGCTTTGAGGTTAATAAACTGTATCGCTGTACGCATGGTGCCGATCCCGTGCCGGCGGTACCTCTCTGGCCCTTCATGCATGCGCCGGTCAACGGGATCGAATACCGGCTCGACCGAAGTGATGGCCTGAGCCCCTCGGCCCATGGCATGGGTGAAGATGATATCCCTGGCTATCGCAATACCGCCAAAAAAGGTAATTGGGACCAACTCCATCAGAATTCCATGGAGTACCTCAACAATCCGGTCAGGTTGGATTATAAAAGGCGCCACGAGGCCCACTTCTCCACATACTGGGCTGAAAGACTCTCGTCGGCTCTTGTGACGCTGCTGAAAGATGCCGGCTACTATTCGGCTGTGCTCGCCCAGGCGGCCATTAGCACGTCTTTAACCTTCTATGATCTCCTTGCTCATACCCTGGAAGACATTGCAAAAGCCTCGAAAAAATTTGCCGAGCAAACCCGCGGCCTGCTCGGGCACATGCTGGCCTTTGCCAGGGTGGCGGTAACGACAGTGGTTGACCTGAGCTTCCAGTTCATACGTTGGGTGTTTGACCGGACAGCAGGGGCGTTATACGACGCTGTGAGGCAGGCGGTCGAGCGCACGTGAGGGCACGTCTGATTGACGGCGGCCTTGTGATTCCTTTAACGGCCGTTATAAGGGCGCAGTTGGGGCGGGGGTGGCCATCAGCCGCCCCCGATTCTCCTCCGCCCGTTCCCGCAGAAAATCCCAGGTTACCCGCATCCGCGCAATATGCCGTAGCTCTTCCGGCATCAGCATCCAGAAGGTCCGGATAAAGCGGATCTGGTCCGGCAGGACCACCTGTAGCCTGTCGTCGATGTCGGCGGAAAAAGAGGGCAGTATGCCGATACCGGCGCCGGTGGCGATGGCTTCCTGCTGGGCCAGGACGCTGGTGCTGCGTATATTGACCTCGCCGGAACTGGCAATCTCGTCCAGGAACAGCAACTCACGGCTGAACACCATGTCGTCCACATAACTGACGAATTTGTGCCTGCCGAGCTGGCTGCGATTGGTGATGGGACCGTGCGCTTCCAGGTAGTCCCTGCTGGCGTACAGCCTCAGCACATAGTCGGTGAGCTTGGTGACAATAAAGGGGCCGCGCTCCGGTCGCTCCAGGGTGATAACGATGTCTGCCTCGTGGCGTGACAGGCGCAGGGCCCGGGGCATGGCCAGCAGGTCAAGGTGCAGGTGGGGGTAGCGGCGGGTAAGGTGGCCCAGTTCCCGTCCCAGCATGATGGTGCCGTAGCCCTCGGTGGCGCCGATGCGCACCTGGCCAGATAGCTGCTCGTCCGCTTCGGGCAGGCTCTGTTCGATGCGGACGCTGGCGCTCTCCATCTGCTCCACCTGTGGAAGCAGCCTCCGGCCCGCTTCGGTGAGGCTGTAGCCGGTCTGCTCACGGATGAACAGGGTCATGCCCAGGCTCTTTTCCAGGGCGTGGATGCGCCGTGACACGGTGGTGTGGTCCACACCCATGCGCCTGGCGGCCGCCGTCAACTTGCCGGCACGGCTCAGTTCCAGGAAGAACTTCAGGTTATCCCAGTCCATAAGCGCTCCGATCTGGTGGTTTAATAGACGGCTTGTGCATATTTGCAGAACAGGGTTGCACCGAGCGCCATTGTAGCTAATAAAAATGCACTGCTACTATCCGGTAATCACACATCAACACAAGAAAAACACCGGAGAGATCCCCATGAGTACACAGGTACCCACCGTCAAGCTGCTGATTGACGGCGAATTTGTCGAATCAAAGACCACCGAATGGCGGGACGTGACCAATCCAGCCACCCAGGAAGTGCTGGCGAAGGTTCCCTTTGCGACGGCCGATGAGCTGGAAGCAGCAGTCAGTGCCGCCCGGGAAGCCTTCAAGACCTGGCGCAAGACCTCCCTTGGCGCTCGTTCCCGTATCTTCCTCAAGTACCAGCAACTGATCCGTGAGAACATGAAAGAGCTGGCGGCCATTCTCACCGCCGAGCAGGGCAAGACCCTGCCGGATGCGGAAGGCGACGTGTTCCGGGGCCTGGAAGTGGTGGAGCATGCGGCCAGTGTGGGCACCCTGCAGATGGGTGAGTACGCCAACAATGTGGCTGGCGATGTGGACACCTACACCCTGCGCCAGCCCATTGGGGTCTGTGCCGGTATTACCCCCTTTAATTTCCCGGCCATGATTCCCCTGTGGATGTTCCCCATGGCGATTGCTACCGGCAACACCTTCGTACTCAAGCCCTCCGAGCGTGATCCCATGGTGACCATGCGCCTGGTGGAACTGGCGGTCGAAGCGGGTGTTCCCAAGGGCGTGCTGAACGTGGTCCACGGTGGGCCGGATATGGTTAACGGTGTTTGTGATCATCCGGATATCAAGGCCGTGTCCTTCGTTGGCTCCACGCCTGTTGGTACCCATGTCTACAACCGTGCTTCCCAGGCGGGTAAGCGGGTGCAGTGCATGATGGGCGCCAAGAACCACGCCGTGGTGATGCCCGACGCCAACAAGGAACAGACCCTCAACGCGCTGGTAGGCTCCTGCTTTGGTGCCGCCGGGCAGCGCTGCATGGCCGTCACCGCCCTGGTACTGGTGGGCGAGGCCCGCAACTGGTTGCCGGAGCTGGCCCGTCGGGCCGAGAAGCTGAACGTGAACGCAGGCACCGAAGAGGGTACTGATGTAGGCCCGCTGATCACGCCCCAGGCGCTGGAACGGGTGAAAGGCCTGGTCCAGCAGGGTGTCAGCGAAGGCGCCAAGCTGGTTCTCGATGGCCGTGATCCGAACGTACGGGGCTACGAGAAGGGCAACTTTATCGGGCCAACCATCTTCTCAGGCGTTACCCCTGAAATGACCATCTACAAGGAAGAAATCTTCGGTCCGGTATTGTGCGTGCTGGAGGCGGAAACCCTGGATGAGGCCATTGACCTGGTCAACGCCAACCCCAATGGCAACGGTACCGCCATCTTCACCCGCTCCGGCGCTGCGGCCCATCGCTTCCAGGAGCATATCGATGTGGGTCAGGTCGGCATCAACGTGCCCATTCCGGTGCCCGTGCCCTACTTCTCCTTCACTGGTTCCCGGGGTTCCAAGCTGGGCGACCTGGGCCCCTATGGCAAGCAGGTCGTGCAGTTCTACACCCAGACCAAGACCGTGACCTCCCGCTGGTTCGACGAAGACGAGCAGGTCGGTTCTGTGAACACCACCATCAACCTGCGATAAGGCAAGGAGATACGACGTGGCATACGAAACGATTCTCACCGAGGTAAAAGGCCGGGTTGGTGTCATCACCCTGAACCGCCCCAAGGCCCTGAACGCCCTGAATAGCCAGCTGATCGAGGAGCTGAACCTCGCGCTGGACGATTACGAGCGCAACCCGGATATCGGCTGCATCGTGCTGACCGGTTCCGAGAAGGCCTTTGCCGCCGGTGCTGACATCAAGGAGATGTCGGTGCTGGAATATCCCCAGATCTACCTGGATGACTTCTTTGCCCAGGCGGATCGTATTGGCCAGCGGCGCAAGCCACTGATTGCTGCGGTGGCAGGCTATGCCCTGGGTGGCGGCTGTGAGCTGGCGCTGATGTGCGACTTTATCTATGCCGGCGATAACGCCCGCTTTGGTCAGCCGGAGATTAACCTGGGCGTGCTGCCGGGCATCGGCGGTACCCAACGCCTGACCCGGGCCCTGGGCAAGGCCAAGGCCATGGAGATGTGCCTCACCGGTCGCCAGATGGATGCGAAGGAAGCGGAAACCGCTGGCCTGGTCGCCCAGGTGTTCCCGGTGGGCCAGCTGCTGGAGGAAACCCTGAAGGCTGCCAACACCATCGCCGAGAAATCCCTGCCCAGCACCATGATGACCAAGGAAGCGATCAACCGGGTGTTTGAAACCAGCCTGGCGGAAGGTGTGCGCTTTGAACGGCGGATCTTCCACGCCATCTTCGCGACCCACGACCAGAAGGAAGGCATGAACGCCTTCGTGGAGAAGCGCAAGCCGGACTTCAAACATCAGTAAGCCCGCAACACGCCGGACAATAACAAAGTAGAGGCTTGAATATGAAAATCGGATTCATCGGCCTGGGCAATATGGGTGCGCCCATGGCCAGCAACCTGCTGAAGGCGGGTCACGAACTGACGGTATTTGATCTGATGCAGGACGCTGTCGACAAGGCAGTGTCCGAAGGCGCTACCGCCGCGGCTGACATCCCCACCGTGGCTCGCAGCGGCGCCGAGCTGATTATCACCATGCTGCCGGCGGCGCGCCATGTAAAAGGGGTTTACCTGGAGGACGACGGGCTGCTGGCCCACGTTCCCAAAGGTGTTCACCTGATCGACAGCTCCACCATTGACCCTATGACCGCACGGGACGTTGCCGCAAAGGCGGCGGCCCAGGGTAACCCCATGCTGGATGCGCCGGTCTCCGGTGGCACCGGTGGCGCCCAGGCGGGCACCTTGACATTCATGGTGGGCGGCGAGGACCAGGAGTTTGCCTTCGCCCGACCGGTGCTGGAAAACATGGGCAGGAACATTGTCCATTGTGGCGCCGCCGGTAACGGACAGGTGGCCAAGATGGCCAACAACATGCTGCTGGGCATCTCCATGATCGGCGCAGCCGAGGCCATGAGCCTGGGCGTATCCATGGGTATGGACCCGGAAGTGCTGGCGGGGGTCATCAACACCTCAAGCGGCCGCTGCTGGAGCACTGATACCTATAACCCCTACCCGGGAGTGATCGAAACCGCACCGTCCAACCGTGGCTATACCGGTGGTTTTGGTATGGATCTGATGATCAAGGATCTGGGGCTGGCCACCGAGGCGGCCAAGGCCACCGGCCAGCCGGTGGTGATGGGCGGCCTGGCGCAGCAACTATACCAGTCCATGAGTTTTGAAGGGCATGGCCACCTGGACTTCTCGGCCATCATCAAGCGATACATGAAGGGTGAGGAATGAGTGACAACCAGCCAGAAGTGATTGTCGAGGTTCGGGGTCGTTACGGCTACCTGACCCTGAACCGGCCCAAGGGCCTGAATGCCCTGACCCTGGACATGGTGCAGAAGATACACCGGCAGCTGGACAGCTGGGCCGGTGACGATGCCATCGAGGCGGTGGTGTTTCTCGGTGCCGGCGACAAGGCTTTCTGCGCCGGCGGCGATATCCGGGCGCTGTACGACAGCTACCAGTCCGGCGACACCCTTCACCGTGTCTTCTTCGAGGAGGAATACTCCCTCGACCAGGCCATCCACCAGTATCCCAAACCGGTGCTGTCCGTCATGAACGGGATCGTTATGGGCGGTGGCATGGGTGTGGCGCAGGGCGCCAGCCTGCGTATCGTCAGTGATCGGGCGAAGCTGGCCATGCCCGAGACAGGCATCGGCTACTTTCCGGATGTGGGGGCGACCTATTTTCTGGGGCGGCTGCCTGGCCGGCTCGGGGATTACCTGGCGGTCACCGGAACGCAGCTTAACGCTGCCGATGCGATCTACGCCGGACTTGCGGATCTGTACATACCGGAAGGCGCGCTGGAAAACCTGGACAGTGCCCTGGCCGGCGCGGTTGCTGGCAGTGATGAGGCTGTGAAAGCCGGCTTGGGCGAGCTGCAGGGCGACCCCGGCAAATCCCGGCTGGCCACGCTGCAACCCGCTATCGATGAACACTTTGCCAAAGCCGACCTCAAGGCGGTGCGTGACTCCCTGCGCCAGGAGCAGCGTCCCGAGTTTGCGGACTGGGCGAAAGAGACCCTGGGTGCAATCGAAGGTCGCTCTCCCATTGGCATGGCCGTGGCCCTGGAGCTGGTGCGTCGCGGTCGGGACCTGTCCCTGCCGCAGGCGTTCGAACTGGAGCTCGCGCTGGATTACCTCTGGTTCGACAAGGGCGATATTGTCGAGGGTATCCGTGCCCTGATCGTCGACAAGGACAAGTCGCCGCAATGGCGTGTTGCCAGTATCGACGATCTGAAGCAGGAACAGGTTTCCGTCTTTTTCGACGAGGTCAGTGGCTGACGTTTGTGACAGTGTCTGTGTACGTCTGACCACTGACCATTGCAGAGTACAAAAAAGAGAACACCACCATGCAGGATATCGAATTCAACGAAGACCAGCGGATGATCCGCAACATGGCCCGCCAGTTTGCCCAGAGTGAACTGGCCCCGCGGGCGGCGGAGTGGGACAAGTCCGGTTACATTGACGACGCCGTGATTCGGCAGATGGGCGAACTTGGCCTGCTGGGCATGGTGGTGCCGGAAGAGTGGGGTGGAAGCTTCGTGGATTATGTCGCCTACTCCCTCGCCGTAGAGGAAGTGGCAGCGGGCTGCTGTGCCACCAGCACCCTGATGAGTGTCCACAATTCCGTAGGTTGTGCCCCGGTGCTCAACTATGGCACCGAGGAGCAGAAAAAACAGTGGCTGCCGTCCCTGGCCAGTGGTGAGACCATCGGCTGCTTCTGCCTGACCGAGCCCCAGGCCGGTTCCGAAGCCCATGCCCTGAAGACCCGGGCCGAGCTGAAGGACGGTGAATGGGTGCTGAACGGTGCCAAGCAGTTCATCACCAATGGCAAGCGGGCTGGTCTTGCCGTGGTCTTCGCGGTGACCGACCCGGATCAGGGCAAGCGAGGCCTGTCTGCCTTCCTGGTGCCCACCGACAACCCCGGCTTTAAAGTGGACCGGATGGAGCACAAGCTGGGTATTCGTGGCTCTGATACCTGCGCCATTACCCTGGACGATTGCCGTATTCCCGAGGCGAACCTCCTGGGACAGCGGGGCAAGGGCCTGTCCATTGCCCTGTCCAATCTGGAAGGGGGGCGTATCGGTATTGCGGCCCAGGCAGTGGGCGTGGCCCGCGCCGCCTTCGAAGCGGCCCTGAAATACGCCCGTGAGCGGCAGCAGTTCGGTGTACCACTGACCGAGCACCAGAGCATCGCCAACATGCTGGCGGATATGCACACGCGCCTTAATGCAGCCCGGTTGCTGGTGGTCCACGCTGCCCGCCTCAAAACCGCCGGCCAGCCCTGCCTGTCGGAAGCCTCCCAGGCCAAGCTGTTTGCCAGCGAACTGGCCGAAGAGGTTTGCTCCCACGCCATTCAGATTCACGGTGGCTATGGGTACCTGGAAGACTACACCGTCGAGCGGCTGTACCGGGATGCCCGCATCACCCAGATCTACGAAGGCACCAGTGAGGTGCAACGCCTGCTGATTGCCCGGGAACTCAAGAACCTGCTCTGACCGCAAGTGTCCCGTCGGGACACTAGTCGTCCAGCCTCATGGATGAGGCGGTTTTCCTGCCTTTTTCATCCTGCCATGACGGTTCGTCTGTTCCGACGATGTATAAGCATGCTCACCAAATGATCATGACATAACTGTCCTTTTACCCGTTGCCTGCCCTGTGTTGCAGCACCCGTTGGCGAGGAACCCGACCATGTCTGATCTACCCCCATCCCTGAAAATCGAAGAGTCCGGCGGCGTCGCCCGGCTGACCCTGGCGCGGCCAGATGCCCTGAATGCACTGGATCGTCCTCTGATTCAGGCGTTGCGAAGCTATTTCAATGAACTCTATTACCGCCGTGATATCCGGGTGGTGGTAATGGCAGCGGAAGGCCGGGCCTTCTGCGCCGGGCTGGACCTCAAGGAACAGGCCCAGACGCCTATTAACCCGAGGGTCGGCGGTGCGCTGGATGAGCAGCGGGCCGTGCGGGACATCATGGTGGCCATGCGCCGCTGCCCGCAGCCGATCATCAGCATTGTCCAGGGTTCCGCCAGTGGTGGTGGCTTTGCCATCGCCCTGGCCAGCGATATTCGTCTGCTGACGCCCGATGCCCGCATGAACGCGGCATTTATCAAGCTGGGCCTCAGTGGCTGTGATGTGGGCGTGAGCTACTTCCTGCCCCGCATGGTGGGGGCCTCCGTTGCTGCCGAATACCTGCTGACCGGCCGATTTATTGACGCGGAGCGGGCCAGGGAGCTGGGTCTTACCAGCCTGGTGGCCCCCCTGGAGCAGCTCCATGACCACGCTGAAGGTTTGGTCGCCGACATGCTGCGGGCCACCCCCCTGGGGCTGAGGCTGACCAAGGAGGCCCTGGGGCTGGCAATCGATGCCCAGAGCCTGGAGGCCGTCGTCGCCCTGGAAGACCGCAACCAGATCTTGTGTATCCAGGACGATGACTTCCGTGAGGGTGTGAGTGCCTTCCTCGAGAAACGTGAACCCCGATATTCCTCTGACGGAGAACAATCATGAAAGCAGAAGAACTGATGTACCGCGAAGGCCTCCTGAACGGGGAGCGTATCCTGGTGACCGGTGGTGGCACTGGTCTGGGCAAGGAAATGGCGGAGGCCTGCCTGATCCTGGGGGCGCACGTTTATATCTGCGGCCGTCGTGGCAGCGTGCTGGAAGAAACCGCCAATGAGCTGATGGGTCGGCACGGTGGCAAGGTGACTCCCATTCCCTGTGATATCCGCAGTCCCGAGGCCATTGATGACATGGTCCAGCAGATCTGGGATGACGGCGGGGCACTGACCGGCCTGGTCAACAATGCGGCCGGCAACTTCGTCAGCCGTACCGAGGACCTTTCCCACCGGGCCTTTGATGCCGTCGCCAATATCGTATTCCGGGGCAGCTTCCTGGTCACCCAGAGCTGCGGCAAGCGCTGGCTGGCGGAGGGCAAGCCGGCGTCGGTGGTGTCCATTGTCACCACCTGGGTTTGGAACGGCTCACCGTTTGTGGTGCCTTCGGCGATGTCCAAGGCCGGCATTAATGCCATGACCCAGTCACTTGCGGTAGAGTGGGGCAACCGGGGCATCCGCCTGAACGCCATCGCGCCGGGACTGTTCCCCACCGAGGGTATGAGCAAGCGGCTGGGGCCGCTGGGCAAGATGGACCTGGGCGACAGCCCCATGGGCCGGCCTGGCCGCTATCCCGAACTGGCCAACCTCGCCGTGTTCCTGCTGGGGCCGGGCGCCGAATACGTGAACGGTCAGACCATCGCAATCGATGGTGGCCAGTACCAGGCCGACGGTGCCAATTTCTCAGCCCTGTCGGCATGGGGCGATGACGAGTGGCGCCGGGCCCGGGAAGCCATTACCGAAGTCAACAACCAGGACAAGGCCAAGCGCTCTACCTGAGCCGGCCTGCTGTTATTGAGGAACTCACTATGTCCGAAACCGTACAGGTCATTCGTACCGAATACGAAGGTGTGGTGGAGGTTCGCCTGAACCGCCCTGACAAGATGAACGCGCTGGACACCGGCATGTTCACAAACCTGGCCAACGTTGGTGAGGAACTGAAGAAGGATCCCACCCTGCGGGCGGTGGTGATCAGCGGTGAAGGTCGTTGTTTCTGTGCCGGCCTGGATATGGGGAATTTCTCGAAAATGGCCGAGGGTGGTGGTGCCGGTGTGGGCGGCAATGGCCTTGAGCCACGCACCCACGGTGACTCCAACCTGGCCCAGTACGTGGCCATGGTGTGGCGGGAGTTGCCGGTGCCGGTGATTGCGGCCGTGCACGGTGTCTGCTTCGGTGGCGGGCTGCAGATCGCCCTGGGGGCAGATGTACGCTTCGCCACCCCGGACTCCCAGTGGGCCGTCATGGAAATCAAATGGGGCCTGGTGCCGGATATGGGCGGCATGGTGTTGCTCAATGAGCTGGTACGCGCCGATGTGTTCCGGGAACTGTGCTATACCGGCCGTGTGTTGAGTGGCCAGGAGGCCGGCGAGCTGGGTATGGTGACCCATATCGGTGGTAATCCCAGGGAAGAAGCCCTGGCCATGGCCCAGACCATCGCCGGCAAGAGCCCGGACGCCATCCGTGCCATGAAGCGTATGCTCAACAATGCCATCACACCGAAGGAACAGGCCGCTCGCATTCTGCTGGAGGAGTCCCGGGAGCAGGACCGGATCATCGGCAGCCCTAACCAGGTCGAGGCGGTCTACGCCAATCTGGAAAAGCGGGCACCGAAGTTTGCTGATCCGAAGCTATAATCATTGCCCTCGTCGCCCCCTGACTGACAGGATTAGCAAAGAGTACCCCCTCTCCCTCGATGGGAGAGGGTTGGGTAGAGGGTTGGGTAGAGGGCGGAACGGCGAATCCCGGGGCGTCCCGGTAACCTCTTGATAACCTGCTGCCCAGGCGTACCGCCTCAGTCGCTCGAACTGTGCACTCGGTTCCTCAGCCAAGTTGACGAAATCAGCCAAAAGGGGTTTCATACCATCTCCGGACCAGGGAGTCTGGACGGAGTATCAAGGATTCAATCCACACAGGGACGACAGGGATGTTATATCAGGACCCCATCCGGATAGTGGGCCCGCTGGGCCGTATCTATTCCTTCACCCGGCATTACCACGGCGATGATTGCTTCGAAGGCCCCCGCCTGGCCTTCCACCATGACCGCGCCTACGCCCGCGACCATTTGCTACGCCTGAGCCGGTCAGTCACCGGCGACCCCTTCAATTACCGTCTGCTCGACGTCTGGCAACTGGTCTTCCAGAAGCCCTGGACCCGCCCGCGCAATCTCAGTGAACTGGTTTCCGACCTGACGGACAAGATCCATCGGGGTGAGCTGTTTGTTTATCTCGAGCCTAACCTGGAGCGGAATATTCCGAGTCTTTTAAAAGACGGTCCGCCAGAAGGGGAGGCGGAATTTTTGGATATCGGTGTCCTGAACGGACCGGGCCTCCCGATGGATCGACCCAGGGTCTCGGGCCCCGGGCCGGTCAACAGGCCCGGCACTTGGGGAGAGGACTACGCGAGTGGGCTAACGGACACCGTGTCGGCAATCTCATCGGACATTTCCGCCGAGCAGACCGAGCTATACCGGAACACCTCGGGGTGGGGCAACGTCATGTACCCCGTGTTCAAACCAGTGGAAAACTTCGGAAGCTTCATAGGTAACACCGTAGGCCTGGTGTCTGCGTTGTCGCCCAAGGGCATGAACCCGAAAGTCGCCGAGTACTGGCAGGGGATCGGCGAGAGTTTCCGAGCCCTGGGTAGCAAGGTGGTAGATGCGGTGGGCGGTGACGGCCGTGCTGCTGAGCGAAGCCTACCTCCAGGCCGGGGAACGCGCAGTAATCGACGAGTATATCCTTGATAATATTAACGCAATGGCTCCCGCGGAGTTGGTTCATGCATTTGCCATGCTCTCAGACTCAACGGTTGGTAACCGGGAAAGAATTATTCGGGATTTTACGCAATCTCCGAATACTGCTATCCGAGAAGCTGCGGCAAGTTATCTGAGTTAACTTCACGATGTCTTCCGGTCAGTTTCGGAAAACCGGTGCAAGACCTCCCGATCGCCGGGACGTCTTGCACCGCTGCAAAGCTCAGGGACAACGAAGGTTTAGATACGCTCCACCGCAATAGCCGTAGCCTCACCCCCACCAATACACAGTGACGCCACACCCCGCTTCAGATCATAGGTTTCCAGGGCGCCCAGCAAGGTCACGATAATACGCGCTCCGGATGCTCCCAATGGGTGACCCAGCGCGCAGGCGCCGCCGTGGACGTTGACCTTGTCGTGGGGAATGTCCAGTTCCTTCATGGCTGCAAGCGGAACCACCGCGAAGGCTTCGTTGATTTCAAACAGATCCACATCCGACACGTTCCAGCCGGTTTTTTCCATCAGTTGCCCAATGGCACCCACCGGTGCGGTGGTGAACCATTCCGGGGCCCGGGCGTGGCTGCTGTGACCGCGAATGGCGGCGAGTGGTTTCAGGCCCCGTCTCTCAGCTTCTGACTGCCTCATCAGCACCAGGGCGGCGCCACCATCGGAAATGGAGGAGGCGTTGGCCGCGGTTACCGTACCATCCTTGCGGAAAGCGGGTTTGAGTGTGGGGATTTTCTCGGGCCGGGCCTTGCCCGGTTGCTCGTCGGTGTCCACGGTGCCCCGGCCAGCATCCACGGCGACGATTTCGTTGCGGAAATGGCCTTTCTCGATGGCCTTCAGGGCCCGGTCCAGGGAGGCCAGGGCGTACTCGTCCTGCTGCTCCCGGGTGAAGCTGTAGTGGTCCGCGCAGGACTCGGCGAAGGTGCCCATCAGCCGGCCCTTTTCGTAGGCGTCTTCCAGGCCGTCGAAGAACATGTGGTCCAGCATCTCGGCGTGGCCCAGGCGCGCACCGTTGCGCATCTTCGGTACCAGGTAGGGAGCATTGGTCATGCTTTCCATACCGCCGGCGGCGATGATGTTGGCGCTGCCCACGGCAATCAGATCATGGGCCAGCATGGCCGCCTTCATGCCGGAGCCGCACACCTTGCTGATGGTGGTGCAGGGGGTGGACAGATCCAGCCCGGCGCCCAGGGCAGCCTGGCGTGCAGGGGCCTGGCCCAGGCCGGCAGGCAGCACGTTGCCCATCATGACTTCACTAACGTCCTTGCTGCCCAGCGAGGAACGTTCAATGGCGGCCTTGAGTGCCATTGCACCCAGGTCGGTGCCGGACAGGTTTTTCAGATCGCCCTGAAAGCCCCCCATGGGGGTGCGGGCCATACTGGTAATTACAATCGGATCATTGCTCACGGTGATTCACCCTTGTCTTCCGTCTTCTGATTCAGTGTATCGCGGCCTGTGGCGGTAACCCAGAGCAGGCGGAACATTTCCAGCAGCATGAGCCCGAATGCCAGCGGCACCATAAGGATTACCGGCCATATGGGCCAGTGGGTCGAGCTGATCTGGAATTGCCGTCCGCTCTCTGCCGACTTCCAGGCGAACTCGGTGACGTACCACATCACCACCAGGAAAATGATGATCTCCACCAGCAGCACAAGGGACGCCAGAATGCGATGAACGAGGGGCGGCAGCTTGGTCTGCAGCATATCGAATTTCGGAAACATGCCGTCCCGGTGGGCCAGGGGAATGGCCCAGAAAACCAGCAGCGGGAAGGCCACGCGTTCGATCAGGTTGTACCCGCCGGGTATCAGGTCCATGTTGAAGACGTAGCGGCCCAGAACGCTCAGCACGGTCATGATCATGATCGCGAACAGGCAGAAGCCGGCCCCGACCGAGGCCAGGCCGCCTTCCAGTTTGCCGAGTCTTTGCCAGAATCCCATAAAACCTCCTTAGCGCATCTGGGCCGGTAGCCAGGTCACGATGGATGGGAACACCAGCAGCAAGGCCGTTACAATTACGCCCGCTGCCACGGCGAATATGGTGGCGCCACGAAAGACCTGTGAGGCCGGGTGATTGGCCGCACTGGCTGCCGCAAAACTGGCCAGGCCGACCGGTGGTGTCAGCAGGCCCAGGGCAATCATGGTCGAGGCACTGACCCCGAACCACAGCAGATCAATGTTGGCGACCTTCAGCAATGGCAGGATGATAGGAACCAGCAGCACGATAACGGCGGCAGACTCCAGGAACATACCGGCAAGGAAGAAGACGGCCAGCAGAATCACTGCCACCAGGCCCGGGTTTGCCAGCACCGGTTCCATAACGGCAATCAGTTCATTTGGCAGTCGCGAGAAGGTGAGGAAGCGGGCGAAGATCTTGGCACCCAATACCAGCATCATCAGCGCGGCAGTTATCTTCACAGACTCGGACAGGGCCAGGAAGATATCCTGGCGGCTGACGCGGCGCATGGCGATCATGCCCACCATGGCCGTGAAGGCGCCAATGGCGCCGGCTTCGGCGACGGTAATGATGCCGCCGTAGATGCCGCCGAACACCACCACCATCAGGGTGACCACGAACAGGAATGCATTGCGGCTCTTGCGGCGGCTGTCCGCCGGCTCCGGCTCGTCGGGCACGGTGCCGTCTGCCTGGGCGTCGTGGCGGGTTTCGCCGAACACCTTCAGACATACCACGTAGATCAGAATGCACAGCACGGCGGGTCCGATGGCACCAATGAAAAGATGACCAATGGGTACCGACGTGAGTGAGCCATAGATAATCATGATCAGGCTCGGCGGAACGATGGCCGACAGCGATCCCGCAACGGCGGCGATACTCAGGGAAAATCGGCGGGTATAACCCAGTTTTTCCAGTTCCGGGGAGGCTACCGCGGCCAGTGAAGCAGAGCTGGCTGCGCCGGAACCGGACACGGCGCCAAGCAGCGACCCGGTAACAATGGTCGCGACGCCCAGGGGAAAGCGCCGATAACCGGACATGCGATGGCCGACCTGGAACAGATCATTAATGATGCCGCCTCGCAACAGCATCTGCGCCATTAACAGATACAGCGGGACGATCGAAAGGGAATAAATAGAGGCGGTGTAGAAGGTGTCGGGGCCTATGATACCCCCCAATGGGCCGGTGCCAATGTACAGGGCAATGCCGACAATGCCGGCCCCAAACAGCACGGTAGCAACGTTCTGACCCAGGGTCAGAAAGATGGCAAACCAGGCAATGACAATCCAGATAGCAGTCGTTGCAGACACAGCAAGTCACCCGCAGGGTTTGGGAAAAGGCGGTACGGCGATGGCCGGGCCATCACCGCACCCTTGACCAGGTCAGTTGAGTTGGAGGTATTCTGCAGCGCCTTCGGGGATCTTCCCGCCGCGCTCGATGATCAGCTCTGCCCACTGCCGGGCGGCTGCCTTGGCAGGGTGACCATTCCCCTCAAGCTGTTCGATCCAGCGGATCCAGGTCTGACTGGCTGCGTTGGACATATGGGCCTGCATGTCCTCGGAGAGCTCACTGACTTCCACGAAGGTGGTGCCGTCTGCGCTGGTGTTCTCACGAACGGTCACTTCCCGCTTGTCGATGTAGCGGGCGTTCTCCATGGCGACTTCCCTTGCAATGCGATCCCAGGTCTCGCGCTGTTCCTGGGTGAGCCCCTGCCAGGTTTCTTCGGTCATCGACAGATAACTTTCCCAGTGACCCATGGAAATGCCGGTGATGGCGTATTCAAGCAGGTCCTCAAAGGAATAGGACGGCCAGTCGGCCACTGACAGGATGGTGCCTTCCACTGTGTTCCGCGACAGCGCCTCATAGGAGTCGGCGCTGGTCATGGTAACCGGTGTTGCGCCCAGCTCTTCCAGCAGGATGGTATGCAGCGGGGAGCCGGCGCGGATGGGCAGTCCCTTGATGTCGGAAGGCTCTTTCAGTTCGATACCGGTGGTGGCCAGTGAGTAGGCGGAAGTGGCACCTACCGGCCAGCCCCGGATGCCTTTATCACCCAGTTCATATTCATAGAAGGACTTGCCGTCTTTCAGTTCCTGGTCGGAGTCCATCAGCTCCAGCAGTGCATCGGTGACCAGCTCTGATGTGGTTTCCAGTGTGGGCAGTTGCGTTACATCGGACAGCGGGAAGCGGCCTTCATGGTAGGGCGCCAGCAGCGGGGCGGCTACGTGGATAATGCCGTCCTGCAGGCCGCCCAGTTCCTGGCCGGGTGTTACCAGTGAGCCGGAGTAATAGGCTTCGAAGTCAATGCCGATATCGGCTGCCTCAATCGCCTCCATGAACGGGTCCATGTGCTCACCGGCCCAGAAATGCTGCTGGCCGATACCCGATGAAATTCGCAGGGTTTCGGCACTGGCTGCGCCAGCCAGTGCCACTGAGCCGGCGAGCAGGCCGGCGGCGGTTATTCTGACAAGATTGCTGCTCATTACGATCCTCCTGTGACCCCGGTCAGGACCACCTGCTGTTGCGTGTTGTATTTGTTGTGTGCGGCTTCCGTGCTTCCCCGGCCGTTCGGGCCGGGGGCAAGTGACTCCGTTAAAACAGGTACAGCGTCAGCTCGACAGGCGATCGCCTGACAATAACTCTGCGCCCCGGCGGCCCAGGGCAACGGCGAGGGCGCCAACAGTGGCGGCATTCTCCGAGGCGGCGTTACCGGACTCGGCGCGCTTGGCGATGCCCTGGAAGATCACGGCCCAGCGGAACAGGGCGAAGGCATGGTGGAAGGTGGTCAGCCCGTTACTGAATCCGGCCGCCGCCAGGTAGGTCTCTTCAAATTGCTGGCGTTCGGGAATGCCCAGGGCTTTCAAGTCGGCGCCCATCAGGCCGCCGTACTCTTCCGGTGTGATGTGCCACATGGCGGTAGCATGGGCCAGGTCCGCCAGCGGGTGGCCCAGGGTGGACAGCTCCCAGTCAAGAACGCCGACGATTCGCGGCTCGCTGGGATGCAGCATCAGGTTGCCGATGCGGTAGTCGCCGTGCACCAGGGTGGAGGTTTCATCACCGTCGTCGTTTTCCGCCAGCCATTTTGCGAGCTGGTCTATCTCCGGGATTTCCCGGGTCTTGGACAGTTCCCACTGCTTGGTCCAGCGGTGGATCTGGCGGGTGAAGAAGGGTCCGGTGCGGCCGTAATCCTCCAGGCCCTTTTCAGCCAGGTTCACCCGGTGCAGGTTGGCCAGCACCTGGGCCTTGTGTTTGTAGATGGCGGACCGTGCTTCCGGCGTGTGATCGGGCAGGGTGCTTTCATGGAACACCTGACCATCCAGGCGCTCCATCAGGTAGAAGGGGGCGCCCAGCACAGACTTGTCCTGTTCCAGTCGCACCATCTCGGGCACCGGTACCCCGGAGCCGGCCAGGGCATCCATGATGCGGTATTCCCGGTCTACCCGGTGGGCGCCGGGCAGCAATTCGCCGTTGGGTGCCTTGCGCAGAACCAGTCTGCGCTCACCAACCGTCACGAAATAGGTGGGGTTGGACTGGCCGCCGGAGATGGGTGTGATCTCGACCTGTCCGGCGTCCAGATTGGCCATGCCCGGGACCTGGTTGTTCAGGTAGTCAACCAGGGCCCCTGGCTCGAAATCGGTTTTGCGGTCAGACTGGCTGGCTTGCGTGTTACTGCGGTCACTCATTGGCAAGGCCCTTGTGGTACGGGTGTCGGCGCTTCTGCCCGGCCCGGGTGCAAAGGGCTGCGGGGAACGCTGGCGACGGCGGATGATTGTTTTCTGGGGTTGGGTCGACAATAGGCCACCCTGTGTGCCCCCCAATCGTCGCAATAGACGATTTTGTCCTTCTCTCTTATGCGTTTCAGTTCCGGGATCGACTTCTCAACGCCACTATCTGAAATATCGTCGGAATGGACGATTTCTTCCATGTAACGCCCCCGCAATCTACCGGAAAGATAAAAACAACAACGATAGGCCCGCTCCTGGTATTGGTCCGCCCGGTTGAGTAACCGAAGGGTGGATGCGGGTCAGTACATGGAGGCGCTGTGAACATACTGGAAATCAGCCAGCTGTCACTGTCCTTTGGTGGCGTGCATGCCCTGCAGGATGTCAGCTTCCACGTGCCAAAGGACACTATCACCACCGTGATCGGTCCCAACGGTGCTGGCAAGACCTCGCTGTTCAATTGTATCTCCGGTTTCTACAAACCCCAGCAGGGTGAAATCCGTTACCAGGGTGACCCCCTCAGGGGTATCAAACCCCCGAAGCGGGCGGCCCTCGGCCTGGCCCGTACCTTCCAGAATATTGCCCTGTTCCGGGGTATGACCGTGCTGGATAACATCAAGCTTGGCGCCCACGTCCATATGAAAACCGGCCTGTTGGGATCACTGGCTTATTATGGCCGCGCCCGCCGGGAGGAAATGGAAATCCGCGAAGAGGTGGAGCGGCGCATTATCGACTTCCTCGAGATTGACCATATCCGGCGCCAGCCAGTGGCCAGCCTGCCCTATGGCCTGCAGAAGCGCGTCGAACTGGCCCGGGCCCTGGCCATGCGGCCGAAGGTGCTCATGCTGGACGAGCCGGTCGCAGGCATGAACCGGGAAGAAAAAGAGGATATGGCGCGTTTTATCCTGGATATCCGGGAAGAGTGGGACGTTACCGTGCTGATGGTGGAGCACGACATGGGCATGGTGATGGATATCTCGGACCATATCGCCGTGCTGAACTTCGGCCAGGTCATCGCCGAAGGCAAGCCGCAAGACGTCCAGCAGAACCCGGACGTGATCAAGGCCTACCTGGGCAACAGCGACATTGATGACCTGCGCAAGCGGCTCAACCCGGACCGGGAGGCCGCCTGATGGACTGGCTGTTTTTCGGTGAGATCAGCCTGGCCGGCCTGGCCATGGGCGGGCTCTATGCCCTGATCGCCCTGGGGTTCGTTATCATTTACAAGGCGACGCGAGTCATCAACTTCGCCATCGGCGAAATCATGATGTTTGCTGCCTACCTGTTCCTGGCCTTTGCCGGTGGCATGGAAATGTCCCCCTGGGTGGCGGTGCCACTGGCGGTCCTTGGCGGTGCGCTGCTCGGCGGTGTGATCGAGAAAACCATGATCCGGCCTATGCTGGGGGAGTCCCCGATTTCCGTGGTCATGGTCACCATCGGTATCGCCAGTATCCTGGTGGGGCTGGTGGAGCTGATCTGGACGGCCGATCCCCAGTTGCTGCCCTCCTTCCTGCCCCGTGAACCGGTGTTCATCGGCGAACTCTACCTGGCCCCCAAGATCGCCTATGGCTTCCTGATCGGCATGGCCATGTTGATCCTTTATTTGCTGTATTTCCGCTTCTCCCGGGGCGGCGTGGCGCTCCGGGCTACGGCCTCAGACCAGGCGGCGGCCTATTCCATGGGTATCAATGTGCGCCGGGTGTTCAACCTGGCCTGGGTATTTGGTTCCCTGGCGGCCTCCCTGGCAGGCATCCTGGTGGCGGCTACCGGGGGTCTGAGTCCGCAGTTCGGGATTATCGGCCTGAGTGTGCTGGTGGTGGTTATCGTCGGCGGTCTCGACAGCATCCTCGGCGCATTGATCGCCGGGGTGTTTATCGGCTGGCTGGAAACCGTGGCCGGCGCCTACCTGGGCGGGGAGTACCGCATGCCGGCGACCTTTGCGGTACTTGCGGTGATCCTGGTGTTCAAACCTTATGGCCTCTTCGGCACTCACGAGATAGAACGGGTATAAAATGCGCATCGGCGACGCCAAACAGACGTATCTGGCCGACGAGGCCATCTGGACGAGCAGTACCCAGAAAATCTGGTTTGCCCTTCTGCTGGCCGTATTATTGGCCTTCCCCTTCATGGCCAGTTCCTATCTGTTGTATCTGGGATGCCTGGTGGGCATCGCCGTCATCAGCACCACTGGCCTGAATATCCTGACCGGTTACACCGGGCTGATATCCCTTGGACAGGCGGGCTTTATGGGGGTGGGCGCCTATACCGTGGCCTGGCTTTCCCTGAATACCGGGTTGCCTTTCCCCGTCACCCTGCTGGCGGCCGGGCTGCTGGCGGCAGCGGTGGGCGTACTGGTGGGCCTGCCATCCCTGCGCGTGAAAGGTCTGTACCTGGCCATTGCCACCCTGGCGGCCAGTGTGTTCCTGCACTTTATCTTTGCCGAGTGGGAGCCGGTGACGGGCGGTATGGAAGGCCTTAGCCTGGAACCGGCCCATCTGTTCGGGCTGGAGTTTCGCAGTGACTTCGCCATGTACTTCATCATCGTGCCGCTGGCGGTCCTGGCGCTGTTCGGAGCAAAGAACCTGTTTCGCACCCGGGTCGGGCGGGCGTTTATTGCTATCCGTGACCGGGACATTTCGGCGGAAATCCTGGGTATCCCACTGCTCAAGTACAAGCTGATGTCCTTTGCCCTGAGTTCCTTCTATGCGGGCATCGCCGGTGGCCTGTTCGCCTATTTCTACCGGGTGGTGACCCCGGAGAGCTTCCCCTTGTCCATGTCGATTTTCTACCTCGCAGCGGTGATCGTCGGCGGTATGGGGAACTTGCTGGGGGGCGTACTGGGTGCGGCCTTCATGACCCTGGTACCGGAAGCACTGAAACTGCTGACGGCGGTGATGACCCCCATCTGGCCCAATGCGCCCGTGTTCATGTCGCCCATGCTGGAGATTATTTTCGGTGCCCTGATTGTAGGTTTCCTGATATTCGAGCCCCACGGGCTGGCGGAGATCTGGCGGCGCGTACGCCGGTTCTTCCACCTGTGGCCATTCCGTAGCTGAACACCGCTACGGCCATTACAGACCCGACAACACCAACAACAAGAAGCAAGGAGAAGACCCATGTTCAACCAACTGATGCAAAAGGGTCGCCGGCTGGCCGGTATTGGCAGCGTGGTGGCCGCTCTGGGACTGGCCGCACCGGTCATGGCCCAGGACAAGGACCCCATCGTATTCGGCGGCTCCATTCCGCTGTCCGGGGTGTTTGCCTTTGCCGGTATTCACCTCCACGCCGGCCTGACTGACTACACCAACTGGCTTAACGATCAAGGCGGTATCAACGGCCATCCGGTGGAGTATGTGATGGAAGACACGGCCTACGAGGTGGATCGTTCCGTGGCGGCCTTCAAGAAGATTTCCGGTAACGAGAACCTGGCCACCTACTACGGTGACAGCACCGGTTTCATGAAGGCCATTGCCGCCGAAGTGAACGAAATGAACTCCGTGCTTATGAGCGGTGCTTCGTTCGCCACGGCCCTGACCAACAACGAGCAATACCCCTATCAATTTATTCCGGGGCCCAACTACAGCCAGATGTTCGGCATTATCCTGGAGTACATTGCCAGCCAGGGTGAAGAGGGGGATATGCCCACCGTAGCGTTCGTCTACAGCGATACCGAGTTCGGCAAGGACCCCATTGAAAACGGCAAGGCCCGGGCCGCCGAGCTGGGCATCGAAGTAGTTGAGGAGATCGTCACCAAGCCCGGCAGTGTGGATGTCTCCGCCGAAGTGCTGAAGATGCGCCGCGCCCGCCCGGACTATGTGGTGTTCCACGGCTATGTGCTGTCGCCCATCAACGAGTTCATGGTGCAGATGCGCCAGATGGGCCTGGACACCCAGTTCATGGGTACTTTCTGGTCGTCTGACAAGCTGATCATCGACAAGATGGGTGAGGATGCCGACGGCTACATGGGTGTCATGCCCTACAACTACTACGACAGTGAAGAAGGCGGACCCATGCTGGATGCGCTTCGTGCCCAGGCCGAGAAGAGTGACCCCGAAGCGGGCTACCGTCCGACCGGTTACATGCAGGGCTGGTTCAATGCCATGGTATGGACCGAAGTGGTCAAGCGTACCCTGGACGCCGGCAAGGAGCTGACCGGGGACAATATGGCGGAAGCCCTGGCCTCCATCAAGGACTGGGACACTGGCGGCATCATTGGTATCCCGGTGACTGTAAAGGATATGTCTTTCCCGGTTGGCCGTATCTGGCGAGTGAATGCCAGCGAAGGGCGTTACGAGCCGGTATCTGACTGGATTCACCTCGACTGAGGCTGCTATGGACGCCGTTCTGGAAGTCGACAATATCGAGGTGGTCTACAACAAGACGGTGCAGGTCCTCCGGGGCCTGTCCCTGAGGGTTCCCCGCGGTGCCATTGTGGCACTGCTGGGGTCCAACGGCGCTGGCAAGTCCACCACCCTGAAGAGTGTTTCCGGACTGCTGTCCCTCGAGGATGGTGAAGTCACAGCCGGGGACATTCGCTTTAACGGGCAGAGCCTGAAGGGCCGCCCCCCGGAGAAAATGGTGCGGGACGGGCTGTTCCACGTCATGGAAGGCCGGCGGGTGTTCGAGGACCTGACCGTGGAGGAAAACCTGGTGGCGGCCACCTACGCCCTGACCGGTCGTGGTCAGGGCGTAGGCGGGGGTCAGGAAATGGTCTACGACTATTTTCCCCGTCTGAAGGAACGCCGGCGGCAGCTGGCGGGTTACCTTTCCGGTGGTGAGCAGCAGATGCTCGCCCTGGGCAGGGCGCTGATTGCCCAGCCTGAACTCATCATGCTGGACGAGCCATCCCTGGGCCTGGCGCCCCTGCTGGTGGAGGAAATCTTCGAGATTGTCGCCCGTATCAACCGGGAGCAGGGCACGGCCATTCTGCTGGTAGAGCAAAACGCCGCAGTGTCACTGGCCATAGCCTCCTACGGTTACATCATGGAGAACGGCAAGATCGTAATTGATGGACCGGCCGACAAACTCACCGACAACGAGGATGTCAGGGAATTCTACCTGGGCGTTGGTGGCAAGGAAGGCGAAGCCCGCAGTTACCGGGATATCAAGCACTACAAGCGTCGCAAACGGTGGCTTTCATGACAGCGCCTGCACTACCTGAACTGACCCTGCCGCAGATGCTGCGGGAGCATGCTCGCCAGCGGCCCCATGACCTGGCCCTGCGCCAGAAAGATTTTGGTATCTGGCAGGCCATTGACTGGCAGTCCTACTATCGCCGGGCCTGGCAGTTTGGCCTGGGGCTACGGTCACTGGGGCTCGAACCCGGTGGCCACGTAGCCATCATTTCCGAAAACCGTGAGGAATGGGTCATCGCCCAGATGGGCATAGGCCTGGTCCGGGGCATCTGTGTCGGGGTCTATCCCACCAGCCCCTGGAACGAAGTGGCCTATGTGCTGGAGCACAGCGATTCCACCATGGTGATCTGCGAGGACCAGGAACAGACCGACAAGATCCTGGAAGCCTGGTCCCAGCTGCCTCACCTGAAGCACAACATTGTTATCGACATGAAGGGTCTGCGCCACTATCCGGACCCTCCCACGTTCTTTGGGGATGTGGAGGCCATGGGCGCCGCCTACGAACGTGATCATCCGGGCATCGTCGACGAGCTGTTGGACGGCCAGCAGATGGATGAGACCGCGCTGATGATCTACACCTCGGGCTCTACCGGCCGGCCCAAGGGCGCCATGATTTCCTGGCGTAACCTGCATGCGGCCGCTCCGGGACTGATCGAGTTGCTGGATATCGGCGAACACGACACCAGCCTTTCTTACCTGCCCCTGTGCCATGTTGCGGAACAGGCCTTTACCAATATCGGGCCATTGTATGTTGGCAGCACGGTGAGTTTCGGTGAGAGCCTGCGCACCGTGCAGGAGGACCTGCGGGAAATTGCGCCCACCTTCTTCCTGGGGGTGCCCCGGATCTGGGAAAAGCTGCACTCGTCCATCTATATCAAGATCCAGGAAACCGGTCGTCTGCGCCGGTCCCTGTTCAACCGGGCCATGGCCGCCTGCGCGCCCTTGGCCACAAGGCCGAAAGCGCAGTGGAGCCTGTCAGACAAGGCCCGCTATGGCCTCTGGTACTGGCTGGTATTCCGGGCATTACAGAACTATGTGGGCCTGCGCCGCTGCCACATCGCCATGACCGGTGCCGCGCCCATATCTTCAGGTATCCTGGAGTTCTTCCGCACCATCGGCGTGCCGCTGGTGGAAGTCTATGGTCAGACGGAAAGTACCGGTGTAGCGACCGCCCAACCGGTTGACGATATCCAGCTGGGTACCGTAGGCAAGGCGGTGAAGGGCGTCGAGGTCAAGCTCGGCGACTTCAACGAGATCCTCCTGCGTGGCGACAGTATGTTCCAGGGTTACTACAAGAACGACGAAGCCACCGCGACGACCCTGAAGGATGGCTGGCTGCATACTGGCGATGTCGGGGAGTGGCAGGGTGAGCACCTGCGCATCGTGGATCGCCTGAAGGACATCATGATCACCGCCGGAGGCAAGAACCTGTCACCCACGGAAATCGAGAACACCATCAAGGCGAGTCCCTATATCAAGGAATGCATTGTCATTGGCGAGGCCCGCAAGTATGTGTCTGCGCTGATCCAGATCGACTTCGACACGGTGGCCAAGTGGGCCGAGCAGGAGCGGGTGGCCTACACGACTTTCCGCAGCTTGTCCGAGCATGAGCAGGTCAACGCGCTGATCCAGCAGGAAGTCAACAAGGGTAACGACAAGTTGCCCCAGGTTGCGCAAATCAAGCGCTTTTCACTGCTGACCAAGGAGCTGGACCACGATGATGACGAAGTGACGGCCACCATGAAGGTGCGGCGCAGCAAGATCTATGAGAAGTACACGGAGGTTATTGAGTCGCTGTATGCGTGAGGGAATCTGACCTTATTCGCTTGCCTGCTTCCCCCTCTCCCTGACCCTCTCCCGCCAGGGGAGAGGGTAAATTTCCTGCCAGCCTGCTCCATAAATACCGGATTCTGAATAGTCGTTTTGTCAGGTGATCACCGCTGTTCGGGGGGCTGTGGCCGGGGGGCTTTCGGAACAGCGCCAGGGAAGGCGCGGTGCAAGGGGGGGCCAGGACGGCCCCTGAATTGCAGTGGAGAAAGCCCCCCGGCCGCAGACCGGACTCCAGAACCCTAAGCTCCTCCGACCGCAGGCCTTACTCCATAACGCGAAATCTCAGGCAATCCGCTCCTTCAACCCAGCCTTCACCAGTTTGCCATTGGCATTGCGAGGCAAAGGCTCGTCCTGGATGGTCACGTAGTCTGGTGTCTTGTAGTCCGCCAGGTTCTCCCGGCAGAACTGGCGGATATCGTCTTCGCTCAGTTCCTGGCCGTCCACCTGGGTGACGAACACATGGATTTTCTCCCCCAGTACCTCATCCGGATGGGGAATCACCGCGCACTCCACCACCGCCGGGTGACTGATGATCAGGTTCTCCAGTTCCACACTGTAGATGTTGTAGCCACCCCGGTTGATCATGTCCTTCTTGCGGTCGAATATCCGCACAAAGCCCTGCTCGTCCATGGAGCCAATATCCCCCGATTTCCAGTGACCGGCCGTGAACTCCCGGGCGTTGGCTTCCGGGTTGTTCCAGTAGCCCGGTGACACCATGGGCCCACTGATCCACAACTCGCCGGATTCCCCCGGGGCCACCTCGCGGCCGTGGTCGTCCATGATGCGGATATCACCGCAGGGCACAGGCTGCCCCACGCTGTCAGCATGCTCGCCGGCGTCGCCCAGGGGCAGGCAGGTGGACGGGGATGTTGTCTCGGTGGCGCCGTAGGCGTTGATCAGCTCCAGGTCTGGCAGCTGCTCTCGTAATTGTGCAATGGTGCTTTCCGGCATGGGCGCGCCACCAAAGCCGCCGATGCGGAAGGCGCTCAGGTCATGGTCGCGGAAGTTGGTGCGCAGCAGGCACAGGTTATACATGGCCGGCACCATGATGGTGTGGGTGACTTTCTCCCTTGCCAGCAGTTTCACGGCTTCCACCGCATCAAAGGCCGGGATGACCACGATGGCACCGGCCACGTGGGTCATGGTGAGCATGTTGGCCACCAGCCCGGTGACATGGCTGCCCGGCGCCACCAGCAAGGTGCGCTCGCCGTCCCCGAGGGCCATGGTGTGCTGGAAGTGCATCACCGAGTGGATGATGTTGAAGTGAGTGAGAATCACGCCCTTGGGCTTGCCGGTGGTGCCGGAGGTGTAGAGGATTACTGCCGGTTCTTCCTCCTTGATGGAGGGCAGGGGTAGCCTGGTTCCGGTAGCCTTTAGCAGGTTCTCGAAAGGCTCGCTATGCTCATCGCCGCCACCAATGGCAAAGCGGTGTTTCAGGCCGGGCAGCTCATCGGGTGCAGGCAGTTTGCGGCCCTGTTCGCCGGCAAAGACGATCGCCCTGGCGTCGGAATGCTCCAGCATGTAACGCAGCCCGGGCCCCTGTTCGCGAATGTTCAGGGGCATGACAATGGCCCCTGCCCGCAGAACGCCCAGTACCGTCAGCACCAGCTCGGTACTGTTGCCGATCAGCAGGCCGACCCGGTCACCGGGCTCGACACCCCGGTGCCGGAGCTGGGCAGCCATGGCCTCGGCCCGGTCGGCCACCTCCCGGTAACTCAACCGTTGCCCTTCACAAACGATACAGTCTGCCTCCGGTGCCCGTTCCACCGATGCCAGGAACGAATCCAGCACACTGGCCGGACGCTCCTGATAGCAGCGTACAACACGGTCACCGAAATGGTGCTCATGGCGGATGGCAAAGTTCGGGGTGGTGCTCATTGGGGTAAATCTCCGGTATTTGTAGGTCGGTAGCAGAATAGCGTTATGGATCCAGGCGGACTACGGCATCACCAACCACCTTGGTTTCGCCATGCTGATTGACCACGCTGAGTTCGAGCCGTGCCCGCTGCTCGCCGGCTTCCTCGAAGCGTTCCGTGATGCGCCCGCTGCAGCTCAGCTCATCGTGAACGTGTGATATCGCCACAAAGCGCATGCCGAAACTGACCAGGGCGTCCTGGGGCAGCCAGTTGGTGAGCATGCGGCCCAGGTAGGCGGAGGCCAGCATGCCATGGGCGAAGACATCGTCCATGCCATGATAGCGGGCGAAGTCCAGGTCAACGTGAATGGGGTTATGGTCGCCGGAGGCGCCGGCATATAACGCCAGGGTCAGTCGCGAAATGGGTGGCGTGGACAGGGGGGGGATCTCGTCCCCCACCTTGATGGATGTGGTGTCGACATCAGGGCGCATAGGTCTTACCTGTGGCGGATAATAATGATGGAACGAAGGTCGGCGAGCCTGTCTGGTTCCTGCCTGCCGGTGTCCCGGTAAACGGCGGTCTCGCGCACCACGAACTCCATGGCACCGGCCTTTTTTTGATAGATGTCGGTAATCCGGGAGTCAAAGGTCAGCCGGTCGCCTGCGCAGGCCACCTGGTAGTAATCGAAGTGTTGCTCGCCGTGCAGTACCTTTCCCAGCTCGATGCCCAGCGTGTCCATATAGTCGTAGGGGTTGTCCCGTTCCATATCCAGACAGAACAGGAAGGTGGGAGGTACCGGCAGCGACCGCCAGCCGGCCGCCCTTGCAGCGTCTTCCTCCAGGTAAACCGGGTTGGTCTCGCCAATGGCCCTGGCAAAGAAGCGCAGTCGGCCGGCTTCAACCAGTTGGGTATGGACCGGCAACCGGAAGCCGATAAAGCTCGGGTCGATCATGGTAAGTACCTTGCATGGGAAGTAACTTGCATGGAGAGCCCTGAAAACCCCGCCAGCCCTGAGGCTGGCGGGGTATGTGCTCAGCCGGTGGTGACCGGCTTGAAGTCGCCGTACTCTTCCCGGAGCTTGGTCTTCAGCAGCTTGCCGGTGGCCGTATGGGGCAGTTCATCTACAAACAGGATGTCATCTGGCAGCCACCACTTGGCCACGTGTTCCTCAAGGAAGGACATCAGCTCGTCCTTGCCGATGGTGGCGTTATCCTTGAGCACTGCAATCAGCAGGGGCCGCTCCTGCCACTTGGGATGGGCGATACCGATAACCGCGGCTTCCGCCACCTCCGGGTGGGAGACCGCAGCGTTTTCCAGCTCGATGGAGGATATCCACTCCCCGCCGGACTTGATCACGTCCTTGGAACGGTCCACCAGCTGCAGGAAACCGTCCGGGTCGATGGTGCCGATATCGCCAGTGGGGAAGAAGCCCTCGCTGTCCAGTTTGCTGCCCCCTTCCTGGCGGAAGTAGCCGCTGGCAATCCACGGGCCTTTCACATAGAAGTGACCGGAGGTCTTGCCATCCCAGGGCAGGCGTTCGCCATCATCATTGACAATCTTGATTTCCACGCCCCAGATGCCACGGCCGGCCTTGGTCTTGAGTTTCGCCATGTCCTCATCGCTGAGGCTGTCATGCTTGGGCAGCGGTTTGTTGATAACGCCCAGCGGACTGGTCTCGGTCATGCCCCAGCCCTGAACCATGTCGATACCGGACTTGCGGAAACGTTCGATCATGGCAATCGGGGGTGCGGAGCCGCCCACACCCACGCCGGTCAGGCTCAGGTTATCCAGGCTGGCCCCCTGGGTGGAATCCAGGTACTGGAACAGCATCAGCCAGACCGTGGGCACCGCCATGGAGAAGGTGACATTTTCTTCCTTCATCAACTGATAGACGCTCGCGCCGTCCAGGTGCTGGCCGGGCAGGACCATCTTGGCACCGACCATGGGTGCGGAATAGGGCACGCCCCAGGCGTTGGCATGGAACATGGGCACGATCAGCAACATCGTGGTCCGGCTGCTGATTTCAAAGGCGTCCGGTGCGACCTGCATCAGGGAGTGCAGAACGGTGGAGCGATGTCCGTAGAGAACCCCTTTGGGGTTGCCGGTGGTACCGGAGGTGTAGCACAGGGATGAAGCCGTACGCTCGTCGAACTCCGGCCATTCGTAGTCGTCGCTGGCCGCTTCCATCAGCTCTTCATAGCAATAGAGGTTGGGCAGGTCGATGTCCGGCATGTGCTCCCGGTCCGTCATGGCCACGAAGGCCTCTACCGTCTCCAGCTGCGGCGCCAGCTGCTTTACCATGTCGGCAAAGGTGATGTCGAAGAACAGCACCTTGTCTTCGGCGTGGTTGATGATATAGGTCAGCTGTTCCGGAAACAGGCGCGGGTTAACCGTATGCAGGATGGCACCGCTGCCGGAAACACCGAAGTAGAGTTCATAGTGGCGGTAGGTGTTCCAGGCCAGTGTGCCTACCCGGTCCTGAAAATCCACGCCCAGGGTCTTGAGGGCGTTGGCCATTTGCTTGGAGCGATTGCGCAGTTCCCGGTAGTTGGTGCGGTGCATCGGACCTTCCACGGTCTTGGTGACGATCTCGGTTTCCGGGTGGAAGGTCGCTGCGTGCTCGATCAGTGATGAAATGAGCAGGGGCTTGTCTTGCATCAGTGCTTGCATGGAGCTCTCCTGAGTTCCTGAAGTTGTTGTGGTTGTCGCAGGATGTGAGCATCAGTGTCTCGCAACGTGAAAACAGCGACCTCGTCTGATTCGACGATTTGGGGCGCTGGTCCCCCCTTGAACTCGTCGGAACGGACGAGGCCCTTCCCCGGGGGGATTATTACGCTGGATGATGGCTGGAATCGCCTGGCCATTTCCCGACAGCAAGTCCACAACAATAAGCGCACCCGGAGCTGGTGCACAAAGGAGCTGTAATGCGTTATCTGACCATACCCCGACTTACCCGCCTTGCCCTGCCCCTGGCTATCGCCGGAACATTGATGGCCACCGCGGCAGACGCCCGCTCAATTCGATACGCCACGGGCTATGCGGCCCAGTCCATCGGCGCCGTAGCGGGTGATGCCTTTGCTGAGGCGCTTGACGAGTACTCCGGCGGCGAACTGACCGCAAAGGTCTATCCCCAGTCCCTGCTTAGCTTCTCGGAGACCCCCTCTGGTGTACGTGACGGGCTTGCAGACAGTGGCCTGGTGTTGACGCCGTATTTCCCGGCGGAGTTTCCGAGCACCAACCTGGCAGCGGAAATCTCCATGCTGCTGGAGCTGACCGGTGCGCCGGCGGAAACCGCTGGCCTGGCCTATGCCGGGGCCATGTCCGAGTACCTTTTCAACCACTGCCCGGAATGTACCGACGAGTTTGATGCCCAGAACCAGGTGTTCATTGGTGGGGGCGGCACGTCCCCCTATTTCCTGCTGTGTAACAAGCCGGTTCGTACCATGGAGGAGCTGCAGGGCAAGCGCATGCGGATTGGCGGTGCCCAGTGGTCCCGCTGGGTGGAGAGCATGGGAGCTTCCCCGGTATCCGTGCCCCAGCATGAAACCTACGAGGCCCTTAGCCAGGGTGTGGTGGACTGTTCTGTCCACTCTGCGCCAGAGCTGACCATCGTGAAGCTGATGGAGGTGGTGTCAGACCTGACGACCGGGGCGCCGGGTGGCGTGTTTGCCGGTGTGGCCAACACCGTTAACAAGGACACCTGGGGCAGCCTGGGCGCAGACGAAAGGCGCGCGGTGCTGCATGCTTCTGCGGTGCTCTCGGCGGAGCTGAGCTGGGGCTATGCCGAGGCCGCCCAGAAGAACATGAAGACTGCGGACGACCTGGACAGGATCGAGATACACGAAGCCAGTGATGACATGAAGGCCCGGACCCGTGAGTTTATCCAGCAGGACCTGGATGCCATGGCCGCCACCTACGCGGATAAATACGACATCAGTAATGCCAGCGAGATGATCGGGACCTTCAAGCCGATCCTGGAAAAGTGGGTGTCGCTGGTGGATGGTGTCGACAGTGGTGAGGCACTGGCCGATCTGTACTGGGAGGAAGTCTTCTCCAAAGTGGATGTAACCCGATACGGGCAGTAACCATACGACAACAACAAGAAACACTGGCAGCCTGGCTGGCTTGATCCAGGTTGCCAGAAACAGGAGCGTTGAATCATGATCCTGCACAAACCTGAACTGATCGAGGAATACATCGGCAAGGGATACTGGGGCGATAAAACCCTGCTGGAACGCTTTGCCGCCAACTGCGTCGCCCACCCGGACCGCGAGGCAGTTGTGGATCCCCCGAACAGGGACGAGTTGGTGGGCACGCCCGCCCAGCGCCTTACCTGGGCCGAGTTTGGCGAGGCCGTGGATGCCACGGCTGCGGAACTGTCGCGTCGCGGATTTGGCAAGGACGACGTACTGGTGGCCCAGCTGCCCAACGTATGGGAGCTGGCCATGCTGTACCTGGCCGCTGCAAAGGCCGGCGGCTTGCTTTCCGCACTGCCCATGCAATGGCGTCGTAAGGATGTGGGTTATGTGAAAGAAATGACCGGGGCCCGGTTCTATGCCTCGGCCGAGAGCTTCCACAGCTTTGACTACCAGGCCCTGGGCCAGGAGCTGGGCTTCGAGCATTACATCGGCCTGACAGAGCTGACGGATATTGCCCGGAGCAAACCCGGCCAGGTACCGGAGGTACCGGTAGGCGCCAACGACATCTTTACCCTGTGCTGGACCTCCGGTACCGAGGCAGACCCCAAAGGCTGCCCCATGAGCCACAACAACTGGGAGTACCTGATCAGCCTGGTGTTCACCACCTGTGGCCTGCAGCAGGGTGACCGCATCCTGTGTGTGGCGCCGTTGGTGAACATGACGGCTGTGGGTGTGAACTATGTGCCCTGGCTTGCAGCGGCGGGAACCCTGGTGCTGCACCATCCCATTACCCCGGAGATCCTGCTGCGCCAGCTTACTGAGGAGCGCATCCAGTACACCATCCTGGTGCCGGCGATGCTGAATATGATCGCCAAGCTGCCCAACGTGGATCAGCTGGACCTGTCCAGCGTGCGGACGATCACTACCGGTTCAGCGCCGCCCTCTGCCTGGTCCATGCAGGAGTTCAAGCGTCGCTGGGATATCGACATCGTCAATATCTGGGGCCAGAACGAGGGCACCAGCCTGGTGGCCGGCCCGGCTGATGTGCCTGACCTGGACATGCGGGTGGACCACCTGCCCTGGTGGGGCAAGAAGGGCGTCGAGTGGCCTTCCGGCATCTATGGCGTCGAGGTGAAGATCCTCGGCGACCAGGATGAGGAAATTACCGAGCCGGGCGGCATTGGTGAGCTGTGCTATCGCAGCCCCGGGTTGTTTGCCGGATACTTCCAGCGCCCGGATATCACCGAGCGTTCATTTACTGACGACGGCTTCTTCCGTACCGGTGACCTGTTCATCGTGCAGGACGCCAACCATGTCGGCTTCTACGACCGCAAGAAAGACATGGTGATCCGCGGCGGCTTCAATATTTCCAGCGTGGAGGTAGAGAACGCGGTGCTGGGCTTCGACAAGGTGCAGGACGTGGCCGTGATACCCCAGCCGGACGACATCATGGGGGAGCGGGTCTGCATCTGCGTGGTGCCTGTGGATGAGGATAACCCGCCGACCCTGGAAGAAATCAATGACTACCTGAAGGAGCAGGGGATGAGTGTCTACAAGCTTCCCGAAAAGATGAAGCTGATTGACGTTATTCCCCGAAATCCGGTGGGCAAGATCCTTAAGAAAGAATTGCGGTCGGCGTAAAACGTCCGCATAAAAAAGGGCCGGGAGTCGCCTCCCGGCCCTTTTGTTGCTGCTTCACGGTCCCTTTACATGCCGTATTGGTTTACATCCACCTTCGAGAAGACTTCATCCCAGTAAAGCTGCTGCAGCTCTTCGCCGGTTTCCACGTCCTGTACCAGATCGACCCAGCGATTCAGGCTTTTCCTGAATTCGGCGATCATCTCGCCTGAGCGCTCGAGGCCATGGTTTTCCTGGTAACGGGTAGCGATGGTTTTGGCATCCTGCTCAATGAACTGGCGGGTAGCCGCTTTCAGTTCACTGCCAGCCTCGTGCACGGTAATGTCTTCCTTGTCTTCGATCAGCTGCCGGTTTTCGTCGTGTTCCTTTACGTACAGGCGGGCCAGTTCAGCGATAATCGCAGCCGAACCGTAAAGCACGGCCTCACGGTTTTCCGCTGACAGGCCTTTCCAGGCGTCGGCATTCATATGGGTGGCAATGCCCCCGAAGATGCCCCCCGGCACACCGAGCGTGATGTCGCTGGTCACTTCAATGAAGTTGAAGTTGGTCAGGTCCGGCAGGTTGTGGGCGGTGCAGTCCAGTACGCCCTGGCCTAGCCCTTCATAGACCTCGTTGACTGCCATTGAAACCGGTGAGGCGCCCATGGCCTGAGCCCAGCGGGCCCACTGGGGGCCACCAATGCGGATACGCTTGCCTTCGATATCCTCCCTGGTGACGACAGGCTTGTTGCAGATCAGCGTATAGGGCGTGCTGCCCGAGATGCCCAGGAACACCTGGTTACTGTTGGTGTACTCATCCAGGCACTCGGGGCAATCGTTGAACACGTACTCCGATATGGCGCCGCCGAAGGCGAAGGTGGCTTCCCGGGCGGAGATGTCATCCAGTTCCAGCAGCATGGTCAGCTCTGTGAGCATGATGGTGCTGGGGAATTCGGTCTGGAAATAGGGTGTCAGTACCGCGCCGAAGTCCGCCATGCCGTCCCGCAGGCCCGGAGGGGTTTCCATAAAGCTCAGCAGGGACTGCATATAGGGTTTGACGGTCAGGTCACCGCCGCTGCGCTCGGTAATCGCATTGGCGAAGACCTCGATACTCTTGGAACCGATGGAGTTGGGAGTGGCGCCGGAGGCAAAGCTCAGCTCGCGGGCTTCCACGTTGCCGGCGGCCAGCATACCGGTCAGCGCGGCACCGGCGATAAAACCGGCAAGAGGGGTTTTCAGGTAAGTCATGGGGTACTCCTGTTGATTGTTTTTGTATTGTCTGGTGGCTCAGCTCACCTTGCGGTCCCGGTCGGACCAGTGCTCTTCCCTCAGCTTGTACTTGAGTAGCTTGCCCGCCGGAGACAGGGGCAGCTCATTACGGATTTCCAGGCTGCGGGGAATCTTGTAGTTGGCGATCAGGGTCTTGCAGTGGGCCATGACTTCATCCAGGGTCAGCTCGGCGTCGTCGTTCACCACCACCGTGGCGTGGACCCGCTCGCCCCAGTCGTCGTCCGGCACGCCAATGACCGCACACTGGGCCACCTGGGGCATCTGCAGCAGGGCTTCCTCCACCTCGGCGGAATAGACGTTCTCGCCACCGGTGACAATCATGTCCTTGATGCGGTCAACCACATAGACAAAGCCGTCGTCATCCATGTAGCCGGCATCGCCGGTATGCATCCAGCCGTTACGCAGGGCCTGGGCGGTCTGCTCAGGCTTGTTCCAGTAACCCTGCATGACCACCGGACCTCGGGCGACGATCTCACCCCGGGTGCCATTGGGTACTGTATTGTCCTCGCCATCCACGATGCGGATTTCCACCATGGGCAGGGGCCGGCCGGCGGACATCATCTTGCCGCTTTCAAACCCCTCATCGGTATGCCAGTCCTTGGTGAGGATGGTCACCGTCGGAGACAGTTCGGTCATGCCGTAGGCCTGCAGAAAGCCGGCTCTGGGCATGGCCTGGCGGGCCTTGTTGAGCAGGGTGCTGTCCATGGGGGAGGCGCCGTACATCATGTGCTGCAGGCCGCTGAGGTCATAGTTGCTGAACTCCGGATGGGCAAGCACCATCCTCAGCATGGTGGGCACCAGGAAGGTCTCGATCACGCCCTCGTTCTGAATGGCCTCCAGGACCGCCTTGGGTTCGAACATGGGAATGATCACGTTGGTGCTGTGGCGGGCGACCGCCTGCAGGATCAGGCCGGTACCGGCAACGTGGAAGGTGGGGGCCGCATGCAGGGTCACGGAGCGGATCGGCATGTTGGCCACCGCCTGGGAGCCCAGTCCGTTACTGAACAGGTTCATGTGACTGAGCATGACGCCCTTGGGTTTGCCGGTGGTGCCACCGGTGTACATCACCGCCGCCAGGTCGTCCTTGCTGCGCAGGGTGTCTTCCACTTCGTCGTTGTCTCGGACCAGGTCCTCGAGATTATGGGTGCCGGCGGGGGTTTCCTTGTCGCCGGCGTAGATGACGGTGTTGAGGGATTTCGAACCCTCGGTCAGCGGGGTGATCATGGGACTGAAGGTATCGTCCACAACCAGAAACGTGCTTTCACAGTCATCCAGGGAATAGATGATCTCCGCCGGGCTCCAGCGGATGTTCACCGGGTTGATCACACCCCCGGCCCAGAAGGTGGCGTAGATGGCTTCGGCGTAGCGGTCCGAGTTAAGGCTCAGGATGGCTACCCGGTCGCCTTCTTTCAGTCCCAGCTTTTTCAGACCTGCGGCCAGCCGGGCGATGCGGGAGACAAATTCCCGGTAGGTGTGGCGGCGGCCCTGGCAGACAGTGGCCGTTTTGTCCGGCGCCTCGATCAGGGCTTTGTGCAGGGGTTGCGTCAGGTACATGTGTTCGGGTCTCCTTGTTTCTTGTTGTCAGTGCTGGATCAGAAGCCGTGTTTGTCTACGTCGACCTTTGAGTAGACTTCATCCCAGTAGAGCTTGGTCAGTGCCTCGGGGGAGTCGATGTCATCAACCATGCTGGCCCACTTCTCGACGATGGGCCGGAAGTCCGCCAGCATCTTCTCGCCGTCAGCAATGCCGTAACGTTCCTGGTAAGCGCTGGCGATCCGCTCCAGGTCAGCCCGGATAAAGTTCCGGTTGGCTTCGACGAGACCCTCTGAAGGTGTATGAACGGTGATCTCTTCCAGTTTGCGGGCAGTCTCCAGGTTGTCCAGGCTGGCCTTCGCATAGGCCCAGGTGATGTCGGCGGACGTCACCGCAGTGGCGTACATCACAGCCTCCCGCTGCTTGCTGTCCAGCGACTGCCAGAAGTCCCGGTTGATACTGTTGCTGGATGTGCCGTAAACCCCGCCCGGCACGTCTGTGGTGATATGGGTGACCACTTCCATCATCTTGAAAATAGTCAGTTCCGGTGTGGACTGGATGGTGCAGTCCAGAACCCCCTGACTGATGCCCTCATACATTTCATTCACTGACATGGACACCGGCGAGGCTTCCATGGCTTCGGCCCAGCGTGACCAGTTGGCGCCGCCGTGGCGAAGGCGCTTGCCCTTGAGGTCCTCGACGGTGGTCACGGGTTCATTGCACAGCAACATGTACCGGGTGCTGGCGCCGGCGCCGGCGTATACCTGGTTCTGCTCGGTGAATTCATCCAGGCAAGACTCACAGTGATTGAACATATACTCCGCCATGGCACCCCCGAACGCCATTCCGGCGCGGTGCTGTTCCAGGTCGGTGAACTCGAGCAGCATCGACGACTCACCCACCAGGTTGACCCGTGGATACTGGGTCGAGGCATAGGTCAGTAGTACGGCGCCAGCATCCGCCATGCCATCCCGCAGGCCATCGGACATTTCCATGAAGTTGAGTAGCGTCTGGGGGTAAACCTTGCCGGTCAGGGTGCCGCCTGAATGTTCCTTCAATGCTTCCGCGTAACGGTCGGCGGCCTTGGAGCCGATGGAGTTGGGCGGGTAGCCGGTGGCGTACTTCAGTTCGGTGGCCTGGGCCTGGCCCAGCATGGCGGTTGTCAGTACCGCGGCTGAAACCATGGCGGACAGGTGTCGGGTTTTACGCATCGGGTCATCTCCTGGTGATTGCGGCAATCCGGGTGCCGCTTTTTGTTGTGGGATGGAGCGTCGAGCGTGGGCTTGGGTGCTGTTCTTTATTGTCGTTGTCTGAGTTGTAAACAGCTTCCAACAAGCTAGGTCACGACTGAGCAGTCAGCTATCGTCGGAACCGACGAATTGTGCACCTTTGCCACGGGGGAACATCGGGAGGGTATGGGTGGAGCCGGCAGGGTACAGTTGGCAAGGACACCGGGAGCCCCCGCTGCAGGAGGGCGCCCGGATGATGGGCCGGGATCAGCCAGCGAACTCATCGTTGCAGGCTTGCCTCATGGCTTCCCGGTATTCCGCAGTCAGGCGCTGGCACAGCTCCGCTGCGGACGGCTCATCTTCGATGGCACCGACACCATGGCCTGCGGACCAGACGTTCTTCCAGGCCTTGGCCTCGTTCTCCATATCGAGGCCGCCATGGGCTTCGTCGCTGGCGAGGTCCAGGCCCGCGGCTTCCACGCTGGGGCGCAGGAAGTTGGCATTAACACCCGAAACCTTGGGCGTGTAGACGATATCGGCTGCATGGGTTTCGCGAACCATCGCCTTGTACTCGGCCTGCACCATTGACTCTTTTGTTGCCAGGAAGCGAGTGCCAAGATAGGCGAGGTCAGCGCCCATAAGCCGTGATGCAGCGATCTGGGCGCCGGTACTGATGCTGCCTGCCAGGATGACCGTGCCGTCAAACACCTGGCGGATTTCCTGTACCAGCGCAAACGGGCTCACGTTGCCGGCATGGCCACCAGCGCCTGCAGACACCGCGATAATGCCGTCCACACCAGCCTCAGCTGCCTTCTCCGCATGGCGGCGGTTGATCACATCATGGAACACCAGGCCGCCATAGGAATGCACCGCTTTCACCACTTCCGGTACGGCACCCAGTGAGGTAATCACCAGGGGGACCTTGTACTTGACCACCTGCTCCAGGTCGGCCTGCAATCGGGGATTGGAGCGATGGACAATCAGGTTGACCCCATAGGGCGCCGCATCCTTGCCTTCAAGGCGGCCTTCAATCTCTTCCAGCCACTCCACGAAGCCTTCGGTAGAGCGCTGGTTAAGGGCCGGGAAGGTGCCTACGACACCGTTGAGGCAGGTTTCCACCACCAGGTCCGGGCCGGATGTGAGGAACATGGGGGCAGCGATGGCCGGGACTTTGAGCCGGCCCTGGAAGGAAGCGGGAATAGCCATGATGAAAATCTCCAGGTTTATTGTTTCAACGCGTTCGCCTGCATAGTGGCACGATTGCCGGCCCTGCCATTCGTCGATTCTGACGAGTTATTCCGATGGACAGAACGAATAAGATAATCGGTCAAGAGTGTTTGCCCATAATAAAGACAAGGACCAGCAACCATGACCACTGCAAAGGCTACCCCCGGAGTTTCCGCCATGGAACGTGAAGACAGCACCCTGTTTCTGGATATGGTGCGGCGCATCCTTCAGCAGGAAGTGGCGCCCTTTTATGAGGACTGGGAGGAAGCCCACCAGGTTCCCAGGGAACTTTGGAACAAACTGGGCGAGGCCGGCCTGCTTGGCGTGGACCTTCCCGAGGAATATGGCGGCTCTGATGCAGGGCCGGATATCTGCCTGATGATCGTTGAGGAAATATCACGGCAGGGCTTCGGGGGCCTGACCGGTGGCTACAACATCCATTCAAATATTGTCATTCCCTACATTGAGCGGCTGGGCACCGACGCGCAAAAGCAGCAGTGGCTGCCGCGGATGGCAAGTGGCGAGGTGTTGGGCGCTATTGCAATGACGGAACCGGGTGCCGGCAGTGACCTGGCGGGTATGCGTACCTCAGCCCAGAAAGTGGATGGGGGCTGGAAGATCAACGGGGCCAAGGTATTCATTACCAATGGCATCCTGGCAGACATGGTCATCGTCTGTGCCAAGACCGATCCGGGCGCCGGAGCCCGTGGTGTGTCGCTGTTTCTGGTCGACACCACCTTGCCGGGTTTTGCCCGTGGCAAGTCGATCCGCAAGATTGGCCAGCATGCCAGCGATACCGCTGAGCTTTTCTTCGATGACCTGGTCATTCCTGACGATGCCCTGCTGGGTGAGGCAGGCAAAGGGTTTGGTTACCTGATGCAGGAATTGCCCCGTGAACGTCTGGGCGTCGCAGCCCAGGCACTGGGAGCCATCGAGGGTGCGCTGAAACTGACCCTGGACTACGTCCAGGATCGCCGGGCATTTGGCCAGCGCATCGCGGATTTCCAGAATACCCGGTTTACCCTTGCCCAGGTGCGGGCGGACCTTGATATGGGGCGCGGGTATTACAACCAGTGCCTGCAACGCTAC
>Ga0098066_1000067_pt1 | contig 41675 bp, 34 predicted proteins | sample 25BtaG_FD_76332 | JGI IMG/M metagenome (GOLD analysis project Ga0098066, IMG submission 76332) | Marine viral communities from Cariaco Basin, Caribbean Sea - 25B_WHOI_OMZ_CsCl | ecosystem: Environmental > Aquatic > Marine > Oceanic | place: Caribbean Sea: Cariaco Basin | collected 2014-11-08
GTCAGCCACCTGAACGTTGACGCCACCATCATTATTACGGGCATCCACTTCCGCAAACAGGCGAGTCTCTTCCAGCAAGCCACCCACAGAAAGCACTTCCTTGCCTACCGCCGGCTTACGCACAAAGCCGCGAATGCGTTTTACCACCTCGCTGGCCCGGTGGGACTGGGCTTCGATTTTCTCAAGGGTCTGGGAGAGCAAGTCCGGATCAGGGTCATCGGTGCGGAGCATGCGCAGGGCAACCCGGGCGTAGTTGGTGATGGCGGTGAGGGGCTGGTTTACCTCGTGGGCAAAGCCCGCTGCCATTTCACCCATGGTGGCCATACGGGACGCATGGGCAAGCTGGTCACGCTGTTCCTGAACCATGTTGCGGGCGTCTTCCAGGGCCTGTTCGCTTTCCAGTTCAGTCGTGATGTCACGGAAAACAACCACGGCGCCGGTAAGCTGTCCGTCCTCTTTCTTCGGGGTGGCGCGATACTCCGCCGGAAAGGCGGTGCCATCGGCCCGGTAAAGGGTGACGTTGCGCTGGTGTTCAGCAATACCCTGACTGCAGGTGGCCTGGACGGGAAGCAACGCGGACTCACTGGGCTCTGCCCCATCGCGCGTGTCGGCTTGCTCACCTGGTTCCTCCCAGAGCGCACCAGAGCAAGGCCGGGGCTGACGGAAGTGGAGCTCGAAGAAGTTCTGCCCGATGAGCTCTTCCACACCGCAGCCACTGATCACACTGGCTGCAGGGTTTGCGAAGGCGATATTGCCCTCAGCGTCCAGGCCATAGATGCCCTCGCTGATGGCATTGAGAATACGGCTCTGATCACTTTCCAGCTCCCGGTTGCGTTGCTGCAGGGCACGCTCGAGGCGAATAACCCGGGCGTGGGTACCCACCCTGGCAATGACCTCCTGGGCCTGGAATGGCTTTGATATGTAATCCGCACCGCCGAGGGAGAAGCCCCGCAGCTTTGCATCAACATCGTCCAACGCTGACAGGAATACCACGGCAGAGTCCGCCGTCGTCGGATCAGCCTTGAGACGTTCACAGACCTGGTAGCCATCCAGGTCGGGCATCATGATATCCAGCAGTATGACTTCGGGGTGATGACGCTGTGCCAGGCTCAGGGCCTTTTCACCGTCGTTGGCGATCAGCAGGCGATAACCCCGGTCCTTCAACGTTTCATAAAGGACCTTGAGGTTCTGGGCGTTATCGTCGACGAGAAGTACCGTAGGCTCGGTACTGGCCTGATCAGTCATAGGTTACTGCCGGTTGAAAAGGTACGGGGATGATGGGCCGTATTTCATCCGACGTCGATAAGGTCCTTTACGGACAATACCATGCGAACCAGGTGTGCCAGCGAGTGCGTCCCCATCTTGTGCATAACACGGGACCGGTGGATCTCCACGGTGCGCTGGCTGATGTCCAGTTCAATGGCGATCACCTTGTTGGCCTGGCCAGCAATCATCCGTTCCATGATCTCGGTTTCACGAGGTGTCAGGGTCTTGATCTTGCGGACAATCTCCTGGCGCTCACCAAGGGTCTTGCGCTGCTCCCGGTCCTGCTCCAGGGCGGACTCGATCTTTTCCAGCAAAGCCTCCTCACGGTAGGGCTTCTGGATGAAGTCCACTGCGCCTTCCTTCATGGCATCGACCGCCAGGGGTACATCCCCATGGCCAGTCACAAAGATAATGGGCAACAATGAGTGACGGGCATTGAGCTTTTTCTGCAGCTCCATGCCATCCATGCCCGGCATGCGAATATCCAGCACGATACAGCCAGCCATTTCCTCGGAATAATCGCCCAGAAAATCGGTGGCGCTGGGGTAGGTTTTTACCTGCTTGCCATCGGACTTCAGCAGAAGTTCCAGTGAATCGCGTACCGCCTCGTCGTCCTCGACCACGTACACGGTTTGCTGGATGTCTGTCATTGTTGTCGCTCCTGTGGTGGTTGGCCCTGACACGAAACCGGGCACCTGTCCGAACAGCCCTGCGAATCCGGGACTTATCCGGTAGTTTCCAAGAGGTTAATGGATCGTGGAGTCCTTTGCAGCCCCTGAGTGCGCATCATGCTCCTGGCGCTCGTGCTCCCGCATGTCTGCCAGGCGTTTTGCAATCGCGCCGAATACGGTGCCTCTCGGGTAGTTACCCTTGCGGTCAGCCCGCCCTGCAGGCTTACCGAGAAGCAACTCGATAGCTTGCTCGACCGTGTGAACCGAGTAGATATGGAACTGCCCTTCGCGAACAGCATTCACGACCTGGCTCTCGAGCATCAGGTTCTGGACGTTGGTGGCAGGAATGACCACCCCCTGGGTTCCGGTAAGGCCCTTGATCACACAGGTCTCGAAAAAGCCTTCAATTTTTTCATTGGCGCCACCAATGGGCTGGATCTCGCCAAACTGGTTCATGGACCCGGTGATGGCAAGGTCCTGTCGCACCGGAATATCAGCAAGTGCGGAAACCAGCGCACACAGTTCCGCCACCGAGGCGCTGTCGCCGTCCACCTCGCCGTAGTTCTGCTCAAAGGTGAGGCTGGCCGACAAATGCATGGGATCCTTGCGGGCAAACCGGGAAGACAGCCAGGCGCTCAGGATCATTACCCCCTTGGAATGGATGTTACCGCCCAACTTGACGTCCCGCTCTATGTCCATGACGTCACCGTCACCGTAATAGCAGGTAGCGGTTACCCGATTGGAAAGTCCGAACTCAAAGCCACCCGTGGACAGGACCGACAGCGCGTTCACCTGTCCGGTTCGTTTGCCCTCGGTGGTGACCAGGGTGGAACCGTCGCGGACCGCGTCATAGAACTGGTCACGAATCCTGCTGCTGCGATAACGGGCACTGGCCAGGGCCTGTTCGACATGGTCCGCATGTATCAGGCGCGCACCGGCCTGGCGGGCCCAGTAGTCTGACTCTCTCAACAGATTGGCGATATCTGCCGCGTGCAGCGACAGCCGTCCCTGGTGCTCTGCGGTGCGGGAGCTGTATTCAATGATGCGAGCCACCGCCTTGCGGTCACAGTGAAGCAGGGACTTTTCGTGCACCAGGCTGGCAATAAACTTGGCGTAGAGAACCTGGCTTTCCGGGGTTCGGCGCATCTCGTTCTCGAAATCCGCTGTGACCCGGAAAAGCTCCGCGAATTCCGGGTCATATTCCTGCAGCAGCATCCAGGTTTCCCGGTCACCGAACAGCACAATCTTGACGTCCAGCGGAATTGCCTCCGGCTCGAGCGAGATGGTGCCTGACAGAGTCAGCTCCCGCTCCAGGGAATTGATCATGATCGACTTGCCACGCAGGGCGCGCTTGAGGCCATCCCAGACGAACGGCTGCTCCAGCACCTTGATGGCATCCATCAGCAGGTACCCCCCGTTGGCCCGGTGCAGGCTGCCCGGACGGATCAGGGAGTAGTCAGTGAATACCGTACCCTTGAAAGTCACATTCTCCACATACCCGAACAGGTTGTGGTAGGTGGGATTGTCCTCGACCACCACTGGCACTTCGTCAGTTTTCTGGTGAACCAGCAGGTTGACCAGGTACCGACGGGGCATTTTCTTGTCCAGGGACGCGTAGGCAATCGCCGCCTGCTCTTCGTTGTCGTCCAGGAAGATATCCAGGTTTTCTGCCAGGTCCCTGCGCACGGCCTCCAGATAGGCAACCACATCCGGCAGGCTTTCATAGCGGGCCGTCAGCTCATCGATCTGATGACCTGAAATGGACTCCAGTGTTTCCTGGTTAAGGGCCTGCTGCTTCTCGGCGTACTCCTGTTCCCAGTCCGCAATCTTTCGAACCGCCTGACGGAGTTTCTTCTCGAGTTTGTTAATGTCTTCTTCAAACTTGTTGCGCTGGGCCTCAGTCAACCGGGCAAATGTCTCGGCGGTATGGGGCTCGTCACCGTTCATCGCCACGAGGCGATAGCCGCCAGGCGTGGTCAGCGTCAGGCTGACCTTCCTGCGCTTTGCCTGGTTAGCCACTTTCTCCAGTTCGTCTTCCTGTTTCTTGCCATACTCATTCTTCAACTGTTCGGCACGTTCAAGGAAGTTGTCACTGTCGAAGGTCTGGGGAATCATCTTTACCAGCCGGGACATGAGCTTTTCCATGTCCTGCTTCAGGTTCGCGCCCTCCCCCGCCGGCAGGCACAGCATCCGGGGCACCCTGGGGTCATCGAAGTTGGCAACGTAACACCAGTCATGGATCCGGTGCTCTTCATCCGAATGGTGTTCCAGGTAACGCAGCATCATGGTGCGCTTACCCAGTCCGTTGCGCCCCACCGCGTAGACGTTGTAGCCCCCATGCGGCATGGAAAGCGCAAAGCGGACCGCTTCCTGCGCGCGGTTCTGGCCCACGATTTCAGCCAGCGGATCCAGCTGCCGGGTGGTCTTGAAGGGGAGATCCTTGAGTACGCAAGCCTTGTAAAGCTGATTCAGGGGCAATGCCTTCAATGTGATGTCCTGTTGTTGCCAGTTAGGGAATCAGGGGGCGGTCAGCCGGCATTTCCGGCGCCGAGGAACCCGCCATTGTAGGATGTTGACGAACAACTGTCGCGTTCCGTAGGAGAACCGCGCTGAGCTGTGGAGCAGCACACAGTTTTTGACTAAAGGTTGACCAGGTGCCGCCGATAACCGAGTTGAAGGTCAAATCTGACAAACCGATGCAACAGCCCACTTTCCGTTGTCGGCCAGGAGCGCCGGGAGAGTTTTCACAGGGAGACTGACTTGTGGACATTCTGAAAACGCTGACTCATTCGCTTTCAGCACTGGAGCAACCGAGAAAGGTCCCGGCAAAGGAGGTCGTGCGAGTAGAAGACGCCCGACCAACACCTGAGGAGCCGGTAACAGATCGTCGGGTACAGCCGGACCGTCGTCGCCGGCAACTACCCTTCAAGGGGCAGGAGCGCCGTCGCAAAGGCAGCCGGCGACGGCCCTTGCTGCTGAACCCGAGGACCCGTCAGCCTGCTGACCTGGAAGATCGTCGGGGGCGCAATATCAGTACCAATGCCTGAGCGGCATGTGGCGAAACCCTGACTTGCCGAACAGACAACCCGGGGAGACTACCGGGTGTTATCAAAGCAGGCCGGCATCAAGGCTGGCTGCCAGCGTCATGCCCAGCTCCCGACACTGATCCTCGAATTCATTTCGATACTCGCCCCGACACAGCAGTGGCTCCTGCACCTGGCGCCAACGCAGCCCCGTAGTAATGCTTTCGATTGCCCGGCGGGTACCCGTACCGTCGTGGCCGGCACGAACATAAAAGCTGAAGGGTAATCCCTGGGTTTTATCCAGGCAGGGATAATAACTGCGATCAAAGAAGTCCTTGAGGGCGCCGCTCATATAACCCAGGTTCTCTGTGGTGCCGAGCAAAATGGCATCGCACCACAACACGTCGTCTGGCCCCGCGTCGAGCGGAGCAAGTACCCGGACGTCGACATTCTCGATGTCCGGGTGCCTGGCGCCCTCCTCCACCGCATCCCGCAGCTTGCAGGTATTTGGCGACGGGGCGTGGGCTACGATCAGCAGCTTTCTGGAATCCCCCACAGGAAGCTCCTTGCCTGCCGGATAATCAGAGCAGTTCGTCGTTGGTTTCTTCTGCCGTTGCCTCGGCAACCGCTTTCTCTTTGGGCACCGGCTTGGGCATCAGCTTTTCACGGATAGCCGTCTCAATCTCGGTTGCCACCTCAGGGTTTTCTTCCAGGAACTTGGCAGCATTAGCTTTGCCCTGACCGATCTTGTCACCCTTGTAGGCATACCAGGCGCCCGACTTATCCACGAAGCCTTCCTTCACGCCCATATCCAGCACTTCAGCCATATGGTAAATGCCCTTGCCGTACATGATCTGGAATTCAGCCTGCTTGAAGGGCGGCGACACCTTGTTCTTGACGACTTTCACCCGGGTCTCGTTGCCCACGACTTCGTCGCCTTCCTTTACAGATCCGATGCGGCGGATATCCAGGCGGACGGAAGAATAGAACTTGAGTGCATTACCACCGGTGGTGGTTTCCGGACTGCCAAACATGACGCCGATTTTCATGCGGATCTGGTTGATGAAGACCATCAGACAGTTGGCGTGCTTGACGTTACCGGTCAGCTTGCGCAGTGCCTGTGACATAAGGCGGGCCTGCAAACCAACGTGGCTGTCGCCCATCTCGCCTTCGATTTCCGCCTTTGGCGTCAGTGCCGCTACCGAGTCGACAATAATCACGTCAACGGCATTAGAGCGGACCAGCATATCGGCAATTTCAAGGGCCTGTTCACCGGTGTCCGGCTGGGAGACCAGCAAATCGTCTACGTTAACACCCAGCTTTTCCGCATAGATCGGGTCCAGCGCATGCTCGGCGTCGACAAATGCACAGGTCTTGCCCTGCTTCTGGGCCTCTGCGACCACCTGAAGGGTCAGCGTGGTCTTACCGGAGCTCTCCGGGCCGTAGATTTCCACAATCCGGCCATACGGCAGACCACCAATACCCAGGGCTACATCCAGCCCGAGTGAGCCGGTGGAAACCGCCGGGATGGCTTCACGGGGCTGATCGCCCATCTTCATGACGGCACCCTTGCCAAACTGGCGCTCAATCTGGCTTAGCGCGGCGTTCAGTGCTTTCTTGCGATTATCTTCCATCGGTACAAACCCTCAATAGTCCTGGCCGTCTGCCCGGGCCGGTTACTGTATACTTGAACAGTATTAAAACACAGTCGCGACAGCAGACCAACCCCTTTCAGGGAAACCCGCCGTATCAGTCGTTTACGGCTTCTGCAGGTAATCAAGCAGGCCCTGCAGGGCATAGACCACACTCTGGCGGCGCACCGCATCCCGATCACCCTCGAAATGACAGCACTGGGCGACAATACCAGTGCCCGGCGACCCCCAGGCAAACCAGACCGTACCTACCGGCTTGTCCTCGCTGCCCCCGCCGGGGCCGGCAACACCGCTGGTGGCGATAGCGTAGTCGGCGCCACTGGCCCTCACCGCACCCGCCACCATCTGCCGCACTACCGGCTCACTGACGGCGCCATGCTCCGCGAGAACTGAAGAGGGAACCTGCAGCAGGTCACATTTCATACTATTGCTATAGGTGATCAGCCCCCCCAGGACATAGGCTGACGAACCGGCCCGGTCCGTCAGCGCCTTGACCAACCAGCCACCGGTGCAGCTCTCGGCGGTCACTACAGTCTCCCCCCTAAGGGATAGCAGGTCACCGAGCTGCTGAACCGTTTGTTGAAGCGTTGTTTCCCTGAGCATTCACACACCTCCTCATTTCATCCGCTGGCCGTTTCTCTTACAATCCGGTGGCCTGCCCGGGCCTCCCCTGGTTTGCGCACACCCGGACGGAATACTGGCCGGTGATTGTCCGATTCTACACGGGCAGTAAACAGACTCCAGACAGAGACCGCACAACTTTAACCGGACGTTTTCATGTCGGCAGCCCAGAAAGACCAGTCCCAGCACACTCCCATGATTCGCCAGTATCTCAGGATCAAGGGCGAACACCCCAATGAACTGCTGTTCTATCGTATGGGGGATTTCTACGAGCTGTTCTATGAGGATGCCAGGAAGGCGGCCGAGCTGATTGACATCACCCTGACCGCCCGGGGTCAGTCCGGGGGCAGCCCTATCCCCATGGCCGGGGTGCCCTACCATGCGGCGGAAAACTACATCGCCCGGCTGGTCCGGGCCGGTCAGTCTATCGCCATCTGCGAACAGGTTGGTGATCCCGCTACCGCAAAGGGTCCCGTGGAACGCAAGGTGGCACGCATTATCACCCCCGGCACCCTGAGTGACGAAGCGTTCCTCGAGGACCGCAGGGACAACCTCCTGTTGGCGATCCATCACAGTCGCGGTGGCTTTGGTATCGCCACCCTGGACATTTCCAGCGGGCGTTTCGCGGTTTCGGAGATTTCGGGGGTCGATGCCCTGCAGGAGGAAATCCAGCGGCTGAGCCCGGCGGAAGTGCTGATCAGCGAAGACTTCCCCTACCAGGATGTACTCGAAGGTCTCAGCGGAGTCAGACGCCAGGGCCCCTGGCTGTTTGAAGGCGACACGGCCCACCGCTTGCTGACCCAGCAACTCCAGGTCAGGGACCTGACCGGGTTCGGCTGCGAAGACCTGACCCTGGCCATCTGCGCCGCCGGCTGCCTGCTGCAATATGCCCGGGAAACCCAGCGCACTGCCCTGCCGCACATCCGCAAGCTTACCAGGGAACGCCGGGAAGACGCGGTGGTACTGGACGCCACCAGTCGCCGCAACCTGGAGATCGACACCAACCTGCTGGGTGGTCACCAACATACCCTGGCCTGGGTCATGGACCGTACCGCGACTGCCATGGGCGCCAGACAGCTGCGGCGCTGGCTGAACCGTCCGCTGCGGGATGCAGACCAGGTGCGACAGCGCCAGCATGCCGTGGCCGCCTTGCTGGATGGCTTCCACTATGAGCCCGTGCATGACTTGCTCAAACGGGTGGGCGATATCGAGCGTATCCTGGCGCGAGTTGCCCTGCGTTCGGCCCGGCCCCGTGACCTGGCCCGGTTGCGGGATGCCTTCTCGGCCCTGCCCGACCTTCAGCAGGCGCTGACCCCGGTCAACTCCCACCACGTGGTTCGGCTGGCAACCAGCATCAGCGACTATCCGGAACTGAGCGACCTGCTGGAACGCGCCGTTATCGACAACCCACCGGTAGTGATACGGGACGGCGGCGTGATCCGGGAAGGCTATGATGAGGAGCTTGATGAGCTTCGAAATATCAGTGAGAACGCTGGCCAGTACCTGCTGGACGTGGAAACCCGTGAGCGCGAACGTACCGGTATCAGCACCCTGAAGGTGGGCTACAACCGGGTTCACGGCTATTACATCGAGATTAGCCGGGCACAGTCCGACCAGGCCCCGGTTGACTACATCCGCCGCCAGACCCTGAAAAATGCCGAGCGGTTTATCACGCCAGAGCTCAAGGAATTTGAGGACAAGGCACTGAGCGCAAAGAGCCGCGCCCTGGCCAGGGAAAAGGGTCTTTACGACGAACTGCTGGAACGCCTGGCCGAACAGCTGCCCCAGCTGCAGGACAGCGCCCAGGCCCTGGCCGAGCTGGATGTGCTGGTGAACTTCGCCGAACGGGCCACCAGCCTGCGCCTGATCGCCCCCGAATTTCGGGCCGAGCCTGGCCTCGATGTTGAAGCCGGCCGCCATCCGGTGGTGGAACAACTGCTGGATGAACCCTTCGTGCCAAATAATGTGCTGATGGACGAGCAGCGCCGGATGCTGGTCATCACCGGTCCCAACATGGGCGGCAAGTCCACCTACATGCGCCAGACCGCGCTGATTGCGCTGCTGGCCTACTGCGGGAGCTTTGTTCCCGCTGATCGTGCAATCCTTGGCCCGGTGGATCGTATCTTCACCCGTATGGGGTCATCCGACGACATCGCCGGGGGTCGCTCCACCTTTATGGTGGAAATGACCGAAACCGCCAACATCCTGCACAACGCCACCGCCCACAGTCTGGTGCTGATGGACGAGGTAGGTCGTGGCACCAGTACCTTTGATGGCCTCTCGCTGGCTTGGGCGACGGCGGAACACCTGGCCCGGGTCATCGGGTGTTATACCCTGTTCGCCACCCACTACTTCGAGCTGACGCAACTGGCGGACCAGCTGGAACATGCGGTCAACGTGCACCTGACGGCCACCGAGCACGAAGACAGCATTGTTTTCCTGCACACAGTGCATGACGGGCCCGCAAGCCAGAGTTATGGCCTACAGGTGGCGCAGCTGGCCGGGGTACCCCACAGCGTTATCCAGCATGCGCGCCAGCAGCTTAAGCGACTGGAAGGCGAAAGCAGCGGTACCGTGAGCCTCGCAGCAATACCAGCTACCAGCAAGGTACAACCGCCGTCAGCGCCAGAGGTGTTTCAGGGCGATATGTTCGCCAGCCTCGAGCCCAGCGCCGTTGAACGGGCACTGGAGGCGCTGGACCCGGACGACCTTACCCCGCGCCAGGCCCTGGAACAGCTTTACGAACTGCGACGTATGCTAAAGGCCTGAAGCTCTCACTCATAAGGTTATAGCGCCGCGGCGCTTGCGGGGCGCGCGGCCGCTCCCTACAATATCCGGCGCCGATTATTAACGATCAGAACGAAGGGTGGTGGCAACGCCGCGAAGGTTTATCCGGGCAAAGGCGGTTGCCGGAAACCACCCCACTGATGAGATTGACCACCAGACCAGGAACCTGACTATGACCTTTGTAGTTACCGACAACTGCATCAAGTGCAAATACACGGACTGCGTTGAAGTATGTCCGGTAGACTGTTTTTACGAAGGCCCGAACTTTCTGGTGATTGACCCGGACGAGTGTATCGACTGCGCCCTGTGCGAGCCGGAGTGCCCGGCCGAGGCAATTTTCTCCGAAGACGAATTACCGGCAGGCCAGGAACCGTTCATCGAGATCAACGCGGACCTGGCCGGCAAATGGCCCAACATCACGGAAAAGAAAGATCCGCTGCCGGACGCGGAAGAGTGGGATGGCAAACCCGACAAGCTGCAGTACCTGGAGCGCTGAACCGTGCCGGTATGGCTATCAGCCAAGGCATGAAGTACAAAGGGGAGCCCACGGGCTCCCCTTTGCGTTGGTCACATCGGCAACGTTTTAGCGATCAGTCCTCGAACCCGTGATCCGCCGCTGCCAGTGAGAGACAGATGCTTCCCGGCCCCAGGTAAATGCTGCTGGTAATCCCCATCCGCGACAACAGCAGCGTGACCCCGTGTTCCTCACAACAGCGTCGCAGGCGATCCAGCCCCGGCAGAGCCTCAATCTCCTCCCAGGCCATACCACAGGACATGGACACAGCCGGAGTTAGCAGGCCGGCCTCAACCCGCCTGATGGCGTAGTCCATGACTTTCTCGATGGCAGCGTCCATGGAGCGGGTCTTGGTCACCGGTTTGGCCACGATTCCGCGCCCCCAGATGACAGGCGTGATATTCAATGCCTTGCCCAGAAATGCCACTAAGGCAGAAACACTCTTGTCGCCCCGCCGCCTGGCCCGTTCCCGGATATAGTGAAGGTCGCGTGGTACCACACAAGTCCACAGATTGTCCGAGAATTTCTCTACTTCATGGCGTAGCGCATTCTTGCTGAGTCCCTTGCCCAGCAAGCCGGTGGTGTAGGCCGCAAGTAGCCCCTGACCCGCAAACAGCTGGCCACTATCGATCACCCTCATGGTGAAATTGCCCTCGACTCCGGCTTTTTCCCGCACACTGCGAGCCTGGGCCATCACCATATTCATTGCCTCAGTCGCGTTGTTATAGATCTGGCTTCGGGTGCGATCCACCGTCTCACAGATAGCAACGTCGTAGGCCGGAACTACCTTCTCCAGGAAAAGGTCCCGTATCTGCGCTGCGGAGAACGCTTCGGTTTCCGCGTGGTGTCCCTTGTCCAGCAAGCCCTGGCGATAGAAATCCTCCGTGGTTTCCGGGTCATGGTCATCCACGAACGTCTGGCCGTCAATTCGTGCCGTAAGGGGCAGTATGAACAGGCCGTGCTGCTGGATAAACTCATGGGGAAGGTCACAGGCGGAATCGACAATCAGACCGACTTTCATCTCTGCCTCCAGTCTCGGGCCCCTGAGCCTCCGTTGTTTCAAGGTCTACTCAGCGGGGCCGCTTGTTATTATTAATAGGGTTAACACCCCGGGCACCATATACGTACTCACGCAATAAATCGAACGGTCGATTGAAAATTTGCCGGCGTCGCCCTGCAATTTGACAATCTATTACCACCCGAATGGGCGGCACCGGACCGAACAGGACAAGTAACGAAGCGATCGTTATACTGCCGCCCTGCTGTTCCCCCGCACCAACCGAGGTCATCATGGCGAAAACCTTCGATGTGGTTATTATCGGAGCCGGTGCCGCCGGCCTGATGTGTGCCGCCACCGCAGGCTACCGCGGACGCCGGGTGCTGGTCATTGACCACGCACCAAGGCCGGGGCGCAAGATCCTCATGTCCGGGGGTGGGCGCTGTAATTTCACCAATCTCAACAGTAGCCCGGCCAACTTCCTGTCCGACAATCCACATTTCTGTATCTCGGCGCTCAAGCGGTATACCCCCCAGGACTTCCTTGAACTGGTGGACCGCCACGGCATTGAGCATGAGGAGAAGGCGGCTGGTCAGCTCTTTTGCCGCGACAGCGCCCGGAGCATTCTGGACATGCTGCTCACCGAGTGCGAATGGGCAGGCTCCGAGATCCGCCTCAAAACCTCGGTGGAATTGGTAAAGCGTTCCGCCAACTCCTATCGGGTAAAGACCAGCGCCGGTGAGGTGGAGTGCTCGTCCCTGGTCATTGCAACCGGCGGCCTATCCATTCCCACCATGGGAGCCACCGGGTTCGGCTACAACATTGCCCGACAGTTCGGGTTGGAAATCCGCCCTACCCGCGCCGGCCTGGTCCCGTTCACCCTGACCCCGGAGCTCAAACAACAGCTGTCACCCCTGGCGGGCATCAGTTGTCCTGTGGAAGTTTCCTGTAATGGAGAACACTTCCGGGAACCAATGCTGGTCACCCATCGCGGACTCAGCGGGCCGGCCATGCTGCAGATCTCCAGCTTCTGGCAACCTGGAGATCCGGTAGCCATCGACCTGTTACCGGGCCAAAAGGCACTCGAGGCACTGAACCAACTCAAACAGGAACACCCGGCCCTGACGCTGGAACGTTACCTGGCCCGTACCCTGCCCCGGCGCTTTGCCAGGGCGTTTGCAGAACTCCAGGGCTGGGACCGTCCACTGCAAGGCTATCGCAAGGCAGAACTGGAGGCAGCCGCACACACCCTCTCTGCCTGGACCCTGACACCGGCGGGGACAGAGGGTTACCGGACTGCTGAAGTGACGCTGGGAGGGGTCGATACCCGCCAGCTGTCGTCGAAAACGATGGCGGCGAATGACGTACCCGGGCTGTTCTTTATTGGTGAAGTGGTCGATGTTACCGGGCACCTTGGCGGTCACAATTTTCAGTGGGCCTGGGCATCGGGGGTCGCTGCGGGAAACATTGCCTGACGATTACCCCCCGGCCGATGGCGACGGTGATCGCGATCTGTTAGCGCGACATTCCCCTGAGGGCCACATTTTGCGGGTCCTGTTATACGAGACGGTACCGATCTCGCCCTACTATGCAGAAGGTTGGGGAACCGGTACCAGATTCCCTGCCGGTTTCAGCCGTCTTAACAACCAACCACACGCCACTAAGCAAAGTACTCAGAAATCCGGGATTTATATAACCGCATTGCGCGCCCCTGAGTAGCGCCCCTACGTGGCTGGACCAGTGCTTTTCTCATTCCATAACGCGAATGGTTTTTTGTTAAGGGGTTCCTGTTACCCCCGTGCGAATGACGGCACACTACAAACAACGGTTACAACAGCAGTACAAAAACGCCATTGACAAAATTCTAATGACAACAAGAGGGGTTCTACATCATGGACTTCAATGCCAGAGTGATCCCGCTCCACCTCCACCCCCTGGGCTTTATTGAAGTATTCACCCGCCACGGCGCGGACCTGGCAGACCTGCTAAGGGGCACGGGCATTTCGCCGGCGATGTTCGAGATGCAGGACATCCGGATCAGCTATCTGCAGCAACAGGCACTAGTGCGCAACGGCATTCAGCAGTGCCGGAAGCCGGGCCTGGGCCTGATTACAGGGATGGAACTGGACTGGAGTTTCTGGGGCACACTGGGCTACACGATCCATTCGAGCCCCAGCCTCAAGGATGCCGGCGAGGCCTTCCGCCGATACCTGGTAATCGCCCAACCCTACTACGCCCTTATGGTGTCACGCCCCACCACCTACATTGACTGCAACCGGCGAGTCGTGGATCCACTCGAGTATGCGGCTGACGAGGCCTACGACGCCGATATTCGCCAGTTTACCCTCGAATTCCGCGTGGCCATGACGTCAAGGCTCTGGACGCTTTGCGGGAATCCCGCTGCCAGGGATACTGATGTGCATGTCACCCTGGATTATCCCGAGCCTGGCCATGTGGAGCTATACAGCCAACTGCCCTGCAAGTCCGTGACATTCGGCGCTGACAAGACTGCCATATCCGCCGACTACAGCTATGTCATCAAACCTTTCCGCCCGTACCGCCGCCGCGCCTGGCGCAAGCTTATCCAGCAGTGTGAACAGGAGCTGAACCAGGCGCCGGTGGATATCACCTTTACTGACCGGGTGCGCTGGCATATCCGGGCTCACTTCAACCCCGACATCGACCTGGAACAAGTGGCCCGGGGCATGCAGATGCCCCCACGCTCCCTGACCCGGCGCCTGGCAGCCGAAAAAACCTCCTTCCGCAAACTGCTGCACTCGGTGCGTATGGAGATTGCCACCCACCAGTTGAGGTCATCCGCCCTGAGTGTGGATGAAGTGGCGGAGATTGTCGGGTTTTCCTGCGCCTCCAGCCTGCGCCGGGCGATGAAGAAGTGGTCGGGCACGACCATATCCAACATCCGGGAACGTCAGGGCATTGAGGAGCTGATGCCGTGAGCACCCGGATCCAGAAATCCCGGAAAGCCGCCCCCGAGCCCCAACGGACAAACCGGACCGTCATGATCGGGGGCGGCGCCGCGGTGCTGGTGGTCGTAGCTGTCACCATCTGGGCCGGGGGCCAGTCCCTGATTCCCGAGCCTGCGCCTGAATCCATCCCCGAACAGGTCTCAGGGCGCAGTTTCGCACCCGGGCAGCCTGCCCAGCCAGTGGCCAAACCGGAAGCCCGGACGTTCTCGGAGTCCCTGTTGGCGGCAGAGACACTCGAGCAACCTGCCGAAATAGCCGACCAAAGCACCGAGGAAACGGACCTGAATATCCCGTTCCAGCTTGAGCAGGTTGCCTATGCGCTCAGCCGGGTGGACGTCGATGAGAACGGCGACCTGGTCATCAACGAAGCCGCCCAGACTGTCCTGGAGCAGGCCTTCCTTGACGCCCGAGTCAGCATGGACGAGCAACGACTGGAAGAACTCAAAGCGATGATCGAGGCGGGCCTGGACGGTCCGGCCGGAACCCAGGCGGTCGAGGTTGCCGAAAAATACTATCGTTACAGCAATGCGTTCCGGGAAATTTCCGACACCCTGGCGATGCGTAGTGACACGGGCTCGTTGCGCAACGACTATGAACAGGTCATCCGGTTGCGCCGAACCCACCTGGGTCCGGAGCTAGCCGAACAACTCTATGGCCGCGAGGAAAAACTGACCCGTTACACCCTTGAAGTGATGGAGATACAGGCAGATCCGGACCTGACGCCAGAGCAGCGCGCCGAGAAACAGGAAGCACTTTTTGCCCGCTACCCGGAAGTCTCGCCGGAAGACGACCTCGAAAGTGCCCCCCAGGCAAAGCAGTCCACCAACTGACCGATGGCCTGCGGTTCCGCTCTTCCCCCTTGCTCAGACCTTTCCTTTCGAAGCCCTTGATCCGGGCCCGATCACCAGCAGCACCGGCGTCAGCAGCAAGGTAAGAAACGTCGCGAAGGCCAACCCACCAGCAATGGCACTGGAAAGCTGGGTCCACCACTGGGTAGAGGGGGCATTGATACCCAGGGAAGGCGTCAACAGGTCAACGTTCACTCCCAGCACCATGGGCATCAGGCCGAGTATCGTGGTGATGGCGGTGAGCAACACCGGACGCAGGCGCAGGCATCCGGTTTCCAGGGCCGCCTCCAGCGGCGCCAACCCCTCCGAACGCAACTGGTTGAAGGTATCGATCAGGATGATGTTGTTGTTTACCACAATCCCTGCCAGGGCAATGATGCCCATTCCCACCATGACCACGCCGAAAGACTGGCCGTTCAGCAGTAACCCCAGCAGAACACCAGCGGTCGACAACACAATGGCCGACAGGATCAGCAGGGTCTGGTATAGGGAGTTGAACTGTGTCACCAGGATCAGCGTCATCAGGCAGATGGCCACTACAAAAGCGGTCATCAGGAACTCCATCGCCCGGCGCTGCTCTTCATCTTCACCACCAAAGCTGACCTGGACCTGATCCGGCGGCTCCGGCAACCGGGATCGCAGGGCCTCCAACTGGGCGTTGGCGTTGAAGCCAGGCCCCACGTCCGCCTTTACCGTAATCGCCCGTTCCCCATCCAGCCGCGAAATGGTACCGGTCTTGGGTGCCGGCTCCAGGGTCACAAACTGAGACAGGGGCACCTGCCCCCTGGAGGTATTGAGTGTCTGTCGCTCGAGCTGATCCAGCTCCCGCCATGCCCTGGGCACCCTTACGGCAATATCCACTTCATCCCGCACGTCCGCCGGGCGGTAGGTGGCCAGCACCAGGCCATTGGTGACCAGGCGCACTGAGCTGCCGATGCTGGCCACGTCGGTACCAAAACGGGAAGCCGATTCCCGATCCACTTCGAGCCGCCATTCGATGCCCGGCAGGCTGCGGTCGTCCTCAACGTCCACAAATCCGCCCGTCTCTTCCATCGCGGCCCGCAGCCGGGTCACATAGTCGTCCAGCTTTTCATAGTCCTGGCCGGTCACCATGATCTCCACGGGTTTGCCGCCACCAGGCCCCTCCTCCTGCTGACGAAACTCCAGCACGATGCCCGGGATATCCGCCGTCATTTCCCGGAAATCCGCGAGAATCTCCGACGCGGGCCGGCGCTCATCCCATTCGGTAAAGCGGAACTGCAAGGTGCCGATCACGTCGGGCGCCATCTGCTCACCGGCACTGACCATAGAGCGGCCATACAGGGAAGACACCTCTGGTGACCCTGCCAGTCGCTTTTCTACCTCGCGCACAATGGCGTCCCGCTCGTGGATGGACAGGTCGCCCCGGGCACGGACCTGTACCTGTGCAGATTCCGGTTCAACCTCAGGGAAAAACTCCACACCATGGTTGAAAGTGCCGTAGGCCCATCCGATCGCCCCGACAATGACCAACGCACCCAACAGAGTGGTGCCAGGGAACCGCAGCAGCCTCGACAGCACCTTGCGATAACCCTTCACAAACACACCTTCACCCGAGGTTTCCCGCCGGCGCCTGCCACCGCTGACACCCCCCATGACCGGCAGGAACACCAGCGCCATGGCGAGGGAGGCCGTCAGGCAGATGATGACGGTGATGGGCAGGTACTTCATGAACTCGCCCACTGTGTCGGGCCAGAACAGCAGCGGCACAAACACCGCAAGGGTAGTCGCGGTAGAGGCGATTACCGGCCAGGCCATGCGACTGGCGGCCTCAGCCCATGCCTTGCGGGGCGACATGCCCTCGGACAGGTTTCTGTCGGCAAGTTCAGACACCACGATAGCGCCGTCCACCAGCATCCCGGCCACCAGGATCAGGCTGAACAACACCACTATGTTCATGGTGTAACCCATTCCCCAGATCACCAGGATACCACTCAGAAATGCTCCGGGAATCGTGATACCCACCAGCGCAGCAGACCTCGGGCCCATGGCTGCAATCACCACAATGACCACCAGCACGATGGCGGTAAGCACGTTATTCAGCAGGTCCGAGAGAATATCCCTGACATCCCCGGACTGGTCCATGGTGTAGCGGACCTCCAGTTCCTCCGGCAGCCGCGGAGCCGCGGCGTCCATCAGGCCCCGTACCTGGGCCACGGTTTCCAGGATATTGGCGCCGGCACGCTTGGAAACTTCCAGCACTACGGCCGGTTCGCCATTGATGCGGGCAAAGCCGGTGGGGTCCTTGAAGGTACGCTGCAGCATAGCAACATCGCCAAACGTCACCACCCGGTCACCGCTGACCTTGACCGGCATGGCCATCACGTCTTCAACGTCTTCCACCACGCCGGGCACCTTGATGGCCATGCGACCCTGGCCGTTATCCAGGCTACCTGCTGCGACAAGCTGATTGTTGCGGCGCACCAGGGTCGCCAGCTGGTCATAATCCACCCCGTAACTTTCCAGGACCTGGGGGTTGACCACGATTTCAAGAAGGTCTTCGCGGTCACCGCCGATTTCCACCTCGAGTACTTCAGGGATGCCCTCAATGGCTTCCTGGAGCTCCCTGGCGATGGTGATCAGCTCCCGCTCAGACAGCGGCCCGGACAGGCCAATCGAAAGGATCGGGAACAGGGAAACGTTGATTTCCTGCACGGAGGGCTCGTCGGCCTCGGTGGGCAGCTCGGTCTGGGCGGCGTCCACTTTTTCCCGCACATCCTGCAGCGCCTGGTCCGGGTCAAAGCCGGCATCGAACTCCAGGACAACGGAGGCATAGCCTTCAGCGGCGGTACCGCGCATTTCCTTGATACCTTCCAGCGCGCGCAGCTCCTGTTCCAGGGGCCGCACCAGTAATCGTTCTGCATCCTCTGGACTGACACCCTCCAGGGATACAGAAACGTAGATCATGGGAATGGTGACGTCCGGGTTGGATTCCTTGGGAATCGAGTTAAATGCCGCAAGCCCACCCAAAACCAGAAAGCTGAATAACAGCAGGGTTGTGCGGCTACGGTCCATGGCCGCATGGATCAGCGCGCGCATGGATCAGCCCTCCGGGTCTGCGGGAATCGGCAGGACTTCCTGGCCGTGGGCAACGAAGCCCCCTCCACGGGTGATCAGCTGCACCGGAAAGTCGATGCCGCTGACCCATGCCCCGCTGGTGCTGACACTGAGCAGCTCCACCTGGCTGAAAGAGACCCGGTTGTCCCCGTTGACATGAAGGATCCCCGGACGTCCGTCCGGGCCCAGGCTAAGCAAGGCAGGTGACAGGTACAGCGCCTGCCGGGAAGGTTGCCGGATCGCAACACTGGCGCTGCCGCCGGCAATGCGCAACCTGTCGGGATTCTGAACCCTTGCCTCGATGCGAAAACTGCGGGTTTCCGGGTCGGCGGCACTGGCAATAAAGGTCAGTTTGCCCTCCAGCTCACGACCATCCAGCAGACTCACGGTGACCGGCTGGCCGGGTGCCAGTTGCCCCACTTGTTGCTGGGGTACAAAGCCGGAAACCTTCAACGGGTCGACCTGTACAAGTTCGACCAGCGGTTCCCCCGCCTGGACCAGGGTTCCGGTCTCGACCTGGCGGTCGTTGACGACACCATCAAACGGCGCCCGGGGCTCCAGGTAGGTCATGGCAAGGTTCGCCTGGCGCAGTTCCGCCCGGGCCGCCGCAAGCTCGCTCTCCAGTCTCAGCTTTTCAGACTCGGATACCAGCCTGTCAGAGCGCAGGCGATCAGCTGCCGCCAGCTCTGCTTCCAGCTGACGAACCCGGGCCCGAGCACCGGCAACCGCGGCGGGCCGGTCATCTTCGGAGAGCACCAGCAGGCGATCTCCGCGGCTGACCTCATCGCCAAGCTCGACATCCAGTTGCTCGACTTCGCCACTGAGACGCGCGCTGACCTCGAGGCGACGCCAGGCTTCAACCTGGCCCTGTAAACGCACGGCAGGCTCAAAGGTGGTTGCATGACGTTGTTCCACCTCCACCATCGGAAGTCCGCTGGCTCCTTCATTACTCGGCTCCGGCACGCTGTCTTCTGACGACCGGATGTCCCCTGTGGCCAACCAGACGATCAAGGCCACCAGAACCAGGACTGACAGTCCGGCAGAGCTCCATCTGAACTTCGACATACCTGCACTCACTCCCTGATATGGAAAAATCGCTGCGCTGACTTTTCGCTGAAAATTCAGGCATTTTTACAGAAAGCAGGACCCGGTTCAAACGATCGTTTGCCTGGTTACCGGATAACCACTTACCACACTGGCCCGCAACTTGCTGTCCTCTCATTACGATGACAGGCCAATTTCCAGGGAGGCACAACACCATGGCCAGCGCTTCGCTGAATACCAAGCCTCACCGACGCCCCCGTGCGTCAGACTACTTGATTGCATCAAAGCGGTGTGAACTGGGAAACCTAGAGCGCTTTTTGCAGATGGGCAAGTTGATACTTAGCGCCGGCAACCTGATTCACAGGCTCCAGCGCGAACGGGGCGCCAGCAATGTTTTCCTTGGCTCTGGTGGGACCCGGTTTTCAGGCGAACTGGAAGCGATGATCCGCGACAGTGACCAGCAGCAGGCAGCGTTCGAGCGGGAACTGATGGAAATCCAGGGCGAACTCACCCTTCACCCCACCAGCACCAGCTTGCTCAATTCCATTGCCGCGGCGCTTCACGGGCTCGAATCCATGCCCGATCTGCGCCATGGGATTCGCCGCCTTGAGATCTCCGCTGAAACTGCCATACACGCCTACATCGAGCGGATCCGGCACTTGCTAACTGTCGTCTTTGATGCGGCAGAGACCGTGGTAGACCCTGCCATAGCCGGTATGCTCGTGGCCCTGGTCAACCTGATGCAGGGCAAGGAGCTGGCCGGGCAGGAGCGGGCCTGGGGAGCGCTGGGGTTCTCCCGCGGCAGGTTCGACCCTGCCCTCTCCCGGCGCATCACGCACCTTATCGATGCACAGGAGCAGTCATTCGTTGTATTCGGACAGTTTGCAGTCCCGGATCTGCTGGCGCTCTGGAAGGGGCACCACCTTGAGCCCTACTGGCAGGAGCTACAACCCCTGCGAGGGCTGGCCTGCTCGGCGGGGCGCTACCGGCCGCTGGATGCGAAGCTGGCTGAACAGTGGTTCGCACTGATGACCCGTCGTATTGACCAGCTCAAGGACCTGGAAGACCGGATGGAAGATCACTTCCATCGGCGGTGCATTGAACGGTATACCGAAGCCCGGAATGCACTTGCCCATGAGGAGAAACTCACGGAGAGCCTGGATGAATCTGGCTACGCACCACAGCCTGTCCTGGTGATCTGCGGCACCAGCCACCCAGACAGCGCCGACAACTTTCCCCACTCTGAGGCCGGTCGCATACTGGGCCGCTCGATCATGGACCTTGTCCGGCAACAGGCCCGGAGACTGGACCAGGTCAACCAGGAGCTCAACCGGTCGCGGGAAGCCCTGGAGGATCGCCGGGCCATTGGCAAAGCTGCGGAGCTGCTGATGCAGCACCAGCAGGTGGGCGAAGACGAAGCCCACAAACAGCTGCGCAAGCTGGCAATGGACCAGGGTCGCAAATTGCCCGAGGTAGCGCGCTCGGTAATCTCCATGTCCGGGCTACTGCGCTGACCACTCCGCACCGAACCCGGGGCATCAGGCCGCCGGTCCGGAATCGAGTACGCCCTCCAGGTCGGACACATCTACCAGCGGGTCATCCAGGTCCAGCAACACTTCTGAACGGGCCAGGGTCCAGGCACGGCCGGTAATATCCGTATTCACAGCGCGGTAGTGGCTGACCGCTGCCTCACCCAGCAAACGGCCCAGGAATGCGCTACCCTTCGGGGAAACCGTCTCCAGGGTCTCCCCCTTGCGCAGCTGGCCATTTTCATACATCAATGCCATTCTCGCGGATGTTCCGGTCCCGGTGGGACTGCGGCAGATTACACCGGGATGCACATAGGTGGCAGAACGTGAACGGAAACCGCCCTCTACCGGTTCCAGGGGGCCCATAAAGTGGGCGAAGGGCAAGGGACCAACGCCTCCCAGTTCCGGGTGCTGGTCGGTCACTAACGGCCTGGCGGCCTCTACCAGGGCAAGTCCAAACTCAGCCATACGGCCTGTTTCTCCGGGCATCAGCGCAAAGCCAAGGGACGCCGCGTCCACCAGGGCAAAGTAGGCGCCACTCCAGACAAGGTCAAAACGAACCCCTCCCCAGCCGGGAACGTCCACTTTCATGTTCTGTTCGCAGACAAAGGCCGGTTCACTGCGGGTAGTCACCGACTGCACCCGACCGTCCCGGTTATGGGCGGTCACCCAGGCGAGCCCTGCCGGGGATTCCAGCACCAGGGTCTGATCTCCCTCTTCCAGCGGCACCACACCGTTCTCAAGGATCGCCGCCGCGGTACAGATGGTGTTGGAACCTGAATAAAGCGGGTAGCCCATGGCTTCCATGATGATATAGCCGGCCTGGGCCTGTGGATGATCGGGTGGCACGATCAGGTCCACTGACATGTACGGGTCACCGTAGGGCTCGTTAAGCAACCAGCGGCGGAAGCCATCGCCGTGCTGCTGCAAATAACGCATCTGCTCGAGCACCGAACCGCCAGGCAAGTGGCCAACGCCACGGGTAACGATCCGTGACACGTCCCCACCCGACTGCATGTCCACCAGCTCAATCGACCGGGTCCGGTGATTCGGGTGCCTGCGGAACTCAGTCACCGGCATAGGCGGCTCCTTTTTCCTCCCAGAGGCTGTCAGGTATTACCACCAGCTTGCCGATGTATTGCTTGGCCATGAACTCGGTCTGGGCCCGGTGGAAGTCGGAAAGCCGGAAGGTCCGGTCCAGCAGGGGCCGGATCCTGTTCTGTTCAATGTAGCCCAGCAGACGCTGAAAATCCTTACGGGTCCCCTGGGATGACCCGTTCAGCTGTTGCTGCTTGAGGTACATGGTACGGAGATCCAGTTGCACCACCGGGCCACCGATAGCCCCGGCCGTCGTGTAACGCCCCTCCATTTTGAGAATACGCAGCAGGTCATTGAACATGGGACCTGCCACCAGGTCGGCGACCACATCAACGGGCTCGCCACCAACCATTCTTTCAGCCGACTCAACAAGGTCACCCTCGCCACGGAAGATGACACCCTCGGCGCCGATATCTTTCAGTGCCTGCGCCTTTTCCGGCGTGGTGACTGCGTAGGGAATGGCGCCCCTCGCGCGAGCCAGCTGGATAATCGCGGAGCCAACCCCTCCGGAAGCCCCGGTCACCAGCACCCGCTCTCCGGCTTTCAGCGCTGCCCGCTCCAGCATGTGCTCACCAGTCAGGTAGGCACAGCAGAAGGTCGCCAACTCGGCATCACTGAGATCAGTGTCGATAGTATGGGCGTTGTCTGAGGGAACCGCGGTGTACTCGGCGTAGCCGCCGTCACGGCCATGGCCGATATAGTCAATATCGGCGAGGCTGTCGTCGCCCGGGGGACGGTTGTAGATGGAAAAGTCGACGATCACCCGCTGGCCGATTCGTTCATCCGGCACGCCAGAACCGACCGCGACAATCTGGCCCACGGTATCTGTGCCCTGAATGCGTGGAAAGGTCAGGGTTGAACGCCCACGGCGCCACGTGGAGACAGACGCCGGATCGGTATCGGAACCATAGGCGCCCTCACGCACCCAGACATCCGTGTTGTTCATGCCACAGGCGCTTACCCGGATCAGTACCTCCCCCGCTGCCGGCTGTGGTACGGGGACGTCTTCCCGGTATACCAGCTTGTCCAGGCCACCGTGTCCGGTGAGCTGAACCGCTTTCATGGTGTCTGGAATAGTCATCCGTTCCTCCTCGTCATTCAATGATCGACCCAGGAATCAGGATAGTCCGCCAGATCGTGGCTGAAATTACCGGGCGATTACCCGGTATACGGGACGAAGCCGGGGAATCTGCTTCAGTACCACCTGGATGACAGTCATCAGCGGAACCGCCAGCAGCACACCCACAGGCCCCCATAACCAGCCCCAGAAGAAAATGGCTACGAAAATGATAACGGGGTTGATCGCCATTCGAAAACCATGAATCCACGGTTCAATGAAGAACCCGACCAGCGAAGTGAGTACGAGATAACCGAGGGGGGCAAGTGCCATCAACCAGACCTCTTCGAGACTGGTGGCAGAAACCACAGCCAGCAAGGTGATCGTAAGGATCACACCAAGATAGGGAACAAACCGGGCAAGCCCGGCCACCAGGCCCCATACTGCTGGATCCGGCAGGCCAATGGCCCAGCACATCAGGCCGGTGGTGATGCCAATCACCAGGTTACTGATTCCGATGACACCGAGGTACTGCGCGATCTGGCTCTGTGAGTCCCTGACAATGACCAGCGCCCGACGGCGCTGACTTACGGGCAGCTGGCGGATAAAATTGTGGATCAGGCGGTCGCCGCTGACCAGCAGGAAATAGGTCAGGGCCAGCGCCAGCGCCAGGCCGACTACCCCTTTGCGGGCCTTGGTCATCAGCTGACTGCGCCAGGAGTCAGTCTGCAACACGACCGTGGTCGGCTGCTCCCGAGCCTCATTCTCGGCCAGATCCTCCACTGACTCTTCCACCTTTCGCGCCGACTCGGATACCTTCTCCAGCTGCGTTCGGAAAGTACTTTGCCCTACCAGCAGCCGGGAAATGCCCTCTGGCGCCTCCTCTGCCCATTCAAGGGCCGGGGTAACCACCGCCCAGCCAAGCCCGAGAATGCCTGCCAGCAGGGCCAGCACCAGTATCAGCGAACTGACGAACCGGGGCACACCCAGCCGCAGGGCCCGGCTCACCATGGGCGCCAGTAACAGACTGGCCAGTATGGCCAGGATAATGGGCAATACAATCTCGTGTGCAATATAGAGCGTGTACAAAACCCCCAGGGCGAACAGGCCGTACAGCGGTGTAGAGAGGTCCCCCAACGCCTTCCAGCGGGACTCTGCAGGTTGTTTGTCATCACCCGGTTGGGGAAATGCGGGCTCGTCCTTGTTCATGGGCTCATCCTGGATATGGGTGTGAAAGCGCGACTTTTTCTGCGCTGACTAACGGAGTAGTCTAAACGTTTAAACAATAACAATGACAGACCATTGCCTATGACCAGGTTCCGCGCCGAACTCACAGAGCAACTGCCTTTCCCGCGGGAGCAGGTTTTCCGTTTGCTCTCAGACCACAACCGCCTTGGGGAATTGATCGGCCTGCCGGTCAGGCGCATACGTGACAGTGACCAGGCGGACCCCAACGGAACCGGATCGGTTCGCTGGATTGGCATTGGCCCGGTGGGCATTGAAGAAACCATCATTACCTTCGAACCCGATCACCTGATCGAATATACCGTGACCAGTTTCAGCGCCTTCCGTAATCACCTGGGGCGTATTCGCCTGTCAGAAACACCCGACATGTCCACGTACCTGCATTACACCGTCGATTTCGATGAGGTGATCCCCTATTCCGGCCCGACCCTGCAGGCTGCCATGCAGCGAGTGCTCAATCGGGGAGCAAGACGACTGATCGAGCGGCTACCGCAGACCGGATCTTGATCAATGTCAGCTGGTTTGACCTGACGCAATACTTCCAGGGCTCCATCTCCGTATCCTGCCCGGCATTCGTTTCCGGGTTTTTTTCGAGGAGTGAGAGATGGCAGCCGAGCCCATCGTCCTGTTTGATAATGGTCACCACAAATGCCTGATGTTCGACTCGCTGGTCACTGGTGAGGGAGTTCAGTCCAATCAGTTCCTTATTGTGGACGGCGACCACGAGGCCCTGATCGACCCGGGTGGAGACCTCACCTACACGCCGCTGTCGGTGGCGGCGTCACGGTACATGAATATCCGTGAGATGGACTATGTCTTCGCGTCCCACCAGGACCCGGATATTATCGGCGCCATTGACCGCTGGATCGTCCACACCCGCGCCCAGATCGTTACCTCGAAGTTGTGGGCGCGGTTCCTGCCTCACCTGGCATCCGGTTACGTGACCAATCAGCTGGGCAGCAATGTGTTTGACCGGATCATTCCGATACCGGACCTGGGAGCCAGGGTGAAGTTCGGCGAAAGTCATATCGAGTGCCTGCCCGCCCACTTCATGCACTCGGTGGGTAACCTGCAGTTCTATGATCCCGTATCAAAAATCCTCTTCTCGGGAGACCTGGGGGCGTCGATGGGCGCAACGGAAGACCACAAACCGGTGGCGGACTTCGATGCCCATATTCCGTTCATGAAGGGTTTCCATCGGCGCTACATCGGTTCCCGCAAGGTGTGTGAACTGTGGGCCAACATGGTTCGGGGCATGGATGTCGCCATGATCGTGCCCCAGCATGGCAAACGCTTCGAAGGCCCGGAGATGGTTAGCCGTTTCCTGGACTGGGTATCCTCGGTGAATTGCGGTATCGACCTGATGACCCAGGAGCACTACCGACCACCGAAAGAATTCATCTGATCTAGTGTCCCGACATGAACCGCCCCGTGGCGCAGGTCAGTGGTCCGGCGGCGGTAGTGCGTGTAATATTCGCCTTTTCGACGACCACAGGATTCCAAACCATGGGCAGAGCCTACCAGAACCGAAAAGACTCCATGGCCAAGACGGCCGCTGCGAAGACCCGTGTCTACAGCAAGTATGGCCGTGAAATCTATGTCACCGCCAAGTCCGGCGGTACTGACCCGGACGCAAACCTGGCATTGCGGGGCCTGATTGACCGTGCCAAGAAGGACCAGGTACCCACCCATGTCATTGAAAAGGCTCTGGACAAGGCCCGTGGTGGCGCCGGCGAGGATTTCTCGGCCGCCCGCTACGAAGGTTTCGGCCCCGGCAACTGCATGGTCATTGTGGATTGTCTGACGGACAACCCCAACCGCACGTTCGGCGATGTCCGGGTCTGCTTCACCAAGACCAAGTCCAAGATCGGCACCCCTGGAAGCGTCAGCCATATGTTTGATCACTGCGCCATCCTTGCCTTCAAGGGCGATGATGAAGACGCAGTGCTGGAAGCATTGATGGAAGCGGATGTGGACGTCACCGACATCGAGCAGGAAGACGGCCTGATTACAGTCTTCGCCCCCAACACCGAATACGCCAAGGCCAAGCAGGCGCTGACCGGTGCTTTCGAGGGACTGGAGTTCGAGGTAGACGACATCCAGTTTCTGCCCCAGACAACGACGCCGGTTCAGGGCGAGGATGTGGAGATGTTCGAGAAATTCCTCGACATGCTCAACGACCTGGATGACGTTCAGAACGTTTACCACAACGCTGAGCTCTGATTACTGCGGTTTTCACAGGTAAGCGTTTGCAGGGTTCACAACAGGCAGTCGGGGATTGGTTTCCGGGACTGTCGAACGCCAGGGATGGCGTTCGTCCAGCCTACAAGGGCGTACTTGCGGACGTGTCCCGCAAAGCGATACCCCACTGACTCCACCCGCCCAGGTGCCCAGGCGGTGACGTCAGGTCACGTCAGTCAGCAATATGAACCAGTTGCTTACCAAAGTTCTTGCCTTTCAGCATTCCCTTGAACGCCTCAACCGCATTATCCAGGCCTTCCGCAACCGTCTCGCGGTACTTCATCTCACCTGAAGCAACCCGGTCCGCCAGGATGCCGGTGATCTCCTGGTGCTGGTCCTGCCATTCGGTGACCAGGAAGAAACGGTGTTCCGGCACCGGATCCAGGGCCTTGAGAACGTGGAACGGGGTTTCCACCTTGGTGGGATCTTCGGCATTGTAGGCAGAAACGTAGCCGCAAATCGGTACTCGGGCACCTTCATTCAGCAGCGGCGCCACCGCACGGGTCACCGCACCACCAACGTTTTCGAAATAGATATCGATACCATCAGGACATGCGGCCTTCAGGTCTTCCTCCAGGTTGCCGGCCTTGTAGTCCACGCACGCATCAAAGCCGAGCTCTTCAACCACATAGCGGCATTTTTCGGGACCGCCGGCAACACCAACGGCGCGGCAGCCTTCCTTCTTCGCGGTCTGGCCGACCACCGTACCCACCGGGCCGGACGCCGCGGAAACCACCACCGTCTCACCGGCTTTCGGCTTGCCCACATACATCAGTCCGCAGTAACCGGTGCGGCCTGGCATGCCGGCAACACCCAGATAGGCCTGCAGGGGCACACCCGGCTTCTCCTGGATCTTGTAGACCATGTCTGCGGTATCAGGGAAAACGGAGTACTCCTGCCAGCCGGCGTAACAGGTCACCAGGTCGCCCTCTTGGTACTTGTCAGACCGGGACTCGACGATGCGGGCCACGACCTCGCCCACAATGACCTCACCGATGCCAATAGGGTCCATGTAACCCTTGGAGTCATTCATGCGCGGGCGCATGTATGGGTCCAGGGACAGCCAGAGGGTCTTGGCCAGCACCTCGCCGTCTTTCAGTTCACGGACCGGCTTTTCGATAAGCTTCAGGTCTCCGTCCTGGATTTCCCCCTGGGGACGCTGGTTCAGCACAATGGCACGATTGGTGTAATCACTCACTGTTGTGTTCTCCCATTTTCGGTTGCGTTATGAAACCGGATCAGGATGCAGTCAAAAACACTTCCGGTCAAATATCATGGTTTTTGATCGATGAAGAGGATGATAATCTCATCCTCTCGACAGGTGCGTTCCGGTTTTTCCTGGATGTACCCTGCGCTGTAACCAGCGACGCAAAGCCGGGCAGGCATAAATGACCACCCGACCCATCGCTGGACCGCCAAAACCATTCCCCGGGAGCCATAGACCGGGGAGGCAAGTCCCGAGGATGCCGTCCGGGAGCCATGCAGACAAAGGATGTTGTCATGAAAAACCGGACATTACGTTTCCCATCCTGGTTCCAGCGACGGTGGCCGCTACCGGCTGCCCTGCTATTTGCGGTGTTACTGGCCGGTTGTGACTGGTCCGTTGTGTTCGGCAATGACCCAGAGGATGAAGACGATGATGAGAACCTGACTGCGGTAGCCAGCCAGGTAACGGGGTTCGAACTGGGTGTCAGTGACCTGGACATGTCACTGCCGGTGTACAGGGATGGGTTGGGCATGGAAGTGGTGGATGAGGCAGAGACTGACTTCAGCGTCAGGGTGACCCTCGCATCACCGGTAAGTCCCTTTGAAGCCACCCTGCCCCTGATCCAGTTTACCGATGGCCTGGGACGAAACCTGCAGGATAATCCGGGCAAGATCGTGTTCTTCACTGCCGATGCTGACGCGCTGGCAAACCGCTTTGCCAATGCCGGAGGCGTAGTCACCGTGCCCCCCTCCAGCCAGGAGGATTTCGGAGTGGTGGGTTTCGGGCGGGACCCCGACAAGAACCTGATCGAAATTGCCGAAACATCACCGACCGGCGCCACCTACCTGGCTGCGATCGGCATTGGTGCCAGCGACCTTGAGCAGGCCAGGGATTTCTATGCGGAACGGGTCGGACTGACGGAACGGCAGTTCCTGGGCACGGACCGGTACGACGAGTACATCATGGGCACGCCGGAAGACATCCCTTCCCTGTCATTGGTGCTTATGCACTGGACGGACGGTTCTGATCCACGATATCGCTATAACGAAACCCGTGTGCGGTTGATCTCGGAAAATCCAGAAGAAGTCGTTGAGCGCACCTGGTCAGAAGACGATGGTCGCACCCAGGACCTGGATGGTAACCGGCTGATTATCACCGACGAACCGGCTGAACCGGGAAGCTAGGAAACGGCCAGCGCCACCGCCAGCACCAGGCCCAGCAGCGCGATCACCAGGTTGACCATCAGTCCCCAGGTAACCCGGTAGCCAGAAGGGAACTCAGCCGCAGAGAGCGTGCGGAGTACCGCCAGGTACTGACGGGACGAATAGGCCGCGCAGAACGCGCCCAATACAATAAACGCGATGCCCAGCCAGAAAGTCACCGACTCCCGGAAGGGGTCTGACTGCTCCGGGGCCAGTACCTGCAACAGTATGTGCGCCCTCTCGACCATAAAACCGAAGGCAATCAGCACCAGGCTGGTCCGGTTCCAGGCCAGCATGGTGCGCTCTGCAGCAAACAGTACCCGGGGGTCTTTCAGGTCAGACATCGCGTTGGTTCCGCTAAATCAGCCGAAGTGGAAGAAGGCAACCTTGTTGCCGTCCGGGTCACGGATGTAAGCGCCGTAGAAACGATCCGGGATCCGTTGCCCGGGCTCACCGTCACAAGTCGCCCCCAACTCGATCGCCTTGTGATACAGCTTGTCGACCATCTCCTTGGAACCGGGGTTGATCGCAACCATGTTGCCGTTACCCGGGTGGTTGGGCTGCTGATCATAGGGCGTACACACCGCCAGCATGGGCGCTCCCATGCTCTTGCCGATGAACGCAATGCGCTCCATATCCATCAGGACCTTCGCGCCCAGGTCAGCCAGCAGGTCCGCGTAGAACTGCTTGGCGCGACCCATGTCACTGACACCAATTGTTACGTAACCTATCATATAGATCTGCCTTCTTAGTTTGTCTGTTTATAATGAGAGCATCTATAACAATTACGGAGCCCATGCAGGGATGCACATGATCTCGTTCCGACTACTTGTCGCCATCGTTATCCTGGTACTGCTGGCAACAGGTCTTTATAACACGTTAAAACCACTTCCGGCAGGACTGTCAAAATCCGCACCGGCAAGAGCACTTTACGATGCCCGGCTGATCGCGGATGTCACCTGGCGCAACGCCAGCGGCGAACGCAGGCAAAGTCACGGTATTTTTGACGAGGTGTTCCGGCTGATCGGCCAGGCCCGCAAACTGATCGTCGTGGATATGTTCCTGTTCAACGACAGTGCCCAGGACGCCAGCTTCGAACCACTGGCGGAAAAACTGACCACGGCACTGATCCGGCGCAAGCAGAAGCTTCCCGACCTTATGGTGGTGGTCATCACAGATCCGCTGAATACGGTCTATGGTGGCCTGGAGCAAACGCACTTCAAACGTCTGCGCGATGCAGGGATCACCCTGGTGGAAACCGACCTGCGACCGTTGCGGGACCCCAATCCGGCCTGGTCCGCAATCTGGCGTTGGTGCTGCCAGTGGTTCGGTAATAATCCGGGCGGTGGGTGGCTGCCCAATGCGTTCGGCGAGGGCAAGGTTACCCTGCGCAGCTACCTGGCCCTGCCGAACTTCAAGGCCAACCACCGCAAGACCCTGGTGGTGGACGAGGGCGACCGGCTACGGGGCCTGATTACCTCCGCCAACCCCCACGCCGGCAGCAGCCGGCACTGGAATACTGCCATTACCTTTACCGGCCCTGCAGCTCACGACCTGCTATCCACTGAAGAGGCCGTCATGACGCTGTCCGGGGTGCCGGTTCCTGACTGGCCGGTACCGGAGGCCACCGTCACGGGTAACCAAGGCGGCGAGCTTCAGGGCCAGGTGCTGACCGAATCTGCCATTCGCGAAGCCGCCCTGGACCTTGTCCGCCTTGCCGGCCAGGACGACCACATCGATATGGCCATGTTCTATCTCTCCCACCGGGCGACAGTGAAGGCTCTCAAGGAAGCCCACCGGCGCGGCGCGCGACTGCGAATCCTGCTCGACCAGAACCAGGACGCCTTCGGCCACGCCAAGAACGGCATACCCAATCGTCAGGTCGCGTTTGAGCTGAAACAGGCCGGCATTGATGTGCGCTGGTGCAATACCGCCGGCGAACAGTGTCACAACAAGCTCCTGTTGTTGCGCCCTGTCAGGGGCGACAGCCGGCTGCTGGTGGGCTCGGCGAACCTGACCCGCCGCAACATCGACGACTACAACCTGGAAACCTCGATGCTGGTGACTGGCGCCGGTACAACCCCGGTCATGGCGTCAGCGACTCAACTTTTCGACCGCCTGTGGCAAAGCGGTCCGGGGTCAACCCCGGTGTTCAGCCTGCCCTATGAGGAAAACGCCGACGAATCCCGGCTGCAATACTGGCGTTACCGGTTTATGGAAGCTACCGGCCTGTCCACCTTCTGAAAGCCGGGTGTCTGGACCGACTCAGTCCGTTGCCGCTGGTTGCTCGTGAAAGAAACGTTCGATCTGGCGGGCATGGGCCTGGGCATCCTCATACCCCAGTCGTATTAACTCCTGGCAAAATCGAGGGTCAAACAGCAGGTAACTGGCCAGGCTGGCCGCTGTGCCATGGTGGCGATCCGTGGCGCCCACGAGGTTTCTCAGCACGAGGGGCATGCCATCCATATACTTTGCGGCTATGTCGTTGATCTGATGACTGGGGGAAATTTCCAGCAGGTTGACCGGGCGCAGATCGAGGCCGGCCTGCGCCTGCTTTTCGGCTGGTATCAGTTCCAGTAACTGGTTAATCAGGCGCAGACGATCGATATCGTAGTCCAGGGTATCCAGGAATATGCCGTTAAAAACCTGGGCAATGACCTGGGCAAACGTGGGACTGCCCGGCTGGCCGGGGCGCTCGGTGGGGCACATGCTGTTGGCGCTGACGCCGATCACCAGCACTCTTTCCGCCCCCAACCTGAGCGCGGGGCTGATGTGGGCCATCTGCCGAGTGACACCGTCGCCGAAGTACTCGCGGTTAATCAGAACCGGCGGAAAGACCGTGGGAATAGCCGCAGAGGCAAGAATATGCGCCAGTTCGAGTCGGGTTCTCGTCCCGGCCCGCTGCCCCATCGTCCAGCTTTGCAGGTCCTCATGGCCCTGGAAGAAGCACAGGTTCTGCCCGGTGGAGTAGCCGCAGGCATTCACACCAACGGCCAGTAACCGTTCTTCCTCGATGGCCCTGGCAATGGCGTCGAAGTCCACCTCCTTTTCCAGCATCCGGCGCAGTGGACTGTTGTTGAGCAGGGCAACCGGCGCCCCCTCGCCCTGACCGGCAAACAGCCTGCGGGCCACGCCGGTCATATTGCGGACGATATCCAGGGTCTGGCTTTTGTAGATTCGATCGACGGTAATTTCTGACCAGAGTCCCTCCAGGTGACTTACATTGTGCCGAAAGATGGGAGCACCACTGGCCAGGCCCACTGCATTGATGGCGCCGGCTGAGGTGCCCACGATCACCCGGAAGGGGGTTTCCCAGTCGGGGTACATGTCGGAGATGGCCCGGAGCACCCCCACCTGGTAGGCGGCACGGGCGCCACCCCCGGTCAGTACAATTCCCGTTTCCATGTCGCCTCCCTGTCCGGTTCCTAGCGGTTAACCCAACCGCCACAGACCGGAAAAACCTGCCCCACAAAACAGCTGGCAGCGTCACTGCACAGGTATGCAGCAAACTGGGCGTCCTCACGGGCACCGACCAGGCGACCCAGCGGGACCTCCCGCTTCAGACGCTCCTGGAAGCGGGGGTTGGCCTGGATATCTTCTGGAAAATAGGTGGGATTATCCACGAAGTTCTGGGCAATCAGGTTGACCTGAATGTTTTCCGGAGCCAGTTCCACTCCCACCGCCTGGACCCAGGACAACTGTGCGCCCCGGGCGGCACTGTAGGTGGACGCCCGTTTCATGCCCCGAAGTGCGGATGCACTGCCCATTACCAGGACCCGGCCATGCCCTTGTTCACGCATACCAGGCAGCACAGCCTGCAGAAGGCGCGGCAAGGGGTCCACCATGGCGGCAAAGGTGTCCCGCCATTCGCCCGCAGACACCTCGCCAACCCGGCTGGATGGCGCTGGCACGGCAAGGTTGGCCAGCAGTACATCGATACCCCCTGCCTCTGCCACAATACGAGCTGGTGTCTCCGGATCACTGATGTCGTCGTAATTGGGGATGACCGTGGCGCCCTGCTCTGCGAGTACCTCGCAGAGTACCGGCCCCATAAAATCTCCGGCCTGGGTGACCAGAATCCGCTTGCTCTTCAAGCTCGTTTCAGACATGGACTGTGCTCTCCTGACGTGTTGAAAAACGGAATCTCCTTACAGGAAGTCCCGTTATCGATTGCCGTCAGAATAGCCGAGAACCGGCCAGGGCGTAAAAGCCCCGGGCCGGAGGTCACAAGGAAAGGCGAAAAAAGAAGGAATAATAATTTCCCGTCTGGCTAACCCCTGAATCTACTATTTGCCTCTCGGGACGCGCAGTAGGTTAAGGAATTAGCCAGACAGGACACCAGCCTCAGGAACCGCTACCCTGGACATTACCTTGACCGGGGCCGCCAGCCACGGTCCGGCTACCGCAGTTAAGCAGTCCTGAACGGGCCAGCCACTCCTTGTCCGGATAATACTTGAACACCAGCTGGCCACCCTTGAGGTTGTCCACGACCTGGTCGCTGATTTCCTGGCGAACGGCCGGGCAGCCCAGGCTGCGGCCGATACGTCCGTAAGCGTCCACCCAGGAAGGGTCCACATAGTCAGCGCCATGAATCACGATGGCCCGCTGTCGGGCCAGGTCGTTAAACCCCGGCTCGAGCCCGTCGAGCCGCAGGGAGTAGCCATGCTTGCCCTGATAGCTCTCCGCCGCGCGAAACAGGCCGATACTGGACTGATGGCTGCCTTCCACATTGGAGAACTGCGTGGATTCCAGGTCTCCGGAGTTACGACCATGGGCCACCAGGTCCCGCAGCAGCAGGGCTTTTTCCTCCAGGTCGAATATCCACAACCTCTGTTCACTGGAAGGCAGTGAAAAGTCGATGACCGCGAGGCGAGACGGCGTGCTTACACCATTATGGATCGCACACTCGGTGGCATCGAGGGCATAACGCAAGACCTGGGGATCGAGATTGGGAGCGGAGCGGGACAGGCCGGCAAACAGGCTTTCCCCCTGAGCCGCTGCTACACTGCTTAGCGGGGACAAAATAAATGTGGCAACACAAGCTGACATGAACAGAGCGCGTTTCAGGCCTCTGACTACCATTGACTATTCCTCGTAAATACATTGGTTCGCGGGAACCCACTTACACGGCGATACCGGATAGCCGTGCTATCCGACCTGCCTCGCCTGGCATTGTGCGACAAAAATCCCGCAAAAGATGGGAAGCGAGTCGAATTGTACAGATTTCACACAAACAGCAACACCGTTTACGATTTGCAATGGAGCCGTGCCCTTTATTCCGGGGCACGACTCTGGCCCGGCAGACCGTCATATCGGCGATGGCGCAATGCCCGGGCAATGATCCAGGCAACGATATTGCTGCTCACAGCCCTGGCCGTCGAGGCAAGCGCCCGCAACATGGATGGCCCCTGCATGGACGGGTCCCGGCCTCCGGAATTTGTGAGCCAGCTGGTGGCGGAGCTTGATCGCCTCGAACCCCATACAGAGCGGTGGCTTGACCCGGTTCACTGGCAGCGGCTGGTCAGGGAAATTGGCCAGCTACGCACAGATGGCCTTAACCCCGGCTACTACCAGCTACCTGAAATCGCCCTGATCAGCAGCCGACAGTCAGATGGTGCCTATCCGGGCCATTGCCATGCCGAACTTGCTACGTTGATGCTGGCATGGTCGGTCAAGGACCTGGCCCGGGGCCGCCTCGATCCCGAAGAGCTGGGCCTGGTCTGGCACCAGAACCCACAGCGTCCGGACCCAGCCGACTTTGCGCAGAAAGTTCACCAGGCCTTCCATTCTTCACGGGGACTCAGCCTGGCCTACGACAACGCTCGTCCCTCGCTGGCGGCTTACCAGAACCTCCGCAATGCCTATTCCGGACGACTCGACACCCTGGCCATGCAGGGACCCACGATACCAGCGGGTCCCACCCTCAGGTCCGGAGACCGCAACGAGCAGGTGGCGCAACTGGCCCAGCGGCTCATCGCCCAGGGCTATCTGCCCGGCGGAACTCCCTGGCCGGGCGGGCCGGAGGCGGACACCGACAGCCCCAGGCTTTTCGATGACGCCATGGCGGATGCGGTCGCTGACTTTCAGCGGGATCACGGGCTGGTCGCAGACGGGCTGGTTGGCAAGGACACCCGGGCTGCCCTGAATACCCCACCCGCAGCCTGGACGGCACGGGTCCGTGCAAACCTGGAACGCATTCGCTGGTTTGCTCCCTACCTGAAGCCTGACCGGTTGTTGGTGGACATTGCCGGAGCCCGGGTGCGCCTGTTCCGCGACAACGAGGAGGTATGGCAAAGCCGGTCACAGGTAGGTCGGGCAGAGCGCAAAACCCCCGCATTGACGTCCGTAATCAGCCACGTCACGGTCAACCCTACCTGGACCATTCCACCCACCATTTTTTACGAAGACACCTTGCCTGCAATCCAGGCAGACCCGGACTATCTCTACCGAAACCGGCTGACGGTTCTGGACCGGACCGGTACACCACTGGATCCGGACCAGGTGGACTGGAGCCGACCGGGCAACCTGCTGCTACGACAGAACGCTGGACCTGGTAACGCCCTGGGGGAGGTCGCAATCCGGTTTCCGAATCCGTTCTCCGTATACCTGCATGACACGCCCTCGCAACGGCTGTTTGGCACACCTGAACGTTTTTACAGCTCCGGATGTGTCCGTGTTGAAAATGCCATCGACCTGACTGATCAGTTATTCCGAGGTGCCTCGGGGACGGTACCCAGGCAGCTGACAGAGGCGCGGCGGTCGGGCGAAACCCGCAACATTTCACTGCCTGAGGGGGTGCCACTGGTCATGGCTTACTGGACAGCAGAGGCCGACGACGCCGGTCGTATCCGGTTCCGCAGGGACACCTACGAGGAAGACGGGCTGGTCATTGACCTGTTGGACCGAGAGCAGTAAATCGCCAGCGGTTCTCGCGTCAGCCGGTTACCGCTGCGGCCAGTTTCCGCCCCCACCAGGTATCCGGGTCTGAACGCCAGGCGGCGTGGTGAAGCCAGGCCAGGGTGTCGCTGTCACGACACAGGTGGCTCAGCTCGGAGCGGCTGAGGGCATCCGGCCCCTCAGCAAGGCAGCGCCTGGCGAGCCCCTGCAGGGTTTCCTGCCGTAGCCTCCCCGGGTGACTGCGGGCGAAGCTACAGTGCATGGCGTTGACCTCGGGTAACAGGACCGCTTCCTCGAAACGGGAGAGCTGGCCCAGCCGCGGCAATAACGATTGCTCATCGGCAGTATCAAGGAGGAGTTGCGGAGGGTGGGTTTCCTCCGGAGTGCGCAATAAACCGGCCCGGTGCAGCCACTGTCCGGCCCACGCCCTGCTCAGGCCGACGGCGGTGGGCGCCGCCAGTATCAACGGCACCGCTACCGGCAGCGACCAGAGAAAGAATAGCGGGTCCAGGTACCAGGCGAATGCGGACCAGGCCAGGCCCACCAACATTCCCGGGGCCTGGGTCACCAGCGCTTCACGCCAGCCCGTTTCCTCGGTCCGGTTCTGACCCGCCCAGCTGAGGGACAGGTTCAGCAACGCCCCCAGCACATAGCCAGAGTGGGCCAGCATCTTGATGGGGGCCAGCATGACTGACACCAGGGTTTCCAGAATCACGCTCAGCAGGCTGCGACCAACACCACCGAACCGCCGCGCCCTGCGATGTATCAGTGCATCCAGCCAGGCCAGTACCTTGGGCGCAAACAGCATGGTCAGGGTGGTGAGCGCCAGGGTGATCGCCAGTCCCGGGCGCCATTCTGGCCACAGGGGGTAGAGACCGGGTTGGTCCCCCGGGAAATAATCTATCGGCATCAACGCCAACTGGGCCGCCTCCACCGTAGTGAATACCAGAAACAGCAACCAGAGGGGTGAGGCCAAGTAGCCCATGATGCCATTGAAAAATGCCATGCGGTGCGCAAACCGAAGCCCAGGCGTGGTCAGCATGACCCAAAGGTGCTGCAGGTTACCCTTGGCCCAGCGCCGGTCCCGGGATAGCTCATCGCCCAGACTGGGGGGAGATTCCTCGAAGCTGGCGCTCAGGGACGGTTCCAGCCAGACCTCATACCCGGCGCGTCCCATCCAGGCAGCTTCCACGAAGTCATGGCTGAGGATCGGCCCACGGAACAGCCCTACCCCGGGAAGCTTGCGAAGTCCGCAGTAGTCCATGAACGCGCTGGTTCGCAATATGGCATTGTGGCCCCAGAACGCGGCATCGCCCATCTGCACGGCTGCCAGTCCGGCAGAAAACAGGGGCGAATACATCCGGTTGGCGAATTGCTGGACTCGGGCAAACAACGAAGAGCCCCGGACGACCCCGGGGTTGGTCTGCAGGATACCAACCCGTGGTTCCAGCTCCATCAGCCGGACCATGCGCACTAGGGTATCTCCCCCCATCAGGCTGTCGGCATCCAGCACCACGGTGTAACGACAACGGCGGCCCCAGCGCCGAAGGAAGTCGGCCACGTTACCGCTTTTGTAGTTGAGGTTCACCGTGCGGCGCCGGTAGAACAGCCGGCCATCGGCATTCAGTTCCTCACACAGACTTTGCCAGGCCGCCTGCTCTTCAAGCCAGACTTCCGGGTCACGGCTGTCGGACAGGATATAAAACTCAAAATGCTGCAGGTGCCCGGTACGTTCGAGATCCCGGTAAATCGCGCGTAGCCCCCTTAACGTGCGCTGAACCGGTTCATGGTAAATCGGCATAACCACCGCAGTGGACGCAAGTGGCGTAGCGACCAGCTCCGCCTCCGGGTGACGGCGGGCCAGGGACCACCGGTCACCGCCGATCAACCTGATTGCGAACCCAAATACCGCCGTCCAGAATCCGACAGCCACCCAGGCATAGAGCACGGCGAACAGCGTGGTAAGTCCGGCCTCTACCCAGGTGCCTCCGTGGTAAGGCAGTACCCTGAGCATCAAAGCCGTGGCCAGAAACGTCTGCCCCAGTACAAACAGGGCCAGCACCAGGCGCCGAACGTTCGCCACCCACCGCCAGCGAACATCCGCCCTTCCCCTTACCGGCATCCCTGGGGCCGGGCTTGCCACTGACTCACAGGGTTGGCCCATAACCGATACTCCCTCGCTGGATGGGCGGACGCTGCAGCGGGACGTACAGTTCCGGCAAGTCGAAGTACCCGGGGAGGCGGTCAAACACCAGCGCCAGCACCCCGCCCGGGAACGGTGTGTCTGACTGACAAGGGCGAGGCACAGAACCACCCTGCCCGGTCATCACCTCCGCCAGGCATTCATCGATCAGGGCCAGGGCGCGGCGGCAAACCTGCGGAGAGGGGGCTACACCGTAATTCCGGAGGTAGAGCATTACCCGGTCCAGCGCATATTGGCATATCGCCCTTTCCATCAAGCTTCTCCTGAATGCACGGGATCGTGTGCGCTAATTGCCCCGGATATCGATCCCCGGTGGCAACTCGTAGGTCCAGGTTTCAGTCAGCGGTTCGCCATCCTGCGACAGGAACGCCCGCAACGACATGGTCTGATCTCCGGAGGGCCGCACCAGCATGGAAAGACGCCACTGCCTGGCAGGTTCCGAGTACTCCACAAAGTGCTCCAGCACTTCTGTATGTTCATCGGCGCTGACCTGACTGACCACATCGGCCCCGGGGTCTGTTTGATCCAGCGGCCCACCTTCGAAATCCACCAACACCCGATAGGCTCCTTCCTGGTCGCCACCCCCGATACGGTTGCCATCACCAATAAACGTATTGGCCGCATAGCCCGAAGGATGGCCGCTGAGGCTGGCCGGACCGAATCGTAGCCTGTAGTCAAGGTCAACCGAGGCGCCTTTTTGCGGTGACTCTTCCGGAGACCAGAACGCCACGATGTTGTCGTTGACCTCTGACCGGGTTGGTATTTCCACCAGCACAACACTACCCTTACCCCAGTCACCTTCGGGCTCGACCCAGGCACTGGGGCGCAACTCATACCTGGCCTCCAGGTCCTGGAAGTCGCGGAAGTCACGATCCCGCTGAATCAGGCCGAAGCCCCGGGGATTATTGGCCCTGAGGTAACTGATGCGCAGGGATTCCGGGTTGACCAGGGGCCGCCAGAGCCATTCTCCGCTGTCGCCGTCGGTTACCAGGAGCCCGTCTGAATCGTGGGTCTGCGGGCGCCATTCTCCCATCGGCCGGAGTGTGTTCTCGCCGTAATAGAACATGCTGGTCAACGGCGCGTAACCGGGCAGCCCGACCCGTTCACGGAAAAACAGGCGTGCACGTACCTCCACGTCGAGAACATCACCGGGTTTGATGGTGAACTGGTAGGCACCCGCCAGGCTGGGGCCGTCAAGCAGGGCATAGACCACCACCTGCTCATCGCCGGCGTCGGGTTTCTCCAGCCAGAACTCGATAAACGACGGGAACTCCTCACCCCGGGGCTGTCCGGTATCAATCGCCACGCCTCTCGCCGAAAGGCCAAAGCCATCGTCACGCCCCACACCACGGAAGTAGCTGGCACCGGCAAACGCGAGGAACTGGTTGTTGATATCCGGCCCACGTAGCGGATAGGTAAGTCGGAAACCGGCGAAGCCCAGGTCCGCTGGAATGCGCTTGGCAAATTCCTCGCTCGGGTAGGTAAACAGGTCCCGGGCGAAGCGTATCGGTTCAACCTCGCCATCGCGGATTTCGTTGAGCGTAACCGGATGGGTAAAGTATTTTCCGGCCGGGGTTAACATCACCTGGAAGCGGGAATCCGAATCGCGCCACAGGTTACGGTCGTCCCGGAACCGGATCTCCTGGTAACGGGAATAATCGATCTCTTTCAGGAAATCGGGGATCTCTGGTGGCGCCTGCCAGCTTTTGCCGGCTAGCTGACGGGCCTTCTCAGCCACATTATCGAAATCAAAACCACCAGGTTCAGAGGCAGTGGCAGCAAAGGCCGTCAGGGAAGAGATAATGACACCAGCGAGGAGGCGCAACATAGAGAGGGGGTCCTTGTCAGAAAATCCTTTTAAAGGCCTGCAAGCCTACCCCCTTGATTTGTAGTCTCCACCGAACCCTGCGGCAAGTGACGACTTTGTAAGCCGGCGTCGTGAACGGCTCCGGCCCAAGGCGTGCCGGTTCACAGCGTCCAGCTAATATCCAGGGACAGCTCCGGCACATTGGCGGATACCAGGCCCGGACCTGATGCCTCCAAAAGAGTACCAGCCCTCAGCCCCCCGGTCAGATGCTCACCGCTGACCCGCCAGAGCACCTCACCCGCCGTGGCCCGACTGGTGAGGCCCTGCCCCGGAGCTTCAGCCCAGCCACGCAGCAGTGAGAACCGCAGGCTTGTCCGGACACCGGATGGCAGCCAGAGGAGACGGTCGGGCGTGGCGCTGTCCAGGCGCAGCCAGCCACCCTGGCGTCCCCGCAGCACCTGGCCACCAAACCCGTGCATCATTCCCTGGCCAACCTCCAGGTAGCGCCAGCCCGGCAATTTATCCGGGGTGAACTGGTACTCGCCTTTCAGGTCCCAGTCCATCTTCAGCCAGTTTCGTTCCAGACTCGCTGCCAGGTTGTAGCGCTGGAAAGCGCCCAGTTTTTCGCCGCACGCCTCCTGCACTGCACCATCAAGCAGTGCCATACAGCCTTCGACAGAAAGACTGATTTCTCCATGGCTATCAACCCAGGGCACCTGCCCTCCGAGGTAACCATCAAGCCGGACCAATGAATAACTGCGCCGGGCCTCTCCGGTCAGGTCACCATTTTCAAACCACTGGCTGCTGACATCAGTGGTTATGACCCGTGCATCCAGGCTCGCCGCCGGGCCCTGGTAAAGGTTCCGGACCAGATCCATCTCCAGGGTCTGGCGGCTGCCACCAACCCGCCGGATATCCTCACCTGACACCACTTCATCGTGGTATTCATGATGACGACCACTGAATGAAAGCCGGTTGCCGCCCAGCAGGGTCTGCCAGGCCAGGCCTACATCCATGGTCGTATCGCCGGGCTGTTGGGACATGGACCAATTGCCATCGAGCCTCAGGTTGCTGCCCAGACCGGGCAACGGTGTCTCGTCAAAGCCGACGCGAACCCGGTCCCCCATTTCTGCGTCGTGGTCCTCGCCCCTGAGATAAAACCGTTCCCCGGCCCAGGTCTCCCTCGCAGGTGCAGATGACAGGGGAATGGTATCTGCCGTCATACCCCCCAGGACGGGAACCCGGGCTGTCGATGGCGCCGGCGACCCGCTACCCCGCTCAACAGGCAAACTTCCATGATGGGAACGGATCCAGTACAAGCTTTGCTGCAGAAGCGTCAGGGTGCGACGATTCCGTTCGACACTGGCAGTTTCATCGCCCTGGATTTCTGCAGCAAGGCCTGAAAGGGGAACCAGGATCACCAGCATGGTGACAAACAGGTATAGCAACCGAAGGCTTGTATGATTGACGGATTCCATGGCACGACACAGGAAGGCGGGCTGAAGTTCGGAGCCATGCTAACCTTCTGAGCGGTCGGGATTCCATGGTTTCAGCCACCATTTTTCGCGTCGTTACAATTTTAATATTTCTTTTTTAACAAGAACTTCTGCAACTCTTTGAAACTTCAATATGAGGTTTTTTATCTGTACTCATGATCGACAGACAGGAGTTACATTCATACAC
>Ga0098066_1000070_pt1 | contig 39933 bp, 27 predicted proteins | sample 25BtaG_FD_76332 | JGI IMG/M metagenome (GOLD analysis project Ga0098066, IMG submission 76332) | Marine viral communities from Cariaco Basin, Caribbean Sea - 25B_WHOI_OMZ_CsCl | ecosystem: Environmental > Aquatic > Marine > Oceanic | place: Caribbean Sea: Cariaco Basin | collected 2014-11-08
ATCGATTATGACTTCAGTGGCGCGAGCAAAGTTGAGTGTCATTAATGATAAATAAACGAATTACCCAGACGGGACACTAGGCTGTCCTGAAGTGACGCCATAGCAATCACTGGCGTTACTAAGCTCCCAGCTCATATCACTGGTGGACAGCCCGTCGGCGTTCGGGTCGCCGGCGGAACAATAAGTAGGCGCAGCGCTGGCCGCTCCCGAGAAAGACATGCCTGCCAGTACCGCTGAGGCGAGAATCGATGTTGTTAACAGTTTTCTATTCATTGAATTTGCACTCCCTTGAGCATTAACACCGCTCAGCATGGGGCCCGTTACGTGACGAGTCAGGGCTGGGCGTTATGAACCACTGTTGCACAAAGCCACTACCAGTTGACGGTACGACAAAGGTTCCTTTCCATAGTGTTAGCAACTATCGGGCCATTGTTTTATCTGTTGATTAGTCCTTTTAAAAACAGTTGGATGGCTATTTCGCAAAATCCTGCTGTGATGTCATGTGTAAATATTTCTGACGCACCAATTATCCCGTCGGCCAGTCGTTGTTATGGGATGCTCTGAAGTCCTCCGTCGGTGGTATAGACGCAGCTGACACTGGCGGTTTTGGAGTGTTTTCAGGGTGGGGAGCGGGTTATGCTGTTCAACCAACAAACACAGTCAACAGGAGAACAAGCATGGGTAAAAGACTGGACGGCAAAGTCGCTATCATCACCGGTGGTACCAGCGGTATCGGTGAGGCCACGGCCCGCCGCTTTGTGGAAGAGGGTGCCCGGGTTGTGATTGCGGGTCGCAGCGTTGAGAAAGGCGAGAAGCTGGCTGATGCGCTGGGCGGAAACGCGGTTTTCATGAAAGCTGACGTCATGAATGAGCGCGATATCGAGGTGTTGGTGGACCGCACCGTTGAGCAGTTCGGACGGCTGGATTGTCTGTTCAACAACGCCGGAGCGGGTGACCGCACGACGCTCGATTCGGTCACCGAGGAGGAGTTTAGCCATATCATGCGCCTGCTCACCGGCAGCGTGGTTTTCGGCATCAAACATGCCGCCAGGGTGATGCGGGGGCAGGGCTCCGGCTGCATTATCAACAACTCCAGTATTGCAGCCCACCGTTTGGGTCAGGGTGGCTACCTGTATTCCGGTGCCAAGGCGGCGGTCAGTCACCTGACGCGGCTGGCTGGTGTAGAGTTGGGCCCTGAGGGCATTCGGGTGAACGCGATTTCTCCCGGGGCGGTGGCAACGCCGATCTTCTGGGGCGGTTCGGAAAGGGCTAACACGCTGAGTGACGCGGAAAACCAGGCCAAGATGGAAAAGCTTGAAAAGAACCTGGCGAAGGCAACGCCGCTTCCCCGAGCGGGGCTGGCGCTGGATATTGCCAATGCCGCGGTATTCCTGGCCAGCGACGAGGGCTCGTTTATTAACAGCCACGACCTGGTGGTAGACGGTGGCCGGATCTCCATGTTCAACGAAAAATCCGGCTGACCGTTTCTGAAAGTAAAAGGGAGGGACGGAGCCCTCCCGGAGAGTATGTAAAAAAAACCGACACTACGTCGCGCAGCACTTAGAGCCCAGAAACTGGTTAGCCAGGTTCCGTAGGTGGAAACAGGCGATACATCCCGACGCGAGTTCGCCCCGGTTCCCCGGTCAGTCCCGGTTCTCCAGGCGAGCCCGCATCTTCAGCGTAACCAGCACGGTATTCAGGTGAGGCACCGGAATGCCATGGCGTTCGGCAATCGCCACGACGTTGCCCAGAACCGCATCCCGTTCGATGGGGCGTCCGTTGAGGTAGTCCAGGGCCATGCTGTTCTTGTAGGGGGGCATCTTGCGGGTGCCTTCGATGTTCTGCTCGATCACATCGTCATCCATGGGGTAGCCCTCGGCCTCGGCCACGTTCATCACTTCCCGGATCATGGAGCGGATCAGCTGTTCGCCGCCCTCAGTGTCCAGGATGGTCCGGGTATCCGCACCGTTGGCGATGACGGAGAGCGGGTTGAAAGGGGTGTTCCACAGGCACTTGCGCCAGCGTTCCCCAACCACCTGCTCGGTCAGGTCGATGTTGATGCCGCCGTCGATAAACAGCTGGGACAATTCCCGGCTGTTATCATCGATGCCTTCCGGGTAGCGGCCCATCACCAGTTTGCCATAGGCCTTGTGCTCGACCACCCCGGGCTCGGTACGGCTGGCGGCGATAAAGGCCAGGCAGCTGATAATGGGGTTGTCCGGGTAGGCATCGGCCAGTTCCCGTTCGATATCCAGGCCGTTCTCGATCAGCACCAGGCGGGTGTTGGGGCCCAGCCAGGGACGGACCAGTGCTGCGCGATCCACTCCGGGCAGTACCTTTACACAGAGGATGAGATAATCCGGGGCGTCGTCCGGCTTGTCGCCGTCCCGGTACACATGGTCCGGCTGGTAGGACAGGTCGCCAAGGGGGCTGGAGATGCGTATGCCATTGGCCTTGACCGCGTCATACTCCGAGCGCAGGACCGTGCTGACCTTGCAGCCAGCCTTCTTTAGGATGGCGCCGTAGAAACTGCCGATGGCGCCGGCGCCAACAATCAGGATGCTGGGTTTGTCACTCATGGAATTGTCTGCTCCCTGTTTTTTATCGACGGACCGGTGCTGCACCCAGGTGCGCGCCGCCGTCGATCAGAATGGTTTCGCCTGTGGTCAGGTCACCGCCGATGATCAGACCCAGGCAGACGTCCGCCACGGTTTCCGGTGAGGCGGTGTCGTGCAGGGGAGCGGCGCCCTTGGTTTTCTCCAGCAGGGCGTTGTACTTGTCTTCGCCCAGTCCCTTCTTGAGCCATTCGCCCTGGACAAAGCCGGGGCATACCGCGTTGACCCTGACCTCGGGGCCCATAACACGCGCCAGGGAACGGGTCATGGTGACCAGCGCGCCCTTGGAAGCAGCGTAGGCAATGGAGCTGCCGATGCCTGCCAGGCCGGCGATGGAAGCCATGTTGATGATGTGGCCGGAACCATTGGCGCGCAGCGCTTTTTCCGCGGCCCGGGTCATCTGATAGGCGCCCACGGTGTTAACAGCGTAAAGATCGAGGAAGTCCTGCTTGTCCAGGCCGTCCAGGTTGTTGTGGTCGCAGAACTTGGTGGTGCCGGCGTTGTTGATGAGGATATCCACCCGGCCGAACTTCTCCAGGGTGGCATCCACCAGGGTCCTGCAATCGGCATCTTCGGCCACATTGGCCTTGCAGACGAGGGTTTGTACGCCGTGCTGTTCACAGTCAGAGGCAACGGCACGGGCGCCGTCCTCGTTATTGCTGTAGTTGATCACCACATGGCAGCCGTGCTCCGCAAACAGGCGGGCAATGGCAGCGCCGATGCCGGACGATGATCCGGTTACGATGGCGACGGAATCTTTGAGTTTCATGGCATGTCCCTTTTTGTGTTTGTTGGTTTGAATAGAGGGGCAGCAGGGTTCATCCGTGAATGCTGAAAACGGTATCTTCTCTCGATCTGCGGAACACATCAATCATTGTGACGATGGGATGGCGGTGCAGGTAAAAAAAAGAGGCCGGCAAATGCCGGCCTCCTGAACGCAGACTGATCAGTATCCGGAGGTCGCGCTCAGCCCGAACCATTCGGGCAACACCAACAGCGTAATGACCACTGCAATCTGGATCAGGATGAAAGGCACCACACCCCGGTAGATCTGGGTAGTTGCCACACCTGGTGGCGCCACCCCCTTCAGGTAGAAGAGACTGAAGCCGAACGGAGGGGTCAGGAAACTGGTCTGCAGGTTCATCGCAATGAGGATGGCGAACCACAGCATATTGATGCCAAGCAGTTCCGCAATCGGAGCCAGGATGGGCACCACGATAAACGAAATTTCCACGAAGTCGATGAAGAAGCCCAGGAACAGGATGATCAGCATCGACAGGATCAGGAAGCCCCATTTCTCACCGGGCAGCGCCAGCATCCACTCTTCTAGTAGGTAGTCACCACCGGTGTAACTGAAAACCATGGAGAAGGCGGTGGCGCCCACCAGGATGGCGAACACCATGGCGGTGACCTTGACCGTATCCTTCGCCGAATCCCAGATAATCTGCCAGGAGAACTGGCGGTACAGTAGTGCCAGGATAACCGCACCCACGCCCCCAAGGGCAGAAGATTCGGTTGGCGTGGCCACCCCGGCAAAGATGGAGCCCAGTACCACGATGATCAGGGCCAGGGGCGGGATAACCGCCAGCAGAGCTTTACGCACCTCCTGGGCCCTGGACTGGTTTTCATCCCGGGGCATGGCCGGGGCGATTTCCGGTTTGAGGAAGGACATGATCAGAATGTAGGCCACGTAGAGACCGATCAGTATCAGCCCGGGCACCACGGCGGCCTTGAACAGGTCGCCTACCGGCAGCCCCATCACATCCCCGAGGATAATCAGGATGATTGAGGGGGGGATAATCTGTCCCAGGGTGCCGGAGGCGCAGATGGTGCCGGTGGCCAGCTCGGTCTTGTAGCCGTGGTGAAGCATGACCGGCAGGGAGATCAGCCCCATGGCTACCACGCTCGCGCCGACCACGCCGGTAGAGGCGGCAAGCAATGCACCGACCAGGATGGTTGAAATGGCAAGGCCGCCGCGTACACCGCCAAACAACTTGCCCATGGACTCCAGCAACTGCTCTGCCAGCTTGGTCCGTTGCAGCACCAGGCCCATGAAGATAAACAGGGGGACCGCCATGAGCGTGGTGTTGGTCATGATGCTCATGATGCGGTAGGGCATGAACGCGAACAGGCTGGGGCCCTCGGCGATCAGGCCAAACAGCAGTGCTACACCGCCAAAGGTGAACGCTACCGGGAAACCCCACAGCAGCATCAGCAAGCACACGCCGAACATAATAATACCGATCATGCGAGACCTCCGGCGCTGTGTTCGCTGTTCTCATAGTGGGCATCGCGTTTCAGCACGCGAATGGCGTAGGTCACCATGTTGATACCCGCGATGGCGGTAAAGAAGGATGAAAAGGAAATCAGGCTCTTGATGATCCATCGGTGGGGCAGGCCTCCGGGATCACCACTGCTTTCGCCCAGGTTGTAGGACTCGACGGCGAAGTCGATACCCAGCCAGGCTATAAAGGCCGCGAAAGGGATGACCAGCAGGAGCGCGCCCACCAGGTTGACCCAGGCCTTGAAGGTTTCGCTCCACTTGGTGTACAGCACATCCACGCGGACGTGGCCGTCGGTGCGCAGGGCATAGGGAATACCCATCAGAAATACCACCGAATACAGGTGCCATTCCATCTCCTGCATACCAATGGAGACATTGTTGAAGGCGTAGCGCGCGACCACGTCGTAGAAAACGTTCAATGTCAGCAGAATGAACGCCACACTGGCAATCCAGCCACACATGTAAGCTATGCGTCCTAGCCCGTTATCAATCAGTCTGAGCCATCGCATGATGAATCCTCGTGCTCCGGGAATACGGCCACCCGGCTTCAGGTTCCGGTTTTGGGGCAGGCCTGTGGAAAAAACGCCGGTAGTTTACGCGAACGCGGTGTCTTTTTCACAAACTTCCCCCACAGATAACAACGCCGGAGTCTCGCTGGGAGACTCCGGCGTCGGGCATGACAACCTGTGCCTGCCTTATCGGTCTGTTTACTCGACTTCAGCCATGTTGTTCAGGTAGGCACGGTCGGCGATGTCGATGTAGGCGCGGGCGTCCTTCAGATACTTCTCCTGGGACTCGATGATTTTCGCGGCCAGCTCGTCACCCTCTGCGGCTTCGCGCAGGAGCTTCTTGTTGGCTTCGACCATGGCCTGGAACACCTCATCCGGGAAGTTCTTCACCTTCACGTTCGGGTGTTCCTCCTGGATAGAGGCCCAGGCCTTGGCATTTTCGTGCACGGACTGAATCATCATGTCGTAGGCCGCGGTGCGCATGGCCACCCGGAGAATCTGCTGGAGGTCTTTGGGCAGTTTTTCCCAGACGTCCTTGTTGACCAGGAACTGCAGCTCGGTGGCTGGTTCATGCCAGCCGGTGTAGTAGTAGTCAGCAATTTGCTGGAACCCGAGACGCAGGTCCAGGGCCGGTCCGACCCACTCCACCGCGTCGATGGTGCCACGTTCCAGGGCGGTGTACAGCTCGCCCGGCGGAATGTTGGTGGGGTTGACGCCCACTTCCGCGAACACTTCACCCGCAAAGCCGGGAATGCGCATTTTCAGGCCTTCCAGGTCTTCCAGGGAGTTGATCTCGTTACGGAACCAGCCACCCATCTGGATGCCGGTGTTACCGCCGGGGAAGGACAGCATATTGTGGGGCTCGTAGACTTCCTGCATCAGCTCCATGCCGTCACCGTAGTAGAACCAGGCGTACTGTTCCTGGGCGGTCATGCCGAAGGGCATGCTGGTGAAGAACAGGGTATTGGGTACCTTGCCTTTCCAGTAGTAGGAGGCAGAGTGGCCCATGTCGTACTGGCCGGCCTTGACCATATCAAAGACGCCCAGCGGGGCCTTGTGCTTGTTGGCGGAATCGATACGGATCCGCAGGCGCCCGTCTGACATTTCCTCGGCCATCTTGGCCATACTCTTGGTGGCTTCACCGAAGATGGGAAAGTTCGGGCCCCAGGTTTCAGCGAGGCGGAGGGTGAATTTTTCCTGGGCGCTGGCCAGCGGAGAGGCCATGAGAGCAGACAGCGCTACCGCCGCGGCGGCGCGTTTGAACAATGAACGACGTTTCATGATGCGCGTTCCTCTGTTTGTTGTTGTTCAGGATGGCGAACGTTTGGTCCCGGCGACAGGGTCGGGACCTGCATTCTTACGCGGTAAACGTAGCATGGATTAGGTGAAGGGTGAATTAATTCAATATGCTACCTAGACTTTGGTCGTAGACGTGGACGTTCTGAATTGCTTGGCTGACCACACGGCAACCCCCTGGGTATTGAGGGTGATATCCATGCCCAGGGCCTGCTCGAGTCCCTCGTCATCAAGGTTGCAGCCGTGTTCGGCCAGCCTGCGGGCAAACAGTGCCTTGAGGTCGGCGCGGATGCCCTGGATGTCCGGCTCCTCGGCCCGGTACTTGCGTCCGATGGCCGCATAGGCATCCAGATCGCCATGGAGCTGGGCGGCCAGGTCGTCAATGGCAGTCACCTCACTGAAGTGGGTGAGGTAAATGGCACGGGGTTTGAGGGCACACAGCCGGTCCACGGATTCGTGGGCCTTGTCCGGGTCGAACTGCACCGGCGTGGCCGCCGGAAACATGAAGGGACCTTTGTCTGTATCCAGTGACCGGTAGGAGATGCCGAAGGTATCCCCGGAAAACACGGCGCCGGCTTCACTGTCGTGGATGCAGTAGTGATGCAGGGCATGGCCCGGGGTGTCGAGGAAGGTCAGGGTGCGCTGGCCCAGTGGCAGGGTGTCGCCGTCGTGGACTTCCAGGATGCGCTCAGCAGGAACCGGTATCAGTTCACCGTAGTGTTTTTTCATGGTTTCGGTGCCATAGACCTGGCGCGCCCCTTCGTACAGGGCGCTGGGATCAATCATGTGCCTGGCACCCCGGGGATGGACCACCAGGGTGGCCCCCGGCAGGTCCCGCATGATTTGCCCGGCACCGCCGGCATGGTCCAGGTGGACGTGGGTAATACAGACGTAGCGCACCTGGTTCCGGGCAATATTCAGTTTGTCGAGGGCGGCCAGCAGGATGGGAATGGAAAAGTTGCTGCCCACGTCCACAAACGCGGCTTCGCCGCTGTCGACGATCAGATGACTGGCATCCATCATCTGGCTGCCGGCAAATTCGGTATCAATGGCGTAGATGCCATGGCTAAAGGGGATAATCGTAGGGGCTTCAGCGCTCATGGGAATCCGCTTCTTGTTCTTTATTATTGAACCCCGGCCTTTTGGTGGCCGGGGTGGTGTCGTTACGGTTTAATCGATCTCCACCTGTTCCGCAACCTGCTCTCGCAGGGATTTCTTCAGGATCTTGCCAACACCGTTGCGGGGCATGGCCTCCATGAAGACCACCTTGCGGGGCGTTTTGTACTTGGCCAGTCGCTCCTGGCAGAAGGCGAGCAGTTCCTCCTCGGTGATGTCGGTGTCCGGATTGCGAACGACTACGGCCACGACTTCCTCACCCATACGCTCCGACGGAACACCTACGACTGCCACTTCGGCCACGGCGGGATGACGGGAAATCAGCTCTTCCAGGTCCCGGGGGTAGATGTTGAAACCGCCCCGAAGAATCAGGTCCTTCTTGCGATCGACAATGTAAAGGTAGCCGTCTTCGTCCAGCCGGGCTACGTCACCGGTATGCAGCCAGCCATCTTTCAGGGCAGCCCGGGTGGCTTCCTCGTTGTTGTAATAGCCGGGGGTAATATTCTCGCCCCGCACCAGCAGTTCACCCACTTCACCGACGGCCAGCGGGTTGCCCAGTTCGTCAGCAATGCGCAGTTCCACACCGGGGAAGGCGCGGCCGACCGAGCCGGCCTTGACGGGCTCGCCCTTGCGGTGGGCGGAAACGGTGGGCGCGGCTTCGGACAGGCCATAGCCTTCATAGATCTCGGCGTTAAAGCGCTTGCGGAATGCTTCGATCAGCGACACCGGCAGGGGCGCGGACCCGGAACCGACCGATTCCAGCGAGGTGAGGTCGTATTCCTCGGCTTCCGGAGCGGTTGTCAGGGCGTAGATCATGGCCGGAACCGCACTGAATGCCGTTACCTTGTGTTTCTGGACAGCCTCGAACACTTCCCGCACGTCGAATTTGGGCAGGATAACCACGCTGCTACCACGCAGGAACAGGGTGTTGGCCATGGTAAAACCATAGATGTGCGCCAGTGGCAGCACGCCAATGGTGGTACCGGGTTCGTCGCCGGCTTCCTCTGCCAGTTGCACGGCGGAAGCTGCATTGCTGTAGAGGTTACGGTGGGTGAGCATCACCCCCTTGGGCTGCCCGGTAGTGCCGGAGGTAAACAGGATAACGGCGACGTCGTCTTCCTTGATCGGCGGTAGCTCGATTTCCGGGTCGGCAGCGGCCATCAGTGAGCACAGGCTGTTACAGGGTATGCCGGCGTTGGGACTCGGTTGGTTCTGGGCGATGCCCGCCACCACCAGTTTCGGTGGTGTCTCCATGCCGGAAGTTGCCTGCTCGATAGACGGCAGAATGGCCTGGCTGGTGATCACGGCGCTGGCGCCGGAGGCCTGCAGGATAAAGCCGATCTCCCGCGGATGAAGCACAAACATCACTGGCAGTACGATGGCGCCAGCGCGGAGTACTGCCTGGTAGGCGATGAAGACCTCCGGGCTGTTGGGCATGCACACCACCACCCGGTCACCGGGTTTGACGCCCAGGTTATGCAGGCCATTGGCCAGCCGGTTGGCACTGTCCTGGAGTTCCAGGTTGGTGACTTCCCGCTCGCCGGCGTACAGCATGGTGTATTCGCCAAAGCGTTCGAGGCTCTGTTCCGGCAAATCAGTGAGGATCATTATTATTGTTCCTTCGTTATTGATGAGACGAATTGTCGAGGCGTTTCTCTTGGAGCGTAGGGTCACCTTACAACAAAGTCTCACGGGGACGGAACCTTTCCTGACATCTGTCAGGCAGGTTGCGGCCGTTTGCGGTCCTCTGCCGGTGGTGATTGCATCCGGGCCATGGGGTAGAGCCCGATCAGATAGAGCAGCGCCATGAGGGCGAAGGCATCCTGGTAGCCGGGGAAGGCTTCGGGTACGCCGAGCGAAGCCGTCCACAGCGTATTTTCCTGCAGCAGTATGGCGGACAGGCTGACCCCCAGTGAGCCGCCGAACTGACGGGCAAAGCTGATCAGGCCGGTGGCCTGGTTGATCATGTTCTGGGGCACGATGCTCACCGCACCGATCACCACCGGGGGCATGGTCATGGCCAGCCCGACCCGGCCCAGTGCGGCCATCATCGCAATCAGTACCAGTGACATATCGGCCCGTGCCTCGCTCAGCACGATGCTGGACAGGGCAAACAGCACCAGGCCGACTGCCACCAGCAGCTTGGGCAGTACCCGGTCAGTGAGCCGGCCAATAATCGGAAAGGAGAAAGCCATCGCCAGGCCGGCGGGCATCAGCAACATGCCAGCCGCTGAGGCGGACTCCCCCATAGCCGTCTGCACCAGCATGGGCAGCAGATACACCGAGCCAAAGAGGCCGGCACCGGTCAGCATGGCGACCAGGAAGGCGGGCGTAAAGCCAGTATGACGGAAGATGCGCAGGGCCAGCAGGGGTGACCGGCTGCGTAACTGGTGCAGCGTGAACCCTGCAAACAGGGCAGCGGCAGCAAGCAATCCCAGGGTGACCGGCAGGCTGCCCCAGCCCAGGTGAGGGCCTTCCGACAGTCCCCACAACAGCGCTACCATCCAACCGGTGAGCAACAGCAGACCAACGCCGTCAAGGCGACGGTGCACCGGGGGGGCACTGGACGGCCGCGACAGGAAGGTGCTGCCAAGCCAGAAGGCGGCGATACAGAAGGGCAGTACCACCAGGAATACCGCACGCCAGGACCACCAGTCCACCAGCACGCCACCCACCACCGGGCCGACGGTGGGCCCGAGTACCACGCCCATGGCATACAGCCCCATGGCCTGGCCCCGCTGGTTAACGGGGAATACCGCATAGAGCATCAACATAGCCAGGGGCTGTACCATACCGGCGATAAGGCCCTGCAGTACCCTCACCACGACCAACATGCCGAAATTCATGGCCAGGCCGCCAGCTATGGCGGCTACCACGAACACGACCAGTGCGCCCATATAGGTGGTACGGGGACCAAACCGGTCCACCATCCACACATTGAGCAGCATGCCAATGGCCATGCTGGCAAGGAAGGCAGTGACCAGCCACTGCCCCATCGTGTGGCTGACCGAGAAGGTTGCCATGATGTCCGGCAAGGCTACGTTTACGATGGTAGATGACAACGACATGGTCATGGTGCCGGTCATGACCGTGATCATCACCCACCATTTATAGCGCTGTCCGTAGCGCTCCTGAAGCTGTTCCATAGAGGTCGGCATGGGCCACGTTACCCCTTGCGGGCGCGGCCACGTTCCATCACAGCCAGGCGGCGACGTTCGATATCGTCCGGGGTGACCTTGTCGTTCTCGATGGAGGAGAACAGGGTTTCGTAGTTAAGGGCGTCGTCCATGGACAGGTTGGCACCATGTTCAATCAGGTGGCGGTACTTGGCCAGGAAAGGCGGCTCTACTACGGTAATGTCATCCGCCAGCGCCAGGGCCTCATCCATCAGCTTGTCCGCCGCGACCACCCGGTTCACCAGGCCCCATTGGCAGGCCGTCTCAGCATTCAGGAAACGTCCGGTGAAAGACAGTTCCTTGGCCCGGGACTGGCCGATGATGCGTTGCAGTTTCTGGGACAGTCCCCAGCCCGGCATGATGCCGACCAGGGCGTGGGTGTCGGCAAAGCGGGCGTTTTCAGAGGCGATCAGGATGTCGCAGGCCAGGGCAACCTCGAAGCCCCCGGTGATGGCAACGCCGTTGATGGCGCCGACCACCGGCTTGCCGCAGCTGCGGATGGCGGTCACCGGGTTGGATCGGGGGTTCTGGTCGGTAGCCGCGTTCATGCCACTGGTGTCAGAGCCCAGCTCTTTCAGGTCGAGTCCGGCGGTAAAGGCTCTCTGCCCGGCGCCGGTGAGCACTACGGCGCGGATGCTGTCGTCGCCCCGTACTTCCTGCATGACATCGTACAGGCGCTCGCGCAGCTCTCCGGACAGGGCGTTCATGGCATCCGGACGGTTGAGGGTCACCACGGCGACGCCGTTATCGTGTTTTTCCAGAAGCACGGAATTACTCATCGTGTCGTTCCTTGTGTGGTTTGTTATTGGGTTGTTGCGTATTCGTTACGATGCTAAGCGGATCAGTTTGCCACTTGTGGGGCCGTTCGCAAAGTCAGGAATGCGACTGCGGAACGGTTTCCCGGTTTACGGCGCCCCCGGGAAGTAATGTCGTAATTCGTGACCTGTATCCGTGATTACCCGGTTTAACCCGCCCGGGACTCTGATAAATTGAGACACTCAGTGAAAAGGTCCCGAAATAACGACAAGTGCAGTAAGGGGGCAGTATGCAGGAACGTCGGAGCCGGCAGCGTTTACCATCGATCCGGGTCAGCGCCCGGGTGGGCATCAAGCGAGGGCTATTTGGCCGTGACTGGCTGACGGTACGGGTGCTGGACGTCACTGAGCGGGGCGTTGCTTTTACCGGTGATGTGCCGCTGGCCCAGGGAGAAAGTTTCCAGATGAGCCTGCGACTGACCACCGAAACCGGTGACTTTGTCGTGGAAAAGGCCTCTGCCTCTGTGGCCAATGTGCGTGACCTCTCGGAACGACGTATCTACGGTGCCCGCTTCAGCGACGACAACCCGGATGCCACCCGCCGAAGCCTTGATCAGATTGAAGGCATCGTAAAGCGCTACAAGGAGCTGAGTACCCGCATCTTCCGCCACCGTGAGGATCGCAGGGCAGTGTGACGGGCGCAGGCCCTTTCCCGCACCCGGCAGTGAACGGTCAGTGCCAGATGTTGCTGTCGATCTTCTCGTGCAGTTCCGGGTAATCCCTTGACTTGAAATGTGGGACTTCTCCGGCTTTGCGCTGGGCGAGGTAATCCTTCGTCAACTTCACCACCGTGCCCGACAGCAACACGATGGCAACCAGGTTTATGGCGGCCATCAGCCCCATGGAGGCGTCGGCGGTGTTGAATACCGTCACCACAGCCTCGTAACCACCCCAAACCACCATGGCCAGTGCTGCTATCCTCAACAGGCCGATACCCAGGTTGTTTCCTCCCCCAAGGTAAACCACTGCGTTTTCTGCATAGGTATAGTTGGCCACGATGGAGGTGAAGGCGAAGAACAGGATGGCGATGGCGATGAAGTAACCCCCGGCTTCGCCGATGTGAGCTTCCATGGCGGCCTGGGTGAGCCGGGTTCCGGTCAGCTCCGAATCTGGCCCCATGACACCTGACAGCAGGATCATCACCGCCGTCGCGGTACAAATCACAATGGTATCGATGAACACGCCAAAGGCCTGTACCAGTCCCTGGGATGAGGGATGATGCGGGGCGGGTGTGGCAGTTGCCGCGATATTGGGAGCGCTGCCCATACCTGCCTCGTTAGAGAAAAGGCCCCGTTTTATGCCGTTGAGCATGGCTGCGGTAATGGAGCCGGTCGCACCACCGACGGCCTCTTCAAGGCCGAAGGCGCTTTTTACGATGGCCACCAGGACGCCCGGCACTTCGGTGATATTCCAGGCCATGATGCCCAGGGCGACCAGAACATAGGCCCCGGCCATGAAGGGCACCACGAATTCGGCAAACCGGACAATGGACCGAAGCCCGCCAAAAATGACAATGCCTGCGAAGATGGCCACTGCAATACCCATCCACAGTTTCGGGATACCAAAGGCGCCCTGCATGGCGTCTGCGATGGAATTGGCCTGCACGGCGTTGAATACAAGCCCGAAAGACAGGATCAGGCAGATGGCAAAGATAACCGCTGCCCAGGGTGCGTTCAGGCCCTTACTGATATACACGGAAGGTCCACCACGGTACTGCCCCTTGCCGTCCCGGACCTTGTAGAGTTGGGCAAGGGTGCTTTCCGCATAACCGGTGGCCATACCCACCAGCGCCACCATCCACATCCAGAAGATGGCACCGGCGCCCCCCAGGTAGAGGGCCACCGCCACACCGGCGAGGTTGCCGGTGCCCACCCGGGAGGCCAGGCTGGTGCACAGTGCCTGGAAGGGTGAAATGCCGTGCACATCGCTTTCCCGGGAGCCCCGGATCGCCCGGATCATCTCGTTGAAGTTGATGAACTGCAGAAAGCCCAGGCGAATGGTATAGAACACGCCTACAGCCAGCAGGCCGTAGACCAGAACGTAGCCCCAGAGGATGTTGTTCAGGAAGTCCACAATGGCGGTCATAGCGCGGATGCTCCGGAAAGAAAACAGTGAGTCGGGAGCAAGTGTAGCAGCTGTTATCGGGCTGGTGCCCGATACCACTGAACCACAAATGTGACGTTCAGGACAGGTTGGGCAAGGCGATGGGGCAATAGAGTGACTGCCCCGGCGCAGGTGCTGATGCCGGGGCAGTGAGGTCCGTTGTGGTAAGGAAATGCCGGGTTCTTCAGACCCGGAAGCGGCCCACCTGGTCTGTCAATTGGCGGGCGTAGCCGGCCATGGACTCACTGAGTGAATTAAGGTCCGCTGAGCGGGTATCACTCTCATTGGCCAGGTCATTGATGTCGGTGATGTTCCGGTTGATCTCGTCAATGACCTGGGTCTGCTCCTCGGTGGCAGAGGCCACGCTGGAGTTGACGTCGGTAATATCGCTCATGGCCTGGAGGATCGAGGCCAGCTCGGTTTCGGCGTCGGCGGCCAGCTTTTCAGTAGCTTGCGCCTGGTCACTGCCGGTTTCCATCACCGAGACGATGTCGGATACCCCTGACTGGAGAGCCGTGATCATACCCTGGATGTTTTCAGTGGACTGCTGCGTGCGCTGGGCCAGGGTCCTCACTTCGTCGGCAACCACCGCAAAACCGCGCCCCTGCTCGCCGGCCCTGGCCGCTTCGATGGCCGCGTTCAGCGCCAACAGGTTGGTCTGTTCCGCAATACCCCGGATCACGTCCAGTACCGATGTGATGTTATCGGAATCCGCCGACAGCTTGCGAATGACCTCCACCGCTTTACTGATTTGCTGGGCAAGCCGGCGAACCTGCTGAGCCGACTGCTCAACAATTTCACCACCCTTGCTTGCGTTGCCCTGAGCGGTACGGGTGACTTCGGCCGCACGGGAGGCGTTACCAGCTACCTCTTCGACCGCACTCTGCATTTCATTGATGGCAGTGGCCACCATATTGATCGACTCGGTCTGCCGGGAGACGCCATCCCGGTTATCCGCCGCTGATTGCTCAAGCTGGTTGGCGCCACTGGAGAGTTGCTCTGACAGCTGCTGGATATTGCTGACCATGCCTTGCAGATTGGCCAGCACGGCATTGAAGGATTCCGCCAGCTGGCCCAGGTCATCGTTGTTTTCCACCGGCACCCGCTGGGTCAGGTCGCCTTCGCCCTGGGCGATATTGTCCAGTTGTGCACGCAGGGTGCGGATGGAGGCAATAATCAGTTTCATGACTGCGAGGAAAACCACTACGGCAATTATCAGCGCTGCCAGGGTGACAACGATGGTGATGACAACCGCCTGGTTCGCCTCTCCAGAGGCTTCAGCGGCGCGCGTCTTGGCCAGCTCGTCGGCCAGTTGGCCGGTGCGGTCGAAGTAACCCCGGACCGCTTCGAACAGTTCACCAGTTTCTTCGCGGATCAGCTCGCGTCCACCGTAGGTATCGCCGATCCTTGCGCGCTCGAGGGCGGTTTCCGCTGAGGTTCGCCATTGCTCGAAGGTAGCGTCAAAACCTTCCATTTCGGCATCGATTCCCGTGCCTGTAAGCCGTTCCTGGGCAGCATGGATACGATCCCGTGCCTGATCGGCATTTTCATGGAACGCTGCCAGCAGGTCTTCAGCGGCCGCGTTGCTTTCCCGGGCGCGGATATAGCCATTCTGGGCCACCAGGGCCTGGTACAGGTCCCGGTCGCCGTTAAGGACCTCACTGGACGCGGGTAGCAGGTTCTCCGCCAGGAAATCGGTATCCGATACCAGGTTGCGGGCGGTGATAACACTGAGAACGCCGAGAACAATGACGGCGATGGCAGTTATGACAAAGGGGAGGGCAATCTTGGTACGAAAACCCAGTGCGTTACCGATAGCCATTGGCTTACTCCGGTTCTGTATATTTTTTAATAATTGTTCGAGAAGTATAACCGGAAGAGTTGTTTTGGAAACTGTTCAGGGGTTGATCTATGTCTGTTTTTGTATCAGAAGGTTAAGGGACGTTGCCCGAAGGTTTCCGATCACTGTGCCCGAGTGAGCGTTCCGGGGAGACCTGGTCTCGTACCAGTTGTTTAAGCCGGGTAATTTCGGGGAAGCCGCCCATTTCTTTACGGGACCAGATGCGGGCGTCGTCCACCCATACCTCGAAGATACCACCGGAGCCCGGGTGAAGGGTCAGTTCGTTGATCTCATCCTCGAAGGTGGTCAGCAGTTCCTGGGCCATCCACGCGGAGCGCAGCAGCCAGCGGCAGCCGGTGCAGTAGTGGATATCGACGCGATGACGGCTTTCTTCTGACATGGTTTCACCCCCGGTGGTCAGAAACGAACGGGTTGGTCTCGCGCTCGTGGCCGAAGGTGGACATGGGGCCGTGCCCGGGGACAAATTTCACCTCATCTCCAAGGGGAAACAGCTTGTCCCGGATCGAATGGATCAACTGCTGGTAATCCCCTTTCGGGAAGTCGGTGCGGCCGATGGAACCGTTGAACAGTACGTCTCCTACCTGGGCAAAGCCGGTAGGCCGGTGGAAGAAAACCACGTGGCCGGGTGTGTGTCCAGGGCAGTGCAGCACTTCCAGCTCCTGGTCGCCAAAGGTGACCCGGTCGCCGTCCTCCAGCCAGCGGGTAGGCGTAAAGCGGTCGGCGTGGGCGAAGCCAAAGCGCTGGCTCTGCATGGGCAGGCCTTCAATCCAGAACTCGTCATCCCTGTGGGGGCCTTCAACCGGCAAGCCGGTCTGTGCCATCAAAGCCGCCACGCCGCCGGCATGGTCGATATGGCCATGGGTGACCAGGATTTTCTCAAGCCCGATGCCTTCCTCGTTAACCACCGCCATGATCTGGTCCATGTCGCCACCTGGATCAATGACCACACCCTTGCCGGAATCTTCACACCAGAGCAGGGTGCAGTTTTGCTGGAAGGGAGTAACGGGAATAACGCGGACTTTCATGGGCTGGCCCCGGATCAGATTTGACGAGTGTGGCTTGGTTGGCAGGAGTATATCGGCTTGTGGAAGGGTGGTAAAAGCTCGCTCTCAGCAGCGGCTGTCGACACGGTTCCGGCCGGCTTCCTTGGCCCTGAAAAGTGCTTTGTCTGCTTGCCGGAGCAGGTCATCAAGGGTGATTTCCCGGGCCGTGGAGGCCGCAATTCCGAAACTCGCCGTGCAGCGGACCGTGCCGTCAGCGACAGGGAAAATCTGGCTGCTGAACGCCTGTTGCAGACGCTGGGCCAGGTAGCGTGCCTTGGGCAGGTCCGTGGCGGGTAACAGAATGGCAAACTCCTCACCACCGAGCCTGGCCAGGATGTCCGAGTCCCGCACTGTCCGTTGGGCAGTGGCTGCCATGCCACGAAGGACGGTGTCACCAGCAGCATGGCCCCAGCGATCATTCACTTGCTTGAAGTGGTCCAGGTCAAACATGATGACAGCGACCGGCTCCCCCGTTCGCAGTGCCTGGCTTATGACCTGGTTGCTCAGGTTGAAGAAGGCCCGGCGGTTGTTCAGGCCGGTAAGCTCGTCGGTATCCGCGAGCTTTTCCGCCTCTGCCTTGGCTGCCTTCAGGGCCTGCTCCATTTCCTTGCGGTCAGTAATGTCGGTGGCGATTTCCATGCGGACCAGGCGCCCGTCGATCCATCGAATGGCCTGGTCCCGGCACTGATACCAGTGTTTGTTGGCGGTGTTCTGGAACTCCCAGACCAGCGGTCCGGTCGGGTTGCCATCGTCGTCTACCAGCTGCGGGTTAGTGCAGAAACTGCAAGGCCCGGTCTGACCTTTCTGCAGTACCTGCCAACACTTCCTGCCCCCCGGAGCACCCCAGTAGTTCCTGCCGTAGTCATTAAAGAAAATCAGGTCATGGGTTTGCATGTCCGCCACGTACACGAGGGCGTCGAGACTGTTGAGCACAGTGGCTATGGCCTGGTAGCTGATATCTTCGGGGCGCGCTGCATCAGCAGGGTCTGGTGTTGGCAGGGTCATGGCAAAGGATTCGTCGGTAATATTGATAGTGCGGGACGAAGTGTACCATTTTTGATCAGGCCGATATGTATGTTTTATGTCTATAACAGGGTTTTTCAGCGGGGCGCCTGGATCAGCCTGCCGCTATCGGGAGGCGGGCAGGCCCAACCTGGCCGGACAGTTGAAACAGGCGCTCCATGACCAGTAAGCCGACCAGGTCCTCAATACCCCGGTCCCTGAAGCGGGCCACGTGTCGCTGGGCGTTGGCAATGATGGCCTCGGCCTCGTCCGGGTGGCGATAATAGTAATCGATCTTGTCCGGGAGGTCGGAGTGATCGTCACGGAGTTCCACATAGTGATAGCCGGGGACCAGGGTGCCCTCCATGAACCAGGTTTCGTAGCGTGGCCGGCGCATCAGACACAGGGAGTTGGATGCCATGATCCACTTGAGGTTGGTTGCGACATCAATGCCTTCCACGCTGACGATAAACTGGTAACCCAGTTGCTCGGGTATCGACATGAACGGCTTGTGCCAGGGTTGGGGCGCGGGCTCCTTGTGTCGCGTGCAGCCTATGTTGCATCGGGGGTGATCCATGAACCGCCGGGCAAAGTCGATGCGGTGCTCCCGGTTGGACTTGCCACGCCAGACTGCCCTGGGTTGCTTGTCCCGGAAGGCGATCGGGTCCTTACAGAAACGATAGTGGCGGACAGAATTCAGCTTCAGCAGCAGACTGTTTTCGTTGAGCCTGGGTGAGGTCACCGGCCGGCTTTTGACCAGGGTGGGTTCTTGCTGAAACTCGGTGATATCACCAAACCGGTAGTTGACCAGGAGGTGGCCAGGGAAGTGGCGTATCAGGTGCTGAAAGTCGGCACAGTAGGCGCTGCTCTTGTTCCTGCTGCTGAAGCGGTTGATTGCTTCCCACTGGCCTGACGGGAAGACCGGGCGCTCAAGGCGATTGTAATAGCTGACACGTGCGTCAATGTCGGCCCGTTTTTGCGGGTCCATACGGCTGTACCAGGCAAGCAATGCCCGGCGACGTGCCTGCCAGATTTCCCGTGGTACCAGCGATCGAAGCTGGTTGCGGCTATAAAAGCTGGCCTTGTGGAGCTGCTTTGACAGTTTGCTGAACATCGTCGTGTCCCATGGGTTGCCCCGATAGGTGCCTATTGCACACGACGAACGTTACAGGCCTGTGTCTCAGCTGACTGTCATCAAAAGTTCAGGAAAGACCCAACAGGTGCGACTGCTCAACCTTACTCGCTAACCACTGCTGAATGACTGGCGCCGCGCAACATGGCGTGCAGCAGCTCTTCCGCATCAAACTTGGTGAGTGCTTCATTGGCGCCGACCTGCTGCGCGTAGCTGACGCTCATCTCACTGTTCAGTGATGTGTGAAGGATGATGTAGGGCTGATGCATGGAGCGGTCATCACGCAGGTGGAAGGTGAGTTCATAGCCGTCCATGCCCGGCATCTCGATATCGCTGACCAGGATGGTGACCGGGTTCTGGTCCCGGTTGCCCTCGGTGATTCGGTCCAGAGCGGTCTGGCCGTTACCGGTGACTTCGTAGGGGATGTTTTCCCGGTCCAGGGCGTCGGCGAGCTGGCGCCGTGCCACCTGGGAATCGTCCACCACCAGGATGCGCTGCTCCCGGAGGGTTTCCCGTTCCAGGTCGGTGAGCTGGGTGGGGTTGGCGCGCATGGATTCCGGGTATACCCGGGCCAGCAGCAACTCCACGTCCATCAGCTGTACCAGGTCGTTGTCGATCTGCAGCAGGCCGGTGATAAACGCCTGGTCGCCCAGGGCCCGCGGTGGCGCCTGAACCTGCTTCCAGTTGGCCTCGACAATGCGGTCCACGCTGCGCACCAGGAAGCCGATTTCCTGGCGCTGGATATCGGTGACGATGATCGAGGCGGTCTTGCGGGCCTCGGCATCCAGGGCCGGGTAGCCCACGGCAGCGGCCATGTCGATCACCGGCACCGCGGAACCCCGGAAGTTCATGGTGCCCATAACCGCCGGATGACTGTGGGGGATCTGGGTCAGCCGCTGGATCGGCATGATCTCCCGGATCTTCAGGGTGCCAAGGGCCGACAGGCGGTTACCGGCGAGTCGGAACAGCAGGAGTTTCTGGGGTACGGCGCTGGCTTCAGTCATGGCACTTCCGGTGGTTTCAGCCATCTTTTGGACGTAACAGGGTAGCTGATTGCGGTGTAACACTGCAGGCTACCTTTGTTTCCGTTTGTACGTCCTCAGGTTGTCGGTCCCGGACCGGGAATCTTTAGCCGGTACCGAAAATATCCTGGTGGTAGCGGCCGTTCTGCATCAGGTCCTGCAGCCACCGGGAGGCTTCCTCCCGGGATCGGCTGCCGCAGGCTTCGGCAATACGGATCAGGCAGTCCCGAACCGCAGGCGCCATTCGGGCGCCGTCGCCGCAGACATACACCGGGGCGCCGCTTTCCAGCAATTGCCAGACTTCTTCCCGTTGCGCCCAGAGGGCGTCCTGCACGTGGCGGTGCGGGTAGTTCGCGAGCGCCGAGTATGCCGGGTAGATTGTGACGACCCCCTGATCCTGCCAGTGGTCCATTTCGTCGGCATACAGGCGGTCGTGGTCCGGGTGGCGGCAGCCCGGAAACAGGCGGTTGCTGGCCACGCCCTGTCCCTGTTGACGTTGCAGGTTCCGTTCCTCAAGGAAGGCCCGGAAGGGGGCAAGACCGGTGCCGGCGCCGACCAGGATCATGGGTTGCGCCGGATCGGCCACCGGAGAGAAGGGCGGGGTTGGCGTGCGGATCTCCGCCAGAACCTCATCGCCGGGGTCCAGGTCTTTCAGCAGGCTGGTGGCCACGCCCCGGTATTCTCCGCGGCCGGACCAGGCTGGCGCGGCGACGGTGCCTACCGTCAGGCGTATTTGCCCCGGGTGGGTCAGGGCGCTGGAAGAAATGGAATAGAGTCGGGGCCGCAGCGGCGGGCACAGGGCGGCGAAGACCTCCAGCGGCAGCTCCACCGCCGGATAGTGTTCCAGCAGGTCCAGAACCGACTGGCGCTGGTCATGGATCTGCTGGTGATAGCGATCGTTGTTCTCGGCCAATTGCGTCAGTGATTCCCGGGTATGGGGGCAGGGGCTGTGAGCGGCCAGCACCCGAAGATCCCTGCGGCTGGCGGGCTCCTGCAGCTCCAGGAACTGGCCGAGTAATTGGCCGACGCTCAGGGTGGTGCCTGTGGGCAGGTGAGCGGGGCAGTGCTGGTTGTCGGTCTGGACCAGCTCCGAGGGCGTTACGTGGAGGCGTCGGCAGGCCCGGTTGACCAGGTCCTCCCGGTTGGTGGGGTAGACAGCGAGGTGGTCCCCGGTCTGGTAGTCCATGCCCTCCGGCAGCTCCAGCAGGATGTCCCTGGTCGAAGCCCGGGTCCGGGTGCCGGTGAAGTCCGGGAGTGCATCCGCGTCTTTTACCAGTTCACGGTTATGGATGACAGTCAGCCATTGCGCCCGCGCGGGTAGCACTTGAGCACGGGTATTGCGGCTGTCCACCAAGGTGATGGGCCGGGCAATGCTGGCCGGATCGCGCTGTGACGACTCTCCCAGTGTCTGCCAGAAGTCGCCGAGCCAGTCCTCGACCGCCCCGTCAAAGTCGCCGTTACCGTCAGCAGCACCCCGTTCCAGCAGGCGGGTGGCGCCCGTGGTTGCCAGGGCATCATCCACCCGACGGGGGAAGGCCTGGTAGTTGACCCACTGGGTGTTACCACAACCCAGGACCGCAAAGCGCAGCCCCGGGCGTTTTATCCCGGAAAGGCCCTTTTCATCCAGCAGGGCCTCGAAGGCCCTGGCACTGTCCGGTGCATACCCGTTGTAGGTGGCGGTGACCACCACCAGTATTCCGCTTTCTGGGAGGTTCTCCGACAGCTCGTCCAGGGGCACGCTGCGGGCGTCGAAGTCCAGGTCACCGGCCCGGTTGGCCAGCTCCTCGGCGATGTCCCGGGCGGTGCCCAGGGCGGAACCCCAGGCAACGGTGAAGGGCTCGCCTTCGCCGCTGACCCCGTGGTGTTCCGGTGTAGTGGCTTCGCTCACTGCGAAACTGGCGGTATGGGTCACCAGCCGGTCATGTTCCTTGCGGCGGCGCAACCGCAGATAGAAGTGATCGGGCTTGAGGGTCAGGGTTTCCTTGATATCCAGCCGGTAATCGTGGGGATCATAGAGGGCAAAGCGCTGCAGGATCATGGCCAGGGCCAGCTTGGCCTCGGTCAGGGCAAACTGCCGCCCGATGCAGGCCCGCTGGCCATTGCCGAAGGGCTTGTAGCCGTGGGGGTGGATCTTCGCCTCGTTTTCCGGCAGGAAGCGGTCGATATCGAACACATCCGGGTTGTCCCACACCTTCGGGTCCCGGTGCAGGGACGGCAGGTGAATGGAGATGCCCTGGTTGCGGGGCAGCCGGTATCGGCCGCCGATCACTTCATCCTCGTAGGACGCCACCATGAAGGCCGGCGCGGTGGGCCACATGCGCAGGGACTCTTTGAGCACCCGTTCAATCACGTCCAGTTGTGCCAGGTGGCGGTACTCCGGAGCCGTGTCGCCGGGCAGTACCCGGTCCACTTCGGCATAGGCCCGGGCCAGCACATGGGGGTTGCGCAGCAGGAAGTAGAGCGTAAAGGTCAGCAGCCCGCTGGTGGTTTCATGGCCGGCGACCAGGAAGGTGAGCACCTGGTGGCGGATGTTCAGGTCGTCCAGGGGCTCGCCGGTCTCCGGGTCTTCCGCCGTCAGCATCAGGTTGAGCAGGTCATTGCTGTCGGTGGGGTTTTCACGGCGCTGGCGGATCACCTCGTCCACCAGTTCGTTCATGGTATCGATATCGGCCAGGTAGTCCGGCGGGTCCTTGCGGAAGCGCTCGAGCATCGGCAAACGGGTCAGCTTGGCCATATTGGCGGCGAGTACCCGCACCATGGACCCCAGGAACGGATGCAGGTCCCGGGACTGGAAGGAGTCGAAGCGATAGTTGAAGCCAGCCAGGGAGATGGTATCCAGGGTCAGCCGGGTCATATCATCCGCCACCAGCAGGTCTTCGCCCTCATGGGCCTGCCAGTGATTGCACAGTTGCTCGGCCACTTCCCGCATGGCCTCGAAATAGCCCTTCATGGACCGCTGGCTGAAGGCCGGCATCAGGATGCGATGGGCCTTGCCCCAGGCGGCCTCGTCACTTTTGGCGGTGAACAGGCCATCGCCAACGATATCCCGTAGCAGTGACAGTGGCGGGCGGATCACCTTGCGGAAGCGGGTCTCGTCGCAGAGTTCCTCAACCAGGTCCGCCGAGAAGGCGAAGGGAATTTTGGTGCCGGCAAAATCCATCTCGAAAATGCCATCGAAATCCCGGGAGACCTCCAGGAAGTACTGGGCCATATGGTCTTTGGGGATCTGCAGCAGGTTACCCAGCAACGGCAGTCGTGGCGGGTGGGGGAAAGGCTGCAGGTTCTGTTCTGGCTGGGTCTGGCTGGAGGCGCCCGGGTTATGGCTCATGGTCGTTATTGTTGCCTTACAGTGTAGGGTTGATAAAAATCTACCCTACACTGTAAGGCTGGTCAATCACCGACGATCCGGGCATCATTGAACCGATCAATATGTAGCAAGGAAACCTGTGATGCCACGCACCAGCCCCCGGCAACGACGACAACCCCTGAGCCCGGAGCGAATCTATCGCGCAGCCCTGGCGCTGATTGAGGAAAACGGCGCCGATGACCTGAGCATGCGCAAGCTGGCTGGGGCGCTGGGGGTGGACGCCATGTCTCTCTATCATCACGTGGAGAACAAGCAGGCGCTGTTGCAGGGGGTGTTCCAGACGGTCCAGGAAGAACTGGTTTTGCCGGAGCCGATGCCGGCGGACTGGAAGGAAGCCTTGCGGCAGTTGGGGCAGGGATTTCATCAGCTGGCCCAGCGCTATCCACGGGTGTTTCCACCCATGATCACCAGCCCCTGGGGGACCGAACGGGAGCGGGAGATTTTTCACTATATCCAGCGGGCACTGCACAAGGCCGGCGTGGCGGAACAGGATATGCCTCGAGCTACCAGCGCGCTCTATACGTTCGGTATTGGTATGGCCAATGTGGCGGCCAATGGCCTGCGGTTACGCCCCCTGTACGGTGAACCGGAACCCGTAAACGAAGCGTCGGCCCATGGCACGAGTGACACGGATGCACAGTTCAGTATCGAGATGATGCTGGCGGGGATTGAAAGCCTGGTTTCGGAAGGACGCCACTGACCAGGAATCCCTGATCAGTAACGTGTGTGGTCAGCCTTTCTGCTGGCTGGCAATCAGGTTGCTGATCTCCTGCTGGCCCTGGGCGCTGCCCATGCCAGGCACCTGGTCGCCGGTGCGGTCAGAGATTTGCGCGAAGTGGGCCGCGATCTGATCGGCGGCATCCTCATCGTCACCAATGTAGACACCCTTGGTCAGGGTGATATGGGCGGTCTCGAAGGAGCCGGCCCCAGCGGCCAGGATAGTGCGGCTGGGGGCGTCCTCGGAGCACAGGAAGACCACGCCCGGAGAGACGGTCTCCGGCTTCAGCTTTTCCAGCACTTCCGCAGGCATCAGACCTTCGGTCATCTGGGTAGCCGCTGTGGGTGCCAGGGAGTTCACCCGGATGTTGTACTTGTGGCCTTCCAGGCTCAGGGTCTGCATCAGGCCCACCAGCGCCAGCTTGGCGGCACCATAGTTGGACTGGCCAAAGTTGCCGAACAGTCCGGAAGACGACGTAGTCATTACAATACGGCCGTACTGCTGGTTACGCATGATTTCCCACACCGCCTTGGTGCAGTTCACCGACCCCATCAGGTGGACGTCCAGCACCGTTGTGAAATCGTCCAGTTCCATCTTGGCGAAAGTCTTGTCCCGCAGGATGCCGGCGTTGTTCACCAGGATGTCCACCCGGCCCCACTGGTCCATGACCTTGCTGACCATGGCTTCCACCGCATCGTAATCGGACACGGAACAGGCGTGGCTGACGGCTTCGCCCCCGGCCGCCCGGATTTCTTCGGCAACCGCCTCGGCCGGCTCGGCACCGAGGTCGTTAACAACAACCTTCGCACCACGGGCTGCCAGCGCCAGCGCATGGCAACGGCCCAGCCCGCCGCCGGCACCGGTAACAATGGCAACCTGGTCGTTCAGTCGGATGGTCATATCGGAGTCTCCTGCATCTTTATAGGGTTCGGGTTCTCGAGAGAGCAGTGAGTATACAGGGGTTGTTTCGTTGCTGCCCTTTTCCGTGATGCCCGTGGCAATGGAACAAAATGGTGCACTTTTACAGGGCGGTGCCAATTTGCGCCATAAAGGTGCGTATGGCGAGGTAAAGGCATGCATTGTGTTGCGCTCTGGCCCCCGCTGCAGTGGCGTTCCCGGGGCAGCACCGGGAATGGCGCACTTCCTGCTTAGCAACCTGACGGTTAAGGAAGTACCGACCAGGGATGGCTAAACCTTCGTCGATTGGTAGTGGTCGGTGACCTTGCCGTCATGGATCAGCACCGACGGCTAAAGAGAAAAACATGAGTGAGAAGTCCCTGTTTGATGTGCTCTGGCTGGTGGTATGCGCTGCCCTGGTGTTCAACATGCAGCTGGGTTTCCTGTGCCTGGAATCCGGACTGATCCGCAGCAAGAACGCCATCAATGTTGCCATGAAGAACATGACCGACTTTGCCCTGGCCGTCATGCTGTACTGGTTGTTTGGGTTCGGTGTCATGTTCGGGCTCAGCCACGGCGGCTGGGCCGGTACCACCCACTTTCTGCCTCCCGTGGGCCAGCAAGAGGCCTGGCTGTCCGCGTTTTTCCTGTTCCAGGCCATGTTCTGTGCTACCGCAGTCACCGTCATCTCTGGTGCTACCGCCGAGCGTTTGCGGTTTGCGGCCTATGTGATGGTGGGGGCGCTTGTGGCAGGGCTGATTTATCCGGTATTTGGTCACTGGGCCTGGGCAGGCGTCCTGGGAACGGGTGCCGGTTGGCTGGCCGGGCAGGGGTTTGTGGATTTCGCCGGTGCCACGGTGGTGCACAGTGTGGGGGGCTGGGTTGCGCTTGCGGTGCTGTTGCTGATCGGACCACGCATCGGGCGCTTCGAGGGGACAGGAAAATATGGCCATGCCATTCCCGGCTCCAACCTGCCACTGGCCATGTTGGGTGCACTGCTGCTGTTCTTTGGCTGGTTCGGCTTTAACGGTGGTAGCACCCTTGGCGCAGACGACACCGTTCCGGGCATTGTCGTTAATACGTTGCTGGGAGGCATCTCAGGCGTTTTGGCGGTGCTGCTGGTGAGCTGGGCGCTGCGGGGCAACACGGACGTGGTCCTGCCAATGAACGGATTGTTGGCGGGGTTGGTGGCGGTAACGGCATCGGCCCACGTCATTTCCGCCCTGGACGCTCTGGTCATCGGCGCTGTGGGCGGAGTGGTAATGCTGTTGGCGGGAGACCTGTTACTAAGGTTGCGGATTGATGATGCCGTGGCCGCGACCCCGGTTCACCTGGCGGCCGGAATATGGGGCACGCTGGCGGTCGCGCTGTTTGGTGATCCCGGGCGGTTGGGTACCGGCCTGGGTTTTGGTGAGCAATTGCTGGTTCAGGTCGAAGGCGTTGTGGTCTGTGGCCTCTGGAGTTTTGGCGTTGCCTGGGTTTTCCTGCGGCTCATTAACCGGTGGTGGCCACTGCGGGTAGAGGCTGAGGCAGAGCGACTGGGCCTGAATATCTCCGAGCATGGCACCCGTACCGAGCTGATCGAATTGCTGGAAGCCATGGAGGGGGATGTTCAGGCTGGCGGGTTCAAGGGTGAGGTGCCGGTGGAGCCTTTTACCGAGGTGGGCCAGATCGCCAGCCAGTACAACCGAGTGATCCGCGCCCTGGGGGCGGCGGTCGAAAAGACCCAATCCATCGTGCGGGAGATCCGTGACGGTATTGTGACCTTTGACGGACAGGGGCTGCTGACCAGTTATAACCCCGGTTCACAGCGCCTGTTTGCCCTGCCGTCGGAGTCGGCCCCGGTGCATTTTTCCCGCCTGCTGGACCCGGGTCACTGGGACCCGGCGGCCATGCTGCCTGTGCCTGGTGGTGAGGTCCGTCGAGAGGTGGTGTGTCGACGCTGGGACGGCTCCCATTTCCTGGCGGAACTGACGGTCAGCCGCGACGCCGAGGAGGCCCGGGTGCTCTACACAGGGATGATCCGGGATATTACCGAGCGTAAGCGGGTGGAAGAGCAACTGCATCGGGAGAAGACTCTGGCCCAGGTCACCCTTGCGTCCATTGGCGATGGCGTCATTACCACTGACCGTACCGGTCTGGTGACCTATATGAACCCGGTAGCCCAGCAATTGACCGGTCTCTCGGTGTCCGAGGGCGTGGGGCACCCGGTCAGCGATGTTTTCCGGCTGGAGGATGAAGCCAGCGGGGAGCGTTTGCCAGACCCGGTTCGCGCGGTGTTACGCAAACCCTGGCGTCAGCCGTCCAGTGCCGGTGCCCGCCATCGGGCCCTGCGTCGTGCGGATGGGGTGCTGGTGCCCGTTCAGGAATCGGCGGCGCCGATCCGTGATGAGGAGGGGGTACTGATGGGGGTGGTGCTGACCTTTATCGATATCTCGGTCACCCGGGAGCTGGCCCGCGAACTCCAGCACCAGGCGGCCCACGATGCCCTAACCGGCCTGATCAACCGGGCCGAGTTCGAGCGGCGTCTCTCCAACTCCCTGCGGGATACGGACGAGCACGGCAGTTGCCATGTTCTTTGTTACCTCGATCTCGACCAGTTCAAGGTGGTCAATGATACCTGCGGGCATATCGCCGGCGATGAACTTTTGCGACAGTTGGCGGCCCTGTTTCGGGTCCGGGTTCGTGATACCGATGTGCTGGCCCGGCTGGGCGGTGACGAGTTCGGCATTATCTTGATGAACTGCGGTATCCAGGAAGCCCAGGCCATGGCGGACAGTGTGCGGGAACTGGTGGAAAACTTCCGGTTTTCTTGGGAAGACCGTACCTTCGCCGTGGGTGTCAGTATCGGTCTGGTGCCTATTGATGGCCAGGGCTACGGTCTTACCGAATTGCTCAGGGCGTCAGACGCTGCCTGCTATGCCGCCAAGGAGAGCGGCCGCAATCGGGTGCATGTCTTCCAGACCGATGATAAGGCGCTTCTGGAACGCCAGGGTGAGATGCAGTGGGTTAACCGCATAAGGCAGGCCCTGGACGATGACCGGTTACGTTTGTTCGTACAGCCCATCCAGTCACTGAACTCGCCACCGGAAAGCCAGAAACGATTCGAGGTGCTGGTGAGGATGCTCGATGAACAGGGTCGGATCGTGCCCCCGGGGGCCTTCATGCCGGCAGCCGAACGCTACAACGTGGCCTGTGCCATCGACCGGTGGGTGGTCGCCAATACCCTTGCCTGGATCGGTGACCATGCCCGCCGGTGTGGTGGCAATCCCGGCCACTACAGCATCAATTTAACCGCCGATTCGCTAACCGACGAGGATTTTCTGGGATTCGTCCACGAACGGATAAAACGGGAGCGGGTGCCGCCTCAGTCTTTGTGTTTCGAGATTACCGAAACCAACGCTATCGCCAATCTCAGCCGGGCGCTTGAGTTTATGCGCAGCCTCAAGGCCATTGGGTGTGCCTTTGCTCTGGATGATTTCGGCTCAGGCGTCTCCTCCTTCGGCTACCTGAAAAATCTGCCGGTGGATTATGTAAAGGTGGACGGCAGCTTTGTCCGCGATATCTGCGTCGATTCCACCGCCCGGGTCATGGTGGCATCGATTAACAACATTGCCCAGGAAATGGGCCTGAAAACCGTGGCGGAGTTCGTCGAAAACCAGGCCATCGTCGACGAGCTCAGGCAGCTGGGAGTGGACTACGCCCAGGGCTTCCACCTTGGTAAGCCCAGACCCCTTAGCGAGCAGGTTGAAGTGCGCATGATGCCCCGGTAGGCAGCTATGGGCCCGGGAAGTCAAAGTATTGATGCGGTTAGGACCGCTGGTATGGTTCTCACAGTTATCCTCTGCAGGGGATAAAGCCGCGTTTACCCCCTGCAGAGGGTAAAGCCGTCCAGTTCAGCACCACAGTCTCTCCGCCAGCCCCGAAGCCCGCACCACCTGTTGCGCCACACTCTCCAGCAGCACCGTTTCGTCTCCGGCGATCAGACTGAACCAGTTGCGGGCGCGGGTGATGCCGGTGTAGACCAGCTCCCGGGTCATTACCGGGCTGAGGCGGTCTGGCAGGATCAGGCACGTGTGGTTGAACTCCGAGCCCTGTGACTTGTGGACGGTCATGGCAAACACGGTTTCCAGGTGCTGAAGACGGCTGGGGGAGATCCAGCGGATGTCGTTACTGCCATCGCTGGCAGGGAAGGCGACCCGGAGTGTCTCGCAGGGCTGACCGTTTTCGTGCTGGCCCCAGGGCAGGCTGAAGGTGATGCCGATGTCGCCGTTCATCAGGCCCAGGTTGTAGTCGTTGCCGGTCACCAACACAGGTCGTCCCCGGTACCAGCCCTCGGCTTTCGGAATCAGGCCGCGTGCGGTCAGTTCGCGGGCGATCAGGTCATTCAGGCCTTCCACACCCCAGGGGCCCTGACGCAGGGCGCAGAGCACCTGGAAGTCGCCGAAAGCCGACAGTACCTGCCGGGCGAGCTGGTCCCAGTCCTCCCGGAGGCTGTCGGCGTCCAGGTCGTGGTCCTGCATCAGGTTGAGATAGTGCTGGTAGCCCACTGGCGGTGGCAGTGCCTGACCGTTCAGGGTGCGACCGAGTCCCTGGTTGCTGAAGGCTTCCGGGCTACCGGTGAGCGCGTGCCGGCAGATCAGTGCCCGGGTATCTTCCGGGGTCGGGCCGCAGGGCAGCATGGTCACGTCGTTGAATTCACCCCGACCCAGGCCGGCCAGGGTGTTTCTGTGCAGTGTGTTGGAGTTGACCGCCTGGGCCAGTTGGCGGATGCCGCTGTCCTCGGTGAACCGGTAGCTCTTGCGGAGCATGGCCACGGCCTGGTCCATGGGCTGGCCGGCATTGTCCACCAGCGTTTCCGGTACGCGGTCGCCGGTCAGGGCGGCCAACCATTCCGCCGTCTCAGGGGTGTAGTGAGCGGCCAGGGCGCGTCGGCAGAGTTCCCCCAGAACCGCACCGGCGTCTACTGACGCCAGTTGATCCTTGTCCCCCAGCAGGATGAGATGGGCGCTGGCGGGCAGGGCATCCATCACCGAGGCCATCAGGTCCACATCTACCATGGAGGCTTCGTCTATGACCAGTATATCCACCAGTAGCGGATTGTCCCGGTGATGGCGGAACTGCCGGGAGTCCGGGCGGCTGCCCAGCAGCCGGTGCAGGGTGGTGACCCGGGTGGGAATATCGGCCTGTTGCACATTGCCTGGTAACGCTGCCAGCGGCAGGCGACTGACCGCACCGCCGATGGATTCGTTCAGTCGTGCAGCGGCCTTGCCGGTGGGTGCGGCGAGGCGTATACGGTATTTTCGGGCCTGACGCTGTGGGCTGGTGCCGGCGACAGCTTGCAGTGCGGCCAGCAGGTTCACCACGGTGGTGGTCTTGCCTGTGCCCGGTCCGCCGGTGATGACCGCAAAGCGGTTGCGGGCGGCCAGGGCGCAGGCCAGCTTCTGGTAGTCCACTTCGGGCTGGGGCCGGAACAGTTCGCCCAGAGCCTGGCGAAGCGTCTCGCCCTGCGGTAAGGCGGGGTCGTCCAGGTCTGACGGCTGCTCCAGGCGTTGGCGGATGCTTTCGGCAATACGTTGTTCATAGCGCCAGAACCGACGCAGGTAGAGGCGGCCGCTGTCCAGCACCAGCGGCGTGGACTGGCTGCCGTCGCTGACGGCAAGGGAGTTCTCCAGTACCTGGTAACAATCCTCTGGGGCAAAACGGGCCATCAGGTCCGCGGGGGTGGGCAAGGGCGTTGGCTCTGGCCCGGTGCCGGCGGCCTCCTCCGGGGGCAGGGCCAGGGTGCGGGCGGGCTCTTCCAGCAGGGTGTTCAGATGGACACACACATGGCCGCGGCCCACCTGGTGTGACGCAAGGGCCGCCAGCAGGATCAGCAAGGGTTCCGGCTGCTCCCCCTGCTCCTGGCAAAGGGTGCGAATCAGCCTGGCGAATTCCCGGTCCAGGGGGCGGACCCAGCCGGCTTCCTGCCACTGTGTCAGCAGCTCTTCCATCTGAGCGAGCCCCGAGAAGGGCGTTGCCGCATCCACTGGTGCCGGCGACACATCAGCGGCTCGCGAAGCCTGTTGTACTTCGCTGGCAGGCGCTTCGTTCAGGTCCAGCGAGAACTGCTGGTCGTGGTTCTGTTTGCGGCTCATGCTGCTACCTCCCGGCTGAGGTCGCCGTCGAACAGGGCGTCCAGGGTCTCGACCAGGTCCTTCGGTGGCTTGTCGGCGAAGGCACCGCTGGCGGGGCCGTCGATACCCCGCAGAAACAGGTAGACCGCGCCGCCCATATGGATGTCATAGTCGTAGCCCGGCAGCCGGGCCTTGAGCAGTCGGTGCAGGGCCAGCAGGTAGAGCACATATTGCAGGTCGTAGCGCTTCTCCAGGATGGCTTCCCCCATGGCCTGGCGGGTGTAGGCCAGGTCGTCGTCACCCAGGGTGTTGGACTTGTAGTCCAGCACGTAATAGCGCCCCTGATGCTCGAATACCAGGTCAATAAAACCCTTGATCATGCCATTGAACTGTTGCTTCTCCACCCGGGGGCGATCAGCGCCGTTCAGGGTCTGGTTGGTGACCAGGTCATCCAGTCGGCCGGTCGGGACGTTGCGGCTCTCGAACCAGAACTCCAGCTCAGGGCGAGGATTTGTGAGTTCGGCGAGGGTGGCGGTCTGCTCGCCATCACGGTCCAGGGGGAGGGGCGTCGTCAGCACCTTCACCAGCCAGTCGGTGAGCGGCTCCACCCAGTCACCCCAGCCCCTCACCCGGCAGCGGCGGGCAAGCTGGTCCCGTAGCCGGTCCGGGTTGGCGGCAACGGTAGCCATACCCTGGCCGGTGCACCACTCCAGAACCTCGTGCAGGAAGGTGCCGGGCCCGGCGCCCCTGGGGAACTGGTGGGGCCCGGTGGCGGCCGGGCGATAGGTGTCTTCGCCTTCCTGCTGGCGACTTTCTTCCATCAGGTTCTGGGCCTCGGCGTCCTCCGCCTCGTCCACAAAGGCGATACCCGTGCCGGAGAGCGCGGTGTACTCGATGGAGGAGTAACTGGCGATCCACCAGTCCTCCCGGGCCTGCCGGTGGGAGACCAGTGCCGGGCCCAGGCTTTCCGGTGCCGGTTCCTGGTATTCCAGGGCCTCGGCTGCCGGGAGTGGAGTGACGGTGATAGCGGCTTCGTCCCCGGCCAGGGCCTGCAGGCAGCGGGTCAGTTCGCCGTCGGCTTCGCCCACACCGTCAAGCAGGTATCCCAGCCCGCTCTTGTGCCAGTCCGGAATGGCCGCAGCACCCACCCAGGTGGCGTGGCGGGCGCGGGTCAGGGCCACGTAAAGCTTGCGGATATCCTCTCCCAGCCGTTCCCGGTCAGCCCGGGCGACATCCTCTGGCTCCGGATCGAAGATGGTGACCAGGCGCCCCTGATTGTCGTGGTAGCGTACGAAGGCCTGTTTCTCGTTCTCGGCCCGGAAGGCGGTGCCGAAAGGCAGGAACACCAGTGGGTATTCCAGACCCTTGGACTTGTGCACGGTGATCACCTTCACCAGCCCCGCATCGCTTTCCAGGCGCAGTGTGCGGTGTTCGTCCTCCTCATCGGCGGCCCGCAGGACCTGGGTGTAGTGGTGCACCAGGGCGTGCTCGCCATCCAGTTGCAGGCTGTCCTGCTGCAGCAGCTCGGCAATGTGCAGGATATCGGTGAGGCGTCGCTCCCCGTCGGGCCGTTGCAGCAGCCGGCCAGGCACCTCGAAATCCATCAGGAAGCGGCGCAGGGTGGGCAGTATGCCCTGGCTTTGCCACTGCTGGTGATAGCCAATAAAGCGGTCGATTTCCCGCTCAAGGGCAATCTCGTCGGTCAGTAGCTGGTCGAGGTAGTGCCAGGGCAGGGCCAGGGTTGGCGTCGACAGGGCCGTGCGGGCCAGGGGCAGTTGCCGGGGTTCGGCAAAGGCCTTGAGCCAGCACAGGATTTCCGCCGCTTCCGGGGAAGTGAGTACCGAGTCCCGGTCCGACAGGTACACGCTGCGGATCCGGCGTTGGCGCAGGGCATCCCGTACGGCGGCGGCCTCGTTGCGATTGTTCACCAGGATGGCGATGTCTCCCGGCTGCACCGGCTGCACGTCCGCCGGGTCTTCCACTTTGGCGAACCCGGCCTGGCCCTGCTGACCGGCCGTCAGCAGTTTTGCCACCTCGCTGGCGCAGGTGTCGGCCACCTGTTCGGTGGCGCGGCCCTTGGCGAGGGTGATCGCCTCACCCTGTTTGTTTTCTTCGTCGCTCTCCAGGGTCCAGAGGGTGAGACTGGGCCGAGCCTGACCGTTAACCGTCCACTGGCGTTTGGTGCCGTTGGCCGCCACCGGCTGGAAGGGCAGTGGCGTGTTGTCACCCTTGCCGAACAGGAAGGCACCGTCCCGGGCCTGCTGGTCGCCGTGCTGGAACACCCGGTTCACCGCCGCCACCATGGCGTCGGAGGAGCGAAAGTTGCGGCCCAGGGTCCAGGTGCGGTCCTGAACGCCCTGGCGGGCCTCCAGGTAGGTGTAGATATCCGCCCCCCGGAAGCCATAGATGGCCTGCTTGGGGTCACCGATCATCAGCAGGCAGGTGGCCGGGTCGTTGTCGGCAACCCGGTAGATACGGTCGAAGATGCGGTACTGCACCGGGTCTGTGTCCTGGAATTCGTCGATCAGCGCGACCGGGAACTGGCGACGGATGGTGGCCGCCAGTTGCGGACCACGGGGGCCGTTGAGCGCCTCATCCAGGCGGGTCAGCAGATCATCGAAGCCCATCTCGGCCCGTTGCTGTTTTTCCGCTTCCAGTCGGGTACCGATCCAGCCGCTGGCGTGGCGCAGGATGTCAGCTCGGGCATTGGGCAGGTTGGTGCTGAAGTCCATCAGTTCGGCAATGGCGTCAAAGGCCGGGTGGTGGGGTACCTCGCCTTTTACCTTGCTGGCAAGGCCCTCCGGAGTCTGGTTCTGAAACCCCGCCTTCTCCAGTCCTTCCGGCAGCAGGGTGTCGTCCCCGGCCCATTGCAGCAGGTTAGGCCAGGCCCTGAGCATGGCGTTGCGGCTGTTGCCATTGAGGTTCTTGCCCAGACCCTTGAGCAGGTCTTCCACTTCGGTTTGCCACTGGCTCCATGGCAGGGACTTGAGGGCGTCCGCTCCCTCCTTCCGTTCGCGGACGGCGGCGTCGATGGCATTATGGATGTTGCCGGAGGGCGCGGGTGGTTTTTCAGACAGCAGGTTGCGCACGGCCTTGCGGAGGTCCGACGGGGTCTTCCAGTGATCCAGCAGTTCCTCCATCAGCTCTGCAGGGAGCGGATAGGCGAAGGTTCGCCAGTAGTCCCGTACCACCTCATCCAGCAGTTCGCTCTGATCCGTCTCCAGGCTGATCCGGAACAGGCTGCCGCTGTCGAAGGCATGCTCGCTGAGCATGCGGTTACACCAGCCGTGGATGGTGGACACGGCGGCCTCGTCCATCCATTCCGCCGCCAGCAACAGACGCTTGCGGCATTCAGGCCAGGTGGCCGGATCCGGGTAATCCTGGTCCCGCAATTGGTAGATCAGGGCGGTCTCGGCGGGCGGGTTGGGGTCATCCGGGTTGTCGGAAAACACCTCTGCCGCCTGGGTCAGCCGCGCACGGATCCGGTCCCGCAATTCCTTGGTGGCGGCCTCGGTGAAGGTGACCACCAGCAGGTTGGGGGGATCAATCCCCTTGCCGAGGGGGCTGCCCTCCGGCTGACCATGGCCCAGCACCAGGCGCACATAGAGAATGGCAATGGTAAAGGTCTTGCCGGTGCCGGCGCTGGCCTCGATCAGGGTGCTGCCGTTCAGGGGCAGGGCAAGGGGGTTAAGGGTGGCGCTACGGGTCATGACTGGCCCTCGATCTGTTCACTGGCGGACTTGCCCTGCTCGGCTTCCCACAGGGGCAGGTAGAGCTGGTGCAGCAGGCCTTCAAAGGCCTCGTTGACCAGTGCTTCCGGGGCGTCAAAGGCCCGGCGAAGATAACCCGGGTCCCGTCCGAGGGCGGTGTCGAAAGCGGTACTGGCGTCTTCGATGGCCTTGTCGTGGTCGCCCCGGTATTTCTTGCTCTGGTAGAAGCTGTAGATCCAGGCGAAGGCCGCTTCGCAATGCAGCGGCAGCGCGCGGGTGGTGGCCTGCATCCAGCCGGCAAGGATAGCGTCCAGGTGCTGGCGGGCCTGTTCCGCGGGCAGGGGTGCGAAGGTAAAGCCTCGGCCTTCCTCCTTGCCCAGTATCAGGGTCTGGAAGGGTTGGTCCGTGAGCTGGCCGGCCAGGTGGACCACCCAGTCCGCCATCAGGTTGGCGTAGCGGACTTTCTTCTGGCTACCGGAACCGGATAGCAGGCTGGAACGGGAGACCACCAGCCGGCATAGCTGGCCTTCCGGGTTGCGGCGCAAACCGTCGATCAGATCGAGCACTTCCACCGAGCCCGTGGCATTGCTGAAACCGTGCTGGAAGGTGACCGGCTCCGGCAGCGCTTCCGGCCATTCCAGCAAGGCGTGCTGGTAGCGCTGGTGGAGGTCCGGCAGTCGTTCTGCCAGGTCTTCCCGCAAGCGGTGTTCGGTCAGCCCCATGCCCAGGTCGCCACGACGGGCCATGCGGTCCAGGGTGGTTTGGATGCGCTGGTGCAGTTCCTGCTCATCGCCGGACTTGAGGACGGCCTCGCTGATCAGTTCCTGGTCCAGACGCCAGCGATCCAGGCCGTCCAGGTCGAAATTCTCGTTGTCGGTATCGTCGTCTTCGACGCCTTCAAAGCGCACCTGCAACCGGCGCTGGAAGAAGGTTTCCACCGGCCGCTTGAGGAAGTTGGCCAGTTCCGCGAAGGTCAGGGGTTCCTCCGGTGGCTGCCAGGACAGGGCGCTGTCATCCGTAGTGTCGGTGGCTTCGATGCCATGGGCGCTGCGCCACTCCTGCTCGTAGGTGAACAGGTTCCGCTCCCGCAGGATCTCGGCCAGCGGGCGGGGCGGGCTGTCCGGTTCCGGTTGCTGGCCGTTGGCCTGTGGGAAATAGGACCGGCTGAATGGCTGTAGCGGATGGCAGGTGGTGAGGGCAGCCGTCACTGGTTTGTCCAGCTTACCTTCGACCCGCCAGAGACTGTCCAGGTGGTCCTGCAGCTGGCTGACAAGTACCGATGGTGGCCGCTCGGAGTCGTCCCGGATACTGCGGCCCACCCAGCTGATGTAGAGTTGCTCCCGGGCGGACAGCAGGGCCTCCAGGAACAGGTAGCGGTCGTCTTCCCGCCGGGAGCGATCCCCCGGGCGGTAGTCGTTGGCCATCAGGTCGAAATCCACCGGAGGCCGGGAACGGGGGTAGTCACCGTCGTTCATGCCCAGCAGGCACACCACCCGGAAGGGAATGGCCCGCATGGGCATCAGGGTGGCAAAGTTGACCTTGCCAGCCAGGAAACGCTGGTTCAGGCCACTTTCGTCAAGGCCTTCCAGCAGCACGTCCTTGACGATATTGAGGGGTAGCTGTGTCTCGGCGAGGCCGGCGGCCAGGGCGTCGTCCAGCCACTGTTCCAGGTGCCGCCGGAAGCGGTTGAGCAACAACAGGTCGTGGCCTTCGAGGTCCTGGAAGAAATGTCCCAGCATATCGGAGAACAGGGCTTCCCACTGTTCCGGGGTGCGGGGCGTCAGCAGTTCCTGCCAGAGATTCTCCAGCTGCCCCACAAAGTCGGACAGCCGCCCGGCCAGGTCTGCCTGAAGGCCGCCGACCTCGGCGTAGGGCTCCACACCGGACCAGGGTTCGTCGTCCCCCATGCCGTAACCCAGCAGCATGGCGCGAAGCCCGGACTGCCAGGTGTTGCGGGCCAGGTCTCCGGGCAGCTCCAGGCTTTCACGCTGCTGGCGATGCAGGCCCCAGCGGATGTTGGCGCCTTCCACCCAGCGCCGGGCCAGGGGGATGTCCTCTTCGGTGATGCCAAAGCGCTGGCGGATGCCGGGCACTTCCAGCAGGCTGAGGATCTCGCTGACGGCAAAGCGGCTGCGGGGCAGTCCCATCAGCGTTTCCAGGGCAATCAGCACCGGCTCATGGTGACGCTGGCCCTGGTCGGAAATGGTAAAGGGAATGTGCCGGGTGTTGCCGGGGGCATGGCGGCCAAACACCGCCTGGATATGGGGCGCGTAGACGTTGATGTCCGGCACCATCACGATCACGTCGCGGGGGCGCAGGGACGTATCGGCGTTGAAGGCGGCCAGCAGCTGGTCGTGGAGGATCTCCACCTCCCGCTGGGGGCTGTGGGCATCGTGGAAGGCCAGGGAGCGGTCCGTGGCCGGGTTCAGGGTCCGCTGCTGTGCACGGATTTCCTGCAGCGGTGTCAGGTTGTAGATGTCGTTCTGCAACTGATGCAGTAGTTGAGGAGCTTCCGGGGCGCCGTGGTCGGAGAAGATGTCGATCCGGTTATCCGGGGTGCGGAAGCGCTCGCCATACTCCTCCGGGTTATCGAACTCGTCCAGCAGCCGGATATAGTCCCGGCCCTGCTTTCCCCAGGCGGCCAGCAACGGGTTGGCGTGCTGATGCAACTGGTCCGGGTCGGCCGCGGACAGGGTGGGGTGCAGGCGGCCCCGGCGGCGCTGGGCGTTGAGCAGGTCGCGGTCGCTGATAATGTCCGCCCAGTAGTACTGGCTGGGGTTGTGAACACACAGCACCACCTGGCTGAAGCGGCTGAGCACATGGAGCGCTTCCAGCGCCTGGCGGGGCAGGGATGAGACCCCGAACACCACGATGCGCTTCGGTAGACGATGCGGATTCGACAGCTCGGACGACTGCTGGCCCAGATCCATAAAGCGGGTGTGAATACGGGAGCGGCTGGTGTGGGACAGCGCGTCCACATCCTGCACCAGGGCCTGCCAGAGTCGTGGCTGCCATAGGGTTTCCGCATCCAGCGGCTTTTCTTCTCCGCGGGCGGTGATCATGATTTCCCGGCCCTGCTCCCAGGCGCTGAGCCAGTCGGCCCGGAATACCTGGTACTGGTCGAACAGATCCGCCACCTTCTCCGCCAGCTGGAACGCCCGCAGGTCCGGGTCGCTGCCTTCCAGGAACCGGCCCAGGGGCAGGAAGGCGTCATCGTCGCTGACCAGTTCCGGCAGCAGCCGGTAGAGGCGCCAGACCAGCCGGCGCTTGTCGAAGGGCGAGGTTTCCGGTACCTCGCCCTCCGGCAACACGGCCCGGTAGGCCTGCCAGATAAAACGGGCCGGGAACAGGAAGTCCATGCCGGCCGCAATGCCGAGGCCGCCGTCGGTGCCGTCCTTGGTGGCCTTCTCCGCCAGTGCCAGCTTCAGCCACTGGGCGATGCCGTTACTCTGGACCAGGAAGGTTTCGTTCTCCAGCGGCGGCATGGGAGTCTGCCGACACAGGTAAACCACGGCCCGGCGCAGGTCTTCCAGGTGGTTGGCGTGAATGGCATGGAAGCCTGGCTGGATGCTGGCGTGATCGGTCATGGTACTCCCAGGCGGGTGGTTCGGAATGCTGCCACAAAGGTTACCGCAACTGGCAGCGGATTGCCGATGTGATTGTCCATGGCCCGCGCGACAACCCCGGTCGCATACGACGGTAAGTTCCGGTCTATAATTGGTCAAAAAGTGTTCATTCTTGCCATCCGGTCAGGGGCACTGCGCGTACATCCGTAAACGATCCAAAGCGGAGGGTCACCTGATGGACAAACGACAGCGCGCGCGGGTTGGACTGCCAGTCCTGTTGGTGTTGACCGGGCTACTGGCGGTGATCTCCGTGTCACCCCTGGCCGATGAAGCGGACGATGCCATCCAGGATGTGATCCTCACCCAGATCGAAGCCTTTGCCAACGATGATGAGCTTGCCGCCTGGGAACAGGCATCTGAGGGCATACAGCGCCGCTTCCGCTCGCCGGAAACCTTCCTGCGGATGGTGCGGCTGGTCTACCCCCCGGTCCACCGTGCGACCGCGATCCGCTTTCGGCAGCGGGTGCCCCATGATCACTTCGATATCCAGGTCGTTCGCCTGCAGGGCCCCGAGGGTCGCCTTTGGGACGCCTATTACCGGATGGTGCCTGTGGAACAAGGCTGGAAAGTGGGCGGTGTCCGGCTGCTGCCGGTCGATATGGGTATCTGAAGTATTACAGGCCCGGTGTTCAGCTTGAGGCGGGCCTCCGTCCGTCGTAGAGTTGTTGATTGATGCCATTCCCTACAGGTCGTTCCCGTCATCGATGAGCCCCTCTGAATCTCCCGGTCAGCGCCTGCGGGCAGCGGACCTGGATAATCCCCTGTACTACCTGGAAAACATGGAAACCGTGGTGAACTGGGTACGCCATCACCATGGCGACCTGCTGACCGCTGAAGAACGCGGGCGCCTGGACGGATTCGGCCGGCTTTCGGTGTCGGCCCGGGCCTTGCTGACCCGCATGGTGATGCGTACGGGCGAGCTTTTCCGGGCTGGCAAATTGCGTTATCCCGAGCTGCCGGAACCGGAGTCGGTGGGCCTGGCCGAGCTGCTGTCAACGGGCTGGGTGAAATCAGTAGAGTGGGTCACCATCGATGAGTTGTTTCGCCTGTTCACCCTGGCGGAGTTGCGCCCGGCCCTGGCAGACCGGCTGACGGATCTCGGCCATTCCCCTGCCATGCCCAAGGGGCGTATGAAGGCGTTACTGGCGGACCACCTGGACGAGATTGACCTCGCCGACTGGCTGCCGGAGCAGGGCAACGACCTGGTGCGGCTGGGGCATATGGCCCTGTTTGACCGCATCCGCCTGATGTTCTTTGGCAACCTGCGTCAGAGCTGGTCGGACTTTGTACTGGTTGAGTTGGGCTACCAGCAATACGAAGAGGTGCCCTTCACACCGGAATCCCGGGCATTCCAGCGGCGGGAAGACGTGGATTGCTACCTCACCATGCATCACTGCCGTGAGTGGCTGGATGAGGGCCGGGCCGCTGAGGATGTGTGGCTGCAGGTGCCTGCAGCCACGGAAAACTCCTGGCTCACCAGTCGCCGGGACCGGCTGTTGCTGGAGCTTGGCCGCCAGGCGGAGCG
>Ga0098066_1000072_pt1 | contig 39042 bp, 55 predicted proteins | sample 25BtaG_FD_76332 | JGI IMG/M metagenome (GOLD analysis project Ga0098066, IMG submission 76332) | Marine viral communities from Cariaco Basin, Caribbean Sea - 25B_WHOI_OMZ_CsCl | ecosystem: Environmental > Aquatic > Marine > Oceanic | place: Caribbean Sea: Cariaco Basin | collected 2014-11-08
CTCCGTCACCCTGTCCCTGTCGGCAGAAAAATCATCCACCCCCGGTGCCTTGGGCAACCCCTTGAGGGTAAACTGGTCCTGGGGCACAAACCGCGCCAGATTTTCAGCCCTGATTCCCAAGGTTTCGGCAATACGGTTTTGCGCGTCAAACTGCCGTTGCCCCGAAGCGGAAAGCGACGTGGTGCGGGTGCGGTTAGGTGAACCAATATCACCCGAATACGTCACCGACCCAAAGGGGTTGTATTCGTTTATTTGGTTGAGTTTGGCGGTTTCCTGCGCTGCCTTAATGTTGGCTTCCGCCCCGGCATTAATCGCCCTTGACGGATCAAACTCTGTCTTGCTGGTGCCGAGAAGGTCTGAAAAGAATCCCATTATATCCCTGTTCCTGTTTCAAACCGCATATCCACAGAGTGAAACTCTACTGTCTGGTTTTTGGTTGCCGTCTTTAGATGGAGTGAGCCGTTACGCCCAACACCCGATACGCTCTGCCACTCCGCAACCGGGGTAATCCCCGGTGCCCAATAATCAACGTCCCATGTGGCCGTATCCCACTCCGCGCCTGTTTGCGCGGTGGAGGAAATAGCCGACGTTGCGCCCCTGTCTGAAAAATCCGTGTCCAACCCAATGGAGACCGGCAACCCGCCATCTGCCGAAAATACCGGCCTTGCCATGGTGTATCGCTTGAGCGATTGCCCCCCGTGGTATTTAAAGGCCGTTCTTATGTCACCGTTGATATTCGCCCCGGCGTCGCTGGTTCCTGTATCGGCCTTGTAAACAACCCCACTCCAGCCGAAATAAAGGTTGTCGCTGAAAGTTGACCAGCACCGCGCGTCCATACCTGAAAACAGGCACCACGCCCCGGTGGTGGTGTTAATCACATGCTGCTCATATTGAGAATTGCCCTTTGGCACGTTAACGAGCGCCATCGACCCATTGGGGTAATGGATAGGCTGCCAGCCGAAGGTTGAAGAATTAAGCCTTGCCGCCTCCCTCACCGCGCCGGAAATCTTGTCGCTAATTCCCTCGTCGGTCCTCCCCGAAGGCAACTCCCTTGAAAGGGGTTTGTAGCCGTCCTTGGTAATAACGATCAGATCAGAGCCGACATTCAACAAACACCTTCGGCCAATCGGTGCGCCGATATTAAAGACACCCACTTTGGCAAAGGTTGAGGCCGAGGCAGGATCGGTGCCGGAATAAATAACCACTTCCCCGGTGGACATGACGAACACGGCCATATCATCGGGACCGGCCCCACCGTCACGGGTCCATGTTCCCATTGCCATCAACTCACCACCGCGAGAGACAATCGGGCCTAAATCAAATTCAGTTGCACCCCCGGCAACAGCTCCCGTGCCGAGATACCAGAATGACGCCGTGTTCTTCTCGATAAAAAATAACCTTGACCCGAAAACCATGGGCGCAATCAGGTTGGCCGATGTAACCCCGGTGATCGAGGGGGTTGACCACGTTGTGCCGTTATAGTTCCTGACCGAATCGGCCCCGTTGCAGGCAACCAGGTAATCCCCGCCCCCGGCGGTAAACATGACATGCTGGAACTGGGCGCTTGTCAGGCTTGAAACAACAGCCGCCCCCACCGCCCCGCTTGAGGAAACATCATAGATATTGGCCCCTGCCGCCGCGAACAACTCCGAGGCCGTCCCCGATTCATATTCCATCAGGGACTCAACATTTGACCCCAACCCGGTAGCGTATGATTCATACCCCTTGCGGAGTTTGACCGACGACGTTGAGGGAAAATAGTTCTCAAGCGTAATCGCCTCGTTTTCCACCATGTCTGAAATCTGGTCGCGGGCGTTCCACCCCCCGATAGGTGCGGGGGAGGTATCCTGTCCAATTGCCATTTAACCCAGCACCCAACTTGTCGCGGACTCATCCCATACATATCCGGCACCGGGATTAGGCGTGGGAGGATCCCAATCGCCCTCAGTCTCGTTCAATACCCATGAGGGATATTTCTTCGGTGGGATAAAACCATTTCTTGCGCGGTCAAACTGATAACCAATACCGGCGAAGTTCTTGCGGAACGGTGTCTTACCCTGAGCGTGGACATTGCGGCGCGTGTTGAAGCTGGTCTGCGCCCATTTCGTATCGTTGTCATAGAGGTTTTTCAGATACGCGACCCCCGTCGCCTCATCGGGAGCATCGCCGTCATGAACGACAATAACCTGAACAACAATATCGCTCGCGTCGAGTTGTGCAAAATGCGCCATTAGAACGTGATACTCCCTGATCCTGTCCACTCGTAAATACGATAACCACCTGAAACAGTGTAAGTCGGTGAACCTGTCGTGCTGTCGGCTGGGGCGTAAGTGTCGGCGTATCGGATAATCACGACGCCCGAACCGCCTGCCGCGCCGTTCCCGCCCGTACCGTCCGTGGGGTGACCGAAGCCACCGCCGCCACCGCCTGTATTTGCTGTTCCAGCAACCTGGTCGTCATTTGTGCCGCCAGCACCGCCACCGCCTGAACCCCCAACACCGCCTGTGGTCGAACCACCGCCTGAGTAACCACGGCCACCACCGCCTCCTCCTCCACGGGTGACAGATGAACCGTTAATCGAGGATGCAGAACCGGCACCGCCAGCCCCGCCGTCTGTTGAGGTTGCAGCCCCACCGACAGCACCCGCACCACCACCACCGCCCGCAGCCTGGGAGGCATTATGACCAGCACCACCCGCATTGCCTTGGCCTGATGGAGTGGCTGCGCCAGCGGCGGAATTATAAGAACCGCCACCACCGGAACCGCCAGCCGTGCCAGCCGTGCTAGGCGTAGCACCACCACCGCCTCCGGTAGAGGTAACAGAATCAAAAACCGAATTGGAACCGTTTGAGCCGTTGTTATCGCCTGTGCCACCAGCACCGCCACCGCCTACAGTCACGGTTAAGGGTGTGCTGTCTGCAACCGATAAGCCTGTAGCAGTTTTGTAACCTCCTGCGCCACCGCCACCACCGCCCGGAGATGAACCACTAAGCGCACCGCCACCAGCACCACCAGCCACCACAAGGTATTCAACCTCAGAAGGGGCGACTAGCGCACCGCCATAGCGGTAAGGATTAAGTATAACCCCCATTATGTCTTGTAACCGATTAGGTAAACTTTCAGGCCCGCACCAGCAACCGTCGAGCCGATCTGGTCTATATCAACCGTAATCTCCGCATCGTCAGCTAGGGACGCGTCGGAAATCACCGCCGGAGTTGCCGCCGTGGTGGAAGTTTTCTCAGAGGCATCAATAGTCAGCTTGGTGGAGAGGATTGTTACACCGCCCTCGTTAATATCCACCGTCAATGTCGCGCCCGTTGGGGCCGTGGTTGCGGAACACCGAACCGCCGTCAGCGTGAAGGCGTAGGGCATACGGAATGTTGCCTTGGCCGTTCCTGTAGTCAGGGCTGTAGTTTCGTCTGAACAGGCAATTGAGATGTGTTCTGTGGGGGCCGTTGATCCCGTCCTAGTGGCGTTGTCCGCATCGTAAGCCTGGACCGTAACCCCTATATCGGCGTCAACAACAATTGTGGCGTCGTAAGCTTGGACATCAGTTCCAATGACAAGCCCGAGCGTGGTTCTTTGTGCCGCCGCACTCGCATCATCCAGCAATGCAGCACCCGCCGCCGTAATCGTATAGGTGGAATCCTTGAGGGTCTTTCCACCCGTTCCGTCAAACAGGGCAATAGCCGAATCCGTGGCACTCGCGGGGCCGGAAACGTCACCCGAACCCGCCAGATCGGAAAGCAAAACCTTTTTCAAGGTGGAGGCGGAATCGTCATAAGTCATAACGTAATCCGCACCCGAATCCGGCGACCCGTCAGCCGTCAAACTGCTTATATCAACGGCCAGCGTGCCGGTTGTGGAGATTGTGCCACCCGACAGCCCCGTTCCTGCCGTAACGCCCGCCACCGCGCCGCTAACGCCGCCAGAGAAGGTCGCTACGCCCGTAACAGCCAAAGTGCCGGTGGACTTAACTCCTGTCGTCGAAACCTGTAATGCAGAAGCCGTCCCCTCCCCGTCCTCCACATCTCTCAGGGTTGTATCAATACCGGCATTGGAATTGGAAACCTGCACTAAATCCTTATAGCTGTTTCCGGGCTTCTGCCCTGTAAGCGCGGTCAAACCAAATCCTCCCAATTATCGTTCGTCCAGTCCGCCCATGTATTGAGTGTCACCGTCGCGACATCCTGCACCCCGTCATTCTTTGGTGACGCCATCCCCAAGGTTGGGGCAGAACCAGACCTCCCCAACGCCTTATCAACCCTTTTTTGGTATGCCCTCTCGTCGGGTTCCCATTCAAAGCCCTTGCGCTTCAACCAACGCCAGATAATGCCGTCCGCCATAAGGCTTTCAGAGATTTTCCCGGTATCGTCATCCGCCGTCCATGCGGTTTGCCCAACCGAACCAGATGATTGGCACCACTGGTCCGAGATATATTCAAAGGCCACCGTCTCCACACTCGTCGGTGTTGGCGTGATGATGATGTTCCCGCCCTGGATACGAAACCGCCCGAAGGGGTAATTGGTTCCTGACGCCTGGTCCGCCTGGTATCCCTGCGGAGAAAGCGGCCCTCCCACCGGACGTCTTGTGGTGCGGTTCCAGATCGTGTCATTCAGCATCCGGTCGTAATCAGAGGCCACCGTGGACAGCGCGTATGACGCCGTTCCGTTGGCGGTGCTGAATGTCTCCTCGGTGATTAATTCCTGCCATGGACCACGCTCTGCCAGTTCCGCGCCTTCCTTGTTGGCAAGGCCCAGCAGCGTTCTCACGGTCTGGTCGGTTGAGTCGATAATGGCGGTAGGACGCGCAACGCCTATTTCGTCGGCTACGTCCTGCAACATGGAAAGAAGCGTCATGCGGCTTTCTTTTTCCCTTTCTTTTCGACCTTGGCGGCGAGTTCGGCCACCTGGGATTTCAACATTTCGATTTCGTCTTTTTGCCGTTCGTTCTCGGCGGCCAGCTTTTCAAGTCCGGCGTTTCCGTTGGCCGCTTCCAATGCCGCCTTCGCCTTGGCAACAAGCTCCCTTGCCCCCATGCCGACGTTCTGGATTCCGGTATCGGAAAGCGCCGCCAAAGCCTCGACGGTGGGGATGTTCATGTGCTTGAGTTCGGCAATTTGCGACTTGGAAAGCGCTGGCCACTGCTCGATAGGCCAGCCCTCGACGGCAATTTCCTCGTTCTTCTCGTAAAACTCCCACTCACGGGGCCAGCGTTGCTTGTCGCTGTCCTTGATGGGGCGAATCACCTCATCCCGCGATCCCGCCGTCATGATCTTGACGAAGGGCTTGTCCACATAAACAGGGTGGCCTTCTTCTTCCGATTTGAACTTGTGATGCACGGCCTCGGTAAAGAACTCGACGAATTGCGCCTTGTCCTGCTCCAGTCCTACAATGTCTCCGTTATTCAGCATGTTTCGCTCCTTTTAGTTTCTTGTGGATATGGGCCAGCAACCCGTCACCATGAACGGTGAGGGAAAACATCCAGCCCCATTGTTGTATAAACTCGGTGAATACCGCCGCCTGCTTGGCAAGATACGGCATGGTCTTGAACAACCGCCCGCCACACCAGACCTCTATAAACTGGTGATTCTCGTCGGTGCGATTGGTGTAAACGTGGGTCGTGTCCTCGCAACAGGCGTCGCAACCCACCATCTCGAATTTACGAAACCCCAACACCAACCCAAGGGTTAAACAACTCAATGACGGGGTGCCAAGGCATGTCACCAGAAGCGGGTTTTCATCGGGGATAACCGCCACCTCGCCTATGTCTGATCTAGCGTGCCACATGGTGACGTCTCGGCCCTCGAGTCGGTCGAAGGCCGGTGGATGGGCGTGGGAGGGTATAAAATACCTGCACCCTTCCGGGTATTCCTCACAAAGCGCATCAGGCCACGGGGCAACCTCAAGAAAGGCAAACCCCCAGGGGTAAATTCCCTCCCTCACAAGGAAGTCGTGGGCCTCATTTACGCAAATGATTTTATTGTCTGTATTTTTTAAATAATCGAGATGGGTCTTTAACGACGGGCCACCGCCAACAATAACCAGCGTGTCGTCGCGTATTTCCCCGGCTTCCAAACGTGGCAGGGGTCTTTTGCAGTTCTCGCGGATATGGCCTAAAGCCTCGTCAACCTGTTTGGGGTTAAATTCCCGTGAAAACTCCAGCGGGGAAAGTCCGGGGGGGATTTCTCCCCCCCGGTCAGTCCTAGAATCCACCAGACTTGGGATGGGTCATGATAACCTCAGTCCCGCCCGCCGGAGTGCCAAGCGCCGTGACAACCACAACACCGTCAATCTTGGTCGTGGTGGTCGCGTCGTCAAGCGAACCGGCAGTAGCCGAAGTGTAAAGGGCAACGTCAGCCGCGCAAGATGCAAGCACCGCGCCGTTGATGTTGGAACCCTTCGTGGCAACCCAGCCGTAATCGTTATCGGCAAAGGCCACCTGTGCAGCACCAATCATCCAACCGTCATCGGCCATCGCAGTCGTCAGCGAGGCCGCCTCAAAGTTTTCGTCAATGCCGACGAAATCATACTGGGTGATTGCACCGTTGGCGTGGACATACATATACACCCCGCCGTCATTGGTGGAGACACACTTGCCGAGAGCGAATCCCGGCGTGCCAGCTTCGGAATCTGCGGGTGTGGCCGTCAGGTCAACACCAGTAGAACCGTCAATGGTATAAGCCATTATTCCCTCCCTTAATCTTTGAGAACGCCCTGGAGCGAAGCATTGCTCAGGGTCATGTTACCGGCCCAGCCAATCAGCTTGACCACGGAATCCTGATTCACAGCATGGCGATCCGGCGAAAGCGGAACCATGTTGCGGTCACGATGCGGACGATAGTGGATGTAATCCGAATTGAGGAAATACATATGATTGCTCGGCGCATCGGCACCGAACCCACCATCAAGAACAACGTCTGCGCCCATGTATTTGAGCGAGGTAAAGCCAGCAGAGGCCATCTTGTCGTCAGTGACGCGCTGAATGGTCTGGAGGCTTCCCAGATAGAGGTTGTAATAATTGTTGTCGGCAACGATCAGGTCAGGATGATCGGTTCCACGAACCAACTGGTTGTAAACCGTGTTCATGTAGCCCTGAATGTTGCTTGACGTAGCGGCACCGCCGCCGTCAGTGGTGGAATCGTAAGAGATATTCCGCCAAAACGACCAGTTGGCGCGGTTAATACCGCCAACCGTTCCCGTCGAGGGGCTATCGGCAACAAGCAACTGCAAGCCACCGATTTCCTTGGACGAGGAACCCGTGCCGTCGGAATACACACCGTCGGACAGGGTGTTGACCATGGAACGCTCGGCGTTCTTCACGCGGGATTCCAGAAGGTCGATAATCGCTTCCTTGCCCGAGTTCTGAAGCTGCTCCAGGCCCGAAATCGACACGGCGACAGCAAGCTGCTTCCAGTCAAACTCGGCGCTGGTGAATACGTCCTGGGGCGTAATTTCAAGGTTTTCATACCCCGAATACCACATGGTTGTGCCGTTGGCGGCGTATTCCAGTTCCTGGTTGATCTTACGACCGCCGGAAAGCGGGCGCATGTTGCCTTTCTTCTTCAGCCGATGAAGAAGGGCGTTGTTGTTCGACACGTTGTCCGCCAGCTTGCCGGAGCGATTGCTGATGGTCGTCGTGACGATTTCCGAGAGATTCGGAGATGCCATTTTTCTGACTTCCTTTTTTTATTGTTTTTGTTCGGAAGCGTTAGAACTGGGCCGCGATTTCCTCCCTGAGAGAAGGTTTCGGACCCGCCGGGGATTCGCCCGATGGTGAACCTGTAACGCTGGACGAGGCATTGGCCGCATCCGCCGCTTTCTTTTTCACGGCTTGCGTGTTGGATTCGCTTACAGCCTTCTTTTCGTTATCGAGAAGGGCCTGCCTTGTTTCGGTGTTTCCCCATACCGCCCTGTCGTAAGCCAATTCCAGAACCTCCTTGTTGGGTTTGTTCGGATCGGTGGCGCGGATTTGCACAATAATGCCTTCCATGTCCTTCACAACAGCCTCGTAATGGGGGCGCAACAATTGTCCGTTGGCGTCCTTCTCACTGGCAAAGGCGTTAATTTCCCCCTCCACGGAGGCAAACGCGGCTTGCTGTCTGTCGTTCTGGTCACGTTGCATCATCGCCCGCAAGTCAGACACTTCGCGTTGTAGCGCGGTGGTCTGCGGGTCGGCGTATTCCTGTGCTTCGGTTAAGGTGTTGATGTCAACGGCGGCTAATTGTGATAGCCCCGTGATAATGTCGGCCTTCTGCTGCGGTGTCCCGTGTTCCAGCGTGTGAACCATGTTTAACGCCCCCTGGAATGCAACGAGAGGGGTGTCGCCCTTCGATTGCAGATAGGGGATATACGGTGTCACGATCTGCTGGAACTCGTCCGCGACCTTGGCCTTGTCGTCCATTGTCGTTTTGAGTTGCGTTACCCCGCTATCCATTTCCTCCTCACGCTGGAGGATATAGTCACGGGCCTCTTTCGGCAGGGCGCTGAATACCTCTTTGTATTCTGCTTTCCATGAGGCGGGCGCTTGTGGCGCTTCCTCTACTGCCTCCGGCTCGGCTTGTGGCTCGTCGCCGGTTGATTCTTCCGCCGGTTCTTCGGCGGGTGGTTCTTCTGCTTCGCTTTCAGGCTCCTCGTCCTTGGCCGCAAACCGCCCCTTGTCGTCACGGGTCGGGCCTTCTTCCGCCGGTTCCGCATCGAAAGCGTCGGTTAATGCCTCCCGGAGATCATCCCCGGTATCTTCAATTTCTTCGTTTTCTTCTTCCATTGCTCCATTCTCCTGTGGGCTTTTGTTGAAAGTGCGGTGGGGTGCGCGGGAGCGGCGCGCAAACACCCACCTGCCCGGCCAGGGTTTCGTTTTGCTCCTTTATGTGGCCGGGTGTTAGTTCAGCGCCCTAATGATCTCATCGCGGGGGCTGTCCAGTTCCTTACGTTTGTTGTTCATTTTCTCATTGCCGACCTCGACGCATCCGGCGTCCCGTGTGGCCTTGGCAAAGGCCCGTTTGGAATCGTAATACTTGCCGTCACAGACGTTTTGCGTGCGGTCCATCTCGTCGGAGATAATCAGCGGGGCACCGTCCCCCGGTTCCCATTTCGAGGGCGGCTCCTCGCATCGCTCCCCACTGTCCTTGTCATACCAGAGGCCGTCGGCCTTAAGCGTTTTGCCCGGCATTCATCTGCTCCTTGATTCTTTGATTTCCCTCAATCTCAGCCGCCTTCAATTCCATGTTGCCGACCATCTCCTGCTCTCGTAACGCCATGTCTGCCTGTTGGCCCTGCGCCTTCAGGGCCATGTCAGCCTCGGCCTTCTGCATTTCCGCGCTCTTGTCGCCGTGAACGGCGTCCAGTTCGGCTTTAAGCTGTTCGACGACCTGTTGGGCCTCCATCAGGCGCGGGTCGTCCTGGGGCTGTGAGAGGCGTTCCTGCAATCCCTCCATAGCCCTGTCAAAAGCCGCCTCCATGGTGCGCCCGGTCTTAAATCCCCTCACGGTGAACATCATCATTTCACCGACCAGCGGGGCCATCTCAGGGGCGGCCTGCATTAACGGGAAGGCGCGCTCGATAAACGACGACATGGCCTCGATAAACTGGATGCGGGCTTCCTTTTCCGCCTGTTCGTCGGGCTGGATGGTTGAATCGGTTTCAATGTCGATGCGGAAAGACCGCTTTACCTCGTTCCGCAACAGGTCAATGACTTGGGGAAAGAGTTGCATATCTTCTTCATCCATCAGCTTGACGCCCGACATTTCTGCAATGCGCTCGGGGTCAAACTTCTCGGCAATCAGTTCCGCCTTCATGCGGATAATATCGCGGGCAAACCGCTGAACCTCCGTCTGCCTGTCCCTTATGCGGAGAGAGGCAAACTGTCCCTTTAACCGTTGCGCTGTCGCTGTCTCGGAGGCTTGTGACGTGCCCCGGATAATGTCCGATATACCGGTAATCTCGAACAACGCATCCTTCGCCTTGTCCCGTGCGTCATACAGCCCCGCCAGAACCGTGGCGATCTGGTCAATGGGGAGATAGTCAATAACCCCTTTCAACCCGCCCTTCTCGGCAAAGGTCGCCCATTGATCCACGGGAACAAGAACATTCTCCCGGCCCTTGATGATCTGCCCGAGATTCGCCGCGACGCTTGAATCATACACACCGGCAATTTTCAGGCTTTCAAGAAGCAGGTTGATCCGCGCCGTCATTTCGTCAATTTCGAGCACCTGGTCCTGATACAGAACATAATCGGGAATGGGGTTGAGGCTGTCTGTCGTCAAGGTGGCGTATAACGGTCGCGGACAAGGGAAAAACCCCCTGAGATTCAGCGGGTCTTTCTTCCTGTCGAGCAATTCCTTGTGGTCACGGGCAATCCAGTAAACGGTCTTGGTGGTCTTGTCCCATATCTCCCAAACCGTCGCTTTCTTGAAGGCTTCATTCTGCTTGCCTTCGTCATCGAGTGCCGATTTGGGCTTATGATCGAGGGGAACCTTCTTGCCCTTGTCGCCAAATCGTTTCACCAGTTCATCACGGGTCATAAAGGCCCGCTTGGCAACCCACCTCACCTCACCCCAATACCGCGCCGGGTTGTGGAGGAAATCCATCCAGTGAATGTAATCGCAAACCGCTTCCTCGGACGTTACCTGCTGGTATGGCTCCTCCTGGGTAAAGGCCCGTCCATCCTCGCCATATTGCGCCCCCTCGGGAAAGCCTGTGCCGCCCGCCATAACATCGGCAACATCAGGCTCCAGATACTCAGGCTCCGGGGTGATGTCCTCAAACTCGGCATTGTATCGCACCCATGCCGCGCCCCGTGCGGTCAGAAGGTAATCGGTAACGCAAGAGCGCATAACCGTGTCGAAGTCGTAATTCTCCACCGCATAGCCGGTCGCCCTCTCAAGTATCTCAGAGGCGGCGCGTCCTACCGGGTCGCTGTCCTTGAATTTACGGGTTATCTCAGGATTGGGGGTCGCCGCATATAAAGCGGGCTTTAAGGTTTCGACGTTCGACCACAGAAGATTGAACTTGCGTCCCCCCTTCTCACTTGAGGGGCGCTCATCACGATACCGCTTGATAACCTTCTTGGCCTGTCCCTCCCACTTCTCCCGGTCCTTCTCGGCCATGCGGATTTCGATATCCCAACGGTCATATTCACTCTTGGCGTCGGCTACCGTCTCAAGGGGTTCGTTCAAATCCTGCCTCGTTCCTCTGGTTTCGCCGTTTTCCAGGCGTCGTTCATGGTCATAGTCTGCATGGTGCGTGGTTCTTCCGGCTTGGCCGGTTTGGGGGCAATCTCCCGCCACCCCATTGCGAGGTATCGGAAGGCGTCCGCCGCATGGCTTGTCCAGTCATGCAGGGGGCGATCCCTGAACACATTGTTCTTTTCGTCAAAATCCGCCCGGTATTGGCGCAGTGCCTCGATACCGTCCCGGCATTTCACCTCGTCGAAATACATACGGGGCAACAAAACCCTTGCGGCGTTAATACCGTCATCAATCTTGTGGGCAGGTATCAGGCGCGGCTTGCGGCCCAAACCCTGCAAGGTTTCAATCCTTGTGCGCCCGGTTCCCAATTCCCGCACCTTGGCGTCATGGGGAACCCAGTCAAACTTGTATTTATAAGGCTTGCTCTCAAGCACCTTGGCGTAATGGCCGAGGCTAAAACCACTGTTCTCGTAGAAATCAATGACGCGGATTTCATTGCCCGCCGCCTGCCAGAACCAGATAGCAGTTGAATCCCCTATCCCCAAATCCCAGACCGTGTGGACTTCCAGTTCCGGGTCATAGGGAACATCACATATCCGCCTGTCCCGTTCCGCGTCGGCTATCTCCTTGCCGAAATAAGCCCCGGCAATCGCCGCCTCAAAGGAACACTCATATTCCTGGGCGTATTGCCCCGGCGTCATGTCCTTACGAGCCAGACCCAGCTCCTCGTCGTCGATCAGACTGGTTTCAGAGGCCCGCAGCATCATGTCGAACCACTTGGGGTCTTTCACAGCGCCGTCATACACATCGAAAAAGGCGTTGCGCCCTTTCGGGGTGCCGATAAACACCGCCCAGCCCTTGCGATCCGACAAGGCCGGTCTGACAACCTCCCCCCATGTGCGGGGGTTCATGTCGGCGTATTCGTCGAGAATCACCCCGTCAAGATAGATACCGCGCAACGTGTCCGGGTTGTCGGCCCCGTAGAGCCGCACACGCCCCCCGTTCCAGAAATCTATACGGAGTTCCGACTCATTGGCTTCGGCCAGCCCTGCCGCCATTAACGGCGCAACCGCCTCCTTTAGATACGTCCAGGCAACATCCTTGGCCTGCTTGTAAAGGGGCGCGATATAGGCAAAGCGCGGGTTCTTGTTTTCACAGCGTAGAGCGAAGTCCACAAGATCGTGAACGCACGCCACGGTCTTTCCCGCCCGCCTGTGGCAGACAAGGGCGGCGAACCGTGTTTCCCTCTTGTGAAATGTTACAAACTGTTTCCGTGGCCGATAGCCGAGATCAATCTGCGTCACGCGGAACGCCGGTGAATACCGACACGGACCCGGAATGCTCTACGTCCTGCTTTTCAGACCACCGCATCCTGGCCTTTGTCCACCAGATTAAAGCCGTTGTGTCGCCGCTTGTGGCCTTCTGGTAAAGGGTCTGCGCTATCTTGGCGTTTGCTTTTGTGGCCGCCGTGTCCAGTTCTTCGCGGTAGTGTTCCCGTAAGGTCTTGGGCGCAACGCCTATCACCACCGCAATATCATCTTGCAGGATACCGCCCGCCGCCATAGCCTCTACCGTCTTGCGGCTTTGGTCTGTAGGTTCGTGCTTGGGCCTTCCACCTTTATCTTTCATTCGGCACCCGTTGATTTTGGAGCGTGGCGGTCAGTGCTGCCCTGCCGCTGTGCCGCTGGAACGGCCATCGCCTGCTTGCCACGCTTAATGCCTTTGTACATGCCCGCACCCGCTTCCTCAATTGCGCTGAATGGCAATTCAGGGACGGTCAGCCTTTCTCGGCACGCCTTATCTAGAAAATAGATATACCTCATCTGGAAACCGGGCAATGTTTCGGAGCCGGAAAAATCCCTCTTGCTCGTCCCGTGCTTCGCCGCAACGCTACCATCTGCGAGACGCACAATGGTACTGTTCTTCTTCAACCCACAAAGGACAAAGCCGCTGGCTCTGTAGATAGTCCCGTCCCCGCATTGAGTGCCGTCCGCGAAGGATACCACCCACTTGATCTGCGGATATTGTCTTTTGATAAGCCGAAAGGCCACCCCTATTGCGCGGCTCTCGCTGTTACGCGGCAGCCTCTCTCCGAAGGCCATGCGATTTAGTTCCAGCATGTCGTTCCATTTGGCTCCGGCGACCAGACCCAACAAATTGCGCCTATCAATTGGAGGGCCAAACTGCATAGCACCCTCTAAGCGCCCATCAAGGAACACGCCCATATGCAGCTGACTATTCTGCACCACCTTGCCGCTGTAATGGATACGCCTAACAAGGGCCGCCGCGTCTTTTGCGGATATTGGCTCGACACGCAAATCTTTAGCCGACGCCATATTGCCCCACAAACATCTCACAAACGCGGGACAAAGCGTTCCCGTTCCCGTTTTCGTTTGGTGAGTCAACAAACTCGCCCATCTCTTTGGCTATACGCAAGGCGTTAGAAACACTGTCGGCCTGCTCGTCGTGAAGTGTAAACGTCATTTGCTGGAAAGGTGACTTTTCACCATCCGGGAGGTCCGGGTATTCATCAATTGGCGTTGGGTTTAATGCGTCTAATTCGCCTTCATCGAAGCCAAGGGCTCCAATGTCAAACCCAAGTGCATCTAACTCGCCGATCTCACAGCGCAACAAATCCAAATCCCACCCGGCGTTCAGGGCCAGCTTGTTATCAGCAATAACCAGGGCTTTGCGCTGCGCCTCGGATAAATGGTCAAGCGCGATACAAGGCACATCATCCATGCCAAGTTTCTGCGCCGCCAAAAGCCTGCCGTGGCCAGCGATAATTCCCCGATCCCCGTCAATCAACAAAGGGTTGGTAAAGCCAAACTCCTTAATGCTGGCCGCTATCTGCGAAACCTGTTGCTCGCTGTGCGTCCGGCTGTTGTTGATATACGGAATCAGGTCAGAAACCGCGATATACTCAATTTCCTTTTTATCCACGGTAAAAACCACGTTTAATCTGCTCCGTCTTTCCTCCGGGGTGTCCCGTCAGTCTTGGTTGATTTGATCCCTCGTAAATCTGCTCCGGGTCGTATTCGATTGATTTACCCCCCTGGTGTATCCGTGCAATCTCCCGCTTCCATTCCTCTAGATCGTCGAAGTCTTTGGGGATTAGCTTTATGTGGTCTTGCATTCAGGTTGTTTCATTTATGCGCCGTCGAGTCCGTCCATGACGATTCTCCAAAAGATAACCCCGCAAGCCGGAACCTACATACCTCTTTAAACTGGTGGAGTCGTCCGGGCGCCGCCCCCGGAGTTTGCCGTTAAGATCATTTAACTGATCTTATTTGGCCGTTCTACTCGACCCCATGAAAAAACCCGGCAGGATTGCTCCGACCGGGCTTTGTGTGCGCCTCAAGGGTTTAATCTTGACGCACGAATTACATGTTATCTGGTTACATACACTTTTCGGGCAAAGGTGTCAAGCGGCTATTTCCCCCTCACCAGCTCGGCAAACCGCCCCAGCCACTGCCTTAATATTTCCACCAACCCCTCCGTCGGGATTTTATATCTCCGCGCCGTTTCCTTTAACCCCGTCCCGTCGATCACCACCCCTAGAATCATATCCGCGTTAATCACTGATTCTTTCAACTCGTCGAGCCATGGCAAATACGCTTTTGACCTGATTAACGACAAATCTTCCGTCAGTGGTTCGTATTTACCCCCTCCCCCTCGATCATACCGCCCAATCCGAGCCATGCACGGCGCGGTGGTGGCGATGTAGAGCCTCTCGATGGTCAGAGCCGCAGAAAGGTGTTCATCGGCCAAGCGCCCCGCTTTATAGAGCCGCGCAATCGGCCCTGTAATCTGTGGCTTGGTCGCTGTCTCGCCTGTCGGCCCATCCTCGTTGTTCAGATTGGCGTATTTAAATTCCTCTAACAGTTCAACCAACTCAAACACGGCCAGTTGAGCAAAATGCCGCGCCGGTCCCGCACACACATTGGCTTGCCCCTGATATTTGTTTAGCAGTTGGACAGCCTTCTCCCGTGCGTCTGTCTTGCGCCCGACAAATTCAAACCTCAAAGCAGAGAGCGTTTTCATAAACAACCCCCATTCCTCTGTACTGGTGGCGCAATTGGGGAGAGGAATTACCTTGTTCATTCTTCCCCTTTCTGCCAGTTCATGCCGCCCTCTCCCTTATTTCCATTACGCCACACCATTCCAACCGGCCACCATCTGCGCCTTTTGCGCCCGGTGGAGTTTGGCCCTCTCCCGGTTTTTGTGCTGCTCGCAAAACGTCAGAAAATCGGCAATCGAGGGCGGGCTTGGGTATTTGTGGGTGCGGATTAAATCCGTTGCCGCCTGATCGAGAACGCAATCTGGAAACTCTGAAAACTGCCGGAACCATTCCTTCATTCCGCCCTCACTCGGCGGGGTCAGAACCGAAAACAGCCGGTCCAGAACAACCGCTAAACCCTTTTCTCCCGCCGGGGATAATCGCTTTTCCTCGGCAATCACCACCTGGGCCGCGTCATTCGCCACACTCACCGAAACAGGTAAATCCATGTTACCGTCCCATTCCTGCAACGATCCGGCTCCGTCGCTCGTCGTCAGAGATTTCCCCCTTGCGGGTAGTTTGACCACTTCGCCTATTTGCTTCATTTTTTCGCCTTTTCGCTTCCATTCTGCAAAAATTCCGATAAGCGGCGCGGTAACATTTGTAGGTTTTCCCGGTGGCTTGGCAGTATCCGCGCAAATCCTCCAACACCGCAGGGGGGTCGCATCCATACCGGATTGCGTATTGCTCGTCGTCATGGGTTAAAACAAAATCATCCAACAGGGGTTTTTCTTTTTTATATATTTTTTCTTTCTTTCTTTCTGGTATCTGGCTTCTGGTATGCTGCCTTGTTTTTTGCAGCCCTTTTCCCGTTAAGTTGTTGATTTCCCTTAATTCTGCCCTTTTCTCGGCGGTTTTTAATCCACCTTTCGCGCCATTTTCGACAAACTTTCGCGCTTCTTTCGCGTCGTTTTCGCGCGTTTTTTCTGCCCGAAAATTATCCAAACACTCTCCGCTTACGAAAATCTTGCCCTTGTCGATCAGTTTTTGGCGGATGATTTTCCACTTACGAACAGAGCAGCCACAGGCGCGGGAAATCCATTGGGGGTCGTCTGGTATTGCCGCGCCCCTGTCGTAAATCAGATCGAGACAAACCGAATATGCGCCCTTCTCCTCAAGGGATAATTCCAGGGTGCCGGTGATGAAGTCGGCCCCATAACGCTTATACCAAGGCCGTGCGCTCAAGCCGCCACCTTCCTTGCGAACGCCCTGCAATTCCCGCATAGGCGGTTGAACCTTCCGTCAGCCGTGAAATCCTTGTGGCATCTCAGGCATGTGCGCCCCACCTTTTCAATCTGCGGGTTCTCTGTTTTGATATAATCCTCAACCGTTCCTCGTCTGGTATAAAAACGGTGGGCGCAGGTCTTTGGGCGTCGGGTCAGCCTCTTGCCGATCTGCCGCCATGTTGCTTTGCGTTCCCGCATGGCATCCATTATCCTGTCGTCCTCCGACGTCCATTGTTTTCTCATGCCGCCTTCCTCATACGCCATGTCTGGGATAGTTTTCGTGTTGCTTCCTTGCGCTTAAACGTCACCCTCGCGCCGATCCGTGTAATAAGGGCGGCGAGGTTAGGATTGCGCTCAACCCGGCTCTCCGCAGCGTTTATGCCCTTGATTATGGTTGTGTGGTCACGATCCAACATCCGTCCGATTTGGGGCAGGGAAAGACTGGTGGAATTTCGCGCGATCAACATGACATATTGGCGAGGCCATGCAATATTCCTTGACCTGCGGGGAGAAAATATCCACTGAATCGGAATATCAAATTCCTTCGATACCTCAATAGCGATTTGCTCAACAACGTTCATTGAAGGCCCTCCTCACCGCGTATTTTCTCAGAAAGGCCCATAACGTATAAATCACCGTCACTTCCGTGGCCGACTGGACGGAGGGAACAAATCCCCAAAATGGCAGAACGTAATAGGTGAGAAGCCACGAACCGACAAAACCGACAAAAACATCCGTCAGGGTTTCAATTATGGAGTGACGGCGGGTTTGCTTCATGCCGCCCTCCCGTAAAAGGCCGTTGCCGGGATTTCTTCCTTGCCAAACAGATACCAGGCGCAATTATCTTTACCCGTCATCTTGGAATCGGGAATCCATTTCACCCGTCCAACCGACACGATCTTGACGCAGCGCTTCATGTATTCCGCAGATTGTTTCGTGTGCATCCAGTCGGCATCGAATAAAAGCCATGTCGGCGCTATGCTCGACAGGTGCAGAATGAGAGGGTGGAGGATTTTTCTATCCCACGGCGGGTTGGTGATAAAACAATCACCTAAACACTGGTCTATACTCAACGCATCAACACCGCCTTTAATGTCTGATTCAGCCATGCAAACATGGCCGTTCTTCCATAAGTGCCGCGCCAGATCGCCATCACCGTAACAAGGTTCATCGAACCCTGTGGGGATTTTTAAATGCGACAAAAGCGGAATCACGGCCTCATAAGGCGTCGGGTAAAAGTCCCGGTCTATACGCGGAAAATCAGACCGCTTACCCATCACCACCCGCCAGTTCGATATAAACACGGAACGGCATCACAACCAAAGTCTCCCGGTTATCCTCTCGCAGAAACAGAGCGTCATTATCGCCCAGCCATTCATTCAGCCATTTGGGGAATTGTTTTCGTGCCTTCACTTCGCAAACCAGGGGGGCAGATCGTCCCACGGGGTAAACGTCAATATCGGCGTCGTGGGTGTAATGGGAGGCTCCCGACATAGGGACTCTCACGGCGTCAATGCCGTGGTCTTTGTGGAGATTGACGATTTCCCGCTCAATCCTCGCGCCTTTGTCTCTGCTCTTTTTCCCCACCCCTTTTCCTTTCATGGGTGTTGTTATTCGTTACGCCGCCGCCCTCTGTGTGAATTTCATGGCAGGCGGTGGTGCATGGCTCCGGCAATGCCTTTCATGCGCCGCCAAAATTTCACCAGCTTTCTTTCCTCGCGGTGGTCAATCTTCCCGCCCAAGGCGTCGGCATATTCCAAACTGCCTTGCGCGAGATAAAAGTTGGCATCCATGTGATTGGTGTCGAACCCGTCAATGTTGTGGGTTTCCATGACGGTAAAAACAGCATTTAAAAGATCAGGCCTGGAATCCGTCGCCCGCTCCACCGATTGCGCCGACGCGCACAATTCCGCGAAAAGAGCCGTCTGGGAATTACGGTATGTGCAGCGTGAATTACTGGAACCGGCGTGACTCATGCGGCCTCGTCCCGTGGGTATAAATCGGGGCGCAGATCATGGCGGGAAACGCCGGTGATCTTCTCCACATCCAGAACCCGTGTTGCGGGAACCCTTCGCCATTGTGAAACAGCCGCGCCGGAAATTTCCAGCTTTGCCGCCAGCTTGGACACCCCTGTGGCGCGGGTGATCGCGCTGGTAAGGGCCTCGTCTCTGTTTGTGGGATTTGTCATGAACCGCATAATAAGAAACGCTTATTATCTTGTCAAGAACTTCGTGGGGTTTATTTTTGCCTGTTGTAATAAGTTTCGCTTATTTTGTTCTTGACAGGACAATAAGCGTTTCTTAATATGGGGACACCCAATAGGGAACGGCCCCGCCCGAAGCCGTAAGTCAACAGAGGGCAACGCATCTTCAAGAAAGGGTGCAAATCGGTCGGATTGCAAGCCCGGCCTTTCGTGAAAACCGGACGCGGCGGGGGCAAATCCTCCCCTCCCACACCGCCCCCGCCGCAGAAGGCTTCAAGGAGTGAATGATGGCCCGTTATTTCAAATACCCCCTCAACAAAATTGCAGCCACGGCTGACGAGTTGGACGTGGAGATTCTGGACAACATAGAAGAAAAGGTTGCCGCCCTGATTAAATATCTCGAAGGCCAGAAAAAACAGACTGAGGGACGAGACGCCGAAAGAGCCGTTGAAGGCATGATTGGCCATGTGAGGGACGCAGCCTTCGACACCATCACCGATGTTAAAGAATGGCTGATTATGAATTTGGAGGACGCAGCATGAAGGATTTTGACCAGCGCGACTTCTTTGTCGGCCTGTTTTGTTTCGGCCTCCTGTTCTCGGTGCTTTTAACCCTTATGGGTATAGCCCCGGCAATTGATATGGAGTTAATGCGGTGAACTTCGGGGATAAGGTTTTCATAACAGGTAAGACCAGATTGCTAGGCCGTGTGGTGGATCACTTCACCGACAACGGTTCTCAGGCCCATTTGGTTTTTGCCGAGGACGGCATGGATCATATCTGCTTTGAAGGCTCGATTATCCCCGCAATTTTTCCCGATTCGATGGTTATCGTCGCAAGGTCGGCAGACACCCCTTCGGATGTGGAGCCGGTGGCATGACTGACGAGGAATTTAAAACCGCCAAGGCTGAAATCGACACAGACAAGGCGGGTCATGCTACCGCCGCCCTTCTGTCTGCAAGGAACGCTCTGATTGAGGCAATGGAGATAAGCCCGACCGAATTGGACGGCGCGGAAATCCTCAATATCACCGAGGAAATCCGTGAACTCTGCAAGCACATTCCAGAAAGGAAAGCGGCATGAGCAAGGAAATGTATATAGCAGCCCATGAACAAATGATTAAGGAGTTTATGGAGGAGAACCCGGAAGCGACGGAGGACGAGGCATACGTAAAAACGGCGGACGCAGCTTATGGCCGCATGGTCAACAATATGACAGCACAGGCCGACGCATACGCAGACAGGGAGAAATAATGTTTCATTCAGAAAAGATTGACCAGATCGCCGCAGCCTTAGTGAAGGCCCAAGGTGAAATCGTCCCAGCCACAAAAGAGAGCGAAAACCCGTTCTTTAAATCCAAATATGCCGATTTGGGGTCTGTCTGGCGAGCCTGTTCCACCGCCCTCCACAGTAACGGGATTGCCGTCATCCAAGGCGCAGAGCCTGGGGCGGGGGAGAACATGAAAGACGCGAGGAACTTCCTCTCCTGCACCCTGCTTCATTCATCGGGCCAGTGGATCAAGGGTGTGTTCCCCCTCGTTTCCGGCAAGCCTCTTGACCCGCAATCCATGGGTGCCGCCATCACTTATATGCGCCGCTATTCACTGGCCGCAATGGTGGGGATTACACAAGAGGACGACGACGGCAATTCCGCTATGCCCCGTGACGGATCGGAAATGGCGGGGGGCGCTGCATCGGTAGCAGCCGAACAGAAAAGAAGGAAAGCCCAGCCACCTGCACCACTGAACGAAACCGTCCAGCCCCTTGTTGATGAAATTTGGGAAACAACCGACTTGTCGGGGTTGGAGAAGTGGCAAGCAAAATCCAAGGATGAAATCGACAAGCTGAAAGAGGCCGACAAGAAAGAAGTCCGAACGGCCTATATGCAGAAACGGGAATCATTCAACAAGAAGGTAGCCGCATGAACATTTTTACTTTCACCGGACGGATCGGCAAGGACGCCGAAACCCGCACCACTCAAAACGGAACGAGCGTGACGTCTTTCTCCGTCGCTAATGACGTTGGTTGGGGTGACAACAAGAAAACCCTATGGATTGATTGCACTCTCTGGAAGGAACGCGGCGAGAAACTTTGCCAATACCTGAAAAAAGGAACGCCGGTCACGGTATCCGGTGAGGCCACGGTTCGCGCCTACACGAAAGACGGCGAAGCCAGGGGCGTTATCCAGGTCAGCGTCAGGGATATTGAATTGCAGGGCGGCAAGCAGGAACAGGCCAGCACCGGCCAAGGCCCTGCCCCGGCAGAATCCAACGACGATATTCCGTTCTAGCCTATGACCCTCCCCCCGAAAATACGAAAGCAACCCAAGAAGGAAAAACGGGTTAGATCGCCAGCCCATAGGAATTGGGTGAGACAACACTTCTGTTGCGTTCCTGAGTGTCACAGGGAGCCGATTGAAGCGGCCCATGTGAGAACGGGAACAGGTGGGGGAATGGGAATGAAGCCGGATGATTGCTGGGTTATCTCCCTTTGCCGGGATCACCACGGCGAGCAACACCGGATAGGCGAAAAACCTTTCGAGGAAAAATACCAGATCGACATGAAGGCATTAGCAATTGAGTTTGCCGACAAGTCCCCCCACCGGATGAAGCTGAGGAAAGCCGCGTGATTCCCTATCCAGACAGAACCCGCCCACCTGTTCTGGATTTTCTTAATGGGCGTTAATGGAGTGATTAAATGAGCGAAAAAAAAGAACCACTGCCTAGCATCGACCGCACTTCAAGCGGCCTGAGAGATGCGTTACTGGATGAAATCGACGCTATGAGGGCTGGCGAAAGCAACGCAACGCGAGCCAACGCGGTTGCAAAGCTGGCTAGTCAGGTCGTCGATACTGTCCGCATGGAAATGGAAGTCCAGCGCCATGCAGAAAAAGTTGCGGCGAGTGCAACCGCTATAGGCGACGCCAAGTTACCCACTGCGCTTGCCTTGGGCGTGGCAGCTTAACCATGGAACGCTCCCCCAAAGGCCCAGGATCATCGAAATACAATTACCGTCTTTCTGAGGCGGTAAGCATCATACGCCAGATGCGGAGTTTCCGGCACTTGCGGGGGAGCGTTTTTATCGCGATAAACCAGATCAAAGACGGGGAGTGGACTGATGGGAGATACAACTACTCCGTTGATGCGGAGTTGAGTGGCCTCGCCATTTCAAAACACATCCATGAAGAAATCCGGTTTAACGGTAAAGATTATATAGCAAATCGGGATTTTTTGCTGGCCGCTGTCAAAACAACAGCCTACGGCAAGCCTTTTGGTAGAGAAGATGAGCCATGGGAGGAGATTATTGAGAGCGACCTTGCGTGGCGCGACTACGCCGGGGAATACCCGTCGATTGAAGTCGTTATTAGAAAAAGACACTATCACTTATATGATTTGCTGCGCGGCCTTGCAAATGTTTATGGGGTATCCTGCTTCGTTTGCGGTGAGAAAACTTACTACAAACGGCAGCGCGACACTATGCGGGGATTTGGTGTGACCGGGCATGACGAGCTCGTGTCCCGGCTGTGCCAGTCATGCCACCGGAAGTTCTCAAAATTCCACAATCGAATACACGGCCATGGCGTTCCACATGGCGACGAAAAGACGGGGCTTCTTTGGCTCGCTAATATTGCACAAAAACAACCCGCTTGGCTGACGAGGAAAGCAGCATGAAAGCGGTTTTCGTAAAACAGTTGGGTTGCCTCCGTCCTGTCGATGAACAGGGAGAGGAAATGCTTTCCAAGATCAAGATGAATGGTCAGGTCACTGTTGAGGTGAAGAAGGCCCGCAACCCCAACCATCACCGTAAAATGTTCGCCCTGCTCAACACGGTTTATGAAAACACAGACGAAAGGTTCCCCTCCGTGGATGCGCTTTTAACTGTGGTGAAAATCATGGTCGGGCATTGCGACACGGTGATTGATAAGAACGGCAACCCTTTCTATTGCCCCAAATCAATCAACTTCGCCAGCATGGATCAAACTGCCTTTAACGAGTTTTACGACAAGTCCCTGGATGCCATCTGCAAAAGGATCATGCCCGGCACAACACGCGAAGAATTAGAGGGTGAGGTTCAGATAAAAACGGGACGGGCTGCATGAAGCCCTTTCTTCTCATATTCGGTTTTGCAATGGGGTCTTTCATGTCTCCGGGATACGGCCCCGAAGTTGAGATTATCGAGAGGGAAGTCTTTGTGATTATCGACCCCCCGCCCATTCCGAATGCCAGAATACCGCTAAGGGTAAACGGAAGTTATCCAGAGGGATTTTTTGAATGAACGCAGTTGAAAGATGGAAAGCTCTAACCAACGGAGAAAGCCTATCCGTATCACAAGTGATCGAGGCTGGCGACTTACTGGCCCGTGAACTGGAACAGGTTATCCAGGCTTGTGAGGCGTGTAATTCCAACTGTGGGAAATCCTCCCCCTCGCGGACAAACGAGACAAAGGCAGATGGATGATGAAAGCGCAGAAAAAGCCGTCAAATATGCCGCCGACCTCATGCGGAAGAATTACGAGGCAGTGGGGTTCCTACCTATCCCGCGCCTCCTGGGCTACGCCAAGGCGGGCCAGTTATGGCTTCAATACGAGAACGACGAACCCTGCGGGTATCTTGCCTTCGGCAACGGCTGGCCCGTCCTCAAGGTCTATCAATGCTGCATCCAGACAGATGCGAGGCGGGCGGAACACGCGGCTACGCTCATTCGCGCTCTTATCCAAGTCGGCCAGGATCGGGGCTGCCTATCCATTTCCCTTTGGTGCGCCGAGGATTTGGAAAGCAACCTTTTCTGGCGGGCAATGGGCTTCCGCCAGGTCGCAACACGGGATAACGGAAACCGCCGGGGGCGGCTTCATATCGGGTGGGAGTATCGCCTTGAAAACGACCTATTTTCGGGGCTTGCGGCCTAGTGCGGCCCCGTCCGTGAAACGAACGAACACGGAGGGCGGGGAATAATGCGCCGGATTTCCGAATATTGTTGAGGCGTTTTTCTCGTAATGGGCCGGTGAACGACCTCTTAAACCAGTCCCCTGGAAACAATCAGAAAAGCCAAATTGAATGCCTTGGGCTGATTTTCGAGAGTGAGGACGCGCGACGAGACCATTTTATAAAGCTGCTGACCGAGAAGCTGAAGGATCCCAATTTTCGGAACCAAGAAGGCTTTCCACAAGGCACCGACGAGGCGATTCTTGCGATGTCGGATCCACCCTACTACACGGCCTGCCCTAACCCGTGGCTCGAAGATTTCGTGAATCAGTACGGAACTCCCTACGGCTCGGCAGAGCAGTTTGCAAAAGAACCCTTCGCGTTTGACGTTAGTGAAGGAAGAAGCGGTATTTTTTACGATGCTCACAGCTACCATACAAAAGTTCCGCACAAAGCAATCATGCGCTACGTTCTTTATTATACAAAGCCTGGAGATTTGATTGCTGACACTTTCTGTGGAACCGGAATGACGGGAGTGGCCGCACAGTTGTGTGGCAATAGAAAAGCTGTCGAAGACTTAGGCTATCGCGTTGACGAAAAGGGAACAATTTTTGAACCTGTTCATATTGCAGGAAAGATTGAATGGCGCGAGTTTTCGAAACTTGGCGAAAGAAAAGCCCTTTTAAATGATTTGTCCCCCGCAGCTGCATTTATTGCAGCTAACTACAACTCCAAGATCAATGTCGCGCGCTTTAAGCAAGAGGCAACTCAACTACTCGATGACGCAGAACGAGAGTTAGGTTGGATATATGAAACCAATCACAGCAGCTCGACAATAAAGGGAAAAATTAACTACATCATCTGGTCAGACGTTTTCACATGTCCAGAATGCGCAGGTGAAATTATTTTCTGGAAATCGGCCGTTGATCATAAATCCGGCTCTGTTCGCGACCAGATTGATTGTCCTCACTGCTCGGCGGGAGTGACCAAGAGAACACTGGATCGTTGCTGGACAACCTTCAATGACCCAAAGCTCTCACGGCCCATCCAAATCGCGAAGCAAGTTCCGGTTCACATTAACTACTCAATTGGCAAAACTCGGTATGAAAAAGAGCCAGACGAAAACGATTTGGGCATTTCTGAGCGGTGTATGCAGGAGCTTGTTAAGTACGATTACCCCATCAAAGAATTGCCCGATGGTGAAAAAACTGGCGAACCTATCCGAATGGGCATAAATTTTGTCCATCACTTCTACACGCACCGCAATCTCTTGGCGCTGGCGTTTCTTCGAAAGCGCGCCGAAAACGGTGTGTATAGTAATGCCCTAAATTTTCTCATAAATTCCTACGACTTGACACACAGCACAATGATGAGCCGTGTGATATTCAAGGGAGGTGGGAAAAAGCCAGTTCTGACTGGATATCAATCGGGAACACTATATTTTTCCTCTCTTCCCGTTGAGAAAAACATCTTCGAGGGAATTCGCAAGCAAAAACTCAAAATTATAGTCGACTCGCTTGCGCTTGTTTCGTCGTCTCAAGCAATTCAGGCGAGCAGCGCAAGCCGCTTGAATGTTCCCGATTCATCAATTGACTATCTTTTCATAGACCCGCCATTTGGCGCGAACATAATGTACTCCGAGTTAAATTTTCTCGCCGAATCTTGGTCAGGTGTTATGACCAATACTTTATCGGAAGCAATTGAAAGCAGAACTCAAGGCAAAAGCCTCGACGATTATCGGCGCCTCATGAGCTCAAGTTTTGCAGAGGCATATCGAATACTGAAGCCTGGGCGTTGGATGACTGTAGAGTTCTCTAATACCAAAGCATCAGTTTGGAATAGCATACAAACGAGCCTACAGGAGGCGGGTTTCGTTGTGGCTAACGTTTCCGCTTTAAATAAGAAGCAAGGCAGCTTCAACGCGGTAAACAATAAGACTTCAGTCAAGCAAGACCTAGTCATTTCTGCCTACAAGCCAAATGGTGGACTTGAAGAACGTTTTATTAAATCTGGGGGCAGTGAAGAGTCAGCTTGGGACTTCGTGCGAACTCATTTGCGGTACCTTCCAGTCGTAAAATCAAGAGCAAATGAGCTCACCTACATTTCCGAACGTGATCCTAGAATCATTTTCGACCGAATGGTCGCTTGGTTTATTCGACATAATGTACCAGTGCCGCTCTCAAGCCATGACTTTCAGGAAGGCCTTCGCACGCTATTCTCAGAGCGTGACGGTATGGTTTTCCTGCCGGAACAGGTCACCGAGTACGATCGTAAGCGTGCGCATGCAACGCAAGCACCTCAGATAGAACTATTCGTTTCAGACGAGCGTTCGGCGATTGACTGGCTCATTGATTTCCTCAGCAAGCGCCCCTCGAGCTATCAAGACATTCACCCTGAGTTCACTACGCAGCTTGGCGCCGGATGGAAAAAACACGAGGAGAAGCCCGAACTTGCGGCACTCCTGGAGGACAATTTCCTACGCTACGACGGTAACCTAGACGTGCCAAACCAGATCCACAGCTACCTTTCTAGCAACTTTAAGGACCTGCGAGGACTGGAAAAGGACGACCCGCGTCTTAAGGCCAAAGCCAAGGACCGCTGGTACGTGCCCGACCCCACCAGGGACGCCATACCTTTGCCGACATCCTTATGGAGAAGGGCGCGTCATTGCGGGATTTAATGGATGCGGGGGGATGGGCAGACCAGAAGTCAGCCATGAGATACACAACCAAGCGTGTGGAGAGGGTGCGGAAGGCGATGGAGATACGATAGATGTAAAGGTTGAAATGCCGGGGTCTATGATCTGGGAGCCGCGTATCCGTCTGGTGATGCGTTCAGAAAACTCCCTTTGGAACTGAAGCAGGGTATCCCTTCATACATCAAGCAGAATGTGAATTTAGAACGGTTAGAGAATGTTAGATAGTGTCACCAAGAAACGCATAGACGACTTACGCAACATTCTGGTTGGGAAACTACCAAGTCCGCAGAGTCAGGTGGAACAAATCACCACAGGACTGATTTACAAGTTCATGTATGACATGGATGAGGACGCAGTCGAAATGGGTGGTGTTCCATCCTTCTTTGTTGGTGATTATGAGAAATACTCTTGGAAGCACTTATTTGACCCTAAATTAGGGGGTGCAGATAAGGTGCAACTCTACAGTGATGCGATTGAGAATATGTATACCAATCCATCTGCACCACCTTTGTTCAGAGAGATTTTTAAGAACTCATTTCTTCCATTCAAAGACCCCTCGACCCTCAATATGTTTTTGAAAGAGGTAAATGAGTTTCACTATTCTCATTCAGAAAAGTTGGGAGATGCATTTGAAGATCTTCTTTCCTCCATGGGGTCTCAAGGAGATGCAGGGCAGTTCAGAACACCACGGCACATAATCGACTTCATTGTTGAGTTGGTGAACCCACAGAAGAATGAAACCATCCTGGACCCAGCATGTGGCACAGCAGGTTTCTTGATTTCATCCTATAACCGCATTCTGTCTCAAAACACTGATAAAAAATTGGGTGACAAACTCAATGCATCAGAACGCAAACAAGTTGGTGACAATCTCGTTGGGTATGACATATCACCAGATATGACACGAATCTCTCTGGTGAATATGTATCTCCACCAGTTCGCAAGTCCTCAAATTCATGAATATGACACCCTATCATCTGAGGACAGGTGGAACGAATACTACGATGTGATTCTTGCAAATCCACCGTTCTTCTCACCTACTGGTGGCATCCAACCCCATTCACGATTTGGAGTGCAATCAACAAGGGCAGAGGTTCTGTTTGTCGATTACATCATGGAGCACCTTAAACCCAATGGTCGTGCAGGTATCGTTGTTCCAGAAGGTATCATTTTCCAAACAGGAACAGCATATAAAACACTGAGAAAGAAACTTGTTGAGGATTGTTTGGTGGGGGTGATTTCTCTTCCAGCAGGTGTATTTAAACCATACTCTGGTGTGAAAACATCAATCCTTATTTTGGATAAGGAACTCAATCAAAAGTCACACAACATCTTTTTTGCAAAAGTTGAGAATGATGGTTTCAGTCTTGGGGCACAAAGAACACCCATTTCGGCAAATGATTTACCAGATGTTCTATCGCAAATAACCGCATTTAGTGAAAGCAACGAATGTAATTTGCAAGTGGCAACAAAGGAGGAAGTCCTCACAAACAGAGATGTTTCACTGAATGGTGCAACATACAAAATTTCGGAGTTGACCAACTCAGATTACGAGATGGTTAGTATCGGCAATAAAGACTACTTTGAAGTTTTATCTGGTGGGACACCAAAGTCTGATGAAACCTCATACTGGAACGGTCAATTGAATTGGATTTCACTTGTCGATTTACCAGCATCAAATTTGATTACGCAGATTCATAACTCTGAACGCACTATTACTGAACTTGGATTAAAAAAGTCATCTGCAAAGATGATACCTGTGAACTCTGTGATTGTTTCTACTCGTGCAACAATTGGAAGAGTTGGGATTAACCGTATTCCGTTATCAACCAATCAAGGTTTCAAAAATATTGTCATTAAGGATGAGTCTCGTGTTTCTTGCGAATATCTCGCATACATGATGACTAACCTAACAAACCAGATGTTGGAGTTGGCAAGTGGAGGCACTTTCAAAGAAATTTCCAAAACCAACTTCGTGTCATTAAGTATTCCTCTTCCACCAATCGAAATACAGCAACAGATTGTCGATGAATTAGAGGGTTATCAGAAGATTATTGATGGGTGCAGACAGGTTGTTGAGAATTACAAACCAACCATCGACATTGACCCTTCATGGGAAACCAAGTCACTCGAAGAGATTAGTGAAGACTTCTCGAATGGTCTCAATTTTTCTAAAGAACAGGTAGGGCAAGGAAGTCGGTTCGTAAATGTAAAAGACCTCTTTAATCACAACATAATCGTTGAAGATAGTTCTTTGAAAAGAGTCCAAGTATCCGATAAGGAACTCTCAAAAAAACGATTAAAAAAGGGGGATGTTCTCTTTGTTCGGTCATCAGTCAAGTATGAGGGTGTGGGGTATACAGCAATAATTGACGAATTATCCGAAGATACTGTGTTTGCAGGTTCCATTATCAAAATGTCACCGAGTCTAAATATAGTTAATCCCTTCTACCTAGGGGCACTCCTGAGAACACCGACATATCGCAACATCATAGTCTCTTTAGGTAATCGTGTAACGATTACAAATATTTCTCAAGACAGCATTAAATCAATAAAGGTTCCTGTCCCATCACTAGAAGAGCAAAATAAAATAGTGTCTGGTCTCAAAGAGGAAATGACATTTATTGAGGGTAATCGAACATTGATGGAATCATTCTCCCAAAAAATCCAAGACAGGATTAGCAAGGTTTGGGGTGAATAAAGTTCGATAAACCTTACGGTGTCTCTATTGCATTTATAGATTAGGGAACACCGTCAGTTTTAAGGGGGGGATTTGGTTGAACTTCGCGCCGTGAAGCCGGGGAAGTATCAGGGCCGTTGGATTGCCGAGGTCTGGCACAACGGAATCAACCTGTCTGAAGCCCTTAAATCAGAGGGGCTAGGCAGGGATTATCGCGGGGGGAAACGAAAGGGGTGGTGTGACTAGCGGCAGAACTCGTCCATAGCCATATTATGACTGACGATCTGCTCTGCTGTTCGCCGTGTTAGGTCATCATCCTCACTTGGGTTAATCTTCTTTACCCAACCGCACCCTGTCCCGTGCGCGGAGCATCCGCTTAAGACGATCCCGCAAATCAGTATCAGACATGCCAGATACCTTCTCGTCGATTTCGTTCCGCCTGTTTGCGTGTTCTGATTCATCCTCAGCTATATCCTTTTCCGCCTCGGCTCTCCCCCAAGCCTTGAGCGCATAGACCAGCGCACCAAGGGCAAGGGACAGAAGGCCAAAGAACAGCCAAGCCATTAGTCTTGTGTGATAGCGGCAACAAGGCCAGCCACGGCAACCCCAGCCGACACGATAGCGGCGGTCTGTTCGGGGCTAATGCCGACACCTATCGCTGTAAGGGCTGAAACAAGGCCCATCCAGGTAGAGCGTTCGCTTAAGCGATCAAGAATCCAGTCCATCATCTTCTTTTTCCTTTATTGTGCGTAAAATATGGCCCCTTGTGCAAATCGACGGGGGTTCGGCGGGTATTGAACAGCCAACCTCAGTAACCACGGCGGCGGCTATGGTGGCAGCACAACCACCAACCAAAACGACAACCGCCCCCACGGTGAATATGAGGGCGATAGGTCCAACCAATGCGTATTTGATTAAGTGCTTCAGCATTTCAGCACCTTCCGTTTTTTAATCTGTGTCTTGGGTATGGTTATCTCCCCAAATCCCATATCCCTGTCCATGTGAGGGCAGAGAGTTATGTGGGCGGGGGTTTCGGATAAAAGCCACCCCACCGATTGAATAAGCGGCAGGGTTTGTTTTTTTAAATCAGTAAGGGGCGTCCAGTCTGGAGAGCCACCCACAGCGTCGATCCAGTCAATGAGGAGGAGTTTCACTTGCTTTTTATCCAATTTTCGGCCATAATCTCCACGTTGCTGCTTAGGCTTCTAATCTGCGAAAGGATTAAAAATGTCACACTTTACCCCCGAAGAAATGATCGCCCACGCTAAGGCTTGGATAGCCGCCGATGCACATCGCATGGCAAGCAGGCCCGACGGATACCCAAAAGCCGCATGGCGGGAGGCTAACCCGATAAGCCTGCCAAACTCATTTGAAGCCGAGGACTTGAATTACAAAACACGGCCATCGCGGGTTCTCTCTTTCGACTGCAACGGAACGCCATACGATTTATGGGTGTGGCGACTCGGGAAATCCCCCCAATGTATTGAACGGATTAACCTTCGCGGCCCGGATGCGTCGGAGCGTTTGGCTCGGTATTATTCAAAGGAATCCAAATAGGCTTTCTTAATTAAGGCAATAACTTCTGCCGGGGATTCGTTGCCTTGCAAAATAATCTCGTCATTCCAGCGGGGGCCACCATAGTTTTCCCTGGCATACATTCGCTGGAGCGTTTCCGGCAATTCATGGTCTGAAATGCGGATTTCGAAATCTCCGTTTGGAGAAACTAGATAACGGCTGGACATGCGCCCGGAGTTTCCCTTGGAGGCATGGCGCATAGTCCACCCCTCTTTCTTGAGAATGCGGGGGGCTGCTTCCATGTTTGCCCTGTTAATGGCCTGGGATGCACCATAACCACCCATTACGCCACGCCGCACATCTTCTGCAAATTTATTATTCCAAAGCGGGCCTATAATAGAGTCCGCCTTTCTTTCCCTTCTTATGTCGTCAAGTCGGCTCGACCTCCAACGCCTACTCAACTCCAAAGGGTCGAGGGATGGATTATAAGGCTTGTTATTTGAGCGCTGCTGCTGCTTCAGCATTATATTGTCAAATTCTTCAGCAATATCGCTTGAAGGCCCATCAAAAACTCCCTCACGCCTCAAAGTCTTGGCTGCGGTTTTGGGGTTAATTACGCCCCTTTTCCCCTCTTTAGCCAAAAGCCCCAAAGCCTTGGGATGGATCGCCCCACCCATAGCCAACGAGCCAACTGGCGCACTTGCCGCACCAAACGCACCACCAAGCCCCGCGACACCAAAAGCCGAACGCCTTGCCCCTTCTTCCATCGGGACTTGTCCAGTAACGGATTCCTCGTATGCCTTCACAGGATCGGCCAGCATTTGCGCGACCAGCCCACCCCACAGTTTTGCGGTATCCTTGACCGAAAGATTATCATCGGCGTTCCACGGCATTTCCGGGGCGCTCTTTGCGCCTTTCAGCCATGAAACCAACTGTTGATCGTAAAGGGACTGCATAAGCGGCGTTTGACGCATGTATTCAACGGGATCGTGGCCCTTGTAATACTCCCCCTGAATTAACGCTTTCGCCAGCTTGTTATCAGGAGGCGGCCCCTGCCTTGCCTGATCCATGAGGTTCCGCGCAAGCCGCCGCGTGATTTCACTCACTAATCAATATCCTTGTAAAACTTATGCCCCCCAATGATCCGGTTCGGCATTTTGCCCTTGGCCCATTTGGGATGAGAATTGATGGTGCAGTAATGTGTCGCTGCGTCCGTCGGGTCAGGGGTTATCCCCGCCATGCAGAAGGCAGCTATCTTGACGCACCTTCGGAACTGTTTATCTGTCGGGCCGACAAGATGGAGTTTGGCCCTGTTCGGGTCGTTGGGGAGCCAACAAGAGAACTGCCAAGCCTTCAAACAGACGGAGCGAATATCGTGGTCTGGTTCGCTCCACCAGCCGGGACGACTAACCCGGTTTAAAATCACATGGGCGCAAGCTGCTACCCCCTCGTCTGATTCGCCTCTGGCCTCTCCATATAGGGTCTGACCAAAAACCTTCATGTCGTCATGGTTCATTTAATTTGTTTCACCAAGTCCTTTATCATGTTGATTTGTTGCTGTTTGGTGATGGGGATTTCCTCCAGCACGGCATGGTTACGGGCGATAACCAGACGGAAATCCTCTCCGTCACCTGAGAAGAAAGCAAGGGGCTTCATACGTGGATCACCTCCCCCCGGAATGTCGCCATGTTTTCCTTCGTTACATGCACGACTTCCGGCCACAGCAATTCTCCGTCCTTGAATGTTAAAACAGCAAAGCCGCTTATCCAGTTTTTCGGGTTGTCCTCGGTGTAATCCACGAATTGAGGGCCGTCAGGCTCCGCGAGAGTCCCGCAATCAACACCCCACCTTGTTCCCGTGTAGTCCGTCCAGGGGGTGACTTTCAGGGAGTGCAGGTGGCCCGTGACCATCGACTTGCCGGAAGAAAGCGCGTTGTTGTGGGTGGCGTGAACCCCACCCTTGAAGCGATGTTTTATGACCACTTCATTGTTGATCCAGACAGACCAGCACGGCTCCCAATAAGGGAAATGGTCCTTCAGATGAACGCCATGAATCTTGGCGTATTCCGGGGCGACATTCGCCAGTCTGGTTTCAAATCGCCCGTCATGGTTTCCGAGCGTCCAGATGCGTTGTGCTTTCGGGGCGGCTTGTTGAATTTCATTTAGGCGGTCTTGGCAGGATTCCAGTTCTTCAATCAGGGCGGGCTTATCTTCCCACCCGATTGAGGGGTGCCTTGAGACTGTCGCACCATCGAGAACATCACCATTCATAATAACGGCGCGGGGGTTTAACTCACTTGCAAACCTGACGAAAGCCCTGTGAGCAGTAGATATTTCTCCCGGCCAGTAATGGGCGTCTGACCCGATGAGAACCGTCCCGTTTTTTATGGTCAGGGGTTGCCTTGCCGGGTGTTCAATTCCTGTGCGGGTGGTGTCGTTTGGCCCCTTGATCTGGATTGAAAGTTTCTTTTCCAGGTTGGCCCGCCTGGAATAGACATTACGGACATTTAGTTTAAGGTGGTCCGCTAAAGCCTGCGCCCCAACCTTCCTGAAAAGGTCAATAAATTCCTCGTCCGAACATGCGGCCTTTGTCATACAAAGCCCTTTCGGTTGTTAATCCGTTTTTCGCCACTCTTTGAATGTGATATGCAGGCGCAACGCCAAGAGGAAAACGCCGCCGATTAGAAGAATGGCTTGCAGAGTTGGCTCAAGGTATTGCCACCACATCGGGCTTGATATGGCACCGCTTCCCAAAGAAACATCCGTGGCTGTTTTGTGCTGTTCAATAAACTGCTCCACCCTAATCACGCCCCCCGCCCCCCACTCGCGGCCTGATCCCAAATCTGTCTCGGGAAGGGACGCCCGGCGAAATAGCACCCGTCCTTAAAGAGCAAAACCATGACACTTTCAGCGGTTCCATAGGTTCCGTTGTTAAAGGTAATCATGCCTGTTGCCTTGGGGACGCTTTCCCCCAGAACATCGGCTAAAGCCTGGGTGAGAACCTTGGTCATGCTCTCTGTATAAACGTCCACATTCCCCCTCGGGTCTGCGTGAATATGCTCCAAGGCCCGGTCTATGTCGGAATCACTCACCCCGGTTATGGGCTGTTCGTCCATGAGTTTTGCCCGCATGATTTCCTTCATAACCGCCTCTCGGGCTATGCGGTCGTTTTCAATGTCCTGTCGGGCTTGTGCCGCAACATCCTCGATCCTCTCACACTCCGCAGAAGCAGAAAGCGGACACAAAAAAACCACCGCAAAAAGGGTGGCAAGCAAAACTCTCATGTGATGTTCCTTTTATGCAGCGTATTCCGTAACGGTGAGCGTGGTCGCCATAACGCCACCAAACCTTCTGGCCGATGCGTTCCCGTTAAGCGCAACTTGAGTTGTATCACTCCCCCCATATCTGACTTTAAAGGTGGTGGCGCTTGTCGTTCCGGCTGTCATTTCGTAATCGAACGCCAACGGGTAAACCTCGTTCCCGCCGTTTATGTAACGCGCCCCACAAGTAAGGGCGCTGGCTGTGGAATCCTGAAACAGTCCCATAATGACAGCCTTGGACGCTGACCCAGACACAAAGGCAAATACCCTGATATGTAATTTGTTGTTGCTGTTTTTGGGCGTGATGGAAACCGTCAGGGCTTCCTTGCCCTCCGTGTTTTGCGGGATGGTGTCGTCATAAGGGATAGCTGTATTACTTGTATCGAAGGTGGTTAGTGTAGATCGTTGGCGCTGGACAACCGAAGCCCCCCACTCAGGAGCCGTTGCCCCCGTGTTCATTCTCAATCCCTGGTTGGCCGTTCCCTTCGCCAGCCGCACATAATCCGTGCCGTCATAATAGAGAACGTCACCTTGGGCATCCGACCCCATGGCGATCTTCGCCCCGGTCACAGCGTTATCGTCGATCTGTGCCGTATCAACCGTGTTTAATGCAGCAAGTGATCCCGTATCGGCGGAATCGATCCCCGTTCCCGGCAGGGAAACCATTTGGAAGTTTGTCCCGTCATAAACGCAAACCACAGCCTGCCCGGATTCAATATCCCCGGATTCAATATCCTGATCGTTGTATTTCTTGATCGTTTTTGCACCCAATGAATTGACGTTGAGCGTCGAGGCCCCCGTCGAGGCGTTCCCTGCGGTGAAAATAACCACCTGTCGCGCCGTGTATGCCGACGGGGCGGGGGTTAGGGTCACAGCGTAGGTATCGGCTGTCCCGGAATCAGCCGCCGCCACGAGCGATCCGTCCTGCACCTGCCCCGCTGCTGCGTATTCGGTCAGGGCGGAACCATCAGCAACCCCGGTATGTTTGAAGTTCCCCATGGGCATGTTGGCCGTTGGGGTGGTCTGCCCGTCCTTTGTGATGCATGTAGAGAGGCCGGTGGCGAAGCCGTCCATTTCATCATCCATCTTTGAAGATCGGATTTTGACTGAGTTAGCCGCATCAGTGGCCCAATTGTAGAGCCTGTTGAATGTGCCTGATCCGTTAAAGGCCATCGGTTTTCCTTATTAAAAATCCCCGCTTCTTAATGGCGGGGTTGTTCCTGTTTTTTTCTTGTCGTTTTTTCATTAAAAAAGCCCCGGAAAGGGGCTATGGTCGCGCCATGCTTTTAATCTGGCGTATATACAAGACAGTGAGTCTTGTGCTTGTCCTGTTGGCTATTTTGTTCGCTATCTTAAAGCGGGGGTAACACCGCGCCCTTGAAGGGCATTGACCAGCATCTGCCTTTCAAAGTCCTCATCCCCGATACGGCCTCCTTGGAATAACTCGTTGCCGAAGGCTCTTGCCTTTGGTGCATCGACATTACCAAGTAAACTCTTCGCCAACCCCGCGCCCTTGCCTGCGTAATACGCCGCCTCACCCACCAAACGCGGAGAAGACGCAGCTAATGCCGGAAGTGCCCAGGGACTTACAAAGCCTGAGCCCACACCCACGCCCAGCCCGAGGGCTGACGGCGCAAGTGAGACGCCTTGTATTCCCCTTGGCGCGGGGCTGCTTAAAGCCTGCCCTGCGAGTTTCTCTCTTATATTTGGCGCACCGGATTCCGCTAAAACATCAACCTGCTTCACGCGGTTTCCATAATTTGTGTTGGCATTGTTCCGCATGACGGATTGCAGTTTTCTCAACGCCTGATCCGTAGAGGCTTTACGGCCCCCAGACAATGATCGTTCAATTTCACGAATTTGAGTCGCCGCCGTTTCGTAATCCTTCATCACCTTTGCATATTCCGGGGCTTGCTTGGTGACTTCATTCTTAATCGCCGCGTAAACCTGGTCTGCAACCATGCGCCCCTGGCTCTTGGTCATGGGGTCGTAACCCGTCCCTATATCGCCAATTTTCTGCTTGAGGGCGTCCAGACCTTCCGGGGTGTGAAATTCAGCCGGATCGAGCAATTTCCATTCATCAAAGACCTTGCGAATTTCATCTACAGCGCCCGCCGCATTTGGCCTAATCTGCTGGCCTTTATATGTTCCGACATTGGCAATTTTCTCAAAAGCCGCATCGATAGGCCCAAAGTCTATAACCGTTTTGTCGGCGGCCACCCCCGCCATACCCTCCCGATAAGCGGCGTTTTTCTGTTGCTTCATTTGAGCTAATGCCGTGTGAAGATCGGTTACGGCGTCTTCCATATCTGCCGCGCCACGGAGATTGCCCTGAAAATCAGCGGCCTTTTCTCCCCCCTCTGCACCAGCAGCAGCAGCCCGCTTAATTGGCTCTCCTCCTGTCCCTGTTGCCGCGCCGAGAACATGGGCAGCCCCGGCCCCAAGATACTTACCGCCCTTGCCTGCTGTCCTCCCGGCTATAACAAGTGGGTCTATGGCCTTCCCTGTTGACTGCATCGCTTGGCCGGTTTTTTCAACTGCCATTCCCGTAGGGCCAACCTTTGGCGGAATGAATCCTGTCCTGCCAGCCTTTGCAACCATGCCAGGGGCTTTAGCCGCCAACATTCCACCGCCCGTCAGAACGGCGCTGGCATCGGCCAACATACCCACCGGGTCATTGGCGAGGGTGTTTTTAATGCCCTCGATGGAGCCGTAACGGTCCATGAAGAATTGCCCCACCGCGTCAGCCATTTGTTCATCTGCCTGCTCACCGGGGATTAGCTTTTGGATAATTCCCAAGCCAAGCTGTCCGAGGGTCTTGGCGGTGTCAATGGGATGGATAATAGGCTGAACAATATCCTCACCGAATTGCACAGCACTTGAACCGAAATTACCCGCCGCCCCAGAGAAGGCTTCTCCCCATGACATAGAATCAGAAACCCCGCCTTCGGGGGCGGGGCTGTCAATCAATCCTCTGGTGCGAGCTTCGTTAAGGATTTCCTGTTTGTCGGGGGGTAAAATGCCTCGCCTTTCGGCCTCAAGCATTGCCTCTAACTTCTTCATAAATCACCCCACATGTTATCGTTCTTTCGTGGTAAAAGTCCCTGCCTTGCACACCACCCTTGGTCATATTCGGGGAAGATTCCCCGTTCCCGCGCCTCAAACAGATACGGAAGAATTGACCTGTCCAGCTTGCCTAAGCATTCAGCGCCGAGAATTACATAGGTTCTCGGGTCGTCTTCCGGCTTCTCGGGTGGCGGAGAGGCAGCCAAGGTCAAAAGGACAGGCGTTATCTTCAATAATGGCGTCATTGAATAACATTCAGAATTTCATCATCGGTCATTTTTTTGACGCTACCATTCCCCGGCTGTCCTGTGCCAGTGGTTTGGGGTTGGGGTTTTTCAGGAACACCGCTAAGGGAATACTGGTTGCCGAATATCTTTTCATAGTTGGTAACGATATTCTGGCTGTGGCCTAAGCGCCGGTCAATCATCTCCAAGGCATCGCCCCAGACCGCCATACGCTCAGGGTGGCTTAATTCCGCGCTGCCTTCCAATGCGCGGAGAACCTCACCTTCTCGCTGGGTGAACTGCGCCCCGAGAGATGCGCGCAGTTTGGAAGCCCACTGCTTGCCGACAAGAGTCTCCATAAGATTGGTTGCGTGTGCGCCCTCTTTCCCAAAACCAGGCAGATAATCTGCACCAGGAATATTACGAGAGGCCCAAGTGCGTTCGTTCGCTGTTGGCCCCTCAAAGGCTGTAGGACTCAACTCCATCGCCTTCACCAAAGATGCGCGTGCCTCTTCGAAACCCGGCATCTTGTCAACGTGAGTCGCATAAAGCTGCTCCTGTCTCGCGGTGGGGCGCTGCGTTCCCTGCACCATCTCTGGTCCCGCTGAAATGACTGGAGAAGTGGGTTGCGGCTGTTGTGGTGCCTCTTGTCCCCCCCCCGCCTCTATCGGGGGTGGCGCACCCTGTGGGGCGGGTTGCTGTGGCCGAATTTGTGCCGGAATTTTCATAAACCCTTGCGGCGTGTTGACATATCTCGGCTCTGAAAGGTATTTAACCGCGCTTTCGTAGCGTGGGTCGGATGGGCCGTTGTTGTATGCATCCCACATATTGCCCTCGACAGAGTTACCGAAGTCAGGTCTTTCCTCCTGAAGTTGGGCGCTGGGGTCAACCCTGGAAGCATCATCTGTATATATCAGATAACCCGCTGCGTTTTTCGCCGTGGGACGTTTTTGCGGCTTCTGAGGCGGAAATGCCTTATTCTGCTGCTGAAACAGATACAATTCCTTCTGCCGTTCCGTGTCCTGCTTGCCCTGCAATGCCTTCACAATTATTGCGATTGCCCCTTCATAATCCCCCGAAGCCGCAAGGCTATGGCCGTATTCAATCATGGGATCGCCCGGCACCGGGTTAGCATCCGACATAGCCCCGTTATCCGCCATTTGGTTGCCGCCCAAACGCTCCACAAGGCCCGCATATTTGGACCGTGCCGCCTCCGTCTGTTCGCGCTGCTTGTTCTCGTATTTCTCCTGTGCCTTGTTCGAGACAAAGGCCGAGGCAATATCTCCTACCGCCGAGTTAATACCCTCCCCGACATTCCTGATCTGGCCGTTGCCTGAACGCAATGCTTCGGCAAGCCGTGAAAGCTGGTCATTCGCCATCTGCTTTTGCATGTCGGGGCTGAGAACAACCGGGGGGGCTTCCTGTTGAATAATTGCCATTAGCCTCTCGCCCCATAATAAGCGCCCGCAGCTTTGCCGCCCGCTGCAAGAACATTACCAAACAAGGCAGACTTCCTTGCGTTGGCGTCATTGGCGAACTGAGCATCAAGCCCATAAGCCCCCGCCGCATCCACCGGCTGGACATTCACTTGCGGATTAGCCCCGAAGTTCGGCACCTGCGTCTGGAATCCCCCAAGCAATGCCGTAACCTCATTCAAGGGCTGGCCCCTCTCAAGAAGCCTCTCGTTGATCCCCTGCGAGCGTGCGGCCTGCCCCAACCCGAACAGGCGGGATTGTTCCTGTCCGCCCGCCGCCAGGGCCCCCAACGAAAGATCATTAAAGGCGTTGTTTCTCTCCTGGTTGAAGTTTCCTAACTCCCGCCCGAAGGCTTCACTCCCCCGCGAAAAACCCTGGTTCGCAAGCTGCGCCTCTAATTCCTTCCGCCGCTGGTCGTAAAGAGGATTCACGCGATCCGCAGCACGATTGAAATAAGCCTCCGTCACCC
>Ga0098066_1000081_pt1 | contig 36848 bp, 30 predicted proteins | sample 25BtaG_FD_76332 | JGI IMG/M metagenome (GOLD analysis project Ga0098066, IMG submission 76332) | Marine viral communities from Cariaco Basin, Caribbean Sea - 25B_WHOI_OMZ_CsCl | ecosystem: Environmental > Aquatic > Marine > Oceanic | place: Caribbean Sea: Cariaco Basin | collected 2014-11-08
ACCCATAACAACAACGCAAACACCGGTCCCCCCAGTAACGTCCCGGCGCCGACAAAACCGAGGCTCATGGCAGTGCGACCCAGTCGGGCGGTCCTTGACCGGGTTTCCACCTCTCCACAACTGCGAAGAAGCCTGCGGGAATAGTCATCCGCAATATCTTCCAGTTGCTTGCGGTCGATTTCACCATTGAGATAAGCCTCATAACTGTCGACGAAACCCGCCCGTTTCTCGCCCAGCTCGGTATCCGGCCGCACCAGCTGTTCCCAGAAATCCCTGGCGTCCACCGGAACCCGCCTGGGCAGCTTCAGCGTTGGCGCATCAAACGTTACGGTGTCCATAACGGAATCGACCTGCAACAGGTCGGCGAAAGCCGGGCTGTATCGGGTTTCGACCGCGATGGTGGATGAGTCCAGGGAACTGCCTGCCTGGGCCGGGTCCCTGACCGCAGAAAGGCATACGCCGAAATTGTAGTGGTAAACCTGGTTCGCCAGGCCCATCAGTTCGTCCACCAGGGACTTTGCTTGCGGCTCCTGTCCGGCCAGTTCGAGCACCAGGTTTTCCCACCGTGTTCTCGCTGCGGCATGGGATTGCTCTGATTGCTCCAGGTAGGTATCCAGTACCCGGCGCCAGAGGTCATCACTGACATGGTTCAGCCCCAGACCCTGCACCGTGTGCCCCTGTAATCGCTGCATCATCAGGGTGAAGCCATGGCTGATATCCTTTTTCGGCCAGGGCAGGAAATTCTGATATTGCTGCAATACCGGCTCCCAACGCTTGAGCATGGGGCCAAGGTCGCTCCATTCGGCAGATTTGCGCAGACCTTCAAAGGACTCCACACCCTGGGAAGCCATGGCTTCCGGCAACTCGGCCAGGGACTCGTTACGCTGCAAAATGCGGACAAAATTCTGTTCGATCAGGAGCTTGAGGGGTGATTTCGAGGGATTCAACAGGGCCTCGCGGGCCGCAGGCAGGTTGAGAAGATAGCCATCGTTGAGCACAATCCGCTCACCCATGACCGCCTTGCGCAGGAGCATGTTGTTCAGGTATTTCAGGTCAATGTCGATATCCCACTTGTAGCGGAACACCGAGTCATCAACCGTTCCCAGGTAGGTGTAACTCTTCCTGCTTGATGGCCCTGCTGTTTTCGTCATCGTTCTCTCGGCGGTTTCTTCATGTACGCCAATCATATGCATCAGGGGTAAGCATTTCGACTAATCGCAGGAAGCAACGGGGAAAAAATCTAACCGCCTGGGCCACGGCCATGCCTGATCACACCAACGCAAATCAGCAACTGGGCAATATAGTAGGTGGCCATAATGGCGACACCCGATCCGGCGAAGGGCGAGACGAACTTGTCGATGGCAATCAGGGTATCGCTGACCATGAAGATCAGCGCACCCAGGGCCACCCAGAGAAATTGACTGTCATCCCGGAAACCGGCGGAGATCGCCATCAGGCTGATGGCAATCATATAAACCAAAGTTACCAGCTGCAGGTCACCAGTCTGTGGAATGATAAACAGGGTGCAGGCCAGGGCGTAGGCAAGGATCACGGCCGCCCAGGGCAATCGACCCACCCGCCAGCGAAACTGTGTGAGAAATAACGCTGTGTAAGTCAGTTGAGCCAGCAGGAAGGCGCCCAGCCCGGGAATAAACAGGCCGTCCAGGCTGAGCAGAATGTCCCCGGTTCCCGAGAGCACCAGCGCGGCAATCAGGAAGTTACGGGTTCTCCCCGCGCCCTTTGCCACCACCAACTGAAGGAGCAGTGCAATAGGGATGACCTTGAAAAACCACCCCACGCCGTGGGGGAAAACGTCCCGAAGGGAGATATAAAGCAGAGCAAAGAGGGCAAAGGCCAGCAGCCAGGCAAGCGATGGCACCAGGCGGGTTGCGGTAACACGAGATGGTTTCATTGGCTCTGCTTCCAACACATCTTCACCTCACTCAGTATCGAACCTCATTCACTTTATGTACCCGGTCCGGATGACCAAATACATCGATGACCTGCTGCCGGGTAAGCGGCAAGGCGTACCAATGCTGACCATCCGGCGTGCCAACTACTGGCTCCTCCCTTTCCCCGGCGCAATGGGAACAGATCCCGACCGACAACAGACGTCCCTCCCTGAACACGATGTGGAATCCGCCCCCCGTATAGGCATCGTTCTCTCTGGATTTTTGCTTCCATGAGTCAGGCCACTGTGGAGGCGGTACAAAGGGTGGCAGGTAACGGGCAACCTGTTGCGGTCGCAGAGCACCAATGGAAACCGGTGGACTGTCCGGTGACAGTCTCAGCAGAGCCTCCAAAGGCCTTGAATCCCCTGCTTTCCCCAGATCTATCCCTACCACGTAATAAAGAGGTTCGCCGGAGCCATCAATTTGTTCACCATGGGCCACCAACGGTCCTTTCTCGAAACGTGAGACGTTGGCGCAGCCGGTTAACAGGGTTGCGAGCAGCAGACTGACCAGGATCAAGCGCATGGATATCTCCCCAAACGCAATGATCGATAGTTCAAAGGTCTACGCCATAATGGTGGAGAACAATGATCATTAACCAGTAACAGGTTGTGGTAATGCCAATCGATACCGCGAGGCTGAGGTAGAAGTTGACACCTTGCTTAAGGAGTAACGGCATAGCGACAAATAATGCCAAAGATGGGATGACCAGCCAGAATACGCTGCTGGCAAGTTCGCTGGCCCTGTCGATATCCCCGGTGTCGATGTATAACCAAAGCAATGCCAGAACAGAGGTCAAAGGCACGGATGCAAGAACCGCCCCGATAAATGAACTGCGTTTTGATATCTCCGAGATCAGCACAACCAGAACCGCAGTTACCAAGACTTTTGTTATGTAGTAGGCCAATTATTCTACCTCTCACCAGCAAATGCATGGAGCCGGGCGCACGGTTCGCGGGTCACACGAACCTCTGGTCGGACTCTGGTCCATCCCTGATAGCATAGCCGTCAGACACCCAACCTGAATGCAATATACCAGCCTGTGTGTGTCAATCCCGCTCCTCAGACCTTGATCCGCTGCAGTGCATGACCAAGGTTGAAAAAGTAGTTCTGAAAGGCGCAGTTGATCGCCTCCCGCTGCTCACCCCGCGGGTACAGCCCCATCCTGGCTTCGTCGGTTTCCCGGGTACCCTTGACCAGGAATTCGTTCTTGCAGTCGGCGTCCTGCACAAATGCCTCGAAGGCCCGGGCACAGAGTTCTTCGGGCTTGCTGAAGTAGAGGACACCGGCGGCCTTGTCGGCTTTCGCGGACTGGCGAAACAGATCGCTGGGTCCGGTACCGGCCGGGTTCAGCAGAATGGCCTTGTAACAGGCCTGCAGGCGCTGGTTGAGGGGGTGTGAAACCGGATCGTCCCGGGTCAGCCATAGGGTGGAGCCGAAAGCGCCTTTGCTGCCTTGTTCAAACAGCTTGTCGGCAATGTAGTGATCAAAGGCGTGGAACCACTCATGGGCGATACTGCCGGGACCGGCATTCTTGGCCAGGGCAAAGCTGCGGGTGGCCGGGGTGTAGTGAGCGGATACGCCCGGCTGGCCGCCGATGCCGTACTGCAGGGCCAGGGTGCCCCGCAGGGAGATCAGGGTTTCGGTGCCGCCCAGTATAGTCATCAGATCGCACAGGGCGTCGTAGAACAGGGCGGCACTACGCTGCTTTTCCGGCTCAGTCACCCAGCGGCCGATCTCGACGGTGCGGAACTGAAATCGGCGCCGGACATCCAGGAAGGTCACCGGGGCACCGCCGCGGTGGTCCGGCCCGCGGCGATAGAAGGATCTGGGCATGGGGTCTCACGCTTCGGGTTCAGCGACAGTGTAACTGCCAATGACCGTTTCCCTGAAGCCCTGGCGACGCAGCCCAATGACCTACCACTCCAGCTGCGCGCCGGTCTGGTACTCGATCACCCGGGTCTCGAAGAAGTTCTTCTCCTTGCGCAGGGTGGCCTGTTCGTCCAGCCAGGGGGAGACGTTCTTCGCCCCGGGGAACGGCTCTTCCAGGCCCACGGTTCTCGCCCGGCGGTTGGCGACAAACCGGAACTGCTCGCTGTGGTATTCGGCGGAATAGCCGAGGATGGGATCCCGCAGGATATAGTCAGCATAGGCTTTCTCTGCCGCTTCCGACTCGTCCCACATGTCCCGCACCGCCTTGGGGTCGAGGGTGATGTTTTCCTCCTCCAGAATCTGGTTGACCACTTTCAGGCCGAAGGAAAAGTGCATGGCCTCATCCCGCAGGATGTACTGCAGCTGTTCGCCGGTGCCCCGCATCAGGCCCTGGCGCTGGAGGGCGAAGATGGGGCTGAAGCCGTTGTAGAACCAGGCACCCTCGAATACGGCCGCGAAGAACAGGTAGGACATGATGAATTCCTGCAGGTCGTCCCGGTTGCGCAGGTTCAGGTCGGAGCGCATGGCCGCGTCCAGGCGGCGGTTGGCCATCCGGATCTTGCCGTTGATTTCCGGCACCACGCGGTAGCGATTGTAGATTTCGCTCTGGTCCAGGTTGAGGGTTTCGATGCAGTGCTGGTAGGCCCAGGTGTGCATGGCTTCCTCGTAGACCTGTCGTGCCTGGTAGATCTGCAGCTCCGGGGCGCTCATCTTTTCCATGACGGCCAGGCCGATGTTGCGCATGGCGAGGATATCGGAAGTGGTGAGGTAGGCCAGCACGTTCTCGTAGACGTGTTTTTCCGGGGCCGTTAGGCGGTGGTGATAGTCGTGGACGTCCTGGGCCATGTTGACGTCCAGGGGGGTCCAGTGGTTCTTGTTGGCGTTCATGAAGTACTCCCAGGCCCAGGGGTACTTGAACGGCGCCAGCTGGTTGATGTCGGTTTCGCCGTTGATGACGCGTTTATCATCGACATTGACCGGGGCCGGGCCTACGGGGTTTGCAGCTTGCGGGGTGATTTTTGGTTCGTCGTCCCAGTTGAGCATGGAGTTTCTCCGCTTAAAGAATTTGTTGGCCACGGAATCCACGGAAGAACACGGAAGGAAAAACAAAAAAGAAAAGATGAAAGGATCTTTTTAGCCACTAAACCCACGAAAGAACACGAAAGTAAAAGACAACAAAGCCTTTTTCTTTTCGTAGTGAATCTTTGTTCGTGTTCTTTCGTGGGTTTAGTGGCCCGTAACGTTTTTGCCTTTCGCTATTTTCCGTGTTCTTCCGTGGATTCCGTGGCTAAAAAAATCAGTTACTGACAAGCCTCACAATCAGGCTCGTCAATGGAACACACCTGCGGCTGTGGCGCGGCGACCGGGGTGGTTTTTTCAGCACCGGTGGCACCCAGGGAGCGCAGGTAATAGGTGGTTTTGAGGCCCCGCTGCCAGGCCAGCTGGTACAGTTCATCGAGTTTTCGGCCGTTGGGCTCGGCCATGTACAGGTTCAGGCTCTGGGCCTGGTCGAGCCATTTCTGACGTCGCGCGGCGGCCTCCACCAACCAGCGGGCATCGATCTCGAAGGCTGTCGCGTAGCGGGCTTTCAGCTCCGCCGGGATGCGGTCGATCTGTTGCACGCTGCCGTCGAAGTACTTGAGATCGTTGACCATGACGTTGTCCCACAGGCCCTCAGCCTTGAGGTCACGGACCAGTGAAGGGTTCACCACGGTGAACTCGCCGGAGAGGTTCGATTTGACGAACAGGTTCTGGTAGGCCGGTTCGATGGACTGGGAGACACCAACGATGTTGGAGATGGTAGCCGTCGGTGCGATGGCCATGACGTTGCTGTTGCGCATGCCGTTTCTGGCGACAAGCTCCCGTACCGGGCTCCAGTCCAGGCGGGCTTCGGTGTTGACCGAGCAATCGCCGTCGCGACGGTTCGCTTTCAGCAGGTCCAGGGAGTCGATGGGCAGGATGCCCTGGTCCCACAGGGAACCCTCGTAACTCCCGTAGGCGCCACGTTCACCGGCTAATGTGGCGGATGCACGGATGGCGAAGTAGCTGAGCTGTTCCATGGCCACGTCAGCGAACTCCACCGCTTCCGGGCTGGCGTAGGGTACGCCGAGTTTGTAGAGGGCGTCCTGGAAGCCCATCAGACCCAGACCCACCGGGCGGTGTTTGAGGTTGGAGTTCTTCGCCTGGGGCACCGCGTAGTAGTTGATGTCGATAACGTTATCGAGCATGCGTACGGCGGTGGTGACGGTGCGCTCCAGTCGTTTTACGTCCAGCTCACCATCCTGGACGTGGGCCGCCAGGTTCACCGAACCCAGGTTGCACACGGCAATTTCGTCTTCGCTGGTGTTGAGGGTGATTTCGGTGCACAGGTTGGAACTGTGGACGACCCCTTTATGCTGCTGGGGTGAGCGCAGGTTGCAGGGGTCCTTGAAGGTGATCCAGGGGTGGCCGGTTTCGAACAGCACGGTGAGCATCTTGCGCCACAGCTGCTTGGCGGAGACCGTCTTGTACAGGGTAATTTTTCCCTGTTCCGCCAGCTGTTCATAGTGCTCGTAGCGTTCCCGGAAGGCGTTGCCGTACAGGTCGTGCAAGTCACTCACATCGCTGGGGGAGAACAGGGTCCAGTCGCCATCTTCACGCATGCGTTCGATCAGCAGGTCCGGCACCCAGTTGGCGGTGTTCATGTCGTGGGTGCGACGGCGTTCGTCACCGGTGTTCTTGCGCAGCTCCAGGAATTCCTCGATATCCAGGTGCCAGCTTTCCAGATAGGCGCAGACGGCGCCCTTGCGTTTGCCGCCCTGGTTCACCGCCACGGCGGTGTCGTTGACCACCTTCAGGAACGGCACCACGCCCTGGCTCTGACCGTTGGTGCCCTTGATGTGGGAGCCCAGGGCGCGCACCGGGGTCCAGTCATTGCCCAGGCCGCCAGCCCACTTGGAGAGCATGGCGTTATCCCGGATGGCGCCATAAATGCTCTCCAGGTCATCCTGTACGGTGGTGAGGTAGCAGGAGGACAGCTGGGAATGTCGGGTGCCGCTGTTGAACAGCGTGGGGGTGCTGGCCATGTAGTCGAAGCTGGACAGCAGCTCATAGAATTCGATGGCGCGGGTGTTGGGGTCATCCTCCCGCAGGGCCAGGCCCATGGCGACACGCATAAAGAACACCTGGGGCAACTCCAGGCGGGCCTGGTTCCAGTGCAGGAAGTAGCGGTCGTACAGGGTCTGCAGGCCGAGGAAGCCGAACTGCTGGTCCCGATCCGGCTTCAGGGCGCCGCCCAGGCGTTCAAGGTCAAAGGCGGCGAGGGCTTCGTCCAGCAGTTCGTAGCGGATGCCTTCGTGAATAAACGCAGTCAGCGCCTGTGGGTAAACCTCCGCCAGCGAGAGCGTGGTGGGCAGGTTCAGTGCACCAGCGGTTTCCAGGCGAATCTGTTCCAGCAGCAAGCGCGCGGTGACGGCGCTGTAGTCCGGTTCCTGTTCGATCCGGCCCCGGGCGGTCATGATCAGTGCGGACAGTACCCCGGTTTCCTCGATACCGTCGTAGAGGTTGCGCAGCGCATCCTCCACCAGGGATTCACCGTCGATGCCTTCCAGGCCCTGTGCCGCCTGCTCCACCTGCAGCTTCATCAAACCCAGGTCCAGGGGTGCCGACGTGCCATCGGCCTTTTTCACGGTCAGGTGCGGATGCGCTTCCACTGGCTCGTCCAGCGCCCGCTGGCGGGCGTGTTCCTCCCGGTAGAGGACGTAGGCGCGGGCGACTTTCTGTTCTTCGCCCCGCATCAGGGCCAGCTCCACCTGGTCCTGGATGTCCTCGATATGGACCTTGCCACCGGCCTTCAGGCGACGACTGATGGCCTGGACCACCTGCTCAGTCACGGCTTTGACGGCATGGTTGATATGGGCGGAGCCGGCGGCCTGGTCGCCCTCGACGGCAAGGAAGGCCTTGGTGACGGCGACGCTGATTTTGGAGGGATCAAAGCCCACCAGGGTGCCGTTGCGCTTGATGACCTGGAGGGATTCCGTAGTGGCTGGGGGTGCCTCGGCCAGGGCTGTGGACATGGGTGCTCTCCTTTACAACGCGTTGGGGGTTACTGGCTTCGCGTTGCAGGAGGGGCTGGTCAGCCACGGAATCCACGGAAGAACACGGAAAAAAGATGAAAAGATTTTTTAGCCACTAAACCCACGAAAGAACACGAAAGAACACGAAAAAACGATTACTGAACAGACAGGTCTGGTTTTTTCAATTTCGTGTTCTTTCGTGGATTTCGTGGCCCAATAACGTCTTGGTCTTTTGCTTTTTTCCGTGTTCTTCCGTGGATTCCGTGGCAAAAAACTGGAACCCGTCCGCTCGCCTTTAAAACGCGAAGGCACAGCACTCTGTCCTTGGCCGGTCTTCGGACTCAGGGGCGTAAACCTTCCGGTTCGGCCTTGCGGGCGACTTCCCGGCGTGTGCCAGTGTCATGATGCCCGCTCGTTCCCCAATACCGCTGCGCGTCAGTTCCGGACTCTCACCGGATTCCCAATACCAGACTGATCATCAATTAATCACAATATCTGGTATTACGCCAAGAACATAAACACTATATACAGAGAAACCACCGACAACAACCATGCTGAGCGACAGAGGGATCAGGATCACACCAGCGAGGTTTCACCCGCCATTTCGATAAACGCCCGGGTGTGGCGGTCGTCGAGGTCTGCCGTTCGAACGCCCAGGTGGATGTGCTTGTGAATGCCCTGTTCACCCAACCTGACTGGCGTGATTGGCAGGCTCTCGGCGTATTCCTCCACCAGCCAAAGTGGCAACGTGGCCACGCCCCGGCCGGCGGCGACCATCTGCAGCATCATCTCGGTGGCTTCCAGTACCTTGTGCTTTTTGGGCAGGCAACTGGCAGGCAACAGGAACTGCTGGAAGATATCCAGGCGCTCGATGGCCACCGGGTAGGTATACAGGGTCTGGGCGGCCACCTGCTGCGGGGTTACCCGTTCCAGCCCGGCAAGCTCACTATCACGGCTGACCACCAGCACCTGCTCGTAGGGAAACACCGGCTCGAAGTGAATCCCTTCCCGAACGATCGGATCTGGCGTCACCAGCAGGTCAATGTCATGGTTGAACAGCGCTGCCATGCCACCGAACTGGAACTTCTGGGTGACGTCCACATCCACCCCTGGCCACCGGGCCAGGAAGGGGTCCACAACTTTCAGCAACCACTGGTAACAGGGGTGACACTCCATACCAATGTTCAGCGCCCCCCGTTCGCCCCGGGCAAACTGCAACAGGCGCTCATCCACCCGTTCCAGCTGGGGCAGCAGGCGGTTGGCCTGTTGCAACAGGTAATCACCAGCCTGGGTGAGCTTAAGGCCCCGACCTTCCTTCTGCCACAAGGGCGTACCCAGTAGCTGCTCGAGCCGGGTGATCTTGTGACTGAGGGCGGACTGGGTCAGGTGCAATGCCCTGGCGGCAGCGGTCAGGGAACCCTGGCGGTCGATTTCCCGCAGGATTTTCAGATGGCTTCGTTCGATCATGGCTATTTATGAATCGATGTCATGGATTGGTGACATTTAACCATTTTTCGTCATGAACTTCAGTGGTTATGCTCCTGCCACTTATTGATTAACAGGAGCACCACCATGGCACTGACACACAACCTCGGGTTTCCCCGCATCGGCACCCGGCGAGAACTCAAGTTCGCACTGGAAGACTACTGGAAGCCGAAAACCACCGCGGACGACCTGTTGAACACGGCGAAACACCTGCGGCAGCAGAACTGGCAAACCCAGGCCGACCTGGACTACGCGCCGGTGGGGGACTTTTCCCTGTACGACCATGTCCTGGACATGAGCTTCACCCTGGGCCATCTACCGGAGCGGGTTCAGGGACTTAAGGGCAGCGAACTGGACCACTACTTCCGCGTGGCCCGGGGCCGGTCACCGGCGGACTGCGGTTGCGGCATTGCGGCCGGTGAGATGACCAAGTGGTTCGACACCAACTATCACTACATCGTCCCGGAAGTGTCCGAGGACACGGCATTCTCCCTCAACAACCAGAGGCTGTTAGACCAGATTGCCGAGGCGCGCAGTGCCGGTGTTTCCCCCAAGCCGGTAATCATCGGTCCGGTCACCTACCTGTGGCTGTGCAAGGCCCGGGAAGGCGACGACCGCCTGCAACTGCTGGAGCGCCTGCTGCCGGTCTACGGGCAATTGCTGGATCAGCTGGCGGACCTGGGGGTGGACTGGGTTCAGGTGGATGAGCCCGTCCTGGTCACCGAACTGGACGCCGACTGGAAAGCAGCCCTGGAAACCGCCTACCACGCCCTCAAGGGAAGCCGCAGCAAACTGCTACTAACCACCTATTTCGGCACCCTCGCGGAAAACCTGCAGCAGGCCTGCAACCTGCCAGTGGCCGGTCTCCACATAGACGCGGTACGGGGCAAACAGGATGTGCAGGCGGTGGTCGACTGGCTGCCCCCCCACAAGGTGCTGTCCCTGGGGGTGATCGACGGACGCAATATCTGGAAGACGGACCTCAACGGTCTTTTGGAATGGCTGACACCGGTCCACGACAAGCTCGGTGACCGCCTGTGGCTGGCCCCCTCCAGCTCGCTGATCCACGTACCCGTGGACCTGGCCCTGGAGAGCGACCTGGATCCTGAGATCCGCAGCTGGCTTGCCTTCGCCACCCAGAAACTGGACGAACTCCGTGTGCTGAAAAGCGCCCTCAATGAGGGGACTGACGCTGTGGCAGGACCCCTGGCCGATAACGCCCGGGCCATTGCCAGCCGGCGGGCATCAGGCAGGGTCAATAATCCGGACATCAGACAGCAGGTGCAGGCCATCAGGCCGGAGCTGGGCCAGCGCAAGAGCCCCTACTCCATTCGGGCGAACAAGCAGGCTCAACATCTGAAGCTGCCCCGCTATCCCACCACCACCATCGGCTCCTTCCCGCAGACCACGGACATCCGCAAATCGCGGCTGGCGTACCGCAAGCAGGAAATCAGCCGGGAACACTATGTCACGACCATGAAGACAGAAATCGAGCGAGCCATCCGCGAACAGGAAAAGCTGGGGCTGGACGTGCTGGTCCACGGTGAGGCGGAACGTAATGACATGGTGGAGTATTTCGGTGAACAGCTGGAAGGCTATATCTTCACCCGCTTCGGCTGGGTGCAATCCTACGGATCCCGCTGTGTAAAACCGCCGATTCTCTATGGTGATATCCACCGCCCCGGTCCCATGACCGTGGAGTGGATTGCCTACGCCCGCTCCCTTACGGACAAGCCCCTCAAAGGCATGCTTACCGGCCCGGTCACCATCCTCAACTGGTCCTTTGTGCGGGACGACCAGCCCCGGCGTGACACCGCCTTCCAGCTGGCCCTGGCCATCCGCCAGGAAGTGCTGGACCTGGAGGCCGCCGGCGTCAACATCATCCAGATTGACGAGGCCGCCCTGCGGGAAGGCCTGCCCCTGCGCCGGTCACAGTGGCAGGACTACCTGGACTGGGCTATCGATGCGTTCCGCATCACCGCCAACGGCGTGAAGGACACTACCCAGATCCACACCCATATGTGCTATTCGGAGTTCAACGACATTATTGAAGACATCGCCCGCATGGACGCGGACGTCATCACCATCGAAACCTCCCGCTCCGCCATGGAACTGCTGGATGTATTCGAGGCGTTCCGCTACCCGAACGAAATCGGCCCGGGAGTCTATGACATCCATTCACCGAACATTCCGTCCCGGGATCAGATCGTCAGCCTGATGAGCAAAGCAGCGGAACGGGTGCCGGCAGAACGCCTGTGGGTAAACCCGGACTGCGGCCTGAAAACCCGGCAGTGGGAAGAAGTCATACCGGCCCTGGAGAATATGGTGGCGGCGGCGCGGGAGTTGCGGGAAGCCGGTTAATCATTGGCCTCTGCCAGACTCCGCTGATAAAGTTACCGACAGGTTAGCAAGTTAACCGGCAACTATGATGAGTGCCCGGCGCGGCACTCATCATTCGTTAATAGGTGCTGATATCGGGAGCAGGCCGTGCAAGGGAGCAGTAACCACTCGGCGAATTTTGGATTTCTGGCCGAACACGACTCACTGTTCATGGAACTGGCCGAATCTGCCGAACGCGCCTTTGCCAGCGACCCCAACACCACCCTGATCAAACTCCGCCAGCTCGGCGAAGCCCTGGCCCAGCATCTGGCCGCGCTCTCCGGTATCGAGTTTGACGAACAAACCAGCCAGTCCGAATTGCTCTATCGCCTGAACCGGGAATTGCGGCTGGAACCGCAGATCAAAGAGCTGTTCCACATCCTGCGCATTGAGGGTAACAAGGCCACCCACCAGTTCCGCACCCAACACAAAGAAGCGATGGATGGCCTGAAAGTGGCTCGCGCCCTGGCCATCTGGTTTCACCGTTCCTTCGGTAAAACCGGTGCCAGCTTCAAGCCCGGCCCCTTTGTCCCTCCAGCAGATCCCAGCGCACAGTTACGCCAGCTTCAGAGCGACATCGAAAAGCTCCGCCACGATCTGCAACACGCCAACATGGCGCTGGACAGCAGCCAGCAGCTCAGCCAGCTGATCGAGCAGGAGAAAGCCGAATACGAAGCCCTGGCGCTCGCCATGGATGAAGAATCCCGCGCTTTGGCGGAACAGGCCCGCCAGCACGAACAAGCCCTGAGCCAACAGCAGCAGGCCTACGAGCAAAAGATCAAAGCGTTGCAACAACAGCTCACGGAGCAGGGCGAGCAAACCGTTAATCAGCAGCGCCAGCAGGTAGCCAAACAGACCAAAGCGGCTACCGACACCCTGGTACTGAACGAAGAACTCGCCCGCATTCTCATCGACCAGCAACTGCAGGAAGCCGGATGGGAAGCCGACAGCCAGGACATCACTTTCCAGAAAGGCGCCCGCCCGGAAAAAGGCACCTATCGCGCCATTGCCGAATGGCCCACCAACCACAACGGCGAGAAGGGCCGGGCCGATTACGTGCTGTTTGCAGGCCTTACACCCATCGCAGTGGTAGAAGCCAAGAAAGAGAACACCAACGTCGCCGGCAAAATCCGCCAGGCCGAACGTTACAGCAAAGGCTTCAAGGTAGACGCACCCTTAGTCGGCGCCTGGGAGTTGATGGGGCGCACAATCGCCTGGCCTGCCGATGAAAGCGGCCATTACCACGTGCCCTTCGTGTATTCCTGCAACGGCCGCCCCTATATTCCGCAACTGGCGGAACAGTCCGGCACCTGGTTCCGGGATGTGCGCGAGCCCAGCAACCTGCACCGGGCACTGCCGCAGTTCCACACCCCCGGCGGCCTGCTGGATTTGCTGGAAAGGGACAAGGAAAACGCTGAAAAACTGTTAAAAGACGAGCCCTTCGGCTACCTGAAACTGCGGGATTATCAACAGAACGCCATTGTCGCCACCGAACACGCCCTGGCCCGTGGCGTGCGTACCGCGTTACTGGCGATGGCCACCGGCACCGGTAAAACCCGCACCATCATCGGGCTGATGTACCGTTTCCTGAAGGCCGAGCGCTTCCACCGCATCCTGTTCCTGGTAGACCGCACCGCACTGGGCCAGCAAGCCATCGACGCCTTCAACGAAGCACCGCTAGAGCAGAACCACACGCTCAGCAAGATCTACAACGTGGCCGAGTTGGGCGACATGGCCGCCGAGGCGGAAACCCGCGTCCAGGTCGCCACCGTGCAGGCCATGGTCAAACGCATCTTCATGAGCGACAACCCGCCGCCCATCGATCAATTCGACTGCATCATCATCGACGAGGCCCACCGGGGCTACACCCTGGACCAGGAAATGACGGAAGGCGAGTTGGCCCTGCGGGATACCAGCCAATACCTCTCCAGTTACCGCCGGGTACTGGATTACTTCGACGCCGTAAAGATCGGCCTGACCGCCACCCCGGCCAAGCACACCAGCGAAATCTTCGGCAAACCCGTTTACACCTACTCCTACCGGGAAGCCGTGGCGGACGACTGGCTGATCGACCACGAGCCCCCCATCCGCTACGAAACCCTGCTCAGCCAGAACGGCATTACCTTCGAGAAGGGCAAGCCGGTGGAAGTCATCAACACCCAGACCGGGGAAGTGGACACCACCGAGCTGGAGGATGAACTCAACTTCGAGGTGGACGCCTTCAACCGCCGGGTGATCAACGAAAACTTCAACCGGGTGATCTGCGAACAACTGGTGCAGGAGCTGGACCCGTTCGGCGACGAGAAAACCATGATCTTCTGCGCCACCGACCTGCATGCGGATATGGTGAAACGCCTGCTGGACGAAGCTTTCAAAGACCTCTACAACGGCCAGTACAACGAAGCCGCCGTGGCCAAGATCACCGGTCAGAGCGACAAGGTGGATCAGCTCATCCGCCGCTACAAGAACGAGCGCTACCCCAATATCGCCATCACCGTGGACCTGCTCACCACCGGCATCGACGTGCCACGCATCTGCAACCTGGTGTTCATGCGCCGGGTGCGCTCACGCATTCTGTACGAGCAAATGATAGGCCGCGCCACCCGCCGCTGCGACGAGATCGGCAAGACCGTGTTCCGCATATACGACCCGGTGGACATCTACGCCGCCCTGCAGGATGTGAACACCATGAAGCCCCTGGTGAAAGACCCCAACATCACCCTGGAGCAACTGGTGGATGAACTCACCGACGACGAGCACCTGGAAAAGGCCCTCGCAAGCCCCGGTGAACAGCCCGATGAAAGCCACGCGGATGTGGTACTCAGCCAGCTCAGCCAGAAACTCATGCGGGTGCTGCGCAAGGCCGACAACAAGGCCGAAAACCGCCCGGCTCTGAAACAGAAGCTGGACGAACTGCAGCAGAGCTGGGGCGTGGAACCCAAATCCCTGCACCAGCACCTGCACCAGCTCGGCCCGCGTCAGGCCTCGGAATTCATCAAACAACACAGCGGCCTGCTGAACCAGCTGGCCGAGGTGAAGTCCCTGGTGGGCAGTGACTACATGCCGCTGATCTCCGACCACGAAGACGAAATCCGCGAGCGTATCCAAAGCTACGGCGAGCATGACAAGCCGGAAGACTACCTGGACAGCTTCAACGAGTTCATCAAACAGCAGCTCAACCAGTCTGCCGCCCTGGCCGTGGTGGTCAACAAACCCCGTGACCTCACCCGGGAACAGCTACGGGAAGTCAAACTGCTGCTGGACAACCACGGCTACTCTGAAGCCCGCCTGCAAAGCGCCGTGCGCAACCAGACCAACAAAGACATCGCCGCCAGCATCATCGGCTACATCCGCCGCGCTGCCCTGGGCGAGCCGCTGATTCCCTTCGAACAGCGCGTGGCCGAAGCCATGGACCGCATCTATACCCAGCACAACTGGACCCCAAACCAACGCAAATGGCTGGAGCGGCTGGCCAAGCAACTGGTGCACGAAGTCATCATCGACCGGGAGTTTGTAAACCACCGGTTCGCCGATGATGGCGGAGCGAAGCAGATGAACAAAGTGCTGGGGGAGCAGCTGGATACGGTGTTGGATGAATTGAATGAGGCGATGTGGCCGCAGCAGAGTGCCTGAACACCATCTGAATGACATGCATAGAAGATCGGCTTTTCTTATCATGTCGACCGCCACATGCACAGATTTCCAGTTTTTTTATACATAAGGCGCTGACAAAGCAGGAGCGCCCTTCCAAGGATTACCCATGATCAACAACGACATCGTCCAAAAACTCTGGAACCTGTGCGACGTTCTGCGAGACGACGGCATCAACTACTCGGACTACGTCACCGAACTGGTGCTGCTGCTGTTCATCAAGATGGTCCATGAGAACAAGGACTTTGGCACCCTGGTAAAGCACCCGCTGCCGGAAGGCTGCCGCTGGAGCGACCTGAACGGCAAATCCGGCATCAACCTGCTGAACGACTACAAACGCATCCTGCTCAGCCTGTCCACGGGCAAGGACGGCGACGGCAATCTGGTACACGACGACCCGTTGATCAGCGCCATCTACGCCGATGCCCAGACCCGCCTGCGGGAGCCGCGCCATCTGGAACAGATGATCAAGACCCTGGACCAGATCGACTGGTTCAGCGCCCAGAAAGACGGCCTGGGCGATCTGTACGAAGGCCTGCTGGAGAAGAACGCCAACGAAACCAAGTCCGGTGCTGGCCAGTACTTCACCCCCCGCGCCCTGATCAACACCATGGTGCGCTGCCTGAAGCCACAGCCCGGCGAGCACATCCAGGACCCGGCCGCAGGCACCGCAGGCTTTCTGATTGCCGCCCACGAATACATCAAAGGCCAGACCGACGACCTGTACGACCTGACCACCGAACAGAAAGCCTTTCAGACCACCAAGGCCTACGTGGGCATCGAACTGGTGCCGGGCACTCGTCGCCTGGCGCTGATGAACTGCCTGCTGCACGGCATGGAAGGGGATGACGAAGGCGTGGTGCATCTGGGCAACGCCCTGGGCCAGACCGGCGCCGGGCTGGAGAAGGCCGACGTGATCCTCGCCAACCCGCCCTTCGGCACCAGCAAGGGCGGCGACGCCAGCATCACCCGCGACGACCTGACCTACAAAACCAGCAACAAGCAGCTGGCCTTCTTGCAGCACATTTACCGCAACCTCAAACCCGGTGGCCGCGCCGCCGTGGTGTTGCCGGACAACGTGCTGTTTGAAGCCGGCGTGGGCACCGACGTGCGCCGGGACCTGATGAACAAGTGCAACCTGCACACCATCCTGCGCCTGCCCACCGGCATCTTCTACGCCCAGGGCGTGAAAACCAACGTGCTGCTCTTTACCAAAGGCAGCGCCAAGGACAAATACCAGGAAGAAAACTGCACCGAAAACGTCTGGGTCTACGACCTGCGCACCAACATGCCCAGCTTCGGCAAGCGCACGCCCTTCACCGAGCAACACCTGGCCCCCTTCGAAGCCGTCTATTCCCCCCTCTCCCCCGGTGGGAGAGGGGCCGGGGGAGAGGGGGGAGCGGCCAACGCCCATCCATCAGGCCGCACCGAAGGCGAATACAGCTTCCATTCCGAAGCCATCGAACTGCCAGAACACAGCGACGAAAACGAAGGCATCGACCCGCGCCTGGCCCACAGCCGCTGGCGCAGCTTCAGCCGCCAGTGGATTGCCGAACACAAGGGCGACTCGCTGGATATTTCCTGGCTGAAGGACAGCGACAGTGTGGATGCCGCAAATCTGCCGGAGCCCAGTGTGTTGGCAGGTGAGGCGATGGGGGAGCTCAAGGCAGCACTGGGTGAACTAGAAGCATTGGTCACAGCTCTGGAGGGTGAGACGTGAAGGAAACAGATCACGCTCCAGAGAATTGGGCACGATGCTCGCTCGCAGATATTGTTGTGCTCAACCCCAAGAATGACGCCAACGCTGAGCAAACGGCTGGCTTTGTTCCTATGGCACTGGCTCCTACCGATTATCACGGTGCGTTGCAGCACGAAGAAAAGCTTTGGGGCGAGATTAAAAAGTCCTATACCAACTTCGCTGATGGCGATGTCATATTCGCCAAGGTGACTCCCTGTTTCGAGAATGGTAAAGCAGCCATTGTGCGCGATATGCCCAGCGGAATTGGAGCAGGGAGTTCGGAATTCTACGTTCTGAGGCCGGCCAGTAAGGACATTTCACCCAACCTGCTCTTTGCAATCATCAAAACTCAGCCGTTCATGCAGCAAGGTGCAGAGAACATGACCGGTGCAGTTGGCCTACGTCGGGTTCCAAGAGCATTTGTAGAATCCTTCCCGATAGCGTTACCACCTGCTGCAGAACAAAAAGTCATCACCGACAAACTCGACACCCTGCTGGCCCAGGTGGAAAACACCAAAGCCCGCCTCGAACGCATTCCGCAAATCCTCGAACGCTTCCGCCAGTCCGTGCTGGCTGCGGCGGTGAGTGGGCGGTTGACGGAGGAGTGGCGGAGGGAGCATGCAATACCGGACGACTCTTGGGTAATTCAAGCGGCAAGTGAGCTGTGCGAGAAAGTCCAAAGCGGCTCAACGCCTAAAAACAACCCATTCGACCAGAACGGTACTGTCCCCTTCCTGAAGGTTTATAACATCGTTAACCAGGAAATCGACTTTGAATACCGACCACAATTCATCACCGAAGAAGTGCATCAAACAAAGCTCAAGCGCTCCATAGGCTATCCAGGAGACGTGCTGATGAACATTGTAGGGCCGCCTCTCGGAAAGGTGGCCATTCTTCCAGACACATATCCAGAGTGGAGTCTTAATCAAGCAATAACTTTGTTCCGGCCCGATCCGCAGAAACTGCTGCCGAAATTTCTGTATTACGTCTTATGCGAAGGCTCCATGGTTCGCGATGTCACACATGATTTGAAAGGTATTGTTGGACAAGTAAACATCTCTCTAACCCAATGCCGAGAAGCAAAGATCCCGTGCCCGTCTCTACCAGAACAAACCGAAATCGTCCGCCAAGTAGACCAACTCTTCGCCCACGCCGACCGCATCGAAAACCAGGTCAACAACGCCCTGGCCCGCGTCAACAACCTCACCCAGTCGATCCTGGCCAAGGCGTTCCGGGGTGAGCTCACCGAGCAGTGGCGCAAGGACAACCCGGAGCTGATCAGCGGGGAGAACAGTGCGGAGGCGTTGCTGGAGCGGATCAAGGCCGAGCGGGCGGCTGTGGCAAAACCCAAACGCCGTAAAGCAAATGCATAAATAACGTAATCACCTACAAGGAGCGTAAGTAATGGACAAGCAATTGCAGCAACTACACCAGAGCCTGAATCAACGGCTGCAACGCCCGGATGAGCAATCGGACATCGAATTCTGGTTTGCCCGGGACCTACAGCAGCCCCTCGGATACGCCCGTTGGGAAAACTTCCTTACCGTCATCAACAAGGCCATGGCGGCCTGTGAAGGCACCGGAATAACCATCGACGATCATTTTCGTGGCGTCACGAAAATGATCAGCCTCGGCAAAGGTGCAGAGCGCGAAGTCGAAGATTTCATGCTCACCCGCTATGCCTGCTACCTGATTGCCCAGAATGGTGACCCGCGTAAACCGGAAATCGCCTTTGCCCAAAGCTACTTCGCCGTTCAGACCCGCAAGCAGGAAATCATTGAAGACCGGATGAAACTCCAGGCGCGGCTGGAAGCCAGGGATCGCCTGCGAGAATCGGAGAAAGCGCTTTCGCAGAGTATCTATGAGCGGGGCGTTGATGATGCGGGTTTTGGTCGCATTCGTTCCAAGGGCGATCAGGCGTTATTCGGCGGTCGCACAACCCAGGCCATGAAAGAGCGCTATGGAATCGTAAAAAGCAGGCCACTCGCAGATTTCCTGCCCACTCTGACCATCGCTGCAAAAAATCTGGCCACGGAGATGACCAATCATAACGTCAATCAGGAAGACTTAAAGGGCGAGCAGGCAATTACACGCGAGCATGTACAGAACAACAGAAGTGTCCGAGGCATGCTCGACCAGCGTGGTATCCAACCAGAACATTTGCCCGCAGAGGAGGACCTCAAGAAGCTGGAGCGAAGGGTCAAAGCTGAGGAAAAGAAGCTCAGCAAGCAAACACCGGGACTACCCAAGGATGATCAGGATTCCTGACGAAGTTTAGCGGGTTCGCTCGCCATCGCGACGAAAGTAGTCTGGCAGAACTATCACTCACCGTGCAAAAGGATGCCGCTGTATGACCAAGCTCAGTGTTATCTCAACCAAGACTGAGTTCGCGGACAGATTTGATCGCTTAGCCGATCTGGTCGAGAACGCCACGGAAAATGCCAATCGGCATGGAGAGCGTTTCAATATCTTCTCCATCTTGGGCGTTCAACGCGATGAAAACCGGACTCACTCCCGCTACTTGTCGGAACTACTAAATCCTGCCGGTCGGCACGGCGAAGGTTCTCGTTTTCTGCAAGCATTTGTCAGCGATGTACTTGGCCACTCACCGACGATAAACAGTCGCGTCAAAGTGACAAGAGAGCTTGCCACCGAGGAGCGGCGGCGGGTGGATATCGTGGTGGAGTCACCCGAGGTGATCATCGGCATCGAAGTCAAAATTGATGCCGGTGACCAGAAAGAACAATTACACGACTATTTCAAAGAGCTCCATCAAAGAGCCAAAGGCCGGAAGGACGCGATCCTGGTTTATTTGACGCTAGATGGTAAGCCTCCGTCCGGCCGCAGCTTAGGCTGTCTGGATCAGGAAAGTGTTCGTTGCCTGTCCTTCGCAGATGACATCCGCCAGTGGGTCGGCAACTGTGCCCACCTCTGTGAACATAAGCCTGAGTTGTCTCACGCCCTCATTCAATACAAACGCCTTCTCGAAACCCTCACCGGAGCCGGAACCTCTATGACCTCACTGATCGCCGACAAACTGGCCTGTAATCGTACCGATCTAGAGACGGCGCTGGCTGTGGAAAAGGCTCTGCCTAGCGCCAAAGCCGCCATAATGCTTCGGTTCTGGGATGAGCTTTCGTCAGCCATGGCCGATGCATTTGGTGCAACACCTGAGCCTTACGGTGCCAAAACCTTGAGAGAACTCTCTGACAACTATTTTAATGGTCGCGGCGGTAAACATGTGGGCATCAAACACACCATTGGTGGGCTCAACGGACACAAGCTCTGTCTATATGTGAATGTTTATCACGCAGTTCATTATGGCTTGCGCCTCTATAGCTCATCAGGTTCGCCAGTCTCAGATTCCACAGTGAAAAACAGACTTAGGAAAGCGCTGGACAGTGGCAATGCCGTGGCCGACAAAGACCCGGATTGGCTGGTTTGCTACTACTATGATCCATCTCCCAGCCACGAGCCTGCCATTCTCAACTTTCATTCCTTTGAAGGTCCGGTTCTTGATTTACTAGATGGTGAAAACCGGCAAATCATTATCGATAACATGGTTGAGCACCAAATGAGACTGGCCAAAGAAGCCAAGATAGCTCTGGAGACTACACCCTATGAACAATGAATTATCATTTGCTGAGAGTCGGCTGAATCAGCTTACCGAACAGTTGCTTTCGGAAACATCGGTTACGGGCGATGTCGTTTTCTTCGCAGCCGAGGATGCCATTGGCATAAGCGGCGCAACCTGGCGTTTCGAAGATGAAGACCACTGTATTCTGAAGGAATGTGGTTTCAAGTTCATGCTCATGGAATTGCTGGATGTCCTGATAAAGGATCGCGCCAACGAAGGGCATAGCGATACCCTACATGGAATCGTTCGTCTTCATGCATCGTCACCATTGATTGATTGGCTCACCGCCGAACAGGCCGAAAATCATCGCTCAGCAAACTAAAGCATACTGATCAAACCACGACCTTCTTTGGTGAACAACGCGGAGGCGTTGCTGGAGAGGATTAAGGCGGAGCGGGCGGCTATGAAGCCGACGAAGACAACCGGAAAACGGAAAACAACGGTATGAGTGATATCAAACTGTTTCAACTGTCCGGTGACAACGTTACCGAGCTGGCCGGGCAAACGGTAAAGCTGGAAAAGGAGCTTCAGAGTCATATTGAAACCAATATGGACGTTCTTATTGGTGTTCGCCTCCTGGCCAGCGAATACAGCACCGGAAAAACCCACAAGGGCCGCATCGATTCCCTGGGGCTGGACGAAAACGGTTGCCCGGTGATTGTCGAGTACAAACGCCACAGCAATGAAAACGTAATTAACCAGGGCCTGTTCTATCTGGACTGGCTTCTGGATCATCAAGCCGAGTTCAAATGGCTGGTGATGGAGAAGATCGGCAAGAACGAAGCGGAAAACATCGAATGGGGCGGCACCCGGCTGATCTGTATCGCATCGGATTTCAATAAGTACGACGAACACGCCGTTCAGCAGATCAACCGCAACATCGAGCTGATGCGCTACCGCTACTTCGGTAACGAGTTGCTGTTACTGGAGCTGGTTAATGCTCAAACCGCTAACCAGTCTTCCTCACCAGTCAGCACAGCACCAATCCTGAAGAAGTCAGCGAAAAGCACCAGCAAGGACAAGAGCCAGGCGGACCGCCTGGCTGAAGCATCGCCAGCCCTGATTGAGTTGTACCAGACTGCCTGCAGTTACATTGATCAGTTAGCCGATGAAGTTCAGCGCAAAGAACTCAAGCTCTATACCGCGTTCAAGAGCATCCGGAACTTCGTATCCATCGTTGTGCAACCGGGTAAGGATGCCCGGCTACAAATGTACCTGAAGCTTCCCGGCGAGCTGGCCGAGGAAAACAGCTTCAGCCGGGATGTGACCAACATCGGCCACTGGGGCACCGGGAATCTGGAAGTCAACGTGCGCACGCCGGAGGATTGGGATAAAGCCAGGGAGTTGGTGAACCGGGCTTATCAGGAGAGTTGAATTAATCCCGCGAATTTTTAGCTACTGCACAGTCTATCGTTTTAAGCCGAGCCGCTGTTTGACAACCAGGGGCCGCCCTATCAGACTTCAACACACATCCGCCCCTTGGTATTACGCCTCTCTCAATGATCCCGAGGGTGTGCCGAGCCCCTGGGGCTTTTTTCCTTTTGAGTATTCCGGAACCCCACAATGACCACGGCAAACATCAACACAGACATGTTGACCTGGGCGCGAGAGCGCTCTGGTATCTCTGTGCCTGATTTTGCCCGTCGCTGCGGTATTTCTGAGCAGCGGCTTCGGGAATGGGAGTCCGGCGAACGAAAACTGACGTTCAACCAGGCAATGCGATTCGCTGAAAAAGCGCATGTGCCGTTTGGCTATCTGTTTTTAGCAAAGCCACCCGAGGAAGTCTTACCCATTCCTGACCTGCGCACCCTCGAAGGCCAGGGTGTACAGCGCCCGAGCGCAGAATTGCTAGATCTGGTCAAACTGATGATGCAACGCCAGGAATGGTACCGGGAATACCTTCAACAGCATTTTGCCGAGACCAACCCCTATGTCGGCCGCGCCTCCTCTTCTGACTCCGTGGAGTCCATTGTCGAGGACATCCGCGCATGCCTGGATGTTGAGCCCCACCCAACCAGAGGCAAATGGGACGATTACTATCGGGATTTAGTCCAGCGCATTGAATCTTTGGGGATTCTCGTTATGCGTCAGGGTAATCTTGGGCACCATAGCCGTCCGCTCAACGTTGATGAATTCCGTGGGTTTGCGATTGTTGATGAGTATGCTCCGATCATTTTCGTGAATCACAGCGACGCGCTGGGTGCGCGCCTGTTCACACTCATTCATGAACTTTGCCATATATGGATTGGCCAATCCGGGATCTCTGACGGCAACACTAATACCCATCGCCGGGAAGAGGTTCTTTGTAACGCTGTTGCTGCAGAATTTCTGGTGCCTGCCCAGGAGTTCAGGGCACTCTGGCAACACGATTCTGAGAACTGGCACGACAACCTGCCACCGCTTGAGGCTCATTTCCACGTAAGCACCTGGACGCTCGCCAGGCGGGCTTTAACGCTCAATTTTATTTCCCAGCAAGAGTACGGTCGTTACATTTTTGAGCAGAAAAGGCGCTACGAACAACGGAAGGGAGGCGGTGGCCCGACCTACTACCAAACCAAAAAGGCACAGATAAGTCGCCAATTCTCCCAAGCAGTTGTCGGGGAAGCCTTGAGTGGCCAACTGTTGCTTCGGGAAGCAGGTGAACTTCTGGGTGGAATCAAACCGGGAAAAATTGAGACGTTCGCCAGGGAGTTAGGCGTTTGAGATATTTGCTGGATGCGAACACCTACATACAAGCCAAGAATCAATACTACGGCATGGATATCTGCCCCGCGTACTGGGACTGGCTGGACTTACAGTTCGAGCAAGGCCTGATCGGCAGTGTGGATATGATCGGCCGGGAGTTGCGGGACGGCAACGATGAACTGGCAGACTGGGTGCGAGAAAGACCCGGGCATTTCATCAGCAATGACGACGAGGCAACCCAAGGTTTTTTTGCTGATATTGTGCAATCAGTTATGGAGGGTGATTACAACGCCGGTCATCGCGATAATTTTCTGGCAAAAGCCGATCCCTGGATTATTGCCAAAGCAAAATGCCTGGGGGCAGCGGTAGTCACCCATGAATCGGTGGTCGCACCAAACGCCCGAAAGGTAAAAGTTCCGAATATATGCCAGCAGTTTGATGTTTCCTGCCTTAATACCTTTCAGTTTCTTCGGGAGTTAAACGCCAGATTTATACTGGGAGGTTAACGCCTGTGGTTGCCTCATGGCTCACCACAGGCAACCTCGATTCACTCCACCGTCACACTTTTCGCCAGGTTCCTGGGCTGGTCCACATCGGTGCCCTTCAGTACTGCCACGTGGTAGGACAGCAGCTGCAGCGGTACCGTGAAGACAATGGGTGCCGTAATCGGATGGACCGATGGGATCTGCATGACGTGGATGCCGTCTTCGGACTTCACATCGGCCTCGCGATCAGCGAAGACGAACAGCTCACCACCCCGGGCGCGGACTTCCTCCAGGTTGGATTTGAGCTTTTCCACCAGGTCGTTATTGGGGGCGACGGTGACCACGGGCATTTCACTGTCAACCAGTGCCAGGGGGCCGTGCTTGAGCTCGCCGGCCGGGTAGGCCTCGGCGTGGATGTAGGAGATTTCCTTCAGTTTCAGGGCGCCTTCCAGGGCCACCGGGAACTGGGAGCCACGCCCCAGGAACAGGCTGTGGTGCTTGTCCACGAAGGCTTCGCTGAGCTCGGCGATGGCGTCATCCAGCGCGAGTACATCCGCTACCTGGCCAGGTACCAGTTTAAGGGCCTGGACGATTTCGGCTTCCTTTTCCTCCGACAGGCCATTGTGCCGGGCCAGGGCCAGGGTGAAGATCAGCAGTGCAGTCAGCTGGGTGGTAAAGGCCTTGGTGGAGGCCACGCCGATTTCCGGGCCAGCCTGGGTCATGATCACCAGGTCCGACTCCCGCACCAGTGAGCTGCCCGGTACGTTACAAATCGCCAGGGCGGCGCGGAACCCCGCCTTCTTGGCCTGGCGCAGGGCGGCCAGGGTGTCGGCGGTTTCGCCGGACTGGGAGATGCAGAGGAACAGGGTGTCCGGCTGGATCACGTGTTTGCGATAGCGAAACTCAGAGGCCACTTCTACCGAGCAGGGAACACCCGCCAGTTCCTCGATCCAGTAACGGGCCACCATGCCGGCGTGGTAACTGGTACCGCAGGCGATGATCTGGACGTGACGGACATTTTCCAGCAGTTTCCCGGCGTCTGTACCCAGGGCCTGCTCGAGCACGTGGCTGTCGGTGAGACGGCCTTCCATGGTGGCCTTGATAACCGCTGGCTGCTCGTGGATTTCCTTCAGCATATAGTGGCGATACTCACCCTTGTCGGCCGCATCATGGCCGTGTTCGAAACGGGTCACTTCCCGCTCGGCGGTTTGACCGTCCCGATCGACTATATCGATCCGGTCCCGGCGCACATCGGCAATGTCCCCTTCCTCCAGGAACATGAAACGGTCGGTGACCGGCAACAGTGCCAGCTGATCGGAAGCGATGAAGTTTTCGCCAATACCCACACCAATCACCAGCGGGCTACCCTCTCTGCAGACCACCAGGTGGTCCGGTTCATCCGCATGGAGGACTGCCAGGGCGAAGGCCCCGCGTAGTTGGCTGATCGCCGCACGAACGGCCTTGAAGAGGTCCTGCTCGTTGCGGTACTGCTTCTCGATCAGGTGGGCGACCACTTCGGTATCGGTCTGGGAGGTAAACTCATAGCCCTCTGCCCGCAGCGCTTCCCGGAGTTCCTGATAGTTCTCGATGATGCCGTTGTGGACAATCGCCAGGCGCTCCCCGGACATATGGGGGTGGGCATTGATACGTGACGGCTCGCCATGGGTCGCCCAGCGGGTATGGGCGATGCCGATCGGGCCCGGTGATGGCTGGGCAGCGATGGAGTCGGCGAGCGCCGCCACCTTGCCCAGTTCACGGGCCCGGTGGATGTTACCTTCCCCGTTAAGGGTGGCCAGGCCGGCGGAGTCGTAACCCCGATATTCAAGGCGTCGCAGCCCTTCCAGCAGGATCCCTTCAACGTCCCTTTGCGAGACTGCTCCAACAATGCCGCACATAAGATTCTTCCGCTCTTGAGTCAGGTCAGGCTTTCTTTTCAGGCCGCTTCCAGCCCTTGATATTCCGTTGTCGACCTCGGGCCACGGCCAGGTCTTTTTCCGCTACGTCGGTAGTAATGGTGGAACCGGCGCCAATAACCGCGTCCGCTGCCACCGAGACCGGTGCTACAAGCGCGGTGTTGGAACCCACGAATACGTTATCTCCCAACACCGTCTGGAACTTGTTCACCCCATCATAATTACAGGTAATGGTGCCTGCACCCACATTCACATTACGGCCAAGGGTGGCGTCGCCGACGTAGCTCAGGTGATTGATCTTGCTACCCTCGCCCACCTCGGCCTTCTTGGTTTCCACAAAGTTGCCCACCTTCGCAGTACGGGCCAGGCGCGTGCCCGGGCGCAACCGCGCAAAGGGGCCGATCTGGCACTGCTCGGCCACGTCCGCACCTTCGATCACGGAGTTGGCGTGCACGGTGACGTTATCAGCCAGCCGGGCGTCCCGGATCAGGCAGTTAGGGCCGATGGACACGTTATTACCAAGGGTTACCTCGCCCTCAAACACCACGTTCACATCGATCAGCACATCCTGGCCGACGGTCAGGTTACCCCGCACGTCGATCCGGTCCGGATCGGCCAGAGTGGCGCCTTCGGTCATCAGGCGCTCCGCCTCACAGCGTTGATACCAGCGCTCCAGCACTGATAGTTGCAGACGGTTATTCACACCCTGCACTTCCTGTTCGTGGGAAGGCTGGGCCACTTCGATGGTCATGCCTTCCCCCGCGGCCATGGCGATAATATCCGTCAGATAATACTCGCCCTGGGCATTACTGTTGGACAGTTGCGGCAACCAGCGCTTCAGGTGATCCGAGGTCACCGCCAGGATGCCAGTATTCACCTCACAGATCGCTTTCTGGGATTCGGTAGCATCTTTCTGTTCAACGATGGCGGTGACCTTGCCCTGCTCATTTCGCAGGATGCGGCCATAACCATCCGGGTTGGCCAGGTCGACAGTGAGCAGCCCAAGGCTTTGCTGGTTCACCCGGGACACCAGGGCCACCAGGGTTTCCGGATTGATGAGTGGCACATCGCCATAAAGGACCAGCACAACGGCTCCATCGGGCACCACCGGCAACGCCTGCGCCACAGCATGGCCGGTACCCAGCTGCTGCTCCTGCAACGCCCAGGTGACGTCAGCCGCCGGAGTGACCGCTTTTACCTGATCTGCACCATGGCCGATAACACCGTGGATGCCTTCCGCGCCCAGTGTGCGGGCGGTATCCATGACATGGTGCAACATGGATCTGCCGGCCACCTTGTGGAGTACCTTTGGCAGGCTGGATTTCATGCGGGAGCCCTGGCCGGCGGCCAGGATGATCACGTGGAGCGGGGCTGTCATGGCTGGTCCCTGAGTTCTGTGTAATCGGGTCATTCTCTAACAAAAAAAGCCGCACTCACGATGACAGTACCCGCCAGATTCAAATCCGGCCGGTACGCCACGATGATGCGGCCCGGGTGAGCCCGTTCCAGCGGAACGGTATCAGCGTACTTTCTTGCGCAGCTTTTCCAGGGTACGGAGCTGTGCAACCGCCTCTGCCAGTTCGGCAGCGGCGCGAGAGTACTCGAACTCACCAGTCTTGTTCGCCAGTGCCTTCTCGGCCTCTCGCTGGGCTTCCAGCGCTGCGGCTTCATCCACGTCCTTGGCACGGACAGCGGTGTCAGCCAGCAGGGTGACAACGGAGGGCTGAACCTCCAGGTAGCCACCCGAGACATAGATGATCTCTTCCTCACCACCCTGCTTGAAGAAGCGGACAGGGCCGGGCTTCAGCGCAGTCAGCAACGGTGCGTGGCCGGGCTGGATACCCAGCTCACCCTCGGTGCCATTGGCGATCAGCATTTCCACCAGGCCGGAGTAGATCTTTTCTTCGGCACTTACGACGTCACAATGTACAGTCATAGCCATCTCGGTTGCCTCTCAGGTCGGTCAGCGAAGGGAGGGTGACTTATTTGTCACCCTTGGACTTCAGTTCCTTCGCTTTCTCGACCGCTTCCTCAATGGTACCGCACATATAGAACGCCTGCTCAGGCAGGTCGTCATAGTCGCCATTGAGAATGCCCTTGAAGCTGCTGATGGTTTCCTTCAGGGAAACGTACTTGCCGGGAGAGCCGGTAAATACCTCAGCAACGTGGAACGGCTGGGACAGGAAACGCTCAATCTTACGGGCGCGGGCAACGGTCAGCTTGTCTTCTTCTGACAGTTCATCCATACCCAGGATGGCGATGATGTCCTTCAGTTCCTTGTAACGCTGCAGGTTGGTCTGCACGCCACGGGCTACTTCGTAGTGCTCTTCACCGATCACCAGCGGATCCAGCTGACGGGAGGTGGAGTCCAGCGGATCAATCGCCGGGTAGATACCCTTGGAGGCGATGTCACGGCTCAGTACCACGGTTGCGTCCAGGTGAGAGAACGTGGTGGCAGGAGACGGGTCAGTCAGGTCGTCCGCCGGCACGTATACCGCCTGGATAGAAGTGATAGAGCCGGTCTTGGTGGAGGTAATACGCTCCTGCAGCTCACCCATCTCCTGGGCCAGGGTCGGCTGGTAACCTACCGCGGAAGGCATCCGGCCAAGCAAAGCGGATACCTCGGTACCGGCCAGCGTGTAACGGTAGATGTTGTCAACGAACAACAGTACGTCACGACCTTCGTCACGGAACTTCTCGGCCATGGTCAGGCCGGTCAGTGCTACCCGCAGACGGTTTCCGGGGGGTTCGTTCATCTGGCCGTAAACCATGGCCACCTTGTCGAGAACGTTGGACTCCTTCATTTCGTAGTAGAAGTCGTTACCTTCCCGGGTCCGCTCACCAACACCCGCGAATACGGAGAGACCGGAGTGCTCTTTCGCGATGTTGTTGATCAGTTCCATCATGTTTACGGTCTTGCCCACGCCGGCACCGCCGAACAGGCCAACCTTACCACCCTTGGCGAACGGGCAGATCAGGTCGATAACCTTGATGCCGGTTTCCAGCAGGTCGGCGGAGGCCGCCTGGTCGGCATAGCCCGGAGCCTTGCGGTGGATTCCCCAGCGCTCTTCTTCGCCGATCTCGCCCTGTTCGTCGATGGGACGGCCCAGAACGTCCATGATACGGCCCAGAGTGGGGGTACCAACCGGCACCGAAATCGGCTTGCCGGTATTTTCTGCTTTCAGGCCACGCTTGAGGCCTTCGGTGCTGCCCATGGCGATGGTACGAACAATGCCGTCACCCAGCTGCTGCTGGACTTCCAGAGTTGTTTCGCCACCTTCAAGCAGCAGTGCGTCATACACGTTGGGTACGGAGTCACGCGGAAATTCCACGTCGATAACCGCGCCAATGATCTGAACGATGTGTCCGCTACTCATGCTCGGTTCCTCGTTATCTCAATAGTCACTAAAGCCAGTTGGATCGTGATCCGGGTCAGACCGAAGCCGCGCCGCTCACAATCTCCGAAATTTCCTGGGTGATGGCTGCCTGACGGGCCTTGTTATAGGCCAACTGGAGCTCATCAATAATGCTGCCGGCGTTGTCGGTTGCGCTCTTCATGGCAATCATCCGGGCAGCCTGTTCGCAGGCCAGATTTTCCACCACGCCCTGGTAAACCTGGGACTCGATGTAACGTGGCAGAAGGCCATCCAGGATTGGAGCCGCGGCAGGCTCATAGAGATAATCCCACTGGCTTCTGATCTCTTCGTCTTCGCTCGGCGGCAGGGGCAACAGCTGCTCCACCTTCGGCTGCTGGGTCATGGTGTTCACAAACTCGTTGTGAACCACGTACAGCCGGTCGATACGACCTTCCTCGAACGCGTCCAGCATTACCTTGACGTTACCGATAAGCTGTTCCGCGCTGGGGGTGTCGCCCAGGTGGGTCAGTGCCGCGACAACGTTGCCGCCATAGTTGCGGAAAAACGAGGCGCCTTTCTGACCGATTGCACAGATGTCGGACTCAACACCCTTGTTTTTCCAGTCACGCATTTCACGGACCAGCAGCCGGAACAGGTTACTGTTCAGGCCACCACACAGTCCCCGGTCAGAGGAAATCACGATGAAACCGACCCGGTTAACCTCACGATCCATCAGGAAACTGTGACGGTACTCCGGATTGGCCAGCGCGATATGCCCAATAACCTGACGCATCTTTTCCGCATACGGGCGGGTCGCCTGCATACGTTCCTGAGCCTTACGCATCTTGCTCGCCGCCACCATTTCCATGGCGGAGGTGATCTTCTGCGTGCTCTTGATGCTTCCGATCTGGTTACGTATTTCTTTTCCGACGGCCATAAGTCACTGCCTTTTCAAGTTAGACACTCATGTGAACCACTTGGCCCGCAACGGGGCGGGCCAGGGGATTTACCAGCTTTGAGTGGTCTTGAATTTCTCCAGAGCAGCTTTCAGGCCGGCGATAATATCGTCGTTGTAGTTCCCTTCAGCGCCGATCTTGTCGAGCAGTTCTTTCTGTTCGGCACGCATCCAGTCCAGGAGCTGCGCTTCGAACTTGACCACTTTCTCGACATCGACGTCGTCCAGGAAGCCTTCGTTAGCTGCGAACAGTACGGTGCCCATTTCCGCAACGGTCATCGGGCTGTACTGGTTCTGCTTCATCAGCTCGGTAACGCGCTGACCGTGCTCGAGCTGCTTACGGGTTGCTTCGTCAAGGTCAGAAGCAAACTGGGCGAAAGCCGCCAGTTCCCGGTACTGAGCCAGGGCCAGACGGATGTTACCGCCGAGCTTCTTCATGATCTTGGTCTGGGCGGAACCACCAACCCGGGATACGGAGATACCGGCGTTCATCGCCGGACGGATACCGGAGTTGAACAGGTTGGTTTCCAGGAAGATCTGACCGTCAGTGATGGAGATCACGTTGGTCGGAACGAACGCAGAAACGTCACCAGCCTGGGTCTCGATGATCGGCAGTGCGGTCAGGGAACCGGTCTGGCCTTTCACTTCACCGTTGGTCAGCTTCTCAACGTAGTCCGCATTGACACGGGACGCACGCTCCAGCAGACGGGAGTGCAGATAGAAAACGTCACCCGGGTAGGCTTCACGGCCCGGCGGACGACGCAGCAGCAGGGAGATCTGGCGATAGGCCACAGCCTGCTTGGACAAGTCATCATAGATGATCAGGGCATCTTCACCACGGTCACGGAAGTACTCGCCCATGGAGGTACCGGAGTACGGAGCCAGGAACTGCATGGATGCAGGATCGGCGGCACCGGCGGCGACCACGATGGTGTGGTCCATGGCGCCATGCTCTTCCAGCTTGCGCACTACGGCAGCAATGGAGGACTGCTTCTGGCCCACTGCCACATAGATACACTTGATGCCAGTGTTCTTCTGGTTGATGATCGCGTCGATGGCGACAGCGGTCTTACCAATCTGACGGTCACCGATGATCAGCTCACGCTGACCGCGACCGATCGGCACCATGGTGTCGATGGCCTTGAGACCAGTCTGAACCGGCTCGTCAACAGACTGACGGGCGATAACGCCGGGCGCCACTTTCTCGACCGGGGAAGTCAGGGACGTACCCAGATCACCCTTGCCGTCGATCGGGTTACCCAGACCGTCAACCACGCGACCCATCAGTTGCGGGCCAACCGGGACTTCCAGGATACGACCGGTACAACGGACTTTCTGGCCCTCGGCCAGGTCTTCGTAGTCACCCAGTACAACCGCACCAACGGAATCGCGCTCCAGGTTCAGAGCCATGCCGAAGGTGCCGTTGGCGAATTCAATCATCTCACCGTACATGACGTCGGCAAGACCGTGGATCAGCACGATACCGTCGGAAACCGACAGAATGGTGCCTTCATTCTTTGCTTCGGAAGAGATATCGAGCTTTTCGATTCTCTTCTTGATGATGTCACTGATCTCGGATGGATTCAGTTGCTGCATGCCTTTGTCCTCAAACCTTGTGCTGAAATCAGGCGCCCAGTGTGTCGGCGAGTTTTTCCAGCTTTCCACGTACAGAGGCGTCGATCACCATGTCGCCGGTGCGTACGATGACGCCGCCGATCAGGGCCTTGTCTGCCTGGGTGGAAAGCGTTACCTGCCGCTCGAGTTTCTTCGACAGGGCCTCGGCCAGTTTCTGTTGCTGTTCTTCCGTCAGCTCAAAGGCTGCGGTGACATCGATCTCGACGGTGCGTTCCAGGTCCGCACGGAACTTGCGGAACAGTTCGGATATTTGCGGAAGCAGCGCGAGACGGCCTCTTTCAGCGAGAATGGCGAAGAAGTTGCGGACCGGTTCGGAAACCTCGGTACCGGCAAATTCGAGAATGATGTCTGCCTTGGTTGACCGGTCGACACCCGGATGCGCGAGAAGCTCTTTCACGTCGCTGTTGGCAGCCACCTGTCCGGCCAATGTCAGCACCTCGGACCAGTGAGCCAGGGAACCCTGGCTCTCCGCAGTCTCGAAGGCTGCCCGGGCGTAGGGGCGTGCCAGCGTTGTCAGTTCTGCCATGATGAACCTCGTTTAAAGTTCGGCAGCGAGCTTGTCCAGCATCTCGCTGTGTGCGTTGGCATCGACAGATTTTTCCAGGATCTTCTCGGCGCCGGCGACGGCCAGGGCAGCCACTTCAGCCCGCAGGGCATCACGCGCCTTGACACGTTCCTGCTCGATTTCGGCATGGGCCTGATCGATGAGTTTCTGACCCTCGGTGCGAGCCTCGCTCTTGGAGTCTTCGACAATCTGGCTTGCCCGCTTGTTGGCCTGTTCGATCAGGGCAGCGGCTTCTTCCTTCGCGGTGCGCAGTTCCTGGGCGGCCTTTTCCTGAGCCAGCTCAAGGTCCAGCGAAGCGCGGTCTGCAGCAGACAGACCATCGGCTATTTTTTTCTGGCGTGCGTTCATGGCCTCGGTAATCGGAGGCCAGACGTACTTGACGCAGAACCAGACGAAAATAGCGAAGGCAATCGATTGCCCTATCAACGTAAGGTTTATATTCACGGCAATATACCTCTAGCTATTCGTTGCGTCCTGGTGTCCGTAAAACCGGGCGCCGGTCTCTGGCGCCCGTCCTTGACGGCCGAAATTAACCAGCAACAACGAAGATCAGGTACATCGCGATACCAACGCCGATCATGGGTACCGCGTCCAGCAGACCGGCCATGATGAAGGTCTTGGTTTGCAGCTGGTTAGCCATTTCCGGCTGACGTGCAGTGGACTCGAGCAGTTTGCCGCCCAGCAGACCAAAGCCGATACCAGCGCCCAGGGCACCCAGACCGATGATCAGTGCAGCTGCGATAAATACCATTTCCATTGAAGGCTCCTCAGTTTTCTCAGATGGTTAAGGGTTATTGATTGAAAATGTATCAGTGGTCTTCGTGTGCTGCGCTGAGGTAGACCACAGCCAGCGTTGTAAAGATAAAGGCCTGCAGGGTAACAACCAGGATATGGAAGATCGCCCAGGGCACGTTCAGCGTCCACTGGATCCACAGTGGTAGCAGAGCGATAAGGATGAACACAACCTCACCGGCGTACATGTTACCGAATAGCCGCAGTGCGAGGCTGACCGGCTTGATGATCAGCGCGAGCAGTTCCAGCACCAGGTTGAAAGGCACTAGCGCCCAGTGATTAAACGGCGTGAACGACAGTTCCTTGAGGAAGCCACCCGGACCCTTGACCTTGAAGCTGTAGAACAGGATCAACAGGAACACACCGATAGAGATACCGAAGGTGCCATTGGGGTCGGTAGTCGGAACAATCTTGAAGTATTCAAGCCCCATGGCATGGGCGATAGTGGGAATGTAGTCGACCGGGATCAGCTTGAGGGTATTCATCAGCAGGATCCACACGAACATGGTCAGCGCCAGCGGTGCAATCAGAGGATTGTTGCCGTGGAAGACGTCACGGACAATGCCCTGAACAAACTCGACGGTCATCTCAACCATGTTCTGGAGGCCGCCAGGCTGGCCGGATGTGGCCTTCTTCGCGGCAAAGCGGAACAGACCGAGGAACAGCACGCCCATGGCGATAGACCAGCCCATGGTATCCACATGCACGGCCATGAAGCCCATGTCTGCGGCTTCCTGGGCGGTACGGGCCATGGTCCAGGTGGTCTCCTCGACCACGGAACCGTCCGCACGCTCATAGCCTTCAGGCAACTTGCCATAGGTCAGGTTGGTGAGGTGGTGCTTTATGTAATCTACTGGGGTATCAGCTGCCATACTGCTTCTCGTCCAGTCATCGCTGTGGTTTTGGCCGCATGAACCAGCGCAGGGCTGCGCCCATCACAACCATCACAGCAAAAGTGAATAACAGAGCCGGCACATGGATCGGCTCCATCAAGTTGAAAACGGCCGCAAAAAAGACTGCGGTAAGGGCGATCTTGATCGACTCCGCCCTGAACAGGTTACCTACCATCCGGGACATGTTCCGTGCCCCTTCAACCTTGTAAACCTGGTAGGCAAACCAGGTGTTTGGCACCAGAAAAATAAGACCGCCAACCAGGGCGGAATAACCGGCCAGAACACCCTGAGTGGCCCACAAGAGGGCCATCACAACGATGGCTGTCGTTTCAATGACCAGCCAGCGGAGCAGCGGCACCCGGTTAAGACGATGTCCGGACTTTGCCATGACTGAAAACCTGCCGCTATTCCAAGCGCGGGAATTATATGTGTTAACCGAAAGCTGTTCAACTCAGGCAGTGCGAAAATCTGGTGGTTTTTTGGCCACTTCAGGCGCCCTTCTGACGCGATTTACACAACTTGTGCCTGATACCACTGCTTATCACGAGATGTGGTATTCCATATGAAAACCTGTTTCAAAAAGGGAAGTGCAAAGCCGGCAAAATAAAATGACGATCAGCGGATGTGGCCCAGGATTCCATCCAGTTCATCGAGCGAACTGTATTCGATAACCAGTTTACCCTTGCCTCGCTGGCCATGATCGATAGAGACCCGGGCGCCGAGACGTTCGGCCAGGTCATCCTGCAACGCCCGGATGTTGGGGTCAACGGCGCCCTTACGGGGCTTCTTTCCGGGTGTTTCGCTCTGTATCCGACGCACCAGAGCTTCCGTCTGACGAACGGACAGGGACTTTGCGACGACCTGCCGGGCAACCTGCAGTTGCTGCTCCGGTGGCAGTGACAGCATGGCGCGGCCATGCCCCATCTCCAAGTCGCCATGCTCAAGCATGATACGCACGTCTTCAGACAGGCCAATCAGGCGCAAAAGGTTGGTAATGGTGGTGCGTGACTTGCCGACCGCTTCTGCGACCTCTGCCTGGGTCAGCCCGAACTCGTCCTGGAGGCGTTGCAGGGCAAAGGCTTCCTCGATGGGGTTAAGGTTTTCACGCTGGATATTTTCGATCAGCGCCATGGCGATGGCAGCTTCGTCCGGCACTTCACGGACAATCGCGGGCATGCGGTCCAGTTCCGCAAGCTGGGCAGCACGCCAGCGGCGTTCGCCGGCAATCAGCTCATAGCGGCCTTCCTGGACCGGGCGGACCACCACCGGCTGCATGATACCCTGTTGCCGGATGGAGTCCGCCAGCTCTTGCAGGGCAGCCGGGTCCATATCACGGCGGGGCTGGTAGCGGCCACGCTGGATCAGGTCGATGGGAATCTCCCGCAGTTCGCCATCGTGGCTGCGGGGTTCCTCTTCCAGGTTCACCCGGGAGTTCGCCAGCAGGGCACCGAGACCCCGTTCACCCAATCCTCGTTTCTTTGCCGCCATGGTCGTTGTCATTTATCCACAATGAAGAATTCGTCGGTCGTCAAGGCGCCCTATGTTACACCGCAACGCTGCCCGTCGTCTTGCGGCTGCCATGGCGCCGAACCATCTCACCGGCCAGGGCCAGGTATGCCACCGCACCCTTGGAGGCGCGGTCATACTTCAGGGCAGGCAGTCCGTAACTTGGCGCTTCTGCCAGCCGGACATTGCGGGGGATCACGGCCTTGTAGACCTTGTCGCCAAAGTATTCCGACAGCTGACCAGACACGTCGAGGGTCAGGCTGTTGCGGGGATCGTACATGGTACGAAGGATGCCCTCGATCTGCAGGTCCGGGTTTACCGTTTCCTGGATCTGCTCGATCGTGTTCATCAGGGCCGCCAGGCCCTCCAGGGCGTAGTACTCGCACTGCATGGGAATCAGCACGGTATCTGCAGCGGACAGGGCATTCACGGTCAGCAGATTCAGGGAAGGCGGACAGTCGATCAGGATGTAATCGTAGTTTTCACGAATGGTATTCAGACAAAGCCGCAGCCGGTGTTCGCGGCCGATCTCGTTCATCAGCTCCACTTCCGCCGCCGTGAGATCGCCATTGGCCGGCAGCAGGTCGAAGCCGCCGTTTTCCACAGACACGATTACCTCGCTGGCACCGGCCCGTTTCGTCAGTACGTCATAGCCGGACAGCTGCACACCATTCTTGTCCACGCCACTGCCCATGGTGGCATTCCCCTGGGGGTCCATGTCCACCAACAGTACACGGCGCTTGGTGGCTGCCAGGGAGGCCGCCAGATTGACGCAGGTGGTGGTCTTGCCGACCCCTCCTTTCTGGTTGGTCACGGCGATAACGCGAGCCATGGCTAGCCTCCTGTTGTGGAATCCTGTGGTGCCGATATCCGGCTGATCACCAGCAAATGGCGCTCGCCATCGCAGCCCGGGTAGTCCAGGCGATGGTGTTCGGCCAGCTGCCAGCCTGCTGGCAGGGAAGACACTTCATCATCCGGGAACTGACCTTTCATGGCAAGGAACTGGCCGTCACCCGCCAGCAGGTCTGCGCACCAGGTCACCAGGTTGGGCAGTGCGGTAAAGGCCCGGCTGGTAATTTGCCGGAACCGTTGCGATAGCTCGCAATCCTCGGCACGACCATGAATCACTTCAACGTTATCCAGCCGAAGCTCCAGCTTGCACTGGGTGAGGAAGCGGGTTTTCTTGCTGTTACTGTCCAGCAGGGTGAACTGACGCCCGGGGCAGGCAATCGCC